>LULX01000020.1_pt1 | contig 40277 bp, 36 predicted proteins | sample 729511 | NCBI WGS metagenome assembly LULX01 (sample SAMN03860278, study PRJNA289734) | marine metagenome | biome: seawater column; feature: ocean; material: water; isolation source: Red Sea water column Station 91 - depth 500m | place: Saudi Arabia: Red Sea | collected 2011-10-15 | depth 500 m
TGAAGGCTCTGTAAATGGGAAGTACGACGGACGGAAACGCACTTGCAATGACTCTTCAAAAAAGTGAGTCAGGAAATCTTCTAAAATGCCTTTTAACTGCGTAAAGGATACGTCAGTGTCTACCATCAAGCCTTCGACCTGATGAAACATTGGGGTGTGGGTCTGATCGTAGTCGTTACGATAAACGCGACCAGGCGAAATAATACGCAATGGTGGCTTTTCCACTTCCATAGTACGAATTTGAACACCCGAAGTCTGAGTACGCAGCATCGTTGAGGGAGTAAAATAGAAGGTATCGTGGTCTGCACGAGCCGGATGGTTCGCCGGAATGTTCAATGCATCGAAGTTATGGAAACCGTCTTCCACTTCAGGACCTTCTTTAACACTAAAGCCCAAATCACCAAAGAACTGTTCAATACGGCGAATAGTCTGCGTAACCGGGTGGACACCACCAACCGCAGAGTTACGTCCAGGCAATGTGACATCAATACGCTCTGCTTCTAGCTTGGCTTTTAGCTCTTCGGCTTTTAGCAACTCTTTGCGTGCATTGATGCTGGTTTGAACCTGTTGCTTAGCTTCGTTAATTTTTTGGCCGGCTTCGCGACGCTCTGACGGGTCAAGTTTTCCTAAGCCTTTTAACAGCTCTGTTAATTGGCCTTTCTTTCCCATGTATTGAACACGAACGTCATCCAACGCTTGCGGGTTATCCGCATTGGCGATGGCCGTTTCGGCTTGTGCGACGATTTCCTCTAATTGCATTGTTTCCCTCAACACTGACAATAGGCTTTTATAGCGTGATTTTTAAAGGCGTTATTCTATCAGAAAAACGATCAAAAAAGGGAGCCTAATGGCTCCCTTTGAAATCTGTTTAAACGAACTTAAAAAGTCGTTGTTTACAGTGCGCCTTTCGCTTTCTCAACCAAAGCAGCAAAGCCGTTTTGATCGTGAACTGCGATATCAGCAAGGATCTTGCGATCGATTTCTACTGATGCTTTCTTAAGGCCGTTGATAAAGCGGCTGTAAGACAGACCGTTTTGACGTGCCGCAGCGTTGATACGCACAATCCATAATTGACGGAATTGACGTTTCTTGTTGCGACGGTCACGGTATGCATATTGACCAGCTTTAGTGACTGCCTGTACCGCAACGCGATAAACGCGACTACGGGCACCATAATAACCTTTCGCCTGCTTCAGGACTTTCTTGTGACGCGCTCTCGCGATTACACCACGTTTTACTCGTGCCATTTGCTAATCTCCCCTTATGCGTACGGTAACATACGATCGACTAATTTAATGTCCGCTTCATGGACCATGCTCTTAGCACGCAGCTGACGCTTACGCTTAGGAGTTTTCTTAGTCAGAATGTGACGCAAGTGAGATTGCTTGCACTTATAACCGCCTGAAGCAGTCTTTTTGAAGCGCTTAGAAGCGCCTTTGTTTGATTTCATTTTTGGCATGAAATTAAACTCCGCATTGTTGATTGAAAGTGTGAAAGGGTGAGACAGCAAGCTGCCTACTTGTAAACCACGATCACTTCTTAACCGGTGCCAGAACCATAATCATCTGGCGACCTTCGGCCCTTTTAGGGAACGACTCAACAGTTGAGATTTCTTCTAAGTCCGCTTTAACACGGTTTAGCAATTCAATACCCAACTCTTGGTGTGCCATTTCCCGGCCACGGAAACGGATAGTGACTTTAGTTTTGTCACCTCCCTCGAGGAAGCGACGCAGGTTGCGCAGTTTTACCTGGTAGTCGCCCTCATCTGTGCCAGGTCGGAATTTAACTTCCTTAACCTGAATCTGTTTCTGCTTTTTCTTTTGCTCTTTCTGTTCTTTACTCTTCTCGAAGAGGAACTTGCCGTAATCCATTAAGCGGCAGACAGGTGGCTCCGCGTTAGGGCTCATTTCCACCAAATCAACACCAGCTTCTGCTGCTGCATCAAGAGCCTCGTTAATACTGACGACACCAGCTTGTTCACCATCGGTTCCGATTAAGCGAACTTCATCAACGCCGGTAATTTGGTCGTTGATACGGTTTTTATCTGCAGCTTTTTGAGTTCTTTTTCCGCCTTTAATGGTTTATTCCTCCAACTAATTATTAAATTTTGCGTGTACGTACTTCGTCTTCAATTTTTGCAATGAAGTCTTCCAGAGCCAGTTTACCCAGGTCTTCACCGCTACGAGTACGAACCGCAACCTCGCCAGCTTCGACTTCTTTGTCGCCGACAACCAGCAAATAAGGAACTCGTTTAAGAGTATGCTCACGGATTTTAAAGCCAATCTTCTCATTTCTCAAGTCAGCCGTGGCACGAATTCCCTTTTTATTCAGTGATTTTACCACCTTTTTCACATAATCGCTCTGATTATCGGTGATATTCATCAAAACAACCTGTGTCGGTGCTAACCAAACCGGGAAATGTCCGGCGTATTCTTCAATAAGAATACCCATAAAGCGTTCCAGCGAGCCCAGAATAGCACGGTGAATCATCACCGGAGTATGACGCTCGTTGTCTTCACCCACGTAGGTCGCTCCTAAGCGGCCTGGTAGTGCAAAGTCCAGCTGAATCGTCCCGCACTGCCACGCACGGCCTAAGCAATCGAACAAAGTAAATTCAATTTTCGGACCGTAGAATGCGCCCTCGCCTGGCAGGTATTCAAAGTCGATATCGTGCGCTTTCAGTGCGTCGGCCAAGGCTTTTTCACTGCGATCCCAGGTTGCATCGTCGCCTAAACGCTTTTCAGGACGCGTTGACAGTTTTACGTCGATTTTGTCGAAACCAAAAGTTTCATAGGTCTCGTAAACCATTTTGATACAGGCTGCAACCTCAGGCTGAACTTGGTCTTCAGTACAGAAAACATGCGCGTCATCCTGAGTAAAGCCACGTACACGCATCAGACCATGCAATGCCCCCGAAGGTTCATTTCGATGGCACGAACCAAACTCTGCCATGCGCAACGGTAAATCGCGGTATGACTTAAGCCCCTGGTTAAAGATTTGCACGTGTCCCGGGCAGTTCATGGGCTTAACGGCATATTCACGGTTTTCTGAAGCGGTTGTGAACATCAAATCAGAGAATTTCTCCCAGTGACCCGACTTTTCCCACAACACACGGTCCATCATCATTGGACCTTTTACTTCTTGATAGTCGTACTCACGCAGTTTCTCGCGCACAAAGTCTTCGAGTTCACGGAATATAGTCCAACCATTGTGATGCCAGAACACCATACCTGGCGCTTCTTCCTGCCAGTGAAATAGATCCTGATTCTTACCAATTTTACGGTGGTCGCGTTTTTCGGCTTCTTCCAAGCGTTTCAAATAAGCTTTTAATTGTTTTTTGTCTGCCCAGGCAGTGCCGTAAATACGCTGCAACATTTTATTGTCAGAGTTGCCGCGCCAATACGCACCCGCCATTTTCATCACTTTAAAATGCTCGCAGAACTTCATGCTAGGCACATGCGGGCCACGGCACATATCAATGTATTCTTCGTGATGATAAAGCGCCGGACGCGAGTCGGTTGGAATGTTCTCGTCTAAAATCTCAATTTTGTAGGGTTCGTGACGATCTACGAAGGTTTCACGCGCCTCTTTCCAGCTGACATTCTTTTTAATGACCTGGTAGTTGGTTTTCGCCAACTCCTTCATCCGCTTTTCAATTTTCTCTAAATCTTCGTCGGTGAAAGTATGGTCAACGTCGATATCATAGTAAAAACCGTTGTCGATAACCGGACCAATCGCCATTTTCGCGTCTGGCCACAGCTGCTTAACCGCATGACCCATTAAATGCGCGCACGAGTGACGAATAATATGCACGCCGTCATCGTCTTTCGGTGTGACAATCTCTACTTTGGCGTCGTGTTCAATCATATCGCAGGCGTCGGCCAACTCACCGTCGATGCGACCAGCAACAGTCGCTTTCGCCAGACCAGGCCCGATATCCATAGCGATATCCATGATTGAAACCGGTTTATCAAATTCGCGTTGACTTCCGTCAGGGAGAGTAATTACAGGCATGAAACTTCCTTCCTATCCAGTGGTGACACCTACCAAGTGCCACATGCTCTATTTATTGAAATTTGGTGCGTTCGGTACCATCGAACGCAAGCCCCGTACTATAAAACAGCAAGCCATTTAGAGCAACTTAACTGGCGTATTAAGCTATTTAAGCCATACTTACAATAAGCTTAATTTTTCAAGCGAAGGGGCTATTTATGAACGAAGAGAACCTAAAAAGTGTGCCAGTGAAATGTCCGCATTGCGGCCACAATACCTTTTTAGATATTGATGCTTCCGAGGGAAACCAGGACTACCAGGAAGAGTGCTCCGCCTGTGGTGATCTCATTCACGTGCAATTACAGGTCGACGAAATCAACCAACAGGCGCGTATTAAAGTCGACGGCAATGACGAGCAGTTTTACTGACGCTTCGCCAGAACACGCTCAACCGTATCGACCGTTGTAATGGTTTGCTGGTCAAGCTCAATGTTGACTTCTGAGCCCACTTCGCACTCACCTAAGTTGGTAATGCGCAACGTTTCCGGAATAAGGTGCAGTGAAAAACAATTTCCCTTAACCTGGCCAATGGTCAAACTGGCGCCATTAACGCTTATAAAGCCCTTATCGAACAGGTAACGGCTATGCTTTTCTGGTATTTGAATCCACATAGCACAGTTATTTTCCAACAATTCCACGTCAGTTACTTTACCTGAACAATGAATATGTCCCGATACACCATGGCCGCCAATTTCATCACCAACTTTCAGTGACCGCTCAAAGTTAACCTTGTCACCTTCTTTCAACTTGCCTAAATTCGTTAAACGCAGGGTTTCATCGATAACATCAAAATGCACCTGCGTGTCACTGAATTCAACGACCGTTAAACAACAGCCGTTAATAGCGATACTGGCACCAATGGCTAAGTCTTTTAAAAATTTAGGTTCAGTTTCGACCACAATATGTCGAAAAGAAGCTTGGTCAGAGACCGAAAATATCGTAGCTTGTGTTTGTACAATACCTGTAAACATGAACCACCCGTGTGACAAGGAACCGGAGAAATGACTCGAAGTGTACTTATTTTTAAGCCCGTTGGCTATGCACTCATTGCCTTTAGCGCACTGGGAATGGTCGCTTGCTCTGACGACCCCGGGTTAACCGAGTACGCGGACAAACTGCACAGCAACGTGCATGACACACTTGAGTTACCGGCCCGCTCCATCACTCCAGAGAAGCCAGTGCTGCAGTATCCTGCAAAAAGTGAGTTAAAGCGTGACGTTGAACGCACCAGCCTCGGCTTTATGGACAGTATGCGTCTGAATCATTGTCGGCTGGGTCAGGAAATTGCGGAAAACAACAGCTCGCTAGGCAAGTTAAAAGACGGCTTCAGTAAATACCATGCAGACTTAACCATGATACAAGCGTTGGAAGACTGCATTAAACACCCTGAGTCCGCTAACGTAAAAACGCAACTAGAAGAAGCACTAGCGCACAAAAAGTCGCAATTAAACGCCAGCCTGGCCAATGCCTTTGCGTTTGAAGACGGCCTTCGCAGAGCCTTGTCCGTTGGCAACAATTCTCTGCCGAAAATTCATGTTACCGAATATAACTACGCTGTTAATGCTCTGGAGCGTTTCACCCGCATTTTGGAGCGTTGGAACTATACGAAAGAAGCGGATGACCCGTCCGAAATGATAAAAATGCTGGGGCGACTTGAGCGCAGTAACTATTTACCCGACTTATTCAGAACCATGCTGGACTACGCCCACAAACTGGATGCCATGCGTGATCAGTTACCGGAAATTCCAGAGGCCCTGCACTGCCCTAATGGCAGCGTCCCCCAAAAAGCGGAACAGTTAAGAGACTCATTTAACAACATATACATTAAAGAAATGCAGGGCGACATTGCAGAAGTTATTGAGCAACATCAGCGCCTGTTAATGACACTGGAAAACCTTCAGGGAATAGCGCCACAGCCAGCGCTGAAGGACTATATTGCAGAGCTTGGTAAGCTCAGCAAAGTGTTGACCGATGCCACCGTTCACTTTGTTCGGCCCTGGCAGCGTTTTTACAGCGCGTGTAACTTCACACCTGCGCCTGACTAGAAATTCGACAAACAGTCACTTTTTGCAAAAAATGACTTGCACGAGCGGCCGCAAATAACTAATATACCGCCCGTCTTCACGACATACCTCAAAAATGTGCGTCCTTAGCTCAGTTGGTTAGAGCGCTGCCTTGACATGGCAGAGGTCGGTAGTTCGAGTCTACTAGGACGCACCACTTTTCTAAGCTTTAACATCACGCTTCTTTTTAATTAATTTTTAACGTTTCTATTCAAACGAACAGTAGTAGCCTCGAGCAATGTAAGAGTTTTCTTACTAAATCATTTTTTCTAAACAGAGCTCAATAAATTCAAACACCTGTTTATTTTCCTTTTACGTATACAAACCACAGCGTTATGCTAACGGCACATAATAAAGACGTAATAAGGAACAATATGACAACTTACAAAGCGATTAACTTGGTTAAGCGCCCGAATCCGGGGCCGGTCAATGCGGATATTTTTGAGGTGGTTGAAAAAGAGCTACCAACAGTTAACGACGGTCAGTTTTTAATTAAGCAAACCCACATGTCGTTAGACCCAGCCATGTTTGGCTGGATGAGTCCCGATACCGAAAGTTACATTCCACCGGTCGAGCTGAATACCGTCATGCGCAGCTCGGGCGTTGGTGAAGTGGTGGAAAGCAAGCACGCGGATTTTTCCAAAGGCGACCGTGTAATGGGCATGATGGGCTGGCAACAATACGCGCTAAGCGACGGTCAAGGCATTAATAAAGTACAGGCCGACGTGCCCGACGAAATGGTGTTATCCGTTTTTGCCCTACCTGGCTTAACCGCCACACAAGGTTTATTTAACGTCGGCAAACCTAAATCTGGTGAAACCCTTGTAGTCACCGGTGCAGCTGGCTCGGTGGGGTCCATTGTCGGGCAGCTGGCTAAAGCTGACGGCTTGCGGGTAATTGGCGTGGTCGGCAGCGACGAAAAAGCCGAATGGATAACCAACGAATTAGGTTTTGACGGCGCTATAAACTACAAAACTGACGACTTAGATACCAAGCTGAAAGAGCTAACGCCTGACGGCGTTGATTTGTACTTTGAGAACACCGGCGGCCCTATTCAGCATCATGTAATGCAGCACATGAATGCCCACGGCCGTATTGTAGTGTGCGGCATGATAGCCGACTACGACAAAGCCGAACCAGCGCCCGGCCCAAGCTGGATCCCGATTATTAAAAAGCGCTTAACGATTCAGGGATTCACCATGCCGGACCACTTCCACGAAGTGCCTAGCCTATTGGAAAAACTCACCCCGTATGTCATGAGCGGCAAAATCAAATACCGTGCGCACACGTTGGAAGGCCTAGAGTCCGCCATCGACGGTCTGAACCTGTTCTTTAGTGGTGATAATAAAGGGAAGTTGTTGGTTAAGCTGTAGCCATTACCAGAGCGAAGTGCGCATTCGTATCAAGTCATAGTAACGGATGCGCATACTCTCTTACGACTGCATATTCCTCTTTGGAGAAAAGCACCTAGCCTACCCTCTCCCAATGATTATGTATTTCTTGCAGCAATATTTTTTCTTCCGCTTGTCGGGCTTCAACATCAGCTAATAAGTCTAAAAAGTAGCTAACAGGGTTATTCTTATATCGACTCTCAGCATACAAAGAGCGCAGAGCTGCATCTGTTGTTCTAGGAATAACCGATTGCCCTTTTTCATATCGTGCAATAGTTTGCTCGCTTACGCCAAACCGTTTCCCAAGTACTTTTTGTGAGAGATTAAGCTCTACTCGTAAAAATTTAAACTCGCTTTTAGACAGTGACTTTTTATTAGCAATAATGCTTTCAGCTATCGCTTGGTGTAAGCCGTCAATATCCTCAATGCTTGTGCATTCTTCGCCACCGATAATCGCAGCAGTGTAACCATTTTTGAGAAAAACATTCGGCAGTCCGCTTTCAGTGTAATGATACATATAACCCCCTAATGAACCCAAACAGTAACAAGAACTGACAGTGGTGATTTATCTTACCCGCCGAAAACTATCAAAATGATAGCTATCATTTTGATACCCTCCCTGTGCGTTGTCAAATTGTTTCAGAACCAAGAAGAGAAGGATAATTGACGGAGTAGCTTCTGGTTTCAATTTACGACACGTCGCACAGCAAAGTTAGTCCATATCGGAAATAAAAAAGCGGCTCAAAAGAGCCGCAAAACACACGACTAAAAGCAACGCGCACAAACGTTCACTTCATATTTAACTAGTGATTTTCTGGAAAAAAGATGGGGGCTACACCGTCTGCATATTCGGTGTCACGCTTGAATTTACGTGTTTTTCCGTCGCATTTAACTTCAATTGTCTGAATACGGTTATCTTTATCATAGCTGGTCGAGACTTTTGCCTCTGCTCCTGAGGAGCTTACCGAAACATACTCAGTCCCATTATGATATGAAACCTCCAGGGAAAACTCTGGAGCTTCAATCGTTTGATCAATAGTAAGAAACTCAACTTCATCATCTAGGCTGAGTAAATAATTAACGTGGTACTCATAACCGTCAACATCGAAACTCCCATCGTAATCAGCCGGTATAACGCACTCAACGTCGTGCCAACCTTGTTCGGGACCTAAATCAAGTTTCGGGTGGCGTGAAAAAACAGTTCCCATTCCAGTTTGTGACTGATTAGCTAGAGAGGCAAAGTCGTTCATAAGCATCCTTTTTCGTTACTAAGTTACGAGGTGAAAGATACCAACAAAGCACGACAAGTTAAGTCGCACTAATAGATTTTGCGTCTTCTACTTTAAAATTTTTATCCTTAGGCACATCTGGCTCATCATTTACTGCGTTGTAATATGCCCTTTTAACTTCCTCTTCAAACTTAGTTTTAAACTCAGGCGGACCAACAACTTTTAAGTACGGAGCGCGTGCCAGCAGCCACTGTATTAAGTTCAGATTATAAGGAACGTCAGCTTTAAGAAGCTTAAAGTTCTCATTACCGGGAATATCTTTCATTACCTGATTATCGCCTAAGTGAGCATCTTCAACTTCGCGCTGCACAGCTTTAAAAACCTTTAACTCCAACGTAAACGGCTCACCATATCGATATTCGAACATGTGTCTGTTTTGTTCGTCGTTAATATCGAATTCGCTCGGTCCTTTTGGCTCCTCGAAGTTTCGTCTTTTTACCTGAATAATCCGCGAAATTGGAAAGCGGCGAAACTTGCTCTTTTCTTCTTCAGAAGCTGGTTGATAAGCAACTAAATAAGCGACATTACCTCTAAAAAATATAGCTTTGGCAGTAACGGTTAAGTGCTCAAACGTTTTATCACCACCATGTTTTTTGTATTTCATTTCTAAAACTGAATTCTCGAGTGCTGCTTCTTTAACCGTGGTGTAAATATCTTCGTTAAGAACAGGCGCTTTTAGCCAGTGAGAGGGGTTGGCAACTTTAACTTTTTGATACCAACGGCCTATAACCCCTTGGTCACTCTCAATTAATTTTTTTGCTTTTAGGAACGGTTTATTTAACTGAGTCATAATTTCTGGCGGAGCTGTGGCAGCCAATTGTTTTTCTGCCATTACAATAGCCAGCGCTGCTGCGTAGTTGTTATCTTTAAGCGATAAAAAGTCTATATGGTCAACACTCCAAACAGCTGCTTTAGGTCCCCGGGCTTCCGAAACAGTATGAAGCCCCATCACCCCGTTGAAATCAGTTAAATCTCTTTGAACACTTCTTTTATCTATTGAATACCCTTTGTTTTGCAACTCCTGACAAATTTCAACAGCTGTTGCATCTTGACGGTGCAGAAACTCATACATCGCGTAAATTCGCTTAAGCGTTTCTCTGCTCTCTTTTGAGCTTTTTGATTCGCTCTTACTCATAAACACCTCGTTTGTTTAAATTAACCTTAACCTATACTAGCTGTCGCACCCACTTCAATAAAAAATGTTATTGAGTAAATGCCAAAACATGCGTGCAGGAGGAGATATATTGCTGTCGTTAATTGCTTGTTTATTTTTATGCTTACGCAGCACATCAATACGAGCTTTAGCTGTCTCGCTGTATAAACCTCGGGGATACTTTTCCAGATGCTTTTTATAATCACTAACACTCTGAGAGTTCTCAATGCGCTGCCATGCTCGGTACTCTTTCCTGTTAATTGGATGAGACTTCTCCAACGCAATTTCGGCATTCTGCGGAGAAATAGTTGCCCAAGCAGCAAGACACCCACCTACTTTTTGAAAGTCAGTTCTTACATTTTTCAGCTGCAGGTTAGTGGCAACATTGACCAACTGGTTCGTTACTAAACTTGTCTCCCCCCTTGTATCAGTGGTGTAGTTACTGTGAGTATAAGAGTGCACATCACTATATATATTCTCAGCCAATGACTGTTTAGCCAGACGAACAATATCTCTCTCAGCCTTACGGCTGTGACGTATACCAATTTTGCTAACTAAATACCGTCGCTCCCTGTCCGCCATGACCCAATTCGGGTCTTCAACATCAACAACTGAACAATAGTTATACTCAGGTCCACTAACAGAGCACGCACTAATCACAAAGCCCACAAAGACAGTAAAAAACGACTGTAGCAAACGCATACAAGCTCCTTAATTCGATCAAGTCATGCAAGATTAAAGAATCACTGCGTCATATTTTGTCGCACTCACACGGTAGTATCCTCAGCACACGGTCAATAAAGAGGATAGATATGAACGCAACATTAACTGTTTCGCCTGCCCTGCCACAGCTACCAGTCACTTTTGAAAATGTTGATCACGACAGCTTTGAAGCTAAGTGCGCACCGCTGAGCTTTTTCTGGTTAGCCCGTGCCTTTAATTTGAGCGGCAATGAGAAAAGCAAAGAAAAACTAATGATGCGTATCCGTCATTTGACCAAGCTTTATAACTTCCCAAATGACTTGTTTGAACAATTAGTTAAATTTGGCGATGACAAAAACGTCGACTGGGCTCCTCGCATACCTGAAATTGTCGGTGTGAGAGCTCTGCAGCGCCAGCTAGAGTTAAATGAGCAAGAGTACCGTATTCTTGTGTTTGCGTTTTTAAGCTCTCACTCGCGCTTAATTGGCACACTGCGAGAGTTCATTGAAAAGACTTTTTCAAATGAATCGCAGCTCGATATAGTTTGTAAGCTTGTCGGTATTGACCGTGCGCAGTTCTCTGTACTAACCAGTGACCAGTCAACTATTGTACAGATGCACCTAACCGGCCCTGCACCTTACTCTTTCCATATGGAGTCGATGGAGCGATTCTATATGCAAGAAGACGTGCTTGCTCGTGTTATTACCGCCAAGTCTGTTGACGATGACATTCTGGCTGGACTGCTTACCCCAAGCTCTCCCGCCAAGTTGAGCATTGATAACTTTGACCATATCGGCCAACGATTACAGTTATTAAAGGACTGTGTTGCTGATGCCACGAATAAAGATGGAAAACCACTATCGGTTCTGTTTGTTGGTAAACCAGGTTCAGGTAAAACCGAACTTGCTAAAGCACTAGCGGCCTCTGTCGACGCTTCTTTATACGAAGTTGCTGTTGTAGACGACACAACCCGTAAACAAGAAAACTGTGCGTACCGCTTAGGTGAATACTCTCGTATGTCAAACATGCTCAACAACGCACCTAACTGCCACATTTTGTTTGATGAAGTAGAGGATGTTTTAAATGAGCGCGAAAATGAAAACCGACGTAAAGGCTGGATAAATCAAACTCTGGAAAAGCGCACTGTTACAACCTACTGGGTTTGCAACAGTGTCGATGAGTTTGATGACGCGTTTCTGCGTCGCTTTGACTACGTCTTATATATGCCAACGCTTAACTATCGCTCGCGTGTACGCATGATGAATAATGCGTTCGCCAAACATGGTATTAGCGAACAACGTATTCACGAATTGGCTGCTGCGCGCATTAGTACGCCCGCAACAATTGAACGCCTGACTCAATTAGCTGACCGTATCAATCATGGAAGTTTAAGCGCTGACCAAATGTTGGATATGACTTTTCCTAACGCACCAAGTTGGTACAGCGATGAGCTCGGTCCGTTCAAAGTCGAACACTGTCAAGCTCACTCAGAACTTCCTTTACAGCAGCTTTCTGCTTTGTGTCAGCAAAATCAAAACGTACGTACACTTATTACTGGCAGCAATGGCAGCGGTAAAACAGCACTAGCACGCTACCTATGTTACGAATGCAATCACAGCACTCGCTTTTATACTGCCGAAGACTTTCTAATTGGCGATCCGGCTGTTTTTCTTTCAGTTATAGAAAATGCTTTCGAGCAAGCTTCTTTTAAACAAGAAATGCTTGTGATAGATGAAGTTGACCAGTTGCTAGTAACAGCCATGCGCATTGTTCCAAACCCAGATAGTTTTTCGCGCTGGTTAGCTACACAGATACGTGACTTTCGTTACCCACTAGTTATGACACTTAGCGAACCAAGAGCACTTAGCGAGTACACAGTCGTCAATAATGCATTTGACCTGTCACTGCAGCTTCAAAGCTGGCCCTCAGAGTTACTGCAAAATTTTTCTGATGAATTTGCCAAGGCCAACAATCTGAACGCTGTTCGCGTACCAGAGCAACTACAAGCAACTCCTCAACAACTGATTAAAGCGTTGCGCCAGTGCCGTTTGCACAGTGACATGAGTTATTTAACGCAAGCGTTAAGTGGAAAAAACAAAAACACCATCGGTTTTTTAGCGCGTGTTTCTTAAACACAGGAGTATCAATATGAAAACAATCCAAAGCTTATTCATGCTATGCGGCGTCAGCATCATCGCTGCCTGTTCAAGCAGCAATAGCATCCTCGACACCACCGCCAAAGATCAGGCTTTATACAACGAGTATATCGCTGATTGCACCTTTAAAGACGGGCAAACAGCAGCACCCAAGTGGATTTGTGGTTACCCCATTGACGATTATCCCGTTACCGAGACTGGTTATTCCGAGTCAGGTAGCGAGTCAGAAGCGAAAGCCAGAGCGCTGGTTAAACTAGCCGGGCGCATTCAGACAGTTGTGGAAAACGAAGCCACGTTAACCTCTACCAGCACTAACCGCCGTAGCGATAAAAGCTTTGAAGAGGTCAGCCGGCAGTTCGTCAAAGAGCGCCTGAACAACACCCGCGTGCTGCTGCGCATGGTCGACCCATCCACACAGGGGCTACATGTGTTGGTAGTGGCGGAAGAGGATGCGTTTGATAAATCTTTACGTAGCGCTATGATGAAAAGCGAATAAGGAGGTTTTATGTCCCTGTCAAAATCGAAAGTCTATTATGTGATAGCTATTAGTTTAGGCACTCTTACCGCTTGCGGAGGAGGTTCAAGTGCATCAAATGACTCGGGGACACAAGCCCCTGAGCCCGACCTGGTCGCTTTAGATACGCTTCCTTCGATTAGCGCTACCGAAAACAAATCAGAAACCATCGATATATCCTGGACACCTGGAGAGGAAGCTGAGTTAAATATTTCTCAAGAATCGTCTCCAGCGCTTGGGCTTACGCTGGAGGGAACGTCGTTAACAGTCACCTTGCCTGAGGTAACCGACGATGTCAGTACTGAATTTACAGTAGAACTCATTCAGGATGGAAACACCGTTGATGAGCAAACTGTGACTGTAAATATCGATAACGACCCTCGTCAGTTATATGCTGAAAATTACGACGATTACCGATTAGCGGAAGAGGTTGCGACAGAAACCGATAGCTGGCGGTTGGAAAACATCGGTATTTATGCGGAAACCATTACGCAAGATGGCGAACCACAAACAGTTTGTTACCCTACGCCGGAAGACTGCCGTGAGTCATACGCCTTTTATGAAGGTAACGCCGACTATGTGAGAGGTGACTTTAACGACGATGGGCATACCGATGTAGCCGTTAGTATTGTTTATTTCCCCCATACACTGCCACGAGATATTACTGAGTACCCTGCTCGGGTAATGATTTTTGAAAATAATGGCGACGGCACGATGAAGCTTAATAATAGTATCATTGCCGACTACGAAAATATTCATCGGTTTTCTGCTTACCGAATTAAGTCAGCCGATTTTAACGGTGACGGTGTGCCTGATATTATCGCCAGTTCGTTATCACGTGTAACAGACGAATGGGTCGAAGAACGCTCGCAACATCAAAATGCACCAGAGCTTCCCCTTTTGTTACTAAGTAATGGTGAAGGGCAATTAGTCGATGCATCTGATCAACTGAACTTACATATGAGTATCGAAGACGGCTATTCAGTAGGCCACAATATGTCTGTAGGTGACATCAATAATGACGGTCACCCGGACATTTATACCGGCCTTTCAGTATTGTTAAATGATGGAAATGGTATGTTTACTGATAAAACGGACGCCTATTTCACCGCCGATGAGCAATGGTCCCAACCTTTTGCTTCTGCCCTAGGAGACATGAATGATGACGGGCACACAGACTTAGCGATGTTTGATTACCGTCAGGTGTTTCCCGAACCTATAAACATTTACCGCAACCAACTCCTTCTAAGTGCGTCCAGTGGCGCATCTCTTACCATGGTGAATCAACCGACCATTATTCCGTTTCCAGAGGAGTATTGGGGGGCAGACAACAGCCATACAAACTATGCCATTATGGGCGACCTGGCGGAGGACTACCCGGGCGACGAGTTAGTCATAGCACAAACACGGCGCGACCCCTATTACGATGGTCGAGTCCTTAGAATGTTTGCGCTCGACGAACAAGAGAACTTGGTTGAGTTAACCGATAGGCTAGAAAACAATGATCTGCGTCTGGGATCAGAGCATCATGGCTACGTATCCGGTGAGGGCTCGTTACACCTTATGGATTTCGATAAAGACGGTACTCTTGATATTGTTGATGTGACTCAGGGTGGCAGCTACTGCAACTCAGAAGAAAACTGCCAACAAGAACTTGCGGTATTTCTGAACCAGGGGGACGGAACCTTTGTTTATAACCCTATAACCAATATTCCCTCAATCACCGAATACAGCTTCGAAGGGTATAATTTTGAAGATAACGACTTACCAAACTTAGGCACTTCTTACCCTGTTGACTTAGGACACTCTGACGGCTTTAGCCTCTTGTCGAGAGTGGGAACTGTTAATCCTGACCTACTTAAAGAAGGAGATGAAGAGCAAATGATTTGGTACATCATGAATCGCAAGCAGAATGGTCTTTAACGTTAACTAAGGTGCCACTGCTAAAAGCATTTAAAACCAGCGCTTGAACAGAATAACCATTTCGTTCAAGCGCTTCTTTATAGGTTTTAAGTTGTCCACCGTAAAAACGTGCAAGCTCTTGTTGTTTGTCCGGCGTTTTAGCTCCCTTCAATTTGTGGTCGATAACCACTAGACCCGCTTCCGTTTCCAGCAATAAGTCGATACTGCCTTTGATACTCTGATTGGCCTCATTTTTAGCCGTTACCGGCATCTCGACCCAAACGTTCTTAGGTTTAAACTGCTCTTTCACGCAAGCAACAAATTGCTGTGCCTGATTTACCAGTTTCTTTATTTGGGCTTCATCAGATGTGAACGGAGCCAAGAGTCTTCGGGCGACCAGTTCGACGTTTTTATCTGTATTTAGCACAATAAAGCCTATCAGTTGATGAAGTGCATCGCCTAGTTTTGCGGTATTCAAACTGCCAGCTAACCTCAACGCCTCGCCATATTGCGATGACTCATCTACCTCTACCGGCCCACCAATATCAGTCGCTGAAGGATGAATATATCGAGGTTTAAGCTCTTGTTCACAATGCCGCACAAAGGGTAGCTGGAGGTCTTCATCAACAGTATTCTCTATTGGCCAATTTTCACTCACGTCACTAAAACTATAAGCATCCTCACTCAGTAATTGCTTGAAGCTATCTTCGGGCGCTTTTCCTGTGTCAATAAAAGACAGATAATTTCTCGCTCTAGTAAAAGCAACATAAAGCAAGCGGTGATTTTCATTGCGCGTTTCTTCTGCTCGCTTTTTACCGAACTCAGTTGCATGCAAAAACGCTTTCACCGTTTTTTTCTCAAGCTTAGTCGACGCATTTGCTGCATTGTAGCGTGGTAAAAACTGTACCCAACGCCCTTTAAGCGGCTTATCGATATAAAAACTATCGGAATCATTTTTTGCCGTCACGCCAAACAGTCTATCCCTAGGGGATTTCTCCATGAACTCCAAAATAACGCATGGCCATTCAAGTCCCTTTGATTTGTGTATGGTCAACACAGATACTGCGCGCCCAGTAGAAATTCCTTTTATATCCTTCATGTCCCATGCTTTTTGTGCAAGATAGCGGTTTAACCCTTCCATTGTCACCGGCAACCCGTAAGAAACAGCCTCTTGCTCATAACCTTCTACCAGCTTGTAAAGCGCATCAATATTTGCCAGCCGAAGCTGAGTGGTAAACTCATTGTTATCCCATTGGCGAACCGTTTCAGCTATCGCAAAATTATTAAGTGCTTCCGTCAACAATTCCGTTGGCGATAGTTGTGCAGTCTTCTTTCGTATGCCAGCAACTTTTTCCATGAGCCCAGTATCTAGGAGCCGCCCTGGTTTCTCTGTGTCTTCTAACAACTCACCAAGCCAATCATCAAGACCTTGGTTTTTAACAATACTCCTTATTTCCGCATAAGCTATTTTATTGTCATCGCCAGAAATTAACGCCATAAAGGCACGTATTAAAACCACTTCGGGCTCATCTAACAGCCCCGGCTGTTCACATTGAGCTGGTATTTTTGCCTCGTTTAATATTTTAGCCAATTCCTTCGCATCATCATTTGAATACGTCAGAATACCAATGTCGTCCCACCGCATTGGCCGCTCAATATCGGTATGCTTGTCAAGCACTAATGGTCTGTTAGCAACAAATAATTTCAATTTGTTTGCGAATGCTTGATATGCCGCCTTCTTTCGTCCGCTAACCGAAAAGCTAAACAGTTCGGGATTTCCACAGCTTGGCTTTCGCTTTAACTTATCCCAAACTTCAAGCTTGGTTTGTTCTTCACCAAAGACAGGGTTAAAAGTATCATTGCAGTGCTCGACAATAGTTTTGGTTGACCGACGAGAAGTCTCGAGCTTATCGATTGTTATACCTTGGCTCTCTAATTCGTTTTGGAGTGCAATCATCAGTTCAGGATCAGAGCCGCGGAAGCCGTAAATAGCTTGTTTTAAATCACCTACAAATACAGCTTTATCAACAAGTTCGGTGAGCTTTAAGTAAATTGCCAGCTGCATAGGGTTGGTGTCCTGAAATTCATCTACCAGCAACAACTTAAGCTCTTCTTTTACAATTTTTTGCACTGCAGGATTATCCAACAGCTCAAAAAACTGGCGTTCAAGGTCACTGAAATCGAGGACACCTCGGTTGTCTTTAAGTTCTCGATATCGGCTCAGGCTATTAGCTGCCACTTCATACGCTAACTGAATAAAAGCTTTAATATCAGCTCGAAACGCACCAAATTGTCCCAGTTTTGTTTGTAAATTTATAAAAGGTTCAAAATGTTCAGCGGCCTTCGAAGGAACTTTTATAGACTCTAAATGAGACCATTTGCTGCACCATCGTTTATTTTTCAGATCCCGTAGCAAGGCCTTAAAGTTTTTCTGCTCTTTTGTTTTTTCATCAATACTTGAGAAGTCAGCCAGACAGTCTCCCGTTACGCTATTTATAAGACCTACCGTTAGAGTCTTGTCGACTTTTCCGCAAGCTTCATCAAGTAATTTGTTGTAGAGCGCCCAACTACGCTCTCCCATACTCGGCAACTCAACCGCGTCAATGCCATTAGCCGTCGCTTCACTAGCTATCTTTTTTACATAGTCTATGGGGCCATCGTCACGAGATGAGTCACCAGTAATGCTCAGTTTACGACCCAAGCGACTTAATTCTTTTATTTTATCTGGCTCTTCCTCATCTATAGCGTTGAGAAACAAGTTGTCAGCACCAACTTCGTCTAGCACCTCTACATCCGGGCTTAACCCCAAGTCAAAAGCAAACCGCTTCAAGTATTCGCCACACAAGCTGTGTAATGTGCCAATACGAGCTTCGTTTATGAGTAACGCATTATCTTTCGCACGCGCTGAGCCATCCACTGTTTCTAAAAACTTAGCGCGCACACGCTGCACTAGTTCTGCTGCTGCTTTGTTGGTAAAGGTAGTAGCAAATATTTGAGACGGCTTAACGCCTTTATCATTTACAGCATCAAAGAGCAGCTCTGTAATTTTATAAGTCTTTCCGCTGCCGGCACCGGCGTTAATCATCTCTATCTTGCTAAAGTCCATGCCTTATTACTCCTTTATTCTGCCGTTGCCTTCGGCCACCCCAATAAGTAGCGGTAGTCTGAGTACTTGTCGCCAACTCGCTCTTTGTCGCTATTTGCTTCTCTATACGCCGATATAATGCCTTTCAAGTCATCATCTTCAGGATAGGTAACACCTGCTATTTCATCGCAGCCTGGGTTATTTAACTCTATTTCGCCACGCTCCAATTGTTCAAAGCGCCATGCCGCAAGCTCATTCGTTGTCTGCCAAGACTCGGCTATTGAGCTGAATTTAAAGTCCACCTGAGTAACACCTTGCCCCTGTAGGAAGTCGTTATTGCGAAGCAAGAAGGCCTGATCTTTAATTATAAAGTAACCGACTTCAGGCCAGCGCTTTTTACTCTGCTCGTAAATACTAGCGTAAGTATAAAGCTGCACCGCACAGCCACCCTCTAGAGTTTCCTTATGTTTGTCTCCGGAGTTAGACCATTTAGCATCAAGCACCATCACATTGCCATCTTCTTTTTCCAGGAGTAAGTCAATACTGCCTGTTGCCTTAAATGTCCTGCCAGCAAGGTTTAGAGGCCAGTTTTTAACGCTTAATTCAGGCGTAACCTTAATAACCCCCGACTGTAGAAACGTATTAACCAGCGACGTTAACGCTTTTATCGCTTGCTCTCTTACTGACTGCAAGTCGTAGTGTGCCCCGGGCTCTAAGAACACTAACGCGCGCTGTTTAAAAACACGTTCGTGATGCTGTTCTTCCCAGCTTTCCAAATCTATCCATTTGTCAGGTGTCGGATTTTCCGTGAAATAGGCTTCGAATAACGCATGCGCGTATATCCCCCTGGCTCGGTTATCAACTGCAGGTAGCTTAATGTCATAGTCACGTAGTTTTGTACTGTAATTCAGCACAAAGTCAGACGGCTTAAATATCAAGCGTTCTAACCGAGACGCCGACATGTCACTGGCAATAGGCAGTGCTTTGTTAATACGGCCGACACGGGCATAAGGGTATAAAGACTCAGTGTTATAGTCTTTGACAACAGCTTTGCTGTTTTGCGTAGCTAAGTAGTCACTCCACGACTCGTGAGTCAACTTATGTAGCACTGACAATTCGTCAAACAAGGGGTGCGTTAACGCCTCATTGTCAAAGTCCACAATAAGCAACTCTTTGCTCGTTTGTTCAATAAACTGATTCCAGCTATTGCGCTGCAACTTAAGGTCATGTTCCCGAGAAAATACATCGTAGCTATCAGACAGCGCATCAAACTCAGGTTGATACCAGTCGGGCAATGTATACCCGGGTAAAGAATAAGGTCCCACCCACAGGGTAATATCAGGACTCGTTGATAAGTGCCCCGGCCGCATAACACCATGACAGGACGTAGTGCGTCCTACTTGTGCAAGCGGCTCCATCATAGGCATCTGCCCTACGCCAAGCTCTTTTAAAAGTTTTGTCCACTGGTTTTGACTAAATTCAGTTGTTGCCGTTGTCAGCACATCAAGAATAACGTTGCACTGACGAGCAAACTCGCGGTAAACCGGTTGCTGAACTTTTAGCGCCTTTAGACGCAAAGCCTCAACAGCTTTTTTAATTTGCTCGGCATTAGGCTCCGGCTCCTCTATGGCGGCTAACCATTCTTTTAGTTCAGGGTTTTGCTGAAGCACGTCTGTTTTGGCTTCTTCCCATTTTTCATTCCCGATACCTAAACTTGAAACTAGTTTATTTGCTAAAGTTTTAGACTCTGCTCGGTTTCCCAGCCACAACGGATGCTTAAACAGCGTAACCAGACATTCGATGGAATAGCTGCCGCTCAGCGTGTTGAGCATTGCGGGAACAATCTGAGTAATTAAACGAGTATCAACTTTCGTTTTAAAGCCTGCGGAAGGCTGCGAGTATTGACCAAGAGCTTGATCAATTATTGTACCGTATTCGCTAACGACCAATATATCGTCGGCACTTTTCCCATTTAGAGATACATACTGAGCGGCTATGTCAGCAGCATCAATAACTCCACCTGCAGATATAAGTTTAACATTCGATTTCTTGCTCGCTTGAGAGTCCGCTAGCGGTAACTCTTTCATCGCTACATTTTTATCAACCAGCGCACAAAAGAGTTGCTGCCAAATGTTTGGAAGTAAATATTTAGGTTGAGCCAATACTAATCGATTTAGCTGAAGCTGACAGCCTTGTAGCCGCTCAATACACTGCTCAATACGTAAAGCGTCACTTTTACCAGCTATTGTGTCACAGGCCTCGTTGTATAAATCGGTTAAAAAGCCAAACCGCTGTAACCTCTCATCCTTAAGAGCCTCACCTCGCCAGCCAATAAGCGTTAAACCATCGAACCACGACATTACAACTCGCGCAGTTGCTATTGGATTTTTTTCAAACGAGCGACAAATTGCCTTATTCGTCTTAGCGTGCTTACTGAGTATGCGATAAAACGCAAACAAACGCTGTTCAGGTTCAAACTTTATAATACCTAGCTGTTCTTCAAGCCACGCTATTAATGCTGAACAGCCCATAGTATCGCTACCGACTGCGCCATTGGTACAATTAAACATTGGCTCAATAAGATCTTGATTAGCTAAATAATCAAAATGAATGACACGTTCCATCGTTTGGGCTCCCCGTCGAATTAAAATTCAAAGTGTTATACCGCCATTTCTTGCCTTAATTAAAATAGCCGCATTTTCGAAAAGCCCCATAAGATCTGTTTTATTTTCCATATAAATATCTTTTGAAAGCTTTAATCTAGCCGGCAAAGGGTCACGTATAAGTTGCAAAGAAAGTTTCTTTACATCTCGGGCAGCAGCTTCAGTCTTGATAAGAAAAGTTTTATGTCTATCCTGCCATTGAATCGTGGCGAAATTTTGATGTTCTACCTTATTCTCAGCCTCCCAGAAAACCCGCAACCGCAAGTCTCCCTTGCCTGTTTTGGTATAGTGAATTTCAACACACTCCTTCTCTTCGAAGTGTGAAATCAATTTATCAATAAACTCTGAAGCCCACTCCTCAGTACTTTCTAGTTTTGCTTCAAATGGGTTAATGACTGCTTCTTGACTATCAACCTTATCAACTAAACCATCATCTGACTGCAATTGAATGCTCTTTCCTAAATCATCACCTACCAACTCACTCAAACGTCGTTCACAATCTCTAACTAATAATCCCAAATCAACATTCGTTAAACCTGACCCATTATTTTCTGCCGTATTGCAGGGCAACGAGTAATCTTGCAGTAGTTCAGATTCAGCAGCAGATACTAGCTGTCTTATCTTTTTAGTCGACACTGGCTCATCGGGTTCTGCGACACGTATATAGGTAAATTTAAAACGCTCTAAGGTGGTATTATCTAATGAACAAAAGTCACCCCACTTGTCATACGCGAAGTTGATTCTCCGAGCGGTTGTTTGACAACCTCTATCTGCGTTTAGTAGGCTTTCTTCTGTGCCCCCCAATGCTCTAACTATCGCGCTTTTAGGTGCCATATCAATCGACTGTTTGAGCGCTCGCTTAGATACGGAGAGCCTCTTACCTCTCAACGTTAACGAGGCTATATGCTTGCTCCAGCGAAGGTTTATAACATTGCCTGCAAACGGAGCGTGCTTCACCCCCATATACTTTCCTAGATAGATGGGCTTACCATCAAAGGAGACAATATAGATGCCTGGACCGACAAATGCCGATTTATTTTTTACTATCGAATAAAACTGTAGATTAAAAAAACTAGGCAATCCTGGGATGGGTTTAACCTGTCTAAAAGAAAAAATCTCATTCGCTTTGTAGTTTTTAGTTTTGACATTCAGTTGCATCGCTTTCCTCTGGCACTATCAATCTCTAATTTCACTCACTAACTTCGAATGTGAACGCTAAGTGCGACACGTAGCGTCGTAGTAGCAGATTAAAGTTTAACCTCACATTAAGTTGGAGGTGCTTTATGGACATCGTTTTTACAGTAATTGTCAGTTTAATCGCCATCGGCTTCGTCGTAATGTGGATTGAATTTGCCCTTACCCGACCGCTGACAGTTATTTCCATGTTAGTGCTTGCTCTACTTGTCTCACCGAATGGTAACTATGTCGGCACGGCCCTAACCTTTCTCATCCTTAGCTGGCTGTTCACGACTAAAGCCGGGTTAATCCACGTAGGCGGTTTTTTGCTTGGCTTTATTTGGAGTAATCGCCAAAAGTAACTCGCACCAAAGGAGCAAGCTACTCAACATAATAAGCCGCACTCCCCCACACTTCGGTGCCTTTAGCCATCATTAAATCGATAATAACCGGAACAACGGCACCCAAGAGTTTGCAGCCATCTTTTACTTGGTCTCGGTTTACGCTGCTAGCGTAGGTCGCCCCGCCGTGCAGAATTTGGTTTCTCAGGGTGTACAAGCGATCCATGATAATGCTCAAAATAGTTACGGTATCTTGCTGGCCAAGTGCTTCATTAGCACGTCGTTTAGCGGCATTAAAACGATCTTCCCAGTCATTACCGCGGTCTTCGTAGTTAATGTTGTCCCAGAAAGGTTGGAATACGAATTCGTTGCTAATAAGAGAGCGAATGGCGCCGTTATAATGAGTCCACACCAAATTATACAGTCTATTTTCGCTATCGCTTTGAACTAAACGCTCAAAAAACTGGCCGTATATTTCGCGTTCGGTGTCGCTACTTTGTGCGGCGTAGTTGCTGGTATAGGCGGCATTAAAGGCAATCCATAAAAACACGAATTCGCCGTCGGTATCGCCATTTCCTCGCTCAATTTCAGCCTTCTGTAACCAACTGAGTGCGCGGTGAATACGCAAGTTAGCGCCCTGGGTCCAGGTATCTCGATGCTTGCGCTGATGAGCCTTTAGCGAATCGTAGTCCATTACTGTTAACCGTCCTAGTGTGCAGAATCTATACAGTTACAGTAAAGAATATCGGTGCTGGTGTAAAGACAGCGAATGCACTGATAAGCACGCTCCTACCGCGACACATTCTGTCGTACTAGTATGGCAGGATAGTCAGCGTTAAATATGAAGGAGAATATTATGACGCTTACCACCACCCATAATCGCCTATTCGATAATGACTTAGTTGCCACGCTAATTAAGCACACCGAGCAAGGTCTGCGTAAGAATACTCCAAACCTCATTGGAGCAGCTGACTTTATAGTCAAAAGCCACCTTAATCCCAACCATTACGCCATGCCTATTCTGCAGGCATCGCCGGAGTGGATTCAGGAACAACTGAGTAATGAAAATTATCATCAGCTTGAGCAGCAACTCGCTTTTGAAAACACACGAACACCACTGGGTATGGTGCGCGTTATGGTCCGTACACATTTAAATCGTCAATATGTGCGTCATGTGGTGCGCGGCGCTAGCGACCAAACCTTAACGCCTCGAGTCATGAAGGCTTTTGAGCAAGAAATGGATTTTGCAAAGCTTACTGACGCTCATGCCTATGCTGAACATTGGCAAAAGGTTGTTGATAAAAACCCTGATCTCTATGACGACATTGATCGGGCGGCAATTGCCATGCTACCCAAACTCAAAGGCGGTCATTGGCAGGCCTCTAATGTAGTTGCCAATAAGCTGGGCATGGATGACGCCTGGGCTAAAGTCTTAACCGGCATTTACACCGGGCTCGTATATTTAAACGACGCCTACCAGTTTAATCCAGAAAAGCTTTGGGCAGATATGGACGCAACGGTCGGTAACGCAAAAGCCGCTAAAAAGTTAGCGAAAGCTTTTCAAAAGCACGTTCATCAATATGGCGAAGCGCTATCGGGTAGTTTTTTAGCAGATTTAGGTCATACCGAGTTTGTAAAACCGGATACCCACGTCATTTCTGCCGTAGCAGCACTTAAAGGGGAAGAAACCGTTTCTCCACAGGCCGCCATTGAGTACGTGTACCAGCTCAGCGAAGAACTCGACGTACCACCACGCTTAATCGACAAAATATTTTATCTGGGTGGCTCTGGCCAGTTCTATTTATACAACATAAAAATGAAGCACAAGAACACCTTTAAACAAGAGTTTTTAGAGCGCTTGCGGGCGCTTTAATGTTTTTTCGCGTCAAGACGCAAGCTACGTATTAATTGTCGCCACCTCTCCCCATGGAATATGGTCGTTGCCAGCACTATCGGGCAATACCCATAGCACTGGGGTTTGGGGTGGTTGCGCCGGTATTTCTGCCCAGCCATCGGTAAAGTAAACTAACGCGGTGCTGTGGTGGTTATCGACGTAATGTAACACCGGCTTAAAAGCCGTTCCGCCAAGGCCTTTTGCGATGAAACTGTCGGCATTTAATGGGTTATCGGGGGTAAATCGCTCGATTTGCTGTATCTGTCGGTCACATTGCAACACCGTTACCCGGTAATCTTGAAACGCCGCCAATAAATGCTCTAACTGCTTTAAAAACAGTGCCAACTCATTCGAACAGCTGCCACTGGTGTCTAATGCCACCGTTAATTCAATAAAGTCACTGCGCTGCCGGGGCAAATATAAACCACGATGAATATGCCGCCGTGAGGGTGGTAACCACTGCCTCTCACCGGTCAGTTGCCGCTGCACAAAGCGTTGTAATAAATGCTCCCACGGCAAACTCGGACTCACCACTGATTCCAGCTGTTGCTTTATGTTACCTGGCAAAGTGCCCCAATGTGCCGGATTAGCCAACTTAGCCTGCTGCACATATTCACGCCAGCGCTGTTGCTGTTCGGCATTTATAGGTAAATGCTTATCCAATACATCCTGCGGTGGACTCTGCGGCTGCTCCGGCAGCCGTGGGTAAATTTGCTCTGCGCTCAGTCCTTTAAACTCATAACGGTACAAAGCCTGTGAAGGCACAAACCCAAGCAACTGCTTAACAATGCTATTAACCTCGTAGTCAATCGCCCTATTCCAATGTTTAAGCTCTCGGCTTTGCTGCCGGGCAAAGTGCCCCATCACGCAGTGCCAAACTTCGTGGCACAACACAAATTGCCTGGTTTTGTCATCAATGCGGTTGGCAAAGTCGACGTTAAAAAACACTGTTTCACCATCGGTAGCTGCGGTTGGCAGCTTAGCACTGCTAACCGCCTGTAATTGCAGGCGCAACGACAAAGCCGCGGTAAAAGGCTGCTGTAACAACAATAGACTACGGTCACGTTCAAGCTGGCTCACCAACGACGCTTCGTTAAAGCGCTCACTCATAGGCTACCCTCAAACTCTAGCGCTTGAGCAAATTGTTGACCGTGCTGCGCTGTCCATTGCTCATAACGCGAATGCGAAAATACTTGCTCGGCTCGCTTCTCATCTAACCCTTTGTCGTTACGCAAAACGTCGAGCATCAACAACGTTGCAAAATCTGAGCTGAGCTTACTGCCAATTTCAAAAAAGATATCCAGCAGTTTCATATTACGCCGCACATGAAACGCCACGGCAGCACAAAACGCGTATAAAGCGTCCGTTCGCTCCGGAATACTTACCGGAATACTTCCGGCTAACATCGCATACACATCTGGTAGCTCGGCCTGTACCGCTAAAAACCCGAAAAATGGCACTGCAGCACCTTCGCCTATTAAACCACTTATCATAATACGCAGCTGTTTATCGCTTAACTGAAGCTGCTCGCGCTGTTTCAGCAGTTTTGCAACACGCTCCCACGAGCGCGGGCTCGGCCAACCACGTTCAGTGTTACCTTCCATATTAAAAAAGTGCTGTGGCGCAAATTTCAAAAAGCCGATAACCGGGCTCGGGTAGCCCTGTTGCTGTGCCCAACTACACCACTGTTGAACATCCGGCTGCAGCTCTAAATGGCAAAACCGATTCGCTAACGCACTTGAAAAGCTGTATGCCACCGCTCGGTCGGTTAAACGGTTACCGGCTCCTATCACTAACCAGCCCGGTGGTAGTTCGTATAAGTCACCTAAGCGACGATCTAAAATAATTTCGTAAGCCGCTGCCTGCAACATACGGTCGGCCGCGCTTAGTTCATCAAATAAAATAATGCCTTTGCTGTTTGGGTCACGGGGCCACTCGCCGGCCAACAGCCAGTCGACATGGTCGTCTTTCGGCACTGGCAGCCCCCGTAAATCAATAGGCTCGCGTTGCGCTAAGCGAATATCAATAAAATCAATACCTTGCTCTTCGCATAGCTCGCGAACAACTGTGCTTTTACCGACGCCGGGAGCGCCCCAAAGCATGAGTGGGGCAATATCTTTGGCGTTATCAGGAGACTGCCATAGCAATCGCAATTGTGTTTCAACCAAAGCTTTAACGTCACTGGGCGTGCACCCGTACTGTGCTTCTGAAGTCACTAAACTCATGAGAAAACTCCTTGTTTTTGCAGTCCGCTTCCGTCTTCTTTACGAGAAACACCCGCGGCAGAGCCTAAAGCAATTGCCATATACTGTGTGCGTTGCTCCGGGAGCCTGTTAGCCAAGTGCAGAGCGACTTTTCGGGTTACCTGAGGAGCAGTCTGCAACAGCTTTTGAGCAATGCGCTGACGCTCAGTTTTTGCATTAATCAATAAAAATTTAATACAAGCCAGCTGGGTTAATTTATTCAGTTTCGGCAGAGCTATGAGCAGTCTTCGTTGTAGCTTTGGCAGCAGCTTTAACGTTCCCGATGTATCAAAAACACCTTGGCGAATGGCCTGCAGCATAACCTTACGCAGCGCTTTTTGTTCATTTTTATAGCTGGTTGCGTTTTCCAAAAGGGTCATAACCAAAGCGTAAAACGATACGATATTGTCGATATAACGGTTATTGGCATGACCTAACTTTTCTTCCACAGCCGGGCAGCCTCTATTAATGAGCAACCGCCATAGCGCCATATATTTCAGCCAGCCTTCCACTTGGCGGTCAGCCGTAAATAACTCACGCTGACTACCCTGCATTATTTTGCTTAGCACACGAGCTATGTCGCTGTCATAGCCTGAACTATGTCTCGCCAGGGCCAATAGCAAACAGATACCATGAAAACGGGTCGACGGACGGTAACAACGTCGCAGTGCGCTAAGCATATTGCTTACCGCCTTCACCTGCTCTTCGCCTTTAGTGGTTTCAATAACTTCGTACAAACGCGTTAACGTCGACTCATTAATGTCCGGAAATACCTCAGCCTGGAAGTAATGCGACGCATGGGTCTCAACTCGCATGTAATCGGGTACGTGAGTGTTTTTAATACGCACCATGCCGCGTAAAGTCAGCAGGTGGGCATCGTCAATAGTTAAACGCTCGACACGGCAACTGACCAACTCAATGGTATTCCAGCTACCACCAATGTGTATCTGATTCTTCCCGCATTCCGTAAGGCGCAAGCGCTCGCCCTCTCCCCCAATACAGCGCAAGTTTCGGCAGTCACGAGCGCCTACCAAAACAGGCTCTACGCTATCGAACGTAACTTTTTCAACACCATGTAACGCAACTAAGCTAACCTGTGCCAGCGTACGAAGTTGGAGTTGTTTGGGCACTTCACTACCGCGACGCGCATGAATGACCAGTAGGCTCGTCGGTTCGAGGTTTTCGAGCTGTCGACGGTTTTTATCAACCCTATCAACCGGACAAATGACCACTTGCTTAAGTAGCTGAGCATGACTGTGCAAATAGCCGCCACCGTCATAGCAATAGTCAAAATGCTCAATATTGCCCTGAATATTCAGCAAGTTATGGTTATCCGTTAAATCTAGGTGCAGCACCCAGGGTGTTTGCGTTAACTGCAGCCGCTGCAGTTTCGGCGTTGTATTTAATTGTAGATATTTGCGTTCAACTGAAGAGTCACCCTTGTCAGACAGACGCAATATTTCAGTATTCGGTAGGTTATTAACTTCCAGCCACTGCGCATTCGAAGTGTCTACGTCAATGGCGTCAGACAGATAGTTCTGGACCACAAAGCCCGAGGTTTTGTCCTGCATTCATAGCCTCCTTTGTTAGGACACTATGATTGCATAACGCTGCGACAGTTTATGTCGCGCTGGCTTATTGGGTGGCGCCGACAGCCCGACTCAGCAAGGACGCACTACTTTTCTAGCTTTTTTAGTAAAAATTATGGCCACTGCCTCTTGGCGTGTAACAAGGCTAGTATAATTAGTCTATCCGCACTCAGCTGCCAGCAAGTTCTCTTGTGAAATATATTCAACTATGGCAATAAAATCCTTTTTAGCAGACTGCTTCCATTCATTTTTTAGCACCACGCTTCCTTTCCACTAGTTTTTTAGCATCTTCCATAACGCTTTCATTGGGCACTGTTGGCAAATCACTCAACAACGCTTGCTCTACTTTTTCTTTAAACCAACGGTCATAAGCGGCATCGTCTGCTGTTAGGCCTACTGGCAAACCGCCTTCCTTTGTAACTCTAGTTAAAAGAATACGAACTGCATCAGATATCGTTAAACCAACATTAGCGAGCTTTTCTGAAGCTTCCGACTTTAGTTTTTCATCAACCCGAACATGTAACATTGAGGTATGAGGCATTGTTTTCACCTACGTTTAAGAAACTCAAAATATTATGTATCTCAAATGAGATACCGTCAAATATTAATATCAACAAGCCTAACCTTTCTATTAACCTACCATAAGATCATACCTTGACCTGCCAACTACGCCATAACGTCGATCTATGTTAGAGCTCTCTTACCAACTCGGTTTCTATAGCCAGCGAATTAGGCTTTGACGGCGCTATAAACTACAAACCGACGACTTAGACGCCAAACTGAAAGAGCTAACCCCGTATGTCATGAGCGGCAAAATCAAATACCGCTCGCATACGCTGGAAGGCCTGGAGTCTGCTATTGACGGCCTGAACCTGTTCTTTAGTGGTGAGAATAAAGGGAAGTTGTTGGTTAAGCTGTAGCCATTATCACAACGAAGTGCGCATTCGTTTCAGAAATAGTAACGAGTGCGCATTTTTTCTTGCGACATCAGATGTCGCAGCCCAAGCTAACATGACCTCATCAATAAAAAGTGAGGTGCATATGACAACATTAACTAATTCAACTCCTGCATTACCCAAACTTCCTATTTCTTTTGGGCAAAATGAAGAACATCCATTCGAGTTTTTCTGGGCGCCATTGAGCTTTTTCTTACTCGCGCGTTGCCATAACTTGAGCGGTAACGAAAAACGACAGTCAGGCTTAATTGAAAAAGTCGAGAATGCAGTAAGCCTTTATGAACTGCCTGCCAATACCGTTGAAAAAATAATAGAGTTTAGTAACAGCAATACGGACTGGCGTATTCGAGTTCCGGAAATTACCGGCGTTAGAGCGCTCCAACGCCAATTAAACCTCTCTGAAGATGAGTACCGCTGCGTTGCATTTGCTTATTTATTTAGTGCCTCGCAAGTTATGGAGCTAATTCTTAACTTTATTTACCGTGAGTTCACGACACAAGCCGAGCTAGATATTCTTAGCAAGTTAATTGGTGTTAGTTCAAAAGCCATCAAGGAGCTAATAAAAGACGACTCAACCATTGTAAAAATGTACCTTGCCGGGTCACCAGATACGTTCACTCGATCAGCCAGTGACCGATTCAGAATGGTTTCCTTTGTCGTCGACAGTATTAGCCAATGCCAGTCGGTTAACGACGATATACTGTCCGGCTTCCTAACCCCCTGCTCCGCTTCAACGTTGGAATTAAAAGATTTTGAGTATTTAGGGAATCAGCTGACTTTATTAAAAAATTGCGTAAAACAGGCAACATTAGGTAACACACCTCCAATGAGTATTTTATTTGTTGGCCCTCCGGGTACAGGCAAAACGGAATTAGCAAAGGCTTTAGCGCAGTATGCCGATGCTTGCCTGTTCGATGTGCCCGTCATTGATGACGATGAATATGACAATACCACTAGTTATCGCCTGTCGCGGTTTGCTCGCATGAACACTTTGTTAAGCGGTTCATCGCGAAACCACATTTTATTTGACGAAGTTGAAGATGTTTTAGTTGAAAAGGATACTCAGGAAAAGCGAAAAGGCTGGATAAATCAGCTACTGGAAAAACGTGAAACAACATCGTACTGGATATGTAATAAAACACGTTTTTTCGACTCGGCATTTCTACGCCGCTTTGACTATGTACTGGAAATGCCCGAGGTCAATTTCTCAACGGCCGTGAAATTACTGCAGCAAGCTTTTAAAAATAAAGGCGCAAGCCTACAGACCCTAAAGAATCTAGCCGCTTTTCGGGTAAAAACCCCGGCGTCTATCGCTCAAATGCAACAGCTGACTGACCGGCTAACTGATAGTAGCTTGTCCATCGATCAAATCATTAAGCTTAACTATCCCGACCTCCCCTGTGTTTATAGCGAAGAACTCGGCCAATTTGACTTTTCACAGGCTCATGTAGAGTGTGAGTTACCCAAGCACCGTATTGAAGAGTTTTGCACTAAAGGTAACAGTATTCGCTTGTTGATTAGTGGCGTTACAGGCTCCGGAAAAACCGCTTTAGCCCGATACCTCTGCTATGACTGTAACGGCAGCATGCACTTTGCCGATTCCTCCGTGTTCATACATTCAGACCCTGTATTCCTGGAAAACAAGCTTATACAAGTATTTGATAAAGCCACGCAAAATAATAGTCTGCTGGCTATTGATAAAATTGATCAGGTCTTAACTGCCATACAACGAGTCATACCCGATCCGGAAAGTGTTGTTCATATTATTGCCAACAGAATTCGCGAGTTCCGGCCACCGTTAGTTATAACGGTAAGTAATGAACGGATACTTCAGGACTACCCGATAATAGAAAGCGCACTTGATTATAAGTTGAGTCTGAAACCCTTGCCAGCTTCTGCTATTCAGCACTTTTCAAGCAAATGGGCAAAAGAAAATGGCTTTGATACTCCCAAAATTGAAGGGCATTGCGCAGCAACACCGCAACAACTTATTCAGGCAATGAGAAAGTGTCGATTAAGCGGTAGTACTCATGAATTGACTCGAATGTTGTCACACCGCGGCAGCAATACCATGGGCTTCCTAGCAAAGGTTTGTTAAAACACCAGCTAAAGGAGAGGTTATGTCTAAAATTGGTGTGTTTTGGCTTTTTGACGGGGAAGTGTTTGGTGAAACCACTACGCTAGCTGACGCACAGCAGTCCGTACCCGGGCTGCTGGACTCTGATGCTACTCACGTTGCTGTTTGGGAAAAGTACGGTAATTTTACAGACAGTAGCCCGATACTGGCTCACTACGACTATCAGGACATACCTCGTGGCCGTGTCCTGTATCAGGTTCGCAAACAGCGCTTTTTAGTCTATTTAGATAAAGCGCTAATGAGCAAAGAAATTAAAAGCGCTATAGCCGAATACTTTGGCTTCACCCCGCAACAGGCTGACTGGAAACGCGATTTACATTACACAACGGACCTGGAAGCTATTGCTCAGTTATTCGATTATTAATCTAATAATGCTTTTTCATATGTGTTGCGGAGTGTCGACGCTACTCTCTCAGCATAATCAGAATTAAAAAATGCTGACCTTGCGACTAGCGCGCAAGGTCGTTGATAAACTGTTTTAACAAGTATTGGTTTGGCTTAACATTGTAGTAACTGAAGTGTGGCAAGCCCAACACCATGACATCACGGTTGTCCTCTGAAAATCGAAACCCTTTTAACTGGTATTTGCCATGATTAGCTTCTTTAACAACCTTTGATGAAGGTTCAATCGTATGCCTTTTTTGCTGCAGTAATTTAGTATACGCCGAACCGGCATTCCCATTACCCACGGCAACAATAATTTTTGGCTTAACGACGTTCAGCATCTTTTCGTGAATGGGCCAACATGTCTCGCTATCCTGCTTGTATTTAACGCCCTTCCCGTCATGACTCTGAAAAAATATCAGGTTGGTCATAAAGATCTGTCCCGGCTGATAACCTAGAAGCGCCGTAAACTCTTTAAGACCTCGCTGATAACGCGTCGAACGCTCAACATCACGATGTCTCAGCGTTCCATCATCGTTAGTGCCACTGCGATGCTGCCAGATCTGTTCATAATCGCTAACACTCTTTGCAAAGTGATTGTCTAATTCTTCACTAATGGGAGACCCACTATCACCGCCTGGGTTGTACCCCATTAAATATACATCGCCACGTTTGAGTAACTCAGGTTTGCTATAAAAAATACCGCCCGAGCGCTTGGCTTCTCCGCCCAATTGTTCACGGCAAAATTGTGCGAGCTCTTTAGGTGTCATAAGTGCGTTCCTTGCAAAATAGTAAAATTTAGCTGCGACACTAGGTGTCGCAGCGAATCGCTAATCTAAGATCAATTATTAACATACAGCAAGAGGTAGTAATGGCTCAACACCCACAATTTAGACTTAGCGCCAATAACCCCGAAATTCCGGCAATACCGGCGAAAATCGCAAAAAACGAGCCCTACACCTTCGATTAGCAGTAATTGTAGCGCGACACCGAGGCAGCTTATTAAGGCTTTACGTGCTTGCCGATTTGAAGATGATACCAGAGACCTGAGTATGCGATTATCAAGCAATGACGATCGCAATCAGCAATTATTAACACGCGTGTGTTAGCCTCGGCGCAGCAATCGAAATGCGCCGATCTTTGACATAAAGAATACGCGGCGGCAATTCAATAGTACGGTAACTGTCGATAAGTTGGTGTAGGTAATACCCGACCTCCTGCTGAAAGCATTCAATCTGCCTCGCGCTATAGCCTGACAATTGGTACTCTGCATACAAGCTTTCAGGATCGGTAAAATCATAAGTGATCATACCCTCCAACCCATTTACAATATCGTTAAACTGATTAGCCAACGCATCCAGTCGCGACTGCAACCACAACCGCGTCGGATTAGGGTACGGACATGCTAAAACTGAAGTGGAATTGCTTAATTCATTCATAAAACACCTGTATTTCGGGATAAACCAGTACAGACGTTTTTTCAGGATTTAGAAGCCTCGGAGTAAGTATTGAATTAACCCAGGATTTGACAAAAACCGATCGCAAGCGCGCAATATTGGTGTATATTTACACCAGCACTGCGTAAAAAGGGTGGATATAATGAGTAGACAAAGCATTACTCTCACAGACAAGAATGATGATTGGTTGCGCTACCAGGTAGAGGAAACCGGTGAATACAACACGAAAAGCGAGCTGATTAATGATTTAGTTCGCCAGGCACGACGCATTGAGGAAATTAACAAAAAGTTAGAAGCCTCTGAAAATAGTGGGCTTGTTGAGCGGTCACCTGAAGACATGCTTAAAGAGTTCAAATACCGAATAAAACGATAACCTTGAGTTCTTACAAGCTTACAGCCAATGCCAAAGAGGATCTTTACCGTATTTATGAGTACGCTGTTGCAACTTTTGGTGAACAGAAAGTAGATACTTATTTTGCTCATTTAACAGCTGCATTTGCAAATATTGCTGACACTCCATTGCTTTCCCCCTCTTTAGACCATATTCGTCCAGGTTATCGTCGTTGTGTTTGTGGTAGTGACAGTATTTATTATCGAATAAAAGCAAAGCATGTTGAGATAGTCGCAATAATTAAAGGTCAAAATGTTGAAGTTTGGCTTTAGCCCGTCCCTGAATCAAAACTTGAACAAGATAACGCTTTCAAAAATGCAACTATCCCCACCCCGCCAACTGCTGAATATCTTTTATACGGTCACGCTGCAGAGAAAATGCCTCAAACACATCGCTAAAACTTCGGTTATTATGGCTTAGGTTCGGCAGTGCCAAATTAGCTTGCGTAAAGAATTCTCTGTGGCTGTCGCTCCAGCCTTGTTGCCACCAATGCAAGATGAGTTCGCGCGAGGATATCAGCTTGTCGCTGCTTGGCAGGCGGTCAGATTTATTGGCGTTTACCGCTGTGCGGGTGGGCAGTAAGTTCCATAAGTCGTTATTGGGCCAGCGGGCAAACGGAAATGCGTGATCAACGGCATAATCGCTGGGTTTTATTTGTTTTCCAGACCAACAGCAAGCAACCTCGTCGTTTGCGAGTAGTTCATTAACCCGACTGCGAACACGGTTGGTGCTGCGGGTATCGTCTTTCCAATCCAAGGCCTCTAAATAATCGTTGCGGTTAAATTGTTGCCGGTTGACTTCATAACTGTGCATCAACGCCGCCCACTCATTCACCAGCGCCGGCTCTATCCATACGCTAAAGCGGGTTAACGAATCCCAGATGTGTTTGGGTACATAAAAGGTCCCGAGCGAAGCTAAAAAAGGCAGATCCATTGTCAGGCCGGTTGTTGGCTTGGTGGTGCGATTCAACTCAACTTCAAACACGGCCGTATTGCTACCGGGCAAGGTGGTGTAAGTAGCCGGGTTCTTTTTAATGGTGGCGGCGATGTCTTTCAGTGTCTGATAAAGCGGTAACGCCTGCTCGGTGCCGCTGTAATACGCGCCAATAGCGTAATCGGCCGCGGTGGTATGTTGCAATAACTCCCAACCCCGTGGCTGCACAAAACCCAATCCCGCCGAGGTGTTGTTGTTTTGGTGCATGCCGTAATGGTCAATTAAGGGTTTATAGAGCTTTAACCAATACAGCGCCACCAGTCCCATGGGTAGTGCGACGTGATCTTCGGTTTGATCCAACACCGCACCGGGATGGCCTTCGGCGATACGCAGCAAACTTCTTAGCAGCGCGATTTTGTAAGTCGAGGTTTTCTTGTCATTAACCACGATGTTGCGCAGCAGCGGAAAGGAGCCGGTACCGTCATCGGGTAAGGTGAGCAGGACGGTTTGCCAGCTGACATCGCCACGGCCAAGCTCATCGGTTTGTTGTTCGGGCGTCAGTAACTGATAGGTTAAGCCAAAGCGACTGGCTAAGTGCGCCAGCTCGTCGGCAGAAACCTCGTACATGGTGCGCTCGTCATGGCAGGCGCCGTGACGTAGCGAAATCACTAACTTGCCGTTAGGTTTTAACAACGAGCTTAACTTACGCAGGCTGCGTTCGCGCTGCGATGACGGAATATGCATCCACACGGCGCTAAGCAGAATAAGGTCAAATTTGGTTTGTAGTGCAAACACCCGGCTGAGATCGGGCAGGCTGTCGTTAAGCCAATGCACGGGTTTACCCACGGTGTAGCCTTGCGCGACTTCACGAATACCCTCGGCAGGCTCTACTGCAACCACGTTTAAGCCTTTGGCGGCCATAAAACGGGCATCACGCCCCGAACCGGCACCGACATCCAGCACCATGCCCTCTTTTGGTAATTGATCGAGCCAATCTTTATGCACCGACTCAACAGGTACGCTGTTGTAGTTGTCCGCTAGGGTTTCGGCGTTTTTGGAGTAGTAGGTGATGTTTTTATTGTTATATTTCATGAGAAATAATGTGCTTGTTTTTTGCAAAACTGTAAAGGGGACTGAGCCGTTTTAAATCCAACTGAGCCTCATTACAGCCCCCATCTTCCAGAAGAGGAGCTTTGCATATTAACGTCCGTAGAGTTTTAGAGTTTCTTTAAGCTCTTCAACCACACTGTTGCGCAATGCTTCAGGCTCTAATACGTGTATTTGTGCGCCCATAGACTTCACCCACCAGTGCAGTTGCCAGGAGTCGACAACCGTTGCCGTCAGTATATTAGTTTCGCCGTCGGCCGTTATTTGCTGGTCTTCACTAAGCGGTGTTTCCGTTAAGTGCATGGCTAAGTTGTCGTTAATGCGGGCTTTTAGTTTTAGCGTGTTGCCGTCAGAAAACTGCAACGCACCCTTCTCTAAATAGCGTTTTAAGGTGAAGTTTTCAGGCGTTTTGGCGTGTTTATCTTCCCGAGGTACGGCCTCACGAATGCGATGCAAGGCAAACAATAACGGGTCGTCGTAAGGGTCAACACAGGCCACTAAATAGGTGCTGACGCCACGTTGAACTATAGCCAGCGGGTGTAAAGTGTAGTCTTTTACTGTGTCGGGCTGTGAGCCGGGCTGATAACTCACATCGACGCACTGGTTATGTAGCAATGCCAGTTGTACGTTATTTAACACGTCGTCGTTAATTGCCGGTGCTTGCTGTTGCAACGTGGCAGGAACATAAGCCACTTTGTTTTGCCAGCTGCCAAGCGACGCCCCCTGGTGCAGCTTGGTCAGTTTGTCTTTCGCCTGGTTTAATCGCGGAGCAATCGACTTAAGCACGGTATTGGGCACTAGTGGCTTCAAAACTTTCTCAACCATGGTCAGCGACAGCGCTTCAGCGGCTGAAATTGCCGGCATATCGGCACCAGCGCCTTCCATCCAGTGCCAGCCGTAGGGTTTACCTTTGTCGTTGCATTCCAGTGCGAATGACTGCGACAGCTGGTCTAAGTCGCGTTCAACCTGCCGCTTAGACACTTCAAAGCCTTCGTCGTTAAGCTGCTGACAAATGTCTTTGGCTGTTATTCCCGGTGGTCTTGTCGGCAGCAGCTTCAGTAACTCCCACTGCCGTACCAATGTTTGACGTGACCCTTGTGAAGACATGGCAAGCTCCTTTTGCAATTAACAATAGGTTTTAGCCTACCAGAAAGTACTAAAGGTAACATTCACAAAACCACGCCTACGCAATTATTCAGATCCCTTACTCTTCACAAGGTGCGGTTGCTACTAAATCACCAATAATCAAAATAAATTTCTACTGGTAGCCCTTCAATCGCTGTACTTAAAGCGGTGTCTGGTTCCAAAGTTACTTTTAGAACCGCTGTTTTATTATCAAATGGACCAACAAGAACCGACGGTAATTTTTGTGTTAATTGAGGTGGTTCGGTGACTTTAGCTCTAATTTCATCACCGTTGGGTAATTCTACCGTTGCTTTATTACCAACTTTTGTATATTCAAAATACTTAGCCTCTAAATACGCAAAGATAACTGGCTCCTTGTTTCCTGAAACTAAAGCAACCGTTTGGTTATCTTGTACATACTCTCCAGGCTTTACTAAAACATCTATTACTTTTCCTTGTTTCAAGCTGTAAATATTTAGTTTTTCCTGCCGTGCTTTTAAACTTGCTAACTGCCGCTCAAGTTCTTGACGACGTTGAGTGACTGTACCAGCTACAGATGACTCTTTTAACTCTTGCTGAACCTGTAAGCGATTTGCTTTCGCACTCTCGTAAGTTATTTTGCTTTCTGTTACAGACCTTAAAATAACCGCCATTTCATGGGTTGGTATAACACCTGAGCGTTTAAAGTCCTGATAGATAGCCAGAAACTCTTCCTGGTCAGACACTCCCTGCTCCGCAACATTAATTTGTTTTTCTAGCTGTTGCAGTATTCGCTCGTTATAACTCTCCCCACCTGAAGATAAAGTTGCCAGTACTTCTTCAATTTTTCTTATTTCGACAGTCAACTCTTCAGACGCCAGTTGAACTAGTGACGTATTTTTTGCAACCGTCTCCCCTCTTCCAACATTAACCGCCTTTACATGAGCAGCATAAGGCGCTTTCAGCTGTATCGGATCAGTTGTTATTACGCCCTCTGACAGAATAAAAATATGCGGCTTAGCTATAAGCCAAGCGATAACAAGTAGCGGAATGACAAACAAAGCAAGCAACAAATACCAACGCCACCGGTATCCAACTCTTTTCGCTGGCGCGTAGCCAAGCTTCACCCCTTTATCAACGTCTGGATTATTTTTCTTATCGGAAACACCAAAATTTATCTTCATTAAAATTTACCACCACGTTTGAATACCCACCAAGGTGCCATTGCACTCTCCTGGTGTGAGCGCCTAACCAGCTCATTCACAAGTGCAAAAATTGCGATTCCTCGCATAAAGAAGGAATAGAAAGGGAAAATAATGAGCAACGGAAATAACTGTAAGTCTTCTCTAACTCGCTCTGATAACGCAACCAATGTAAAAATATAAAAAAACATCAGAACTAATACATAAATAATGTAAACGGCCACAAAAATACTAAAAGCTACGGTTATCGGTAATGTTAAAAACAAATAGGCTGTATAACCAATTACAACAAATGGAATGACAACATTCTGAATCCAGCCGTAGAGCAACGTAAATAAATAATGCTTTAAACCAACAAGCTTGGTAGAAAAAGAGGACCAGTGTTTTCTAAAGAAAATAAAGAACAAGTCACCATCCCAACGAAGCCGCTGCTTTATTAAATCTTTCCAAGACGTTGGTACATCTGTTTTTGCAATAGCCAAAGGCTCAAACGGTATGCGCCATTCTGGGTGACGTTTCTGATACTGTTTTAATCTTATTGTTAAATCTAAATCTTCAGCGCTGTGTGTCGTCCAACCACCGACCCGCTTCAAAACCGAGCGTCGAAATGCACCGAACGCCCCAGAAATATTGGTTTGTAAGTTCCACTCTGCCAGTCCAGTCTTGCTTGCCTGCATTGACAGTAAATATTCGATACTTTGAAATTTAGCGACCAACGAGCCCCCTGCATTTCTGACTCTAATAGCGCCGCTGGTTGCAGGTACATTAGGGTCTTCAAAATGTGGCGCTATACGTGCAATCATGTCGTTATCAAAAGAGGTATCACCGTCTAGTGCCATGACAATCTCGCCTGAGGCAATATCAAGACCCGCATTACAACTTGATACCCGACCACCACGCTGCCATTTTGGTAAAACCAGAATATTTCTATTCTCTTTTAACTTTTCTCGAGAGGCAGCTATTGCAGCTTGGTACGTTTCCTTATTCGTAGCTGCTCCATCGACAACCAAAATTATTTCTATATCGCCAGGGTAAGTTTGCTCAGCTAATGACCGAGCTGTTAAAGCAACTGACTCGCCCTCCGAATAGCAGGTGACAATGCAAGAAACTTTAGGTTTGTAAAAGCTGCGTTCATTGTGTTTAGTCATTTGCTGATAGTGGTATTTTAATATACCTGTCACTATCAATATTACGAGCGGAGCTTCATAAAGAATAAACACTGGAATTAACCCAAATGCCCCCAGAAAGTCTGTCGATGCCTGATGAAAGGTGTCTATCAGCAAATAAAGTATGCTATTGACTTCACTCATAACAGCTTAGGTTCAATAGAATTTAAAGTATCAGTTAACCAGGCTCCTGCATTACTTCCAACATGTCCCGGTAACTCAACAACTTTAACTTCTAGCTCCAAGAATTGGTCGTGTTGTTGATTTTTAACGCTTTCAAGTTTCTCCATAACAGCACCAAGCTGAGTCGACTTTGTCATAGGTAAAAGCATTAACAGGTTGCCCTCAGCATCGTTACAACACGCATCCGTCATTCGAACAACGCTTTGGAGTCGCTCTTTTATTGCATCTAACCTCAGCATACCTTCCACTTCACCTTTTTCGCTGAGAAACTCTGATAAATTACTGGCCGCTAAAGAAATAATGCAATGGTTAACACTATGCCGCTGGGCCAGTCTGTCTAACCATCCGACTAACCAATAAAATTGCGATATTGGCATGTTCTCGCCAACTTCAGGCGTAAAGTTAATATGCTCAATACCTTGGCGTGCAATGGTCTGTCCAAACGAGCTTAGGCAGTAACTATGAATATTTTTTATATGAAGTTTGTCTACTGGATTGGATACATGACAATGCAAACACTGCGCGACAACGGAAGACTCACTGAATAAATTGTCACAGGAGCGGCACTTTTGTATTTCTATGGGGCGATCATAGTCAACCCCCAAATGACGCAGTCGCGCCATACAGTTCGGACAGCTAATTGCAGAGCTTGCTTTAAATGTTTCTTCGCCGCCGACATGCCCGCAACTAAAACAGTGCAAACTACTTTGGTTGTGAGTATCGATGCTTTCACATTTGGGGCAAACATCAATATAGTTTAAGTGACCAGAGTGGCAACTTGCGCAATAACGAACGCGATTTTTTAAGCTGTCTTTAGCTATCCAGTCGTTATTTTGAAGACTGGACAAAAATCGCCCGGTTTCCTCGGGTTCTAAGCCAAAAGCGCTAAGCAAAGGGTAGCTAAAGATATAACTTTTAGATGGCTCAATTTTCGGCTGTATCGTTGAGAGTGTTCAATATTCTGTGTCAGCCAAGTTTTCATAAATCTATGTGGCCATCCAGTCGACCTTCAAAGTGGATGGTTAGCTGAGACAGTGTCAGATT
>LULX01000053.1_pt1 | contig 39891 bp, 37 predicted proteins | sample 729511 | NCBI WGS metagenome assembly LULX01 (sample SAMN03860278, study PRJNA289734) | marine metagenome | biome: seawater column; feature: ocean; material: water; isolation source: Red Sea water column Station 91 - depth 500m | place: Saudi Arabia: Red Sea | collected 2011-10-15 | depth 500 m
GTATGGAGTTAGGCTAGCCCAAAGGAGTGGAGAAGAGACTATCACCACCATCATTAAAATTATTAAGATTAGTAAAGGGAATCCTGCTAAAAAAACTGGAATACATCCTGATGCCAGTACTATTAATGCAGTACCTAAGTCTGGTTGTTTAAAAATAAGAAAGCTGCTGCTTAGAATTGCTACTAATACAACAAACCAGTCTTTTATAATATTTCTTTTCTGATTTCTAGTTAAATAAGAAGCAGCTGCTAAAGGCAATAGAAGCCTAATGACCTCAGATGGTTGAAAGCTTATAAAACCCAAATCAATCCAACGATCTGTTTTATACCCCTCAGCAGGAAATAATAAAACCCAGATTAAAAGTATTAATCCAAACCAAAAAAGATGCATTAAAAAACTCTTATAAACACTCTGATCTAATCTAGAGATAAAAAACATTAGAAATAGACCGATAGCTACATAAATGGATTGTTTCATAACCATAACTGTAGTTTGCCCACTTGCACTAAAAAGAACGAAAAGACCAAAAATTAGAATAGTTAGCAATGAGAAAACTAAAATTGGGTCTATTAATAGTTTTGATAAAGTAAACTTTTTTGTTCCAAAAGAGGTGTTTAGCTGATAATCAAGGGGTGTTTTATTTGACATTTAATTATTCTTTGACAAGTACTTATCAATTAATCTCTGAGCAATCGGAGCAGCAATAGCACTTCCAGATTCTCCGTTTTCTACTATGACAACCACAGTTAGTTCGGGTTCAGGGATAGGACCATATCCGACAAATAAAGCATGATCTCTATTACTCACTTCTTGTCTTATGTCTTCATACTCTTCTTTTACTGTGAGCTCCTCATCAGTAAGACTTTTGATTTGAGCTGTTCCTGTTTTTCCAGCAATTTTATTCTTAGCTATTTCAGTTAAATTAAACGCCGTTCCTCTCCAGTCTGAAATGACTGAAACCATTGAACTTTCTAATTTTTCCCAGTCAGATTCTTTGATTGAATTAATTTCTAGAAAAATTTCCTTTTCTATTATTTCTTCTTCTACCTTAGATACTACTTTCGGTTTATAAATCTTTCCTCTTGTAGCAATTGAAGAGACAGCTAAGGCAAGTTGCAAAGGTGTACTAGAAATATAACCCTGCCCTATGCCTATGTTTACTGTATCTCCCACAAACCAGGATTCTCCTACAGCTCCTAATTTCCATTTTCTATCAGGTAATATGCCCTCTGCTTCAGCATATAGATCCACTCCAGTTTTAAGACCGAAACCAAATTTTTTTAAAAAGACAGCTATGCGATCAACTGTTAGCTGGGTAGCAAGTTGATAAAAGAAAACATCAGAAGATTCAATTATAGATTTTGTTAAATTTACTTGACCATGCCCCTCTTCTTTCCACCCCCTGTACTTTCTCCCTTCTTCATTTAATTGAAAGAAGCCTTCATCTTCGATTGTAGTATTCCAATCTATCTCACCTTCTTTTAGCCCAAGAAGTCCTATAAAGGGTTTAATGGTTGAAGCAGGAGGATAACTCCCTGAAATAGCTCTATTAAAAAGAGGACTTTCTAGATCGTTAAGGATGATATCTAAATCACCCATCTCAGTTTTATTTAAAATATTAGGATTAAAGTCGGGACCACTAACTAGTGCTTTTATAAATCCATTATTCGGATCCAAGGCTACAATAGCTCCTTTTCTACCCGCCAACTCATTTCTTGCAAGCTCTTGCAGATCTTTATCCAAGGTAAGATAAATATCACTTCCCTTTTTTGGAATAATTCTTGTTAATTCTCTTATTTCCTTTCCGTGAACATCTACTTCAACAGTCTTATAGCCTATGCCCCCTCTCATTTGTTCTTCATAAGACTTTTCAACTCCAGATTTCCCTATTTGAAAAGAAGGAGGGTAGGAAAAGTTCACACTATCTTCTATTTCTTCAAGGTTTACCTGTCCTACGTAACCTAGTACATGTGAAAAGATGGGTCCAAATAAATTAAAACGCATTAGTCTTGCCTCAATAGACAAACCTGGCCATCTATCACCCTCTACAGAGAACCTTGCTATTTGTTCTTGAGATAAGTTTTGAGCAATAACAAGCCTTTCATACTTAGGTTTTTTACTAGTGGATTTATCTTTAAAAGCTAAGAGTTGTTTTTCATTGATGATGAAACTCTTCTTTAATTCTCTTAGTGTTTGGTCAATATTTTTTATCTTGGAAGGAGATATTGTTAAGGCTTGAGAGACTATATTTTCAGTAACTATTTCACCATCGGAAAGTCTTATCAGTCCTCTCGAGGGATAAATGGGAACACGAACAATTCTGTTTTCATCTGAGATTGTTGTGTATAGGCTTGAATCTATAACGGTTAACTTAACTATCTGAAAAAGAGTCATAATCCCAAATAAGCCTATCAATAAAAACAAAAATATTGACCTCTTAGTAAGCTTAGTTTGAGCTTCTTTTTCTCTATCTAAATTCAAAAATTCTGACATTTTTTATTTGTGATAAGGGTGATTCTTTTCAATTGACCAAACTCTATAAAGCTGTTCAATAAGAATAATAGGGACTATTGAATGAGGAAATGTAAGAGGTGATAGTGACCAGATCTCATTGGATGTATTAAGACAATCTTCACTTAAGCCTTCAGGGCCTCCAATTAAAAAGGATACATCTTTGGATGAGGTTAACCATTGGTTGAATTTTTCTTTCAATTTTAAAGTAGTCCAGCTCACGCCTTCTTTGTTTAGTGCAATGATTGTGGTGTCTTTGTTAACAGCTTTAAGGAGCTTTTTACCTTCCCTGGAAATTCTTTTCTTTCTGTCTAGAGACTTGGTATTACGATCTGGCCTAATACCAGACCATTTAATCTGTATTGACCGATCGAATCTTTGTTGATAATCCTCAAAAGCAGTTTTTGCCCACAAAGGTCTTTTACCTTCTATTGCAATTATATGAAACTTCATCTACCCAAATCAGGATCCCAAAGACTTTCCAGATCATAAAAAGTTCTTGCTTTAGAAGACATTAGGTGCAAAACAACATCTCCAATATCTATAAGGACCCATTCCTCACTTCCCTCTCCTTCCAGTCCGAGAGGCTTAATATTCTTGGCTTTAAGATCTTCAAGAACCTTTTCGCCAATAGACTGAATATGTCTATTAGAAGTACCACTGGCAATGATCATATAGTCTGTAAAGCTGCTTAATTTTTTTACATTAATTGTGACAGGATCAACAGCCTTTAGTTCATCAAGGCTCGCCGATACAAGATCTCTTAATTTGCTAGGTAAAACTTTCTGTGCCATATAAGCCATGTTCTTTTATATATTCTTCAACAAGCGTATTAACAAGATGATCAATTTTCTTACCTTTGGCAATATTTTCTCTAATTGATGAGGAAGAAATTTTAAGGGGAGTAACTTCAATTTCAAAAATATTTAATTGACCGTCTTCAAATAAGTCTTTTTTAAACCATTCAGAACTAACTAAATTTTGTGCTTTCTTATTTTTTGAAAGTGGCCTATCTGGTCTTTTCATGATCACAAAATCTACCAGATTAATAAGCTCTTTCCATTTATACCACGAATGTATGTCAACAAAAGAGTCTGAACCAACTATCATAACTACCCTGGCTCCTTCTTCCTCAGACATTACTTCCTTAACAGTTTTGATTGCATATGATGGACCCTCTCTAAGATACTCTCTGCTATCAACCTCAGTTTTCGGTATATCTTTAAATGCCAAAGAGGCCATTTCATATCTATGTTTGTAGGAGACCTGAGAGCTCTCTCTATGGGGTGGCTGGAAATTAGGAATAACCAAAATCTTTTCAAAAGGTAATTTTTCTAACAGTTCTGAGATAGTCAGTACATGACCATTATGAACTGGATCAAAAGTACCCCCAAATACACCGATTATTCTTGGCATTGATTAAAATTTAATTCTTTCGTAGTTCAGCATTACCCTCAACGAGATATTTAAGCGAGGTTAATCCCTCTAACCCTACAGGACCTCTGGCATGAAATTTATCTGTTGATATACCGACTTCAGCCCCTAAACCATATTCAAATCCATCAGCCCAACAGGTAGGTAAATTATGCATTACAGAACTTGAGTCTACATTCCTCATGAAAACTTTAGCCTTATCAATATTCTCAGTAACTATGCTGTCTGTATGAGCAGAACCAAACTTATTTATATGATCAATCGCTGATTTCAGATCATCGACTATTTTTATCGATAATATGGGTGCTAAATATTCAGTTACCCAATCTTCTTCAACTGCCTTTGATATATTCAAAAACTCCAAAGTGCGATCACATCCTCGTAATTCAACTTCTTTCTCTTCAAACACTTTGAAAATAACAGGTAAAATTTTTCCTGCTATGTCCTTATTAACTAAAAGAGTTTCCATAGCTCCGCAAATTCCGTACCTATAAGTTTTTGCATTTACTGCAATTGAAATAGCCTTCTCCTGATCACATTCTTCATCTAGATAAACATGACAAATGCCATCAAGATGCTTTATCACAGGAACTTTTGCTTCATCAGAAATAAGTTTTACCAAGCCTTTTCCACCTCTTGGAATTAATATGTCCACCCACTTATCCATACTCAATAAGACCTTAACTGCTTCCCTATCTATAGTCTCTACAAGCTGCATAGATGCTTCAGGTAGACCCTCTTCTAATAATCCTTTTTTTAAACTATTAGCAATAGCGGAATTAGTTTTAAATGCTTCGGAACCACCCCTTAATATACAAGCATTCCCTGACTTAAGGCATAAAGCTGCAGCATCAGCAGTTACATTCGGTCTTGATTCATAAATAATTCCGACAACCCCTAAAGGGACTCTCATCTGGCTTATTTTTATTCCAGAAGGAGTTGGCTTTAAGTCTGTTAAGGAGCCTATAGGATCAGGCAATTCAGCTACAGATACAAGCCCACCTATCATCGAATTAATTCTTGAACTTGTTAGCTCCAATCTATCAATTAAGGCTTCCTCTACAGCATTTGATTTGGCTTTAGACAAATCTAAGTTATTCGCTTTTAGAATAATCTCTTTATCTTTTTCAAGAATTTTTGCAATACTACTTAGTGCTGAATTCTTCTTTTCACTAGATAAGTTAGAAAGAACTTCTGAAGCTGATTTGGCTTCAGACCCTAACAATTCCATATAGGAACTTATGTCTTTACTATCTTTCATAATCAAATATTCTATAGGAAAGCGAATTCAAAAAACGGATTATAAGATGTTTGATATTGGAGCAGTAACCCTCTGGTTACAACAAAACCCTGAGTGGATAGTACTCGGATTATGTTCGGCTGCATTTATAGAATCATTTGCACTAATTGGAATAATTATTCCTGGTGTAGTTTTATTAGCAGCTATATCAGGATTGGCTGCCTCAACTGATCTTTCAATTTTTCAGGTGGTACTTCTGGTGTATCTATCTAGCTGTCTAGCAGATATTTGTAGTTTTCTTATAGGAAAGTATTTAAGTAATAAAATTGACCATATCTGGCCATTTAATAACAACCCTTCTTGGCTAGAACAAGGTCGTAAATTTTCTAAAAGTTATGGTATACCAGGTGTTTTTTTAGGTAGGTTTGTTGGGCCTATTAGGCCCTTAATTCCGATTACAGTTGGTTCATTGTCCATGGATTTGAGAACTTTTATCTTTGTAGATCTAATTTCAGGTCTGATTTGGGCACCCGTCTACACACTACCAGGTTATTTTGCGGCTAAGACTGCTTTAGAAGGATCAGATAACCTAACTCTGGCAGCGGGCTTTATAGCTCTAGCAATTGCCTTTCTCTTATTTGCAAGATATTTACTTAACAAAAAATAACTGTCTCTTGTTAAACTTAATAAAAATTTAAGGAAGAAAAATATGACGACTACCTACCCAAGCCATCCTAATTTAGAAGGAAACTATGCACCTTTGAGGATGGAATGTGATCTGAATGATCTCGTAGTAGAGGGAGAAATACCTCAAGATTTATTTGGAAGCTACTATAGGAATGGTCCTGATCCCCAATTCCCTCCAAGAGGAGGTCATTATCATTGGTTTGGGGGGGACGGAATGATTCATGCCTTTCATTTTGAGAATGGAAAAGTTTCTTACAAAAATAGATGGGTTCAAACTTCTAAATGGAAACAAGAGAGAAAAGCAGGAAGATCTTTAGTGAACTTGCTAAACCCTATGGACCCAGATCCTGAATGGAACCCAGAGGGAGAAGATGGAACCGCAAATACTAATATTGTCTTTCATGGAGATAAACTTTTGGCTCTTGAAGAAGGACATCCTCCATTTGAAATTGATCCAATAACTCTGGAATCGATTGGAACATATAACTATGAAGGCAAACTGCTTTCACCTATGACAGCACATCCTAAGATTGATCCTTTAACTGGAGAGATGGTTGCTTTTAGTTATGGCTTTGGTGATAAAAAGACGACTTATTTTGTTGTAGATGCAGCTGGAAAATTAACTAACTATTCTGAGTTTAACGCTCCTTACTCTAGTATGGTTCATGATTTTATTGTCACCTCTGAACATGTAATCTTTCCTATCTTCCCCTTAATTATTGATTTTGAAGAGGCTATAAAGGGTAATGCCCCTATTGCTTGGAATGGACAGATGCCTAGCTATATTGGTGTTATGCCAAGAAATGGATCCGTTGAAGATATTAAATGGATTGAAGATGATCCTTGTTATGTATTCCATCCAATGAATGCTTATACAGATGGGGATAGGATCATTGCAGATATGATGCAATTTGAAGAAGCTCCATTATTTCCTCATGCTGACGGGTCTACACCGGATCCAAAGAAAGCTGAGGCCAGGCTTAATAGGTGGGAAATAGATTTGTCTTCAAACTCAGGAAAGATAAATAAAAACTGCCTAGATGAAGATATAGGTGAATTTCCTAGATTGGATGAGAGGTTTAGCATGCTTAATTATAGGCATGGATTTTATGCGGCAAGCATAGGTGATCATCCTCCAGGAATAAGCTTCAACTCTGTAGCTCATCATGATCATCAAACAAACAAAAAAGAATTCTATACTCTAAATAAAGAAGACGCTGTTGGAGAACCTGTTTTTATTCCTTCATCAAATGAAGCTGAAGAAGGTGATGGGTACTTAATAGCCTTGGCTTATAGAGGAATTGAAAATAGATCCGATTTATTAATATTTAATGCTATGGATGTATCATCAGGACCCATAGCCACTGCTAAATTACCTCACAGAATACCTTATGGTTTTCATGGAAACTGGCGACAGGGAGAATAATTAATTATGACAAGAAAAAATTTAAAAAATAGACAATGGGTTTTGTCTTCTAGACCTCAAGGCATGGTAAGCAAAGATAATTTTGAGTTTCGAGAATCTGAGTTAGACGAACTAAAAGAAAACCAAATGCTGCTGAAAAACCTCTATTTTGGCTTTGACCCAACCCAAAGAGGTTGGCTTAATGATATGAAAAGTTATATGCCTCCTGTTCAAATTGGAGAAGTTATGCGTTCAAGTACTATTTCGCAGGTAATTGAATCCAATATTCCTGATTTCATAGAAGGTGACATAGTGCAAGGTAGTTTTGGATGGCAAGAATTCGCGATTACTGACGGTAAAGCGGGTTTTATGAATGCCTCTAAAATTCCCGATAATATCCCTCCAACCGCTTCCTTGAGTGTTTATGGAGTAACGGGTTTAACTGCTTATTTTGGTTTACTTGATGTTGGAGAGCCTAAGGAAGGAGAAACTGTTGTCATCTCTGGTGCTGCAGGAGCTACAGGTTCTGTCGCAGGACAAATAGCTAAAATTAAAGGTTGTCGAGTAATAGGAATTGCAGGAGGAACCAAAAAATGTAATTGGCTTACTGAAGAAGCTAATTTTGATGCTGCTATAGATTATAAAAGTGCTGATTTAACTGAAACTTTAAGAGAACTTTGCCCAAATGGAATAGATCTGGTGTTTGACAACGTTGGAGGTGAATTTCTTGATACCGCCTTAACGTTAATTAATATGAATGCAAGGATAGTGCTTTGTGGAGCTATCTCAACCTACAACAATGAGAGTCCTGCACCGGGACCATCCAATTACATGTCTTTAGTAATAATGAGGGCAAAAATGGAGGGATTTATTGTTCTTGATTATCTAGATAGATTTCCTGAAGCTATAAGCAGTCTTAGTAATTGGGTTGAAGAAGGAAAAATTACTTATCTGGAGGATATCCAGGAAGGCATAGAGAACGCACCTGATACTTTGGTAAGGCTCTTTACAGGACAAAATTTCGGCAAACAATTACTTAAAATTTCGGATCCTGATTAACAAGGCTAGCCTCCTAGCTGTTTGACTATTTTATTTAGATGGTCAAATCTATCTACATTGGATTGGAACTCAAGTATATTTTGTCTTTCTGGAGGCGTAAGCGGTAAAAGACTTGCTAAGCTATAAGCAACACTTGATGAGTTATCAAAATCTATAACTAATTGAAGTTTCTTTATTTCCGGATGGTCTGAAATTTCTCTGAGAATTCTCCAAATATTTTCATATTGTGGTTCTAATGATATTGATTCTTCTTCTTCAGGTTCTTCTATGGTGTCTGCAATAATTAATCCATCTTTTTGAACTTTTCTGTCTAATATTTTGATTCGATATTGGCCTTGTACGGTTACGCCTAAGAGACCATTTTCAAGTTGATTAAAGTCAACGATTTCGACATAGGTACCTATAGGTGAATGATCAGGTAACTTTGTACTTTTTGATTCGCTTTGACCTCTTAGAAGAACAATGCAAAAGCCCATTTCTTGACTCATGCATCGTTTAACCATATCTAAATATCGTGGTTCAAAGATTTGTAAAGGGAGATAACCGCCTGGAAGGACATTAACTGTCAAAGGAAAGATGGGGTTTTCTTTTGATAAATTAGTTTCGTTCGGCATATTCTTCGACTTCTTTCCAAACTCTTATGAGATTGCCTCCAAGAATCTTTTGAATATCTTTCCGGCTATAACCTCTTTCTAATAAACCTTGAATAAGAGTTGGGTAAGTCGAAACATCTTTTAAACCTATAGGAAGGGTATCACCCACCCCATCATAATCAGATCCTATTCCTACGTGGTCTATTCCTACTAACTGCACAACTCTATCAAAATGATCTAGCACTTCGTCTAAACTTGCATAAGGATAAGGGTTGTTTGCAATAAATTCACTTCTAGTTTCTCTGATATCTTGTTCAGAGACTTCTTTTAAATTTTGACCCAATCTTGATTCCAAGAAACTATTCATTGTGACTAAATAATCCCGAGGTCTGCTACTAATAAAACTACTTCCGAAATTAATTTGTATAACACCACCTTTTTCAGCTAATTTACTTAACATGGCGTCATCAACATTCCTTTCAAACCCTGGGGTAAAATACCTCAAAGAAGAATGACTTGCTATCACCGGTACCTGGCTTATTTCGATTGCCTGATAGAAAGCTTCATCGTTTACATGAGAGATATCTACCATGATGCCCACTTTATTCATCTCCTCAATCAGGTTTTTACCAAATTCACTCAAACCGTGCCATTGAATATTTTCATCGTAAGAAGAATCACTGATATGGTTGGTCTTGGAATGAGTCAAAGTTATATAACGTATGCCTCTATCAAAGTAGTACTGAACTCTAGAGAGATCACCCTGTATGGGTGCTCCGTTTTCCATACCCAAGGCTATACCAACTATATTTTTTTTAGTAATTGAACCAAGGTCAGCTACAGAATTTATTAAAATAAATTTCTCTGGATGAAGAGTGACTATATCTTCTACCATATCAATTAATTCATTTGCCATTTGATGAGAAGTTCCATCTTCTTGGGTACTTGCTGGCAGGTATATTGAGAAGAATGGAACATTAAGACCTCCTTTTCTTGCTCTAATAAAGTCAAAATCTCCATCAGTAGAACCTGAAATATCGTCTATCTCTAAACCTTCTAAGTGCTGGCGCCATAGTCGATAAGGAACGTCTATATGGGAATCTATTATCAACGAATCTTGTGCTATCTGTTCTGCATCTAAATTTTTTATATTTTCTGCACAAGACTGAAAAAGTAGACAAAAGAAAATTAAAAAAAGAGGTTTCATATAGTTATAGTTTTGATTTTAAAAGATCTGCAAGTCCGTCAAAACTTCCGTTTGACATCATAATAATTACATCCCTTTCATTAACAACAGATCTTTTTAGTTCGTCAGCGAAAAGCTCTACTGAATCAATAATATTGTGATTTTTAGGTGATTGATTAACTAAATTATTTAACTGATCTTCATCTGGCCCTTTCCAAAAAACTAGATTTGCTTCACTTGTTGCACTAAGAAGACTTTTGTCATGTAATCCTGATTTCATGGTATTTGACCTTATTTCAATCAAAGCAATTATTCTATTATCTTTAAAACGAGCTCTTAAACCTTTTAAGGTCTCTTCTATTGCAGTTGGATGATGAGCAAAATCGTCAAAAAGCTTAAGTTCCTCTCGATCTATAATTGTCTCTAATCTTCTTTGCACCCCAGAAAATGTTTCTAGCCACTTAGCCGAATCAGATAAGGCAATATCAAAGTGATGTAGTGCCAATAGAGCTGACATTGCATTTCTAGCATTATGTTCACCTAACATATTCCAATTTATTTCAACTTTCTCTTTATTTATAAAAAATCTAAGTGAAGAGTGGTCCTTTTTAATAGCATCAAAGTAATTTAGATCTTTTCCTTTAGAACTGAATTCTGATTTTCCACTCCACACCCCTAATTCCAACACGGCCTTAATATTTTTATCGTCTGAAGGAAATACTATGCGATCTTCTGAAGACATTGTCCTAATCAAGTTATGAAACTGTTTTTGAATCTCAGATAAATTTCTATATATGTCTGCATGGTCAAACTCCAGATTATTAATGATTAAGACTTCAGGGTTGTAGTGAATGAGTTTCGCCCGTTTATCAAAAAAAGCTGTGTCATATTCATCTGCTTCAATTATAAAAATCTCACCTTTACCTAATTTAGCTGAAACAGAAAAGTCTTTTGGTCTACCAGCTATTAAAAAACCCGGATCAAGTCCTAAATTAACAAGCATCCAGGTTAGCATCGCAGTGGTGGAAGTCTTTCCATGAGTTCCGGAGACTGCTATAACTCTTCGATTTTGAAGGACATTCTCTGATAACCATGCTGGTCCAGAAGTATGAGGTAATTTTGAATCTAAAATGTATTCGATAGATTCATTTCCTCTTGAAATTACATTGCCTATTAAATAAAGGTCAGCTTCAGGTAGGTCTATCTTTTTATAACCTTGATTTACTCTGATATCTTGTTCTTGGAGAAGATCAGACATTGGTGGGTAAATATTTTCATCACAGCCTGAAACTTCAAATCCCAATTCCCTTGCAAGCAGAGCTAGGCTACCCATAAAGGTTCCACAGATACCTAAAATGTGAATCTTTTTTACTGACATATTTTAATTATACCCATCTCCTTTAATTCCCTCTTGGTCAAGATTTAAGTAACATCGCACTTATGAAGAATAGAAATGTTCTATATGCGCAATCGGGCGGGGTAACTGCAGTAATAAATGCAACGGCAGCGGGTGTAATAGAGGCAGGAAGAAAATCAAAAAAAATAGGTAAAATTTTTGCTGCGAAAAATGGCATTCTTGGAGCTCTTCATGAAGAGCTCATTGATACCAGCTTCGAATCCGATAGAGAAATAGCTAAGTTAAAACATACGCCAGGAGGAGCATTCGGTTCATGTAGGTATAAGCTTCAAGATCCCGAAAACAATAATAGTGAGTACAAACGATTATTGGATATTTTTGTAGCCCACAATATTGGTCATTTCTTTTATAACGGAGGAGGAGATTCACAAGATACAGCCAATAAGATTGCTAATTTCACCAGAGACATGGGATTTCCTGTTCGATGCATTGGCATTCCAAAAACAGTTGATAATGATATTCCTTTTACTGATAACTGCCCCGGATTTGGTTCAGTTGCTAAATACATAGCGATATCAACTAAAGAAGCTGGTCTTGATGTAGCAAGCATGGCTGAAACCTCTACTAAAGTTTTTATTTTGGAAGTAATGGGAAGGCATGCTGGGTGGATAGCTGCAGCTTCGGGCTTAGCTCAGGAAAAACAAACGGATCCTCCTCACATAATTCTTTTTCCGGAAATACCTTTTAATCAAAAGAAGATGATTTCTAAAGTTAGAACTACCGTTAAGGAAGAAGGTTATTGCGTCATTGTTGTATCTGAAGGTGTTCAAGACAGTAAAGGTAATTTCTTAGCTGACGCAGGTACTAAAGATGCCTTTGGTCATAAACAACTGGGAGGAGTAGCCCCTCAAATAGCCTCAATAATAAATTCTTCCTTAGGTTATAAATATCATTGGGCTGTATCAGACTACCTTCAAAGGTCTGCTCGGCATATTGCTTCACAAACAGACTTAGAACAAGCTTATGCAGTAGGACAAGCTGCTATTGAATTAGTACTTAAAGGCCAAAATGCTGTTATGCCAATTATAAAAAGGAAAAATACAAAAAAATATTCTTGGGAAATAGATAAAGTTTCTCTCAGTAGGGTTGCCAATAAAGAAAAGAAAATGCCGAGAAGTTTTATTACAAAAGATGGTTTTGGTATCACAGGGTCATGTAAAAAATATTTGAACCCACTCATTCAAGGAGAAGCCTATCCCCCTTATAGGAATGGTATACCTTTAACAGCTAATTTAAAAAATAGACTTTTAAAGAAAAAGTTAGGAGCTTTCAGACTTCCTAAAAAATAAAATTCTAAGTTGGCTTATCTAAAGGGCCTTCGAAGAATATTCCGGCCTTTGACAATCTTTCTATTAGAGGCTGACCAAGTCCTGAAGCCGGTGTTAAAAGGCCGCCGTATTCCTTACCTCCTGGTAAATCGTCTTCGCTATGGATTAGGGTAAGAGCACTTTCACACACGAACTTTGAGGTAACCCGGTAACCTGGATCTCCTTTTCCATGCATTCTGAAAATATTGATAGAACTATCCTCTGCTTCTGCTGTAAACAAACAATCAAAAAACCCTTTCCGCATGGTTTCCTCACTAGGCCCTTCTCCTGGTTTAGGTAAAAATCTCCTAACAAGTTTTCTGAGAGGAGTCGCAATGATTATCATTGAAAATATAGTGCCAAAAGATACCAAGAAAGCATTGAGATACTTCTGATAAAAAGCATGTTCCTGATACGTAAAATCGACTCCATAGGTTTCTTGTCTTGCCTCGAGTAAGGCAGCACTTCTCCTAACTACCCTAGTATTCATAGTTGCCATGATGAACCGACCTGTCCAAGCATCAATGAGGTTATTTTTCCTTATTTTAACTTTGTCAGAACTCAGACTTCTTTGTTCAGGAGTTACAGAATCTTCAGGATTCAATAAAAAAGGATCTTGCATTTGCTTACCTAGATTTAAATCTCCCATTGAAAACCCTGTTTCAATGGTTCCACCGGATGCTCCTCCCTGCCCTGTGTGAAAAGACTCCACCCTTTTTATAGGTTTTTGGAGCATCTTAGCAGCAAAGAAAACCCCTAAATCCGATGGAAGAGAATCATAACCACAGGAGGGTATTATTCTTACTCCCTTGGTTACGGCTTCGGAATGATGCTTATCTATCATCTCCTTAATCCAAAAGGTTTCTCCAGTGATATCTACATAGTGAGTAGAATTTTTAACACATGAAGCAACTAGTTTTGAACCATATCTATGAAATGGACCAGCTGTGGATATTATTACTTTGGTTCTTTTGGTAATTAAGTCTAATGCCTCTTCATCATCTCCATCGGCAACTAATCTCTCAATTTTAGGATAATATCTTATGGCTACTTGAGATAACCTAGTTCTATCTCTTCCAGCTATTGCCCAGTTAAGGTCTTTAGCGTTTTCGGTTAAATATTTAACACACAATTTTCCAGTGAATCCGGTAGCACCGTAAATGACAATATCTAGATCTTTGCTCATGAACTACAGTATTTTTAATACGCCTCCAAAATTTAAAATTACTTCATCACCAACTTTAATATTACCCTTAGAAAAGGCCAGGGTTTTTCCTTTTTTGGTAACCTTAGCTCTTACTTCTAACAGAGAACCCAAGGGCGCAGGACTAATAAATTCAGAATGAAAACTAACAGTTGTTACTGGCTTATCTGATTTTCTCATGGCGGAAGTAGCTAAAGTAAAATCAGCTACTGCCATTAGCATTCCACCGTGTGCTGAACCGTAACCATTTAAATGTTCTTCTCTAACATAAAAACCAAGTACTAACTGGTCATCGTCTTCTTTTTTGTAAAAACCAGGACCCAAGTGATCTATATGAGGTTGCGAAATATTAAATGCCTTATAACCCTTTGGAGGTATTTCTGTTTTACTCATAGAAGTTCATTATAATCTTCAAAGAAGATAATTGATCATGAATGTAAGAATAAAAATATTATTACTCTCTATTTTTATCTGTATTTTGAGTTCCTGTGTAAAAACTAATACCAGTGAAAATTTCGAAAAGAAAACAATGCCCTGGCAGGGTATTGATAGAGAATACCTAATTTTTTTGCCAACAAGCTATACCTCTAAAGAAGAACTTCCATTGGTAGTTGGTTTACATGGATATACAGGAACAGCAAGTGGATTTGAGAAAGAAACAACTAAGGAGATGAACCTACACGCTGAATACCGAAATTACATAGCGGTTTATCCTCAGGGCGTAAACTTCTGGGGTAAGGTAAATGGAATGCCTTTTTTTGTCAGCTCATGGAATGATTTAGAAAGCAATGCTCCGCCAAGAGAAGGAGAAAGGCCCATTTGCATTAAATCAAGGGGTGAATATCCAAAGCCTGAAGAATGTAAAGAATACAGCCATTGTGCTTGGACAGGATGTTACGACGACATTGGATTTATTAAGAAAGTTATAGAAGAGGTTGCAGAAAATTACTCTGTAGACAGGTCAAGAATATATCTGTCTGGCATGAGCAATGGCGGAGCGATGGCTCATAGATTTGCATGTATTCACCCTGAAATATTAGCTGCTGCAGCTTCTATTAGTGGATCCATACCACGTGATAGAAGTTGTGCTCCAAAAATCCCTGTCTCTTATCTTCAAGTGTTTGGCGATAAAGATACGGTAACTCCAATAAATGGAGATGTTTCGGCAGATGGATGGTTTTATGAAAAACCGGAAATATCCTTTAATAAATGGGCTGAAAGTATGGGTTGCACAAAAGAAGTTGTTGTTGCTGACTTGGTAACCGGAAAGAATAATAGCCTTGTTTGTAATTCAAGAAGTAAGTGTGCTCAAGGAAAAACTCTCGAAGTAACAAATTGTCTCGTTCCTAATGGAGGACATGCCTGGCCTGGACAAAACCCAGGTGTGGGTTATTGCAGATCTGAAAAACAAAGCGAAAGTATGCCCAATCAAAATGAATGTACTGATAATAATGGAAAAGAAATCAATTGGGGCAATGAATTAATCTGGGAATTCTTCAGTAAACATAGGAGAGAAAATGTCTAAACAAAAAGATATCCTGAAGGGGTATAGAGTTCTGGATTTTGGTAGATATATAGCTGGACCTTTTTGCGGTGCCCTACTTTCTGATTTCGGGGCGGAGGTTATTAGAGTTGAGAGAGTAAAAGGGAGTGAGGACAGATTTACCACTCCTGTTTCAGATGAGGAAGATGGCTCAATGTTCCTACAAATGAATAGAAATAAATTAGGTTTTACCTTGAATCCTATGAAGCCAGAGGGTAAAGAGATAATAGCGAAACTTACTAAAACAGCAGATGTCGTTATTGCTAACCTTCCTGAAAAGACTCTAGAGGCTATGGGTTTAGATTTTGAGTCTCTGTCTAAGGTAAATCCAAAGATTATCCTTACTTCTAACACCGCCTTTGGAACTTCGGGCCCATACGCTGACAGAGTTGGTTTTGATGGGGTAGCTCAAGCTATGTCTGGTTCAATGGATATGACAGGCAGCCCAGATCTGCCGACGAAGAACTATGCTCCTTATGTAGATTTTTGTAGTGCCTCACTTGCAGCTTTTGGGACTTGCATGGCTCTGATGGAGAGAGAGAAAACAGGTAAAGGTCAAAGAGTGCAGACTTCTCTATTGGCAACTGCCCTTACAATGACTAATGGCTTAATCATTGAACAGGAACTATTAAATGTAAATCGTGAAGCTACTTTTAATAGGGGTCAAACTGCTGCTCCATCTGATACATTCAAAACTAAAGATGGCTGGATTTTGATTGCAACCGTTGGTCAGCCGTTATTTGAAAGATGGGTTAACCTAATTGGTGAGAGTCAATGGCTTGAAGATGAAAGATTTAAGGATGATTTAAGTAGAGGTAACAATTCTGAATTAATAAGCCAAAGGATGTCAGAGTGGTGCGCAGAAAGAACTACTAAAGAAGCTATAGAAGAATTAGATAAAGAACGGATTCCAGTAGGAGAAGTACTTAAAGCAAATGAAGTTGTAAACGAGCCACATATTGAAGCAAGAAATCTTTTTCAAAAAATTCCCTACCCCAATATAAAAGAATCAGTTCCTATTGTTGTCTCACCATTAGAACTATCCGAAAATCCTGGAGAAATTAAGACCCGGGCTCCATTATTGGGTGAGCATACAAACCAAATACTTGAAGAGTTGGGATATTCTGATGAAGAAATTACAAATCTAAGAGATAAAAGAATAGTTTAAAAGGAGAAACCATGGACTTTTCATTAACACCAGAACAAAAAGAATTACAGTCTGTAGCAAGAGAGTTTGCGCAAAAGGAGATGACTTCAGTTGCCAAAGAATTAGAAGAGAAGAAGGAGTTTTTATCTGACGAATGGTTTGGTCGATATGCCGAGATGGGATTTTTAGGAATCAATATAAATAAAAAATACGGTGGTTTAGGCCTTTCGAATATAGACGCTTTGTTGGTTTTAGAAGAATTTGCCAAGGTTTCTTCAGTAGTAGCTTGGCCAATCTTCGAAAGTGCCGTTGGTCCAATCAAGGCCATAGAGCATTTTGCCAATGAGGATTTAAAGCAAAAAGTCATACCTGAAGTTTGTAAAGGTAATTTATTTGTTGCGGTCAGTATGTCTGAACCTCATGCAGGATCAGCCTTAACGGACTTAACCACAAAAGCTGAAGAGAAAGATGGAAATCTGGTATTAAACGGCATGAAAAGATGGTGTTCAGGTGCGGGGCATGCACAAGGCTACGTAGTTTATTGCAGAATGTCTGATGAACCCGGGGCAAAAGGAATTGGAGCAGTCTATGTCGAAAAAGATGCTGAAGGATTAACTTTTGGAAAGCAGGAAGAACTTATGGGTTTTAATGGAGTCCCGTCAGCAGATATATTTTTTGATAATGTAAAAGTTCCCAAAGAAAGTATTGTTGTGGAAGCTAACGGTGGTTTTAAGAAACTAATGGAAGCTTTCGATTTAGAAAGATGCGGAAATGCAACCATGAGTTTGGGCCAAGCAGCTGGAGCATTAGAACAGGTACTTGAATACGTGCAAGAAAGAGAACAATTTGGTAAGCCAATAGTGGATTTTCAAGCGGTTCAACTTAAATTAGCTGAAATGGCAATGAAAGTAGAAGCAAGTCGGCTATTAATTCATCGGGCGGCTCACAATGCTGCGGAAGGCTTGCCCAGTATATTTGAATCAAGTGTAGGTAAATGTTTTTCAAATGAGATGGCCAGAGAAGTCACTGGAACAGCCATACAGCTCATGGGCGGGTATGGATACAACAAAGAATATCAAATGGAAAGAAGATTCAGAGACGCCTGGGGATGGGGTATAGCTGGAGGAACAATAGACATTCAAAAAATAAATATTGCAGCTTCCCTTGTTGGAAGAAGATTTAACCAGAGAAAATAATTCTATTTTAAAGAAGTAATAATACTTCTTAGGTTCTCTACTAAACTGAGCTTTTCTTCTTCAGTTAAGAAATCACCAATAGGAACCTTTTCTCCTTTGGATGTTATGTGTATATGTGCCGGATACCAAGGATGTTTTGGTTTTTCAACAACCACAAAAGCCCAAATTCTAAAATATTCCCAAACTTGGTTAGGTTTTCTGGTCCCTTTTTCAATTTTCAACCTTTCTGGAGTTAAGGTTATGATCTCTTGCTTGTAAGTTCTTTGAACTACAAAGTAAACGCAAGTTGCCACTAAAATAATTTCAAGACCAGCAAAAGGCAAAATTAAGGAAGCTCCGACTATGTAAAAACCTAAACCTATAGCACCACAAGTTAAAGATATAGCCATAATAAAAAGTAGGTTTGATTTCCAAGAGAAGGACTTATTAGGCCTTAAGGTTATGGTAAAAAGAGAGTCCTTCTCATCAGATTCTATTTGGATCATCAGCAAATAGTACATACAATACCGCGCCTTCAAAAGAAGTTAGGTATGAATGAAGAAAAAAATATAAACGATCAACTACTAGAAAATTACCATGAGGTAATGGTGCCTAACTATGCACCCGCTAATTTTGTAGTTAAAAAGGCTATAGGATCTTCGGTATGGGATGTTAATGATAAAAAATATGTTGATTTTGGTGGCGGTATAGCCGTTAACAGCTTGGGTCACTCTCATCCTGAACTTCTGAAAGCTCTAGAAGAGCAAGCCAAAAAAATTTGGCACCACAGTAATTACTTGGCATCTGAGCCTTCAATTAAATTAGCAAAAGCACTTGTGGATTTAACCTTTGCAGAAAAGGTTTACTTTAGTAATTCCGGATCAGAAGCAAACGAGACAGCGATAAAAATAGCCCGAAAATATCATCACTCAAAAGGTAACGATAAAGTTGAAATAATTGCCTTCAAAAATGCGTTTCACGGAAGATCTATGCTGAATATTTCACTGGGTGGTTCAAAACCGCACAAGGAAGGCTTTGGACCTTTGGACCAATCCATTCTTAGAGCAGAATTTAATGATCTTGATTCTGTGGAGAAATGTATCTCGGATAAGACCGCTGCAATCATCATAGAACCAATTCAGGGAGAGGCAGGAGTGCACGCTGCTGGTCAGGAATTTCTGGTTAGACTTAGAGAAGTTTGTGATCAACAAGAAATTCTATTAATTTTTGACGAGGTTCAGAGCGGAATAGGTAGAACTGGGAAACTATTTTCATACATGAAATACGAAGTTATCCCAGATATTTTAACCAGTGCTAAAGGCCTTGGTGGTGGCATGCCCATTGGTGCGACATTAACAAAAAATAAATTTGCTGAGGCTTTGACTGTAGGTAGCCACGGGAGTACTTTTGGAGGAAACCCACTAGCCTGTGCCGTTGCAATCAGAGTCATAGATTTAGTTAAACAAGATAGTTTTCTCGATGGTGTTAATGCAAAAGAAGAGTTACTTAAACAAGGGCTAGAAGAGATATCAAATAAACACCAAACTTTCAGTCAGATTAGATCCAATGGGCTTTGGTTCGGTTGTGACTTGAATCAAAAAGATAAAGTAAACGCTCTTTTAGACCTGTGTTATGAGGAAGGTTTGATTGGAATCTCTGCAGGAACATCTACTCTAAGATTTGCTCCTGCTTTAAATATCCCCGATTCAGATATTCAGGAAGGTCTATTTAGATTAGATAAGGCGCTAAATAGATTTTGAATCTATTTTATTTTAGAAATAATTATTTCATTGGTTCCAACAGGTAGAACTACCATTGTTCCATCGTTTGAAAGAGTCCATTCTTCCCTAACTTCGTCTACACCCCTTAAGAACATAGTCTCAGTTATGTAGTTTCTCGGAGCAGGTGTCAAATGGTAAAAGATAAGATGTTTTACATTTGCTAAGTTTGCAATTTCCGCTGCCTCAACAGGGGTTGTATGGTAAGTGGTTATATCTTCCATAAGTTTTGCATTTAAATCAGCTCCCCTTTGTAAATTAAAATCTCTTATTATATTGATCATATGATTAGCTTGTGCCTCATGAATGAGCACATCTGCCTCTCTTGATTTCTCAATTAAATTTTCACTATAAGAAGTATCACCGCTAATGACCAAGCTCCTGCCTTTATAGTCAAAACGATAACCGAGAGCTGGTTTAACAGGGTCATGCACTACTTTAAACGCAGTTACTATCAGACCATCCTCATGGATAACTTTGGGTTGATTTAAATCTACCGTATGAGGATTAAATCCTGCTACATCCAAAGGAGCAATTTGATCTCCATGGTGAGTATTCCTAAAAAAATAATCTGCTTCATAAGCAGTTTCAAAACCTTCTGTAACAAGATTTATTCCTTCTGGGCCATAGACATCTAATTTTGCTTCCCTATTTTCATTAATCCAAGAAGCGAGGTGCAAATCAGCTAGATCAGAAATGTGATCTGAATGAAGGTGAGTTAAAAGGACAGATTTAATTTTATTGAAAGGTATCCCCCAATTTCTTAGGTTAGAAGCACTACCGTCTCCAATATCAACAATATAAATATTTTCGCCTGCCCTAACCATGACACAGGTCTCTGCTCTTCTTGGACTGGGTATTGGCGACCTGGATCCACAAACTGCAGCGCTCAGTGAATCTTCTTGTGGAAGATTATTAGGAGCATTTAACATTCCAGAAACAACAGACACCATGATTCTGTCCTGAACAGAAGGGCTTCTCAAACCAACCATTGCTGCAATGGTAATAATGAGTATTGATGCTACAAGGTAAATTAAAAATTTTTTCATTTATGAAGTGTCTTTGAATTAATCCTGTTGAAGTTTTGTTTTTATTATAATGAATCCATGGAATATAGAAAATTAGGTAAATCCGGGTTGAAAGTTTCTGAGCTTTCTTTTGGATCTTGGGTAACCTTTAATACCCAGGTAGATACAAAATTAGCTGAAGACATGTTTAAGGTTTGCTTCGACTCAGGAATAAACTTTTTTGACAATGCAGAAGGTTACGATCGAGGAAAATCTGAAGAAGTGATGGGCCAAGCCCTTAAAAGTATTAATGAACCTAGAGACAGTTATTGTGTTTCGTCTAAGGTTTTTTTCAGCTCGTCACCTAACCCTAAACCTACCCAATTAGGCTTAAGTAAAAAACACGTAACTGAAGCCTGCCATCAAGCCATGAAAAGATTGCAGGTAGACTATTTGGATCTGTATTTTTGTCATCGAGCAGATCCGGATACCCCCATTGGAGAAACTGTTTGGGCAATGCACAATCTAATTACACAAGGAAAAGTTTTGTATTGGGGGACTTCAGAATGGACAGCAGAGGAGATAACGGAAGCTTATGAATTTGCTGAAAAGAATCATTTAACACCCCCTACTATGGAACAGCCTCAATACAATCTCTTGGATAGAAAAAGATTCGAGGTTGAGTACGATCCTATTTTTAGAAGATATCAAATGGGTACAACCATATGGTCTCCTCTTGCTTCAGGAGCCTTAACAGGAAAGTATTTGGATGGCATACCTGAAGGTTCAAGAGCTACATTAAAAGGTTATGAATGGCTGAAAAAACATATGATTGATTCTGAAAGAGGACAAGCAAGAATGGATAAGGTTAGGAACTTGAAACCTATTGCCGATGAATTAGGAGTTAGTCTTTCAAAAATGTCCGTAGCTTGGTGTTTGTTAAACCCAAATGTATCTACTGTTATATTGGGAGCATCAAAGGTAGACCAATTAAAAGAAAATCTTGAAGCTTTAGAAGTTGTCCCTCTTCTTACGGAGGATGTACAGAGAAAATTAGCTGGTATCTAACAAATCATTTCTTGATTTTTAATCTAAGATCAAAATCTACACCACCTGATTTGTTGTGCTCTTCGCACATCAACTTCAAGTTGTTATACATTTCTTCTGGCATTTCTGATGACTTTCTTTTTGACATATCTATATGAACTAACATTTGTTCATTGGTAGCAGAAAGTTTTCCTTCTTCGGTTAACAATATACCGCCGTAATGAATTAACTTCGGATTTATATCAATTATCCTGTAGTAAGGAAAAGCGGTTTGACCTTCAATTAATTCTTCTAAATACTGAATATTCATCTCTAAAGTAAAACAAGAAAATCCTTTCTTAAAATATTCTTGTCCGAACCCCATGTCGTTGTAGAGTTCAACAGAGCCATCATCAAAGATTCGGGCATAATCAGCCACATTCATATGACCATTCATATCACACATCTCTGAAGTGACTTTTACTGGTTTTCCAGGGTATGGAAATTTTTCTTTCATGATTTAAAGTTACTCTTCTTCAGGTTTATTTTCTTTACCTGGTTTTGACACCACTTCAACAGAGTCAACCTTGCGAAACCCCTTAGGTAAAAGATTACCTCTAAGGCCCCTAGACCCTTTGAAGTTTTCTAAATCCTTAGACTTAATCGTGAAATGCCGTTTCCCACTTACAAGTTTTAATTCTCTACCTTCCCCTAAAACAGCAATAGCTTTAAGCGCTTCTTCTCCTGCTTGATACCTCTTCTTCGGTATGTTGATAATTTTATTACCCTTTCCTCTGGCTAATTCAGGTAATTCACTAACTGGGAACACTAACATTCTCCCTTCACTACTTATCGCTGCTATGTTGTCCTCGGTTGTAATCACAGGCTGTGGAGAAAGCGCTTTTCCATTCTCTGGAACCTTCAAAGCAGCTTTCCCAGATTTATTTTTTGTTTGTAGATCACCACTCTTCGCAACAAAACCGTATCCAGCATCAGACGCTAATACAAGATTTTGGTCATCCTTTCCTGACATTACTCCTGCAAAAGTTTCACCTGACTCTATGTTTAGTCTGCCGGTAAGCGGCTCTCCCTGACCTCGAGCTGAAGGCAGGCTATGACAAGGTAATGTGAAGGCCTTTCCTCGCGATCCTATAAAAACTGCGTTCAGATTATTTCTGCCTTTTGCAGAAGAAAGAAAACTGTCTCCTTCTCTGTAACTCATTCCTTCGGGATCTATATCATGCCCTTTAGCAACCCTTACCCATCCCCTTTCAGAAAGTATGATTGTTACAGGATCTGAAGAAATAAGTTCAGTTTCATCAAAAGCAGTAGCCTCTTCTCTTTCAACCAGAAGACTTTTTCTTTCGTCGCCATATTTTTCAGCATCTTCAGTCAACTCTTTCTTAACCAAAGTTTTTAGACGCGCTTTCGAATTAAGAATCTTTTCTAGCTCAGCTTTCTCACCATCTAGATCTTTTTGTTCTGCTCTTATTTTTTCCTCTTCCAACTTGGCTAATTGCCTTAATCTTATTTCTAGAATTGAGTCGACTTGAACAGAACTCAGTTTGTATTTCTTTTGAAGAACTTTCTTAGGCTCATCTTCTTTCCTTATAATTTTGATTACTTCTTCAATGTTCAAATAGACAATCATTAACCCTTCCAAGATATGCAGCCTATCCAATACCCAGTCAAGTCTATGCTGCAATCTCCTGGTGACTGTTTTAGTTCTAAACTTCAACCATTCTTTTAAAATTGATTTGATATCTAAGACTTGAGGTTTCCCGTTTAGACCTATCATGTTCATATTGACCCTGAAATTTTTTTGTAGATCAGTTGTGGCAAAGAGATGATTCATAACAGCTTCTTTATCGATACGATTAGATCTAGGGACTAATACCAAACGAGTAGGATTTTCCTCATCACTTTCATCTCTCAGGTCAACTATCATAGGTAGTTTCTTAGCTTCAATTTGAGAGGCAATTTGTTCAAGAATTTTTGTGCTGGGAGTTTGATAAGGTAAAGCATTAATAACTATTTCTCCATCCTCAACTACATAGGTAGCCCTCATTCTTATAGATCCCTTGCCAGTTTTATAAGCCTCAAGTATTTCTTCTTTGGGAGTAATTATTTCTGCTTCTGTTGGAAAATCAGGTCCGGGTATAATTTTGAAGAGCTCCTCGATAGATGTTTTTGGCTCTTTCAATAATTTTATACATGCTTTTACCACTTCTTGAAGATTATGGGGAGGTATGTCCGTAGCCATACCTACGGCAATTCCAGTGGCTCCATTCAAAATAACATTTGGTAGTCTTGCAGGTAAAACTGAGGGCTCCAATAAAGTACCGTCAAAATTACCTTGCCAATCAGCCGTGCCTTGACCTAATTCTTGCAGTAGTGTCTGAGCGTAACCATCTAATCTACATTCTGTGTATCTTTGAGCTCCAAACGATTTTGGATCATCGACTGTACCCCAATTCCCCTGTCCATCAATTAATGGATATCTAAGAGAAAAGGATTGTGAAAGAAGAACCATGGCTTCATACACAGCTGCATCTCCATGCGGATGAAACTTTCCTACAACATCACCTGAAGTTCTTACACTTTTTTTAAACTTAGCAGAAGAATTCAAACCTAATTCAGACATTGCATAAATTATTCGCCTTTGTACAGGCTTGAGTCCATCACCTATGTTAGGTAAAGCCCTATCCAGAATTACATACATTGAGTAATCCAGATAAGCCTGTTCAGTAAATTTACTTAAAGGTAATTTTTCATTTTCTTTAACCATTAGCTAAATCCCCCTTTTCTTCGAGCCACTCTTTTCTGTCATTAGCTGCCTTTTTAGACAACAACATATCCATAGTTTTTAAAGACTTATCGCCTTTCTTAACTGTTAATTGAACCAATCTTCTCGCTCCTGGGATCATGGTCGTCTCCCTTAACTGAGAAGCATTCATTTCTGCTAACCCTTTAAATCTCTGAATACCAATCTTGGCGTTCTTTTTTGAGCCCTTTAACTTTTTAACTAAGGAATCTTTTTCTTTATCATCAAGTGCATAATAAACATCCTTTCCTTGGTCTATGCGATAAAGTGGAGGCATAGCTACGTAAATTCTTCCACTTTCTACCAGGGGTCTAAAATGTTTTAAAAACAAGGCACAAAGAAGAGCGGCAATGTGATAACCATCCGGATCTGCATCGGCTAAAATACAGACTTTGCCATATCTTAATTTACTTAAATTATTTGAGCCCGGTTCCACACCTAAAGCGATAGAAATGTTATGCACTTCTTGAGAACTCAGTATTTCTCCAGTGTCTACTTCCCAAGTGTTCAGTATTTTGCCCCCTAAGGGCATAACAGCTTGAAAAGTTCTATCACGAGCCTGTTTAGCTGAACCTCCAGCTGAATCTCCTTCAACCAAAAATAATTCTCCTTCTTCAAAATCATCGGTAGTGCAATCCGTTAGCTTTCCTGGCAATACAGGGCCTGAAGTGATTTTCTTTCGGGTTACTTTTTTACTTGCTTGCTGTCTTTTATGTGCATTCTGAATGGAAAGCTGAGCTATTTCCTCTCCTTCAGCCGTGTGCTGATTCAACCAAAGACTAAAAGCATCCTTTATGATGATCGAAATAAATCCGGTTACTTCCTTTGAAGAAAGCCTCTCTTTTGTCTGTCCAGTAAATTGTGGATCTTTTAATTTGGCTGAAAGAATTGAGCTGCAATTAACCCAAATATCGTCAGCCGTTAATTTAACGCCTCTTGGGACGAGATTACGAAATTCACAAAATTCTTTTAATGCATCGGTTAAACCAGAACGTAACCCGTTTACATGAGTACCGCCTTGTGGAGTAGGAATTAAGTTTACATAGCTATCTGAAATCGGATTCTCGATACCTTGAACCCACTGAATTGCCCAGGTCATCCCGCCCTCTTCAGTCATATGTTCACCTTCAAAAGGCTCCGTCGGAATAAGCTCACCACCTTTGTTACTGTTTACGAGATAAGCTGCTAGCCCTTCCAGAAAACACCAACTCTCTTTCTTCCCGCTAGCTTCATCTTTAAAAGATATCGTTAAGCCTGGACATAAAACTGCTTTGGCTTTCAACGCTAAAATTAATTGATTAGCAGAAATTTTTACGGAATCAAAAAAGTCTGGATCCGGTAAAAAAGTTACTTTTGTTCCAGTGTTTTTCTTACCAACTTTATCAATCTCTTTTAATTCTTTGGATTTTTCACTGTTCTTAAATTCAATTAAATATTTTTTCCCGCCTCGTTTTATTTCTGCAGAAAGTTTACTTGAAAGAGCATTAACTACCGAAACACCAACTCCATGTAATCCCCCTGAAAATTTATAATCTACATTAGAAAACTTTGCCCCGGCATGCAGTCTAGAAAAAATTAACTCCACACCCGGAATCCCTTCCTCAGGATGAACATCAACTGGCATCCCCCTTCCATCATCTACTACACTTAAAGATCCATCTTTATGAAGTTGGACATCTATTTTTGTTGCATAACCTGCAAGTGCTTCATCAACACTATTGTCTATAACTTCTAAAGCGAGATGGTTAGGCCTTGAAGTCTCGGTATACATTCCCGGCCTCTTGCGAACCGGATCTAATCCAGAAAGGACTTCAATAGATTCTGCGGTATATTCTCTAACCATTGAGGTTTTCGCGTATTATACAGGTAGTCAGTAGGGTAAATGTCGAAGAAATTATTTTTTACTTATTGTTTATTTTTACTTATCACAGGATTTGCTAAAGAAGGGAAAGAGTTGGAAGTAAAGGTAGTCAAATGGGAAAATGGGTTAATAATCCCACCAGGAATAACCAACGAAGTTGGTAATAATGTACAAGGTCCTTCATTAATAAAAGTGCCCGACTGGTTAGATAACCCTTTAGGTAATTATTATCTCTATTTTGCTGATCATAAAGGCGACCATATTAGATTAGCCTATTCAGATCATCTTGAGGGTCCATGGAAGATTCATACAGGAGGATCTTTGAAGCTTGAGCAATCCAAATTGCTTACAACAATACCTGAAGAACCTGAAAATTTTGATGTTTCCAAATTCACCGTTAGTGGCTACGAGCCTCATCCTGATCAAGCACATGCTATACCAACAAGAATTGATGACATGACGATACCCCATATTGCTTCACCAGACGTTCATGTCGATGAAGCCAGGCAAGAAATTATTATGTATTACCATGGGTTGGAAAAATTTGGACGGCAACAAACGAGAGTAGCTACTTCAACAGACGGTATACTTTTTTCTTCAAGAGATAAGATTGTTGGTTGGCCTTATTTCAGAGCCTTTTCATACAAGGGAAAAGACTACGCAATGTCCATGCCAGGCATTTTTTATGAAAGGGAGGGAGGTATTGAAGAATTTAAAATTATTCACCGACTGTTTGATGACAAGATGAGACATGCCGCTCTTCTAGTCCACCTTGATACGCTGTTAATTTTTTATAGCAATGTGGGTGATAATCCTGAGAGCATCTTGCTTTCAACCATAAATCTTAAAAAAAACCCAGAAGAGTGGAACGCAACTGAACCTGTAGAAGTTTTAAGGCCTGAGAAGGAATGGGAAGGAGGTAACTTGCCCTTGCAGCCCTCTTCTAGGAGTGCAATTAATATTCCTGTTAATCAAGTACGTGATCCCGCTATTTTTGAAGAAAATGGAAAGCTTTATCTTCTTTATTCAGTTCGAGGAGAGAACGGTATTGCCATTGCTGATTTACTTATAAATTAAATAATTCCTTAATTTGTCACTTATTAGTATCAGAAAAGACTAATAATACGCGGGTTTTCACAATATATTCATATAATCTATTTATATATATAAATTTTAATGATATAATGATTTTAGTTTTTAATTACTAAATAAAAAACAAGAAAATGATATACACATCTTTAAAAGAAAAGCATAAATCTAGAATTGGTCGTAAAGACTTTAAGAGGAATTCTAGAGCAAAAAGAACTGAACATTATGCAAATAGTCTTGTCTTTGTTTCTATGTTAGGTTCAGTAGCATTTGTAGTTTCTTATCTATAAATATAATTTTTCTAAGTTTATTTAATATTTTATTAATACTACCCCTACCCCCTTAGCAAAGTTAATAAATGGCTTACTTTTCTATGGCCATGCATTATTCGTAAGATCTTCCAAGAATTTTTTAAAGCTACTAGATTTTGTTCTTTTTCAAAATGAGTTTGAGCTCTGACCAGTAAACCCCTATACCTTTGATTTAACTCATCAAGACTAGACATGTTGTAGTCAAAATCTTTTTGTCCAATAAGAACGTCTGCATCTTGAATAAGTTCTTTGTCTTTTATATTTTTAACGTACTTTTCTAGAAAATCCTTAATCATATTATTTTCTTCAATAAGATTTTTTACTGCTTCATCTAAATCCATGGAAGCCAAAAAAAGTAAAGTACCCCAAGAATTTAATCTTGATTGTTCATATTCATCTTCTAATAAAGGAGAAAATCTTTGAATTAATTCTTGAGCTAAAGTTTGTAATGTTTTATTTATCTCAGGTTTCATATTTTTACAATAAGGATTCAAGCTTATCTAAAATAATTTCTAAATGTATATCTCCTGGTACCCAGGCTGAGAAAAGATTAACTGGGTCTGTATTACTTCCAGTAGAAAATTCATGTCCCGCTGATATCCAAATAGCCAATCCTTTTACACAAGCAAAAAGTTCCCACCAAAACAGAGAATCTTTATTTATTTCTATTTTGCTTTCCTGGGACCAAATATCTAAAGCTTCTTCTCTTTTTATTAAATAAGCTGGAGTTTCTTTCTTTTCCCAACACCAAATTTCTGATAGAGCCCATCCCAAATCCTCTAAAGGGTCACCAATGTGGGCCATTTCCCAATCAAGTATTCCTGTAATCCGTTTTCCTTCAAATAAGAAATTTCCATTCCTGTAATCGCCATGAACAATACTTAACCGAGTTGCGGGTAAGGGTTCAGATCTTTGTAATTCCCTGATTGCTGCTTCAAGTATAGGCTCCACACCAAGAGAATCTTTACGAATAACCTCAACCCAATATTCCAACTGCTCTTTCCAACAATCGTGTAAAGTCTTTACTTCTGAAAGTTCTTTTAATTTAGAGTTTGTTAAATCATGAGAAGCTATTTTTCCAAGAATCTTCCAGAACTGTCTGCCTATTTCATCCTCATGGGGTATATAAGCCTCTTTATCAAAAGGGCTAGCTACCTTCCCTGGTAACTCTTCCATCACCATAAAAGGTGCCCCTAATACATCTGAAGACTCTTCAAGGACTACAAGTCTTGGCACAGGAACTTCTGTTTCCTGAAAATCAGAATAAGCAAAATATTCTGTTTTTTGGTCAGTTTCTATAAGAGAGCTATTCTGAGATCTACGATAAATGAAGTTAACAGTGCTTTGATCTTCATCTTTTAATGCAACACGATAAGTTTCTCTAGAAGCCCCACCAAAAATTCTTTGAATAGTTAAGAATGAAAATTTTTTTTTAAGTTTCTTGGATAAAAAAACTGAAAATTCTTGTCCTAAAATTTTATCTTGTTTTGTTCCATGAATCATTTAGCTAGATCTAGAATGTCTTCAAAATTACTTGGTTTATGCCTTCCGATAAGCAACTGCTCTAAAACTCCACACCCTTCTGTTGTTGTCCCTTCTTTAATAATCTGGATTTTGCTAATTGCCTGAATATGCAAAAAAGGTGGATCATGAGGATCACTTTTTAAATCATAAAAGTCATAATGACTTTCATTTTCTCCTTTGAAATGACCATGACCCCATTCAGGATGCATGTAACCCAAACCACACATAAACATGTTGTATTTTGGCTCTATGATTGTCTTGACTTGAGTTCCCTCAGAATTTTCTGCTACAAAGGTTGCTTTTGAAACCCTTCTAGTTCCTGATTTATAAGTAACTTCCTTTGAAAGATTAACCAGGACATCTGTTTGATTTTTTTGAATAACGGCATGACTGCTAATTGGGTTTCCTTTTTCATCATCTACAAAGAAAGTATGGCTAGCAAATTTTTTGAAGTTTGCAGGACACCACAGCCAATAGAATTGTGGCATTTGTGCTGGAGCCGAAGGCTGGCTATCTGGTAATCCTACAGGCCTTACTCCCCAAGACCTATCCCTTGAACCCATGTAGGTTTCTGGTTCAATTATTATTTTTTCCTCTTGGAATTGAATTTTTCCTTTCCATCTTCCATGTTGCGTTAGCCTAGTGCTATCCATAGTTATTCTTGGACCGGATTTCATTGCCATCCTAGGCTCCTGCATAGCTTCAAACCTAGAATTAAAGGTTAAATCTGCAAAAAAGTTTTTCTCTTTATCTTCAACAGAAACCTTAAGTTCTTTTAAAGGTTCTATGACTTGAACCTCTAAAGCACCTACCTTGGTATTGAGCCTCTCTTGATCAAGGATTCTTGAGTATCTGTAATTGTGTTGAATGCCTTCATAAATGAAAACAAAAGACCCATCCATAATATTTAGATTGGGGTAAAGACATAGTGCGACAGCGAAAAAGATATCGCCTTCTTGGTTATACCCATTGAAAAAGTACCTATCGTAGAAGTTTCTTTCACTACCAACTTCTGAAATAGGTATTGGGAGTTGATGAATAGGATAATCGTCTGCTTTGGTTAACATTAACCTTGGCTTAAATTCTGACTTTTAAATGAGAAATACCATCGAGGAAATTTGATGGGATTCTCGTTGGTTCTGAAATAACTTCTATATTGGGGAAACGTGCTAACAACTCTTCATAGAGAATCTTTATTTGTAGCTTTCCAAGCCGGTGCCCTAGACAGAGATGTTGACCTGCACCAAAGGCTATATGTTTCGCCGCATCCTCTCTGTCTACCTTAAAGAGATGAGCATCTTTAAAAACTTCTTCATCTCTATTGGCTGCTCCGTACCACATAATAAGTTTATCTCCTTTTTTTATTGATTGACCTCTTATTTCAGTATCACAAGCAGCAGTTCTTCTCATATAGATAACTGAACTCACCCAGCGAAGCATTTCATCAGCAGCATTAGATATTAAACTTGGATCATTTATTAATTTTTGTCTCTCCTCAGGGTTCTGACTCAGAGCTATTAAGCCACCTGTTATAGTGTTACGAGTGGTTTCATTTCCAGCAATTACCATAAGCAACATAAAGCCATCTAGTAGTTCTTGCGGTAATCCCTCTCCCTCAACCTCAGTATTAGCAACAAGACTCATTAAGTCGTCTGTTGGATTCTTGCGCCTTTCCTCGATCATATCCCTACCCATTTTGAAAAGCTCCATGTAATTCACCCATATTTCTATGGCATTATCTGGATTTTGATTTGAAGAGGCGTCTGTCAGTTTATTTACTATTTCTCTTACTCTTTGTCTTTGCGATTCCTCTATTCCCATCATTTCACACAAAACCCATAAAGGAATTTTTTCTGATATTTCAGTTACAAAGTTAAACTCCTTTTGTTTGGATGCCTCATCAAGCAATTCTTTAACCTTATTTCTTAATCCATCTTCCATATCCTTTAAAGACCTAGGACTAAATTTAGGTGAAACCATCTTTCTATAAACAGTGTGTTGTGGTGGATCCATGGCAATCATATTGCTAACTAATGCTGCAGTGGCTGCGGGATCAGCAACTTCAGGATCTCCGTAAGTCATTAAAATACCCGGCTGAGATGAAGAAAAAGTCTGTGGATCTTTTGAAACCCTTACTATGTCTTCATGCTTAGTTAGAGCCCAGAAGCCATGTTCAAAAGGAAGCTGTTCTTCATGCCAATAAATTGGTGCTTCTTTTCTTAATCTTGTGAAAATATCATGGGGTTGTCCATTTAGAAAAGTTTCCCATCGATCTAGCTCACATATCTGACCTATGTCGTAAACAGGCTTTGTCATAAATAATTATAAAACTTCAAGAATTGCTTCTGCGGAACTTACTTCAAGGGCAGGACCGTTTTCTACATTTAAGGTAGAAACCACACCATCGTCAATAATCATCGCATAGCGTTGAGACCTGGTTCCCAGCCCAAAACCAGAACCATCCATCTCTAAACCTATTGCGGAAGTGAACTCAGCATTACCATCAGAAAGCATCAGAACATCTTCACCGACATTCCTATCCTTACCCCAAGCTGCCATTACAAAAGGGTCATTTACAGAAATACAGGCTACAACATCAGCCCCTTTATCTTTTAGACTACCCACATTAGTAACGAAACCAGGTAGATGTTGAACACTGCAGGTCGGCGTAAATGCTCCTGGAACTGCAAATAGAACTACTTTTTTCCCAGCACAAAGTTCTTCCATTGATACTGGTTTAGGCCCCTCATCGGTCATGGTACTCACTGTAATTTGAGGCAGCTTATCCCCTACTTGTATAGTCATAGTTTCTCCTTTTAAAAATTATAATTCATGATATATCTTCGAACCCTGTTCTTTGAATTCTTTAGATTTCTGTTTTAAACCCTTTTCTATTTCTTCAATATCTACAAGATCTATTTTTTCAGTGTTATTTTTAGCATATTCTCTGACTTCTTGGGTAATTTTCATAGAACAGAATTTAGGACCACACATAGAACAGAAATGTGCTACCTTGGCAGACTCTTTTGGTAAGGTCTCGTCGTGGAATTGTTTTGCTTTTTCTGGGTCTAAGCCTAAATTGAACTGGTCTTCCCAACGGAATTCAAATCTAGCTTTAGATAAAGTATTGTCTCTTAATTGGGCTGCAGGATGACCTTTAGCTAAATCGCCTGCGTGAGCTGCTATACGATAAGCAATTAAACCTTCCTTAACATCTTCTTTATTAGGTAGACCTAGATGTTCTTTGGGCGTTACATAACAAAGCATCGCACATCCAAACCAACCTATCATGGCTGCCCCTATAGCTGACGTAAGGTGATCGTGAGCAGGGGCAATATCAGTAGTTAAAGGGCCTAAAGTATAAAAAGGTGCTTCATGGCAAATTTCCAGTTGCTTATCCATATTTTCCTTAATCATTTGCATAGGAACATGACCAGGTCCTTCAACCATAACCTGGACATCATGTTTCCAAGCAATTTTTGTTAGCTCACCTAAGGTATTTAATTCAGAAAATTGAGCCTCATCATTAGCATCCGCAATTGAACCAGGTCTTAATCCATCACCTAAAGAAAAAGAAACATCATAAGCTTTCATGATTTCACATATCTCTTCGAAATTAGTGTAAAGAAAGTTTTCCTGATGATGCGAGAGGCACCATTTGGCCATGATTGATCCACCCCTGGATACAATGCCAGTTAATCTCTCTGCTGTCATAGGTATGTACCTTAATAAAACGCCAGCATGAATAGTGAAGTAATCAACACCTTGTTCAGCTTGCTCTATAAGAGTATCCCTAAAAACCTCCCAGTTTAGGTCTTCAGCAACTCCATTTACCTTCTCTAAAGCCTGATATATGGGGACTGTACCAATTGGAACCGGAGAATTTCTAATAATCCATTCTCTTGTTTGGTGTATGTGCTTCCCGGTGGATAAATCCATTACAGTGTCAGCTCCCCATTTTGTTGACCAAGTCATCTTATGCACTTCCTCTTCTATGGAAGAGGTCACCGCAGAGTTTCCTATATTCGAATTAACCTTTATTTTAAAATTTCTACCGATAATCATAGGTTCAGATTCAGGGTGATTTATATTTAAAGGTATTATTGCTCTTCCAGCAGCAACTTCGTCTCTTACAAACTCCGGCGTTATCTCTTCTGGAATCTTCGCTCCAAAAGACTCTCCCATATGGCGATTTGAGATCAAACCTCTCTCTTTTGCTTCTTTTAAACCTTGATTCTCACGAATAGCTATAAATTCCATCTCCGGGGTTATTTGACCTTTCCTAGCGTAATGCAGTTGAGTTATGTTTTTTCCAGTCTTTGCCCGCCGTGCCTTAGGTAGATTAGGAAAGGTTAGGCCTGTTAAGTCTTCTGATTCAATTTGTTGTTTAGCATAAGAAGAGGATCTTTTAGGAAGTTCTTCAGAATCTCCTCGTTCTTTAATCCAGTTCAGTCTATTTGGTTTAAGGCCTTTAGAAAGATTAATTTTGACTTCAGGGTCGGTGTAGGGTCCTGAGGTATCATAAACCCATAACTCTGGATTTCCTTGCTCTGCTATATCTCCATTGAGAGAAGTTTGACTTATTTCTCTCATAGGCACATTCAAATCTTCTCTAGAGCCAGTTACATATATTTTTTTTGATGCAGCAAATTGCTCCATCTTCTCAGAGTCTTTGAGGTTATTTTTTGGAGCTGGAAATTTAGATGAACTCAGTTTCATTTAAGATTTATTTACCCTAAGTATTATATCCATCTAGGCATTAAAAGAGTGTTGTTTTAGCACTAAATAGCAAAAAAATTGGGTAAAAGACGATTAGGTGTTATACTTGAGTAATACACCTACTAAACGAGGTTTAAAGATGATAAAAACAAAATTACAGAAACTATTAGTTATTTTCAGTATCGTTGGGTTATCTATATCTCAAACTTGGGCTGAAGATTTAAAGGATATCTATGAACTTGCACTCATAAACGATCCAACATTTAAAGCTGCAGAGGCTTCCTTTAGAGCAGGAAAAGAATACAAGGTGCAAGGAAGAGCAGGGTTATTGCCCTCGCTCAGTATTTCTGGTTCAACAGGATGGAACGAATACAGATTAGAAGAAACCTTGTTGGACGAGTATAACTCAAACAATTATTCGGGTTCGCTCCAACAGCCACTTTTCCGTTTAGATAGGTGGTTTCAATTCAGACAAGGTAAAGCTTTAACTCAAAGTGCAACGGCTGAATTTGCCTACCAACAACAAGAAACTATGATCCGAGTAGCTACTAGCTATTTCAATGTACTTTATGCAATGGATAGTTTAAGTGCTGCTAAGGCTGAAGTAGAAGCGATTGGAAGACAAAGGGACCAAGCAAAAAAGAGGTTTGATGTAGGACTGGCATCTATTACAGAAGTCCAAGACACTCAAGCTGCTTACGATTTAAGTGTAGTTGGAAGAATTACAAGAGAAGCTCAACTAGATTCTTCTAGAGAAGCTCTCTCAGCAATTATTGGTGGGAAATTACCATTGTTATCACCTTTAATAGATGATTACCCTACCCCCCCACCTGATCCAATAGATAGAGAGCAGTGGGTAAAGATCGGTTTAGCTAACAATTTTCAACTCAAAGCGGCTCACTTAAATACTACAGCAGCAAAAAGTAGTGCCAGAGCTAGCGGTTCTGCTCATTTACCTAAAATTGATATTGTTGGTAGAGTTACTAAAAGCACCAGCAGGCAAGGAAAATTTGGTGGATTTATTCAAAATCCTTTATATGGATTAGAATCTGATAACCGACAGTATGCTATTCAAGTAAGCATGCCTATTTTTTCTGGAGGTGCAGTTAGTTCAGCTCGCAGGCAAGCCTATGCCCAGTATGATAGAAGTAAAGAACAAACTTTATTTACCGAAAGGTCTGTTATCAGAGAGGTTAGATCTAATCATTTCGATGTTCAGACCCAATCAGCCAATGTAACAGCAAGAAAACAAGCACTTAAATCAGCAAATTCAGCTTTGGAAGCAACCCAAATTGGATTTGAGGTGGGTACTAGAAACGTAGTAGATCTATTGCAATCAGAGAGAGGACTTTATGCAGCTCAAAGAGATTATGCTAAATCACGTTACGATTACGTAATCTCAGTACTTAGACTTAAATTATCCGTAGGCTCACTGAGTCCAGAAGACTTATTTAATGTAAGTTCTCAGATGAAATAATAAAAGGTGCCGGAACTCCCTGAAGTTGAGACAACCTTAAGAGGCATAGAACCTCATATATTAAACCTACCTATAGAGAGGATCTCGATTAGAGAATCAAAATTAAGATGGAAGGTTCCTAAAAAAGATCTTAAGGAGAATCTTCTCGATAATTATTTCTCATCTATTAAGCGAAGAGCTAAATATTTAATCTTAAATAGTAAGAAAGGCTCTCTACTCATACATCTGGGAATGTCAGGTTCTTTGAGGATTCTATTTGAAGAAGTTAAACCTCAAAAACATGACCACATAGATATTGTCTTCAAAAACAATTGTCTTCTTAGATTTACTGACCCTAGAAAGTTTGGATCTTTTTTGTGGGCTAAAGATCCTGAAGTTCACCCTCTTTTAAAAGATCTTGGACCAGAGCCTTTGGGTAATTCTTTTTCAGGAGAATATTTATTTCAAGTTTCTAGAAAAAGAAAAGTTCCATTAAAAAATTTTATTATGAATGCAAAAGTGCTTGCTGGTGTGGGTAATATCTACGCTTCTGAAGCTTTATTCTTAGCAGGGATTAGACCACAAAAAAGAGCTGGTAATATTAGTCGCAAACAATATGACCTTCTAGCGTTTTCAATTAAAGAGCTATTGCAAAACTCCATAGACAAAGGAGGTACCACCTTAAAAGATTTTGTGGGAAGCGATAATAAGCCAGGTTATTTTAAAAATGAATTAATGGTTTATGGTAGAGCTGGAAAGGCTTGTAAAAAGTGTTCTTCCCATTTAAAAGAAATACGTTTATCTCAAAGAAGCAGTGCCTATTGTCCTAAATGTCAGACCTAAATTAATCTTTAAAACGTTTTTTTAGAGCCTCTTCAACAGTGGGATCAACAAACGCAGACAATTGACCGCCCATTGAAGCAATCTCTCTTACTAATGTGGATGACAAAAATGAAAATTTCGCCTTTGGAGTAAGGAATACACTCTCAAGATCAGGAGACATTGCACGATTCATATTTGCTAACTGGAATTCATACTCAAAATCAGAAACAGCTCTTAATCCTCTAATAAGCACATTAGTTTCTTCTTCTTTAGCTAGATCAACAACCAACCCAGTAAAACCTATGGCTCTAACATTTTTGTTTCCTTTAAAAATTGTCTCAATCTGATCAATTCTTTGCTCTAAAGAAAACAGGGGTGTCTTTGCTTCACTTGTGGCTATCGCAATGGTTACCTCATCGAATAAATGTAAGGCACGCTCAATTATATCTATGTGACCTAAAGTAATAGGATCAAAAGTACCTGGGTATAAAGCTTTCTTCATTTGTTGGCTCCTGTTGCTAAGCGCATTCTCCCATATTTTCTATAAAAAAGAATCTGATTGAGAACTACTATCAATCTCATACTTAATTTCAATAGACTTTTTAGGAAATTTTTTAGGATAAAGTCCGTTCCATGATTGAAGCAGCTTTATATATTACTTCGCTTTTTTCGATGGTCTGTTACATAGTATTGTCAGTTAAATACCTGTAAAATTTCGTCAAATCTATTTTAGTTTTCCTTTTTTGAGCATTGTTATTGCTCTTTTTTTCGTTTAGAAGTTAGGAATGATTTAATGAACAGATCTATTAAGATTGGAAGTAACATAAGCTTAATTTTTGAAACCCTGATTACTGATGATTCCTCTATTACAGATGAGAATCACTTAAAAGCAACCTTGGCTTTAAAGTTCTCTGATAAGCAGGCAGAAAAAGAGAAATTAGACCAACTTTCGGGTGTAGAAAATCAAGTTTGGTTGCAAGTAGGCGAAAATGACCGAGTTTTTTCAACTCTGCAGGAAAATTTAGAGCAATCTCAGTATTCTCTTTGCTTTAACCTGACTAATCTTATGCTTAAAGATTTACAGTCTGGAATGACTTTATTTGCAGGTGTAGAGCACCCATATTACAACGTCAGAACACAAGAAATTCCAAGAACTGTGTCTGATTCACTTGCCCAAGATTTGTCTAAATAATTACGTTTTTAAAGTAACGAAACTTACCTAGCTAGAAGATAAAAAAAAACTTAGAATAGGTACAAAATAAATTTAAAGGAAATTACCAGGAAGGTGACTTATGAGTAAAGAAAATGAAGACAAATGTCCAGTAATGCATGGTTCCTTAACTAGCAATAGCGCTTCAGGAACATCAAATCAAGACTGGTGGCCAAATCAATTAAATCTAAATATCCTTCATCAACATGATCAGAAATCTGATCCTCTAGCTGAAGATTTTGATTATCGAGAGGAATTTAAAAAGCTTGATTATAAAGCTCTAAAAAAGGATCTGAATGATCTAATGACAGATTCACAAGATTGGTGGCCAGCTGATTATGGGCATTACGGTCCTTTCTTTATTCGAATGACTTGGCACGCAGCAGGTACTTACAGGATTGGGGACGGTCGTGGCGGTGGGGGAACAGGTGCTCAGCGCTTCGCTCCGCTTAATAGTTGGCCGGATAATGGAAACTTAGATAAGGCTCGTCGTCTACTTTGGCCCATAAAACAGAAATACGGTAATAAAATTAGTTGGGCAGACCTTTTAATACTTGCTGGGAACGTCGCGATTGAATCCATGGGGGGAAAAACTTTTGGTTTTGGTGGAGGACGTCCTGATATTTGGGCACCAGAAGAAGATATTGATTGGGGTATAGAGACAGAATGGTTAGCCAATGAGAGGTACTCAGGTGAGCGAGATCTAGCTAATCCTTTGGGTGCAGTACAGATGGGCTTAATTTATGTTAACCCGCAAGGTCCTGACGGTGAACCTGATCCTATTGCAAGCGGAAAAGATGTCAGAGAGACATTTGGTCGAATGGCCATGAACGATGAAGAAACCGTAGCTCTTGTTGCTGGCGGACACACCTTTGGTAAGGGGCATGGTGCCGGGGCTGAGGAACATGTGCAAGATGAACCTGAGGGAGCACCATTGGAAAACATGGGTTTTGGTTGGCAAAGTAACCACGCATCCGGAATGGGTAGTGACACCATTACCAGTGGCTTTGAGGGTGCCTGGACAGCTAATCCTACTCAATGGGATAACGGATACTTCGATCTCTTATTTGGTTATGAGTGGGAAAAGGTGGAAACGCCTGCCGGCAAGATTGTTTGGCATGCTATAGATCAGAAAGACGAAGATAAGGCACCAGATGCCGAGGACTCCTCCGTTCGCGTCCCTACCATGATGACCACAGCGGATATGTCAATGCGAGAAGATCCTATCTATAAAAAGATCTCAAAACGTTTTCATGAAAATCCAGAGGAATTTGCTGATGCATTTGCTAGAGCCTGGTTTAAGCTCCTGCATCGTGACATGGGACCTCTTTCTCGATACTTGGGTCCTGAAGTTCCTAAAGAAGAACTTATTTGGCAAGATCCCGTTCCTGCTGGTAACGCTGATTATGATGTGGAAGCGGTTAAAGCAAAAATTGCTGAAACCGATCTATCAGTCCAAGAGATGGTAGAAACAGCTTGGGCAAGCGCTTCAACCTTCCGAGGATCTGATATGCGAGGTGGTGCTAATGGTGGACGTATACGCCTAGCTCCTCAAAAGGATTGGGAAGCTAATAAACCAGAGCAACTTGCACGTGTATTGGGTGTCCTAGAAGGCATTGCTTCGGAAACAGGAGCGTCAGTAGCGGATGTTATTGTACTTGCTGGAAATGTAGGGCTAGAACAAGCTTCAGGTGCAAGCGTTCCATTTACTCCAGGTCGAGGAGATGCTTCAGAAGAGCAAACTGATGTTGAATCATTTGAAGTACTTGAACCTGCTTCAGATGGATTTCGTAATTTCCATAAGACAAAGTCTTCCGTCAGCTCTGAAGAAATGATGTTAGATAAAGCTCAATTACTGGGACTAACTGCGCCGGAGATGACTGTGCTAGTAGGTGGAATGAGAGCTTTAGGAATTAGCTCTGATAATAACGGCGTATTTACTGAAAATCCCGGAAAGTTAACTAATGACTTCTTTGTAAACTTGCTTGATATGAATGTGGAATGGAAGCCTTCTGCTGAAAATGTTTATGAAGCAACAGATCGTTCTACAGGGGATAAAGTTAGAACTGCTACAAGAGTAGACCTGGTATTTGGTTCTAATTCTCAACTGAGAGCCTTGGCAGAAGTTTATGCCAGTGATGATGGTAAAGAAAAATTTGTTAATGACTTTATTTCAGCTTGGAATAAAGTCATGAATGCTGACCTTGTATAAATAGATCTTACTTAGTTAGATCTACTCTGAATTATATTTACTTAATTCTGCTCTTGCTATGGCTCTTCTGTGGACTTCATCTGGACCATCACCTATACGTAAGAAACGAGTTGAAGTAAAAAGACGAGCTAAAGGTGTATCTTG
>LULX01000060.1_pt1 | contig 37174 bp, 34 predicted proteins | sample 729511 | NCBI WGS metagenome assembly LULX01 (sample SAMN03860278, study PRJNA289734) | marine metagenome | biome: seawater column; feature: ocean; material: water; isolation source: Red Sea water column Station 91 - depth 500m | place: Saudi Arabia: Red Sea | collected 2011-10-15 | depth 500 m
GCACCAAGCAGCAAAATACCCAACGTCTGGAAACTTAAGAACTGATCAGCCTGAAGTTTTGAACCTACCGCAAGGCCAAGGAAAATAGTGACAATATTAATAAGCTCGTTCTGAGTCGTTTTGGTTAAACGTTCAACGACTCCAGACTCACGCATTAGGTTACCTAAACAAAACATGCCAACCAACGGCGTTGCCGACGGTAAAAACAGTAGCGTTAAGGTAATAGCAATAAGCGGGAAAAACAGCTTTTCGCGACGCGCTACAGGTCGCAGCTGCTCCATTTTAACCTGACGCTCTTTTTCTGTTGTAAGCAGCTTCATAATTGGCGGCTGAATAATTGGCACCAACGCCATGTAAGAATAAGCTGCAACAGCAATTGCTCCCAGTAAATCCGGCGCTAACTTTGATGCCAAAAATATCGCTGTCGGTCCATCTGCGCCGCCAATAATGGAAATGGCAGCCGCATCTGACATTGAAAACTCAATACCTGGCACAATGTTCAAAGCAATAGCACCAAACAAAGTCGCAAAAATACCAAATTGCGCAGCGCCACCTAAGAACAACATTTTCGGGTTAGCCAATAACGGACCAAAGTCGGTTAATGCACCTACCCCCATAAAAATAAGTAACGGAAATACACCCGTGTCTATTCCCACAGAGTACACGTAATACAGCACACCACCCGGCTCGGTAAAGCCGGCCAGGGGAATATTAGCCAGTATCGCGCCAAAACCTATAGGTAAAAGCAGTAGTGGTTCAAACTTTTTCGCAATAGCTAAGTACAACAATAACCCGCCGACCAGTATCATACTAAACTGACCCAGCGTCATTGCGGAAATACCGGTGGTTTCCCACAAAGTCATTAACTTATCCATGTTAGCCCACCGTTACTAAGCTATCGCCAACTGTTACCGCATCGCCTTCTTTTACATGAATAGCATTGACGGTACCGTCACTTTCCGCCTTGATATCGGTTTCCATTTTCATGGCTTCCATAACCAAAACAACATCTCCGGCTTTAACCTGGCTGCCTTCTTTTGCAACGACTTTGAAAATATTCCCTGCTAATGGCGCTTTTATCGTTGTCCCTTCACCATTACTGGCGGGTTTAGATGCCTGCTGATCGTTACTTGAGCTTTGCGCTTGGACTGAATCAATTTGACCAGAAGGCCCCACTTTCACACTGAACTTTTGACCGTCAACTTCCACATCATAAAGCTCAACACCACCGCTAGACGAGGCCGCAGCAGATTCTTTTCCTGGTGTCTGACCAGAGCTTTCGCTTGGCTCTTCAGGCGCCGGTTCAAAAGCATCCGGATTGTCTCTATTTTTCAGGAATTTCAAACCAATTTGCGGGAATAGAGCATAAGTCAGAACATCATCTTCCACGTTGTCAGCCAGACGAATGTCCTGCTCTTTCGCTGTCTTCTTCAACTCATCGGTAAGAGCATCCATTTCATCATCGATTAAGTCAGCCGGACGACAGGTAATTGGCTCTGCGCCATCGAGCACGCGCTTTTGCAGCTCTTTATTCACTTCTGCAGCAGTCGACCCGTACTCACCTTTAAGAACAGCAGCGGTTTCTTTAGAAATGTTGGCATATCGTTCTCCACTCAATACATTAAGTACCGCCTGTGTACCTACAATTTGCGAAGTCGGTGTTACCAGTGGAATAAAGCCGAGATCTTCCCGAACCTTTGGAATTTCTTCCAGCACTTCATCAAACTTATCGATAGCGCCCTGCTCTTTTAGCTGGCTTTCCATGTTCGTCAGCATACCGCCAGGCACCTGAGCTAACAGAATTCTGGCATCCACGCCTTTCAGCGAGCCCTCGAACTGAGCATACTTCTTACGAACGTCGCGGAAGTATGAAGCAATTTCCGCTAAATCAGGTAAAGACAACCCGGTATCTCTGTCAGTACCTTCCGTCATTGCAACCAGTGTTTCTGTTGGCGAATGACCGTAAGTCATACTCATCGAAGAAATCGCTGTATCGAGCATATCAATGCCCGCATCAATGGCTTTTTGGTAGGTTGCGACACTTAGGCCTGTGGTTGCGTGGCACTGCATAGAAATAGGTAAGTCGGTCTTTTCTTTAAGCGCACTGACTAATTCATAAGCGTCATTCGGACGCAACAGGCCAGCCATGTCTTTAATAAATAATGAGTCACAACCCATGTCTTCAAGTTCTTGCGCCATCTCGACCCATTTATCCAATGTATGTACCGGACTTACGGTGTATGACAAGGTTCCCTGAGCGTGCCCTTCAACATCTTTAGCCGCCTTTATTGCAGTTTTTAAGTTGCGAACGTCGTTCATAGCATCAAAAATACGGAATACATCCACACCATTTTCTTTTGCTCGTTCGACAAAACGGCGAACAACGTCATCGGCGTAATGACGGTAGCCCAACAAATTCTGTCCTCGCAACAGCATTTGCTGACGGGTATTTGGCATTGCCTTGCTTAACTCTCGAATGCGCTCCCATGGATCTTCGCCCAGATAACGAATACAAGAATCAAAAGTGGCGCCCCCCCAGGACTCCATGGACCAATAGCCGACTTTGTCCAGCTTTTCGGCAATAGGTAACATATCGTCTAAGCGCATTCTGGTCGCTAGTAAAGACTGATGAGCATCTCTTAAAACAAGCTCAGTTAACAACAAAGGCTTACTCATTTAAACATCTCCTTATTTTCTGCGGCCGAATGGCTCTGACGGTACTGGTGCACAGCAGCAGTTATTGCTGCAATCACTTTTGGGGACTTCCCGGCGGGAGCGTCAGAACGGGTTTGACTGGGTGCCTCTGGTGCTGGAGTCGGTGTCGGTATTAACCGCTTCATAACGGCCATACACACAACCAATATACACAAAAAGACAATGACAGCGCCCATACCAACGAGCATGAGCTGTGCTGCTTGGGTAAGTAGTTCTTGCAAAAGACACCTCGGAACGACTGCAAATTGTTATAAATTTATTAAATACTATGGTAGCAAGTCGCGCAAGAATTTGCAGCGTCAAATAGTCGGTATTCAACAGCTAAATAAGGGAAATATGAGAATAAATAGCGAAAATAGGATGTATGGAAAAACAAAGAAATGGCGCGCCCGAGAGGAGTCGAACCTCTAACCGCCTGGTTCGTAGCCAGGTACTCTATCCAGTTGAGCTACGGGCGCAAATTTTTCACTTAACGAATGGCGGAGAGGGAGGGATTCGAACCCTCGATAGGGCTACAAACCCTATACTCCCTTAGCAGGGGAGCGCCTTCAGCCACTCGGCCACCTCTCCAAATCGTTGTGGCGTGAATTCTAGCGATGTTGGCAATAATGTCAATTGGTTTTTTAAAAACAATGGTTCAAGTGTGGGATAATTGACCATCTCGTTGGATTTTTCCGCAAATTATGCGTTACGCATAAAAAAACCGGCGAATGCCGGTTTTTTCTAACTATTCTTTTTCGTCATGTTCATCGTCTTTTTCAGACTGAATGCGCATGTAAATTTCTTCTCGATGGACGGAAACATCCTTCGGGGCATTTACACCAATACGTACCTGGTTCCCTTTTACGCCAAGGACAGTGACCGAAACATCATCACCTATCATCAGTGTTTCACCTACACGGCGAGTCAAAATTAGCATAAATTGCTCCTTCAATACTGTCCCGATGTTACCGCAACGATCGAACATTTCCCTAAATGTGATGTAAGCAGTCTACCAATAATGGCAATGATTACACTATAACGAAACTCATAACCCTAAGTTACGATAGCTGCTGCTCTAACCAAGTTGTTGCCGTAGCCAAGGCTTCATTTAAATGTTCAGGCAGTGAACCCCCGGCTTGCGCCATATCGGGACGACCACCACCCTTGCCGCCGACTACATTAGCGGCCTGGTTGACTAAATCTCCTGCTTTGACTTTAGCGGTTAAATCGCCAGTAACGCCAGCGATTAAACTCACTTTGGAGCCATTGGCAGTTCCAAGTAATACGACACCAGAGCCAATTTGGTTCTTCAGATCATCAACTAATTCTCGCAGTGATTTAGGATCGGCTTGATCTAACTCAGCAACAATAGCTTTAACGCCTGCAATTTCAGCCGCTTGTGAAACCAAACCGCCCCCCGCTTGAGACGCCAGTTTTTTCTGAAGCTGCTCATTTTGGCGCTCTAGCTCACGCTGCTTCTGCAACACCTGCTGAATCTTCTCAATTAAATTATCAGGTTTCGCTTTAATCTCGGCCGCCACCTGATTAAGCATAGCTTGCTGGCCTTGTGTATAGCGAATAGCCGCTTCACCGGTAACCACTTCAATACGGCGCACGCCCGAGGCAATACCACCTTCAGAAGTAATACGGAATAAACCAATGTCACCGGTTGAACGAACGTGAGTACCGCCACATAACTCCATAGAGAAGTCACCCATGCGTACCACACGGACCTGCTCGTCATACTTTTCACCAAATAAGGCCATTGCGCCAGCAGCTTTTGCTTCTTCAATGTCCATTAACTGTGTTTCTAGCGACAAGTTCGCTCGAATTTGCGCATTCACTTCACGCTCAATTTGAGCTATTTGTTCAGCGGAAACAGGTTCAAAGTGTGAAAAGTCAAAACGCATTTTGTCCGCTTCTACCAGCGAGCCTTTCTGAGTAACGTGCTCACCTAACAGATTACGTAATGCAGCGTGCACCAGGTGTGTCGCAGAGTGATTCCGTTTAATATTTTCCCGGCGTTCAGCATCAATCTCAGCTTTCACTGAATCACTTAGCTGAATAGTCGCCGACGCCTTACCGTGATGTCCAATCGCTTTACCAATATATTGAGTATCGGTGACCTCAAAGACGCCGCTATTCGCTACTAATTTACCGGTATCACCAGTCTGGCCGCCGCTTTCTGCGTAAAAAGGAGTTTCGGACAAGACAATAATGCCGCTTTCACCCGCTTCTAAACGTTCAACCGCTTTACCTTCCTTGAAAAGCTCTACGACTTTAGCGTCACCATTAACCTGCTCGTAACCAGTAAATGCCGTTTTCTGCTCTGACTTAATTTGTTCGTTATAGTCCATACCGAACTGAGAGGCTTGCTGAGCTCGCTTGCGCTGTTCAGCCATTGCCTTTTCAAAGCCGGGTTCATCAACCGTTAGCTCTTGTTCGCGAGCTATGTCAGCGGTTAAATCAACCGGGAAACCGTATGTGTCATAAAGCTTAAAGACGACATCACCAGGAATAACAGTGCCATCAAGCTGCTTGATCTCATCGGAGAGAATTGCCAAGCCTCGTTCAAGCGTACGCGCAAACTGCTGTTCTTCACGCTCTAACGCATCTTTTATAATCGACTGTTTTTCTACCAGTTCCGGATACGCTTCGCCCATCTGGTTAACAAGTTCATCAACCAGCTGGAAGAAAAATGTTTCTTTAGCACCCAGTAAGTGACCATGTCGTACCGCACGGCGGATAATACGGCGCAACACATAACCGCGCCCTTCATTCGATGGCATTACGCCATCAGCAATTAAGAAAGAGCATGAACGGATATGGTCAGCAATAACACGCAATGACTTATTGTTAAGGTCGTCAGTACCAATGATTTTAGCCGCTGACTGAATCAGTGCCTGGAATAAGTCAATCTCGTAGTTACTGTGGACATTCTGCATAATGGCAGAAATACGCTCTAACCCCATGCCTGTATCTATTGAAGGGTTTGGCAATGGCTCAAGCGTACCGTCAGCCTGACGGTTGTACTGCATGAAAACCAAATTCCAAATTTCAATATAACGGTCACCGTCTTCTTCCGGTGTGCCCGGAGGACCGCCCCATACTTCAGGGCCATGGTCGTAGAAGACTTCTGAGCATGGCCCACACGGCCCTGTATCACCCATCGACCAGAAGTTATCTTTTTCGCCAATACGTGAAATACGATCTTCCGGTACACCAATATCTTTTGCCCAGATATCGTAAGCTTCGTCGTCTTCTGTAAAGACAGTCACCCACAGCTTTTCAGCCGGTAATTTCAATTCGTTGGTAAGAAAGTCCCACGCATATTCAATAGCTTGCTTTTTAAAGTAGTCACCAAAGCTGAAGTTACCCATCATTTCAAAAAATGTATGGTGTCTAGCCGTATACCCCACGTTTTCCAGGTCATTATGTTTGCCGCCAGCGCGCAGGCAACGCTGAGCAGAAGTTGCCTTGTCGTAACGACGCTTATCGCTCCCCAAAAAAACATCTTTAAACGGCACCATACCGGCATTAGTAAATAATAACGTTGGATCATTACCCGGTATCATTGATGCCGAAGGCACTCTTTCGTGTCCTCGTTTCGCAAAATAACTGAGAAATGTTTCACGAATTTGGGCACTGTTCATGCTCATAGTTTGTCCTACTTTTAGTTTGTCTAGTTTGTCCTGCTTGCTTTGCCAAAAGCCTATGGGTGTAATTGCTTATATACTGTTAGATTATCACGAAGTCGTTGCTCAGCCTAGCTTTCTGGTCGATTGACGCAAGCGAATATTTGTTCCGAATTAAAACCACGCTGTTGCAGAAAGCGTACTTGTTTCATCCACTGCTTTTGATCTGCCGGCGGCTCTTCACCAAAGCGTCGTTCCTTTAAATCGGCACATAAGCTAAACCAGTCTATGTCCATTTCATCCAGTAATCGCTCGACAAGCTCTACCGATAATCCTTTTTGCTGAGTTGCCTGAGCTAAAATTTTCAGCCGACCTTGTTTTTGCGATACCTTTTCACGTATGAAAATTTCGGCAAACCGCTCGTCGCTTTGCCAGCCTTTTTCTTTAAAGTCTTTTAACACTGCGTCAACCATGTCGTTGGGCCAACGCTTTTGAATCAATTTTCGGCGCAACTCCTGATAGCTTTGCTCACGACGCCCTAACAGGCGAAACACCGAGTCTCTCAATGCGCTTTCATCATATTCTTCTGAACTTTCACCCATGACCTATACTCCATAGCTAAGAGTTATGGGAATTCTATACAGGGACACTAATCATGACCAAGAGTTACTTAAAATCAAGCATTCTTTCGGTTTGTCTGTTAGTTCTTACAGCAGGCTTCCACCAAGTCTCACAAGCAACAGAGCAGCGCATTACGGCGACAGGCAACGGCAGCGTCAGTGCCGTGCCGGATTTAATGCGAATTACCTTCTGGATAGAAGAGCGCGGCAATAAACTCAGTTCGCAAAAGACCGTGGTCGACAATACAACTGAACGCTTACTAAACGACTTACTTAAAGAAGATGTTGCAGAAAAAGACATTCAGTCTTACCAGTTGCAAATTTACCCGCAGTACGAACAAGACTCCGACGGTAAAACCAAGCAGAGCGGCTTTATTGTCAGACGAGAGATAAAAGTGACTCTACGCAACCCTGAAAATTATGACAATGTGATTGATTTAGCTTTATCTAGAGGTGTTACCCGGGTTGGACAAATTCAGTTCGAAATTGGTGACCAACAGGCGCTTTATCAACAAGCATTAATTAATGCCTACAAACAAGCCCGGCAAAAAGCCGAACAGTTGGCGAGTACAGCCGGCCTTGATCTCACCGGTACCTTAAGTATTACTGAGCGCTCAATCTCGCGCCCATTTATGATGCAAATGGCAGAAGCCAGTGTACGTTCTGACAAGGTGTCGCTGCCGGGTCAACAAACCATCGAAGCCTCCGTTGAGGCTGTATTTAGTGTCGAAAACATACAAAACAAAGGCAATTAATTGATTGCGTCGGGACGCGAGTCAGGTAGAATAATTAGCAACATTTTATTAACAGAAAAGTAGCAATTGGTTTTTAAGTTGCGATTCATTTACATCGTATTGCTGTTACTGTCGTTGCCGCTCTTTGCACAAGAGTGGCAGCAGCAGCGTATTGACGCAAGCAGCAATCCGGACGAATGGATAACCAAAACCAATCAATGGATAAGCGAATACGATGAAGGTCGCGAATTCGAAAAGCTAGCACTCGCTTATGCCCTGCAATCTGAGGCCTACCGCTATTCCGGCAATGAAACCAAGCTTATTGAAACCGTTAAAGAAGGACTAAGATTCGCTAAATTAGCAGATTCTGAAGTCGCTTCCGCCCTGCTTCGTATCAATCAAACCTGGTATCAACTTCAGCGTGGTCAACTACAGCAAGCTAACGCCAGTGTCATTTATGCTATTGAAAACGCCAAAGCGTCGGGCAATGAAGACTTATTTATTGAAGCGGAGATACTTCACGCTCAAGTCATGCAACATGCCGGAGATATTGCTCAAGCACTAGAAATACTTGAAGAGGTAAACCGTGAAGCTTACAGCGCTATCCCCAAACTTCAGGTAGAGTTTCACGGGCTTATCGGCATTATCTACACCGATGTCGGTGCCTTTGATATCGCTATTGAACACACACTTGAAGCCTTAAAAGTTAGCAAGGAGCATCTTGGCCAGTGGGACACCTCGGTTCTAGAGTATAACCTTGCCAGAATTTATCATCAGGCGGGCCAGCCCAATAAAGCACGGCAACACTTTGAAAAAGCTCTGGAAATAAGCCGCGAAATAGAAGATGAACTCGGTGTCGCTTATGCGATGTTCCGTTTGGGAACATTAGAGCTGGATAATGAGAATTACCAAGCTGCCTTATCTAACTTTGAGCAAGCCTTGCCTCAGTTTCGGTCTGCCGGGGCACATCCCATGGAGGCCGAAACTCGACTCAGCCAGGTTGAAGTTTATTTGGCAACTCAGCAAGTAGAGGTCGCTCAACAAGAGCTTGAAGCCGCTACCTCATTAATCAATACACTTAACGATGACGGCCTGAAACAACGGCTTGAAAGCAAGTGGTCTCGCTATTACGAAAAAACCCAACAGTTTGAAAAGGCGCTAACACATTACAAAAGCTCGGTTGAGAAAATGAAAGCCGTGCAAGAGAACCTTCAGGACAAGCAAGTTCAGGAAGTTATGGTTCGCCTGGAGATTAAAGAGCAGGAAACAACGAACGAGCTTCTCAAAAAAGAAAACCAGATACAGCAACTAGCGTTACAAGAGCAGCAAAACTCTTATTATTTGCTCGTCTTGGCAATCATCACGGTTGCTTTGCTGGTTGTTATTATTTCTGGTTTCCTGCTCCAACAATGGCGAGCGCGTAAAAACTTTGCCGAGCTCGCTCTTAAAGACGATTTAACCCAGGCTCCTAACCGCCGAGCCATTGTGCAACGGTGCAAAAAAGAGTTAGAACAAGCTCAGGAACAAAACCGCAGCCTTGCCTTAGCAGTGGTCGACTTCGATTACTTCAAAAGTATCAACGACGAATTCGGACATGACGCCGGCGATCACGTATTACAAAGGTTTGCGAAGGTCGCCAATGAGTCCCTGCGGGAACAAGACAGTTACGGCCGTTTAGGCGGTGAGGAGTGGTTGCTGCTGTTCTTAGATGCCTCAAAAGAAGATGCCGAGCAGCTTTTCAAGCGACTTCAGGAAGGTTTGAACAGCCAACCGATAGAAGGCATTCCTGCAGACTATCAAATTACTTTTAGTATGGGCTTTACCGAAGCTCTGCCCGATGACTCCTTTGATGAACTCTACAAACGTGCCGATGACGTGCTTTACGACGCTAAAAACTCAGGGCGCCAGCGTTTAGTTATCGCTTAATTCTGCTAGGTTATGACTTATACAATGCAGTCCACCGCCGCCTAATACCAATTCCCGCGCAGGTACACTTAATACGGTTTTATCCGGGAGCACTTCTCGTATTATCGACAAGGCAATAGTGTCTTCCGGCAAGCCAAATTCCGGCACAACCACAAGAGCGTCAGTATGTAACACATTATTATAGCTGCACAGCAACGGAAGCTCTTCCGTTCTGTTTAAACTCGTCTGAAGCTGTTCCAGACTTTCTCGTTCAATCCGTGTCGGTCGCAATGGCTTAGGTAATGGAACGGCTACTTTCTGAATTGAATCAGGCAGCAGTTCAATAAGCTCCGCTAACCGCTTACAGGTTTTATAGTCGGGGTGGTTTTCGTCTTTAGTTAGCGCATAGATAAGAGTATTTTCATTAAGAAATAGCGCCATATTGTCCATATGTCCCTGAGTCTCATCAGCAGTCAGAGCGCCTTCAAAGAAAAACAATGACTCACCCGAAAAGCAGTCGTTTAGCTTATTCTTAATAACTTCTTTCGATAACGAGGGATTACGCTGAATAATGCTGGATAAGCCAACAAGCCATGTACCTTGACCATTATGAGTAAAGGTGCCCCCTTCTGTGACCAAATCACAGACTGATAACGAGCGTTCCAACTTTAACGACAGTTCTGAAGCTAAGGCTCTATCACACTCCACCGCTGCCTGAACGCCGCCCCAACCATCAAATTGGAACACAATGCCGGATGTCTGCCTCTGCGTTGAGAACCATAGCGGCAGCGTGTCTCGTAGCCAAATATCATCGTATCGCTCGACGATAACAGAGCAGCAGTCATACAGCTTCTTTGGCACAGAATCTTGGTAGTTCGGATGAACCAGTAAAGTAACGGGAGTATAGTGACTGACCTGACGCGCCAGCTCAGCAATGACTTTGCGAGCGGGCAATGCATTGTCTCGCCAAACGTCCCGGCGGTAAGGCCAGGCTAAGAGTAAACGCTGGTTATCAGAAAAATCTGCTAACCAGCGCTTGGTAGAGCCTTTCATTATCTGCGACGCTTATCTGTCTTTTTGTATTCGCGGTGCTTTGCCGTCGCTCGGCGTATTTTAGCGAACTTACGCTGCCTGGACTCTTGATTCCGAGGGTCAATAAACGAACGCTCTTCAGGTGGCAGTTTCACCTGCTTTCTCAACGCATTCACTTGCTCCAGCGGCATTTCCGACCAGCCACCTTGCGGTAAGCCTTGCTCAAGAGGAATGTCACCGTAACGCACACGAATCAGTCGGCTCACCTGCACTTCCTGTGACTCCCACAAGCGGCGCACTTCACGGTTACGGCCTTCACTGATGGTTACGTGATACCAACGGTTCATGCCGTCACCACCAGCCGGCTTTATCGAATTAAAATGCGCGGGGCCGTCTTCCAGCTGCACACCCTTTTTAAGACGACTCATCATTTTATCGTCGACTTCACCGAAAACACGCACTGCGTATTCGCGCTCAACCTGCTGGCTCGGATGCATTAACCGGTTGGCTAATTCGCCGTCGGTGGTAAATAACAACAAGCCTGAGGTATTTACATCAAGTCGACCAACAGCGACCCAACGCGCTCCGCTCATGCGCGGTAAACGGTCGTACACCGTTGGACGCCCTTCAGGATCTTTGCGTGTACACAACTCGCCTTCAGGCTTGTGGTACATCAAGACCCGACAGATAACTTCTTTTTCAGGCTTTATTTCAACTTCATGACCATCAATGCGAACTTTTGCGTCTGCATCAACTCGCTCGCCCAGCTGCGCCACTTTTCCATTTACACGAATGCGTCCAGCAGCAATTTTGGCTTCAATTTCTCGTCTTGAGCCATGTCCTGAGCGGGCTAATACCTTTTGTAACTTTTCGGTCATTCTTACTGTTCTCTCTCGTTAATCGCTGTCTCAGCGGTACGTTCATCGTCTTCATCAAGCGTGTCGATATCCGGCAATTCGGACAAGTCACTTAAGTTAAAGTCATCTAAAAACTCTTTGGTGCTGGCGTACAGTTGCGGTCGCCCCGGTACTTCTTTATGGCCCACCACCTTTATCCAGTTTCTTTCCTGTAGTGTCTTAATAATATTACTACTGACACTCACACCCCGTATTTGTTCGATTTCACCCCGGGTAATAGGCTGTCTGTAAACAATCAAAGCCAGAGTTTCCAACAGGGCTTGAGAGTACTTCTGAGGCTTTTCCTGCCATAACGAAGCGAGGCGCTGCCCTAGTTCCGCTCGTGTTTGAAACCGGTAACCAGAAGCCACCTTCACTAATTCAATACCACGCTCCTGGTAATCGGTTTGCAGTTCTTTCAGTAAGCCTTTAACCACAGTCAAAGAGGCTTCACCTTCGCTCAACAACAGTTGATGAAGCTGCTCTGCCGATAACGGCTGTGGATGGGCAAACAATGCCGCCTCTATTAGCTGTTTAAGCTGTAACTGATTCATCCTGCTGACGGTTTCTCAAACTGATGCGAATATCACTCATAGGTTCAACTTGCGACAATTCTATCATTGATTCCTTCACAAGTTCTAAAATTGCTAAAAAACTGACCACTGCGCCTGCGCGCCCCTCTGTGCGTTTAAACAACTGACTGAAAGCAACGTATTTTTTCTCAGACAACAATTCAATAACCTGACTCATACGTTGACGGGTCGACAGCTGCTCACGTTGAATATGATGATGGGCATTGAGTTCAACCTGCTGCAACACCCGGCTAAACGCGAGCGTTAAGTCTTCAATAGTCACTTCCGGTGGTGGTGTCGTCACATGCTCGCGCGCATCAGTTGCCACTTCGCTTAATAAAATATCCCGGCCAACCTGCGGTTGTGAATCGATATGCTCGGCACCCTCGCGTATCGCCTCATACTCTTTCAAGCGCCGCACCAGTTCTGCTCTTGGATCGTCTTCCTCGTCCTCTTCCTGCGGTGGCTTCGGAAGCAGCAAACGGCTTTTTATTTCCGCTAATATAGCCGCCATTACCAAATAGTCAGCTGCTAGCTCAAGCTTCAGCTCTTTCATCATTTCCACGTATTCGACGTACTGTCGGGTAATGGTGAGAATCGGCATATCGACAATATCGAGCTTTTGCTTGCGAATAAGGTATAAAAGCAAGTCCATAGGACCACTGAAGGTATCTAATATCACTTCCAGCGCGTCGGGCGGAATGTAGAGGTCTTCCGGTTTTTCAATAACCGGCTCTCCACGAACAAACCCCAGTGGTAACGACTGTTGTTCAGCCATTTAAGTCGCCTTAAAAATCAAAAGGTTCCGTCTCACCAGAGCCTTCACGACGTATCACCGGCGCTCCTTCTGACAGATCAACAACCGTAGTCGGTTGTTCGCCTAAGTGACCGCCATCAACAATTAAGTCGACTAATTTCTCAAGCTTATCGCGAATTTCTTCAGGGTCCGACTCAGCCAGTTCGCCATCTCCGAGAATAAGACTGGTCGACATTAACGGCTCATTAAGTTCTTCTAACAGCGCCATTGCAATACGGTTGGTTGGTACACGAATGCCGATAGTTTTGCGTTTTGGGTTCAACAGACGCTTCGGCACCTCTTTCGTGCCTTTTAAAATGAAGGTGTAAGGCCCCGGCGTGTTGTTTTTCAGTAACCGGAACGCATCGTTGTCGACGCGGGCATAAGTTGATAACTCCGAGAGGTCACGGCACATCAACGTAAAGTTGTGTTCTTTATCGATATCACGAATACGGCAAATACGGTCTGCAGCCGCTTTATCGCCTATTTGGCAGCCAATGGCATACCCTGAGTCGGTTGGGTAAACCACAACCCCGCTTTGGCGAATAATTTGTACGGCTTGCTGAATTAAACGCGCCTGAGGATTTTCCGGATGAATTTCAAAAAATTGACTCATAACCTCCCCCAACCTTTTTCTACTGTGACCAATGCTCCCATATTGGCACACAGTCGGCTGGCAGACAAAGGTTTTTACCGAGCTCACGCCAATTGCCGGGGTAATGAAAGTCAGAGCCCTGAGACGCTTTTAAGCCATATTCCAGACTCATTTTAGCGAGCGCATCACGGTGTCCCGGTGACTGCTGGCTTAAACTGACTTCCATGCCATCAAGACCCCACTCCTTCCCCTCGACCAATAATCGACGCAGCCACTTATTCGACATTTTGTAGGCATGAGGATGTGCCAGTACAGCCTGACCGCCGGCCTTATGAATAGCTTCAATGGCCTCAGGAATGTCGCACCACTGCGGCGTGACATAAGCGCTGTTGCCCTTTCCAATGTAATGATCGAACGCTTTTTGCGGATGGCTGACAATGCCTTTTTCGACCAGGGTATCAGCAATGTGTTTGCGGGTTGGCATGCCATCGACCTGACATTCCTCAGCAGACAACATGACACCACGCTTTTCCAGCTTTTCTAAAATGGCTGCAAAGCGGTCATAGCGCCGTTGCTGTTGTTGTGCCAACAAACCTTTTAAATGTTCGTTGTCAGGGTCAAAGTTCAAACCAACAATATGAATTTCAAAACTTTCCCAGCGACAGCTAATTTCCACGCCGTTAATAAACTGAAGCGGCAGCTGCTCTTTTTCGACCAACGCTCTTGCTTCAGCTATCCCTTCAACGCTGTCGTGGTCGGTTAACGCCAGCACATCGACGTTGTGCTCGCAGGCACGACGCAAAAGCTCCTCGACAGACAAGGAGCCATCTGAATGCGTGCTGTGACAATGCAGGTCGTATAAAGTCATTAAATCCTTGCTGCCAACTCGGTTCCCTGACGAATAGCGCGCTTCGCATCCAGCTCGGCCGCAACATCAGCGCCACCAATTAAATGTACTGACTGACCGGCCGCTTCCAGAGCGTCGTGAAGTTCACGCTGAGGCACCTGACCGGCACAAATAACGATATTATCAACTTCCAACAACTGTTTTTCACCATTGCGCTCAATTTCAATACCTTCCGGCACAATACGGTGGTAGGAGACACTGTTCCACATATTAACCGACTTACTTTTCAGCTCGTTGCGGTGCACCCAGCCGGATGTTTTACCCAAGCCTTTGCCGACTTTACTCTCTTTACGTTGCAACAACCATACCTGACGCGGGCTTGGCTCTGGTTGCTGGGGTTTCAAGCCGCCACGATCGCTGTAGTCTTTGTCTATACCCCAGCGCTCGGACCACTCTTTTTCATCCAGCGTCAGTGACTTTTCGGTCGTTAAGTATTCAGAGACATCAAAACCAATACCACCGGCACCAATCACAGCCACTTTCTTACCCACCGCTTTGTGGTCGCGCAAAACATCTAAGTAGCCCAGAACATGCGGTAAATCGACACCAGGAATGTCGACCTTGCGAGGACTGACGCCGGTTGCCAGAACAACATCATCGTATTTTTCTGCCAGCAGGCCTTCACAACTTTGCTCTTTACCTAACTTAAGCTGCACACCAGTGTCTTCAATACGGTGTTTGAAGTAACGCAGCGTTTCATAGAATTCTTCTTTACCCGGAATTTGTTTCGCGTAGTTAAACTGACCGCCAATTTCCGCAGCTTTGTCATATAAGTCAACCTGGTGTCCCCTCTCTGCCGCATTGCAGGCAAAAGCTAAGCCCGCAGGCCCTGCGCCAATAACGGCCAGACGCTTTTTCTTATCAGCGGGCTTCATAACCAACTCTTGTTCATAGCAGGCTCTTGGGTTCACCAGACAAGAAGCTCGTTTATTCTCAAAGACATGATCTAAACACGCTTGGTTACAGGCAATGCAGGTATTAATGCGTTCAGACTGACCTTGTTCCGCTTTATTAACAAACTCTGGGTCAGCCAATAATGGCCGTGCCATAGACACCATGTCAGCCTGGTTACTTTCTAAAATATGCTCGGCAATTTCCGGCGTGTTGATACGATTAACAGCAACAACAGGTACCGACAACTCACGGCGCACGCGCTCAGTTATCCAGCTGAAGGCGCCACGTGGCACCGAGGTCACAATGGTTGGAACCCTTGCTTCGTGCCAGCCAATGCCGGTATTAATAATGGTCACGCCCGCCTGCTCCAGTAGCTTACCCAGCTGCAGCACTTCGTCCAGCTGATGTCCGTCTTCCACCAAATCCAGCATCGACAAGCGGAAAATAATAATCGATTTTTCACCCAAAGCGGCTCGCACGGCTTTAACAATTTCCAACGGAAAACGCATACGGTTTTCAAAGCTACCGCCCCAGTCGTCAGTGCGCTTATTGGTTCTTGGGCACAAAAACTGGTTAATCAGATAACCTTCTGATCCCATGATCTCAACACCATCATAGCCGGCTTTCTGCGCTAACTTAGCGCCACGGGCATAGTGTTTAATGGTTTTGAGAATTTGCCGTTCAGACATGGCTTTCGGTTTGAACGGATTGATAGGCGCTTTTATCGCGCTGGGCGCTAACGAAAACGGATGGTAGCTGTAACGACCAGCGTGCAGAAGTTGCAGACAGATTTTACTGCCATACTTATGAACGGCATCGGTCACCTGACGGTGTTTACCCACATGCCAGGGCTTTGACATTTCACTGCCAAAGGGCGCTAAACGTCCTCGAAAGTTTGGACTAATACCGCCGGTGACAATCAGCCCGACGCCGCCTTTAGCACGCTCTTCATAAAAGCTGGCTAATTTACTAAAGCCATTTTTTTCTTCTTCCAGGCCAGTATGCATTGACCCCATCAGCACTCGGTTCTTTAACGTTGTAAAGCCAAGATCAAGGGGTTTTAGTAAATTTGGGTATGAATTTGCCACGCCAACCTCTTATTTTAAACGGGTGTTTAATTTTTTCCTAACTGTACTTCGTAAACCCGTTTAACTCAAGTTTAGAACGCCATGGCTTCACGCAATAAAAACCGCGAGAGCGCCATGCTGTCCACTTGCAGGCTCGAATTACCGCTTTGTACCTGCTCAACAACCTGATCTAAAATCGGCCAGAGTAATTCTTTCACCTGAGCATCAGGGTCTTGCATTGACTGTAAGTCGGTTAAAGCCAGCTCATCCACATGAACACTGAGAATCGGTTCGCCTTTATCAAACAAGTTAATAGTGACATTGTCCATCACCCATTCATCGACCTGCCAGCGAAGCGGCACTGAGTTGACTTTTTGCACTTTCATGTCACTCATTTGCTTTAAAAACTCATGCAAATTTGAGCGCCCTGTTCCGTAATAGGAAACCGTAAGCTGAGCATCTGACACCGCTATTTTAGAGATATCGACACGACTACTGCCTAACGCCTGCCAGTCTCCGGTCAAAACAAGCTGTTTCGCCAGCAATAACTGATTCTCTGGCTCTGATAATTCGTCAACACGGGTCGCCAGGCGAACTTTATTTGCTGTTAAGCCGTTGGTCAGTGAGTTTACCTGTAGCTCGCTAACCTCTAAATCTGCGTTTAGCTGCTCTGACGCCATAGTTTGTAAGCCATCTTTCATGGCGTCGGACAAGCTTTGAGCAAACACCGAAATGCTGCTCAGTGACAATAAAAGGCCACACCCCGCAGCCACTAGTTTGTTTTTCATCATTGTTAACCTCTAAAAACCCACTCTTTTAGAAAATGAGACTCAATACGAGAGTCCAGTCGCAGGAATAAAACCAATAATCGCATAACCTTTGACTCTTTAAAGTAATTATTTGTTAATCTGAAGCGACATTATAAAAAACGGAGAACAATCTCATGCGAAAGAGTCTCGCTTTAATTGCTTCTTTGTCACTAATGGGTTGCTCTGTAGTATCTGCACCTGTTGTTGCCGAAGAGAGTTCAACGAATCATAAACGCATGTTGCCGGTCGACACCGAGGTGGTTACCGAGCACAGCGTAGAAATTAATGGCGCAACTGTCGACTACACAGCCACAGCCGGCACTCAACCGGTATGGGACGACGAGGGCAACCCCACCGCTTCGCTGTTCTATACCTATTACGAGCGTCAGGACGTCGATAACCGGGAGTCACGCCCTATTGTATACTCATTCAATGGTGGTCCGGGCTCGGCATCGGTTTGGATGCACATTGCCTACACAGGTCCAAAAGTATTAAACCTGAGCGACGAAGGTTATCCAGTTCAGCCTTATGGCGTGCAGGACAACCCGCACTCTATTCTCGATGTCGCTGACATTGTTTTCATTAACCCAGTCAATACCGGTTACTCGCGCGTTCTGCCAAATGAAGACGGCAAAATGCCTTCGCGTGCAGAGCAAAAAGAAAAGTTCTTCGGTGTTAATGCCGACGTTAAATATCTTGCCGAGTGGATGAACACCTTTACTTCACGCATGAACCGCTGGCAGTCACCTAAGTACTTAATTGGCGAAAGCTATGGTACAACTCGTGTATCTGGCCTTGCTTTAGAGCTGCAAAACAGTCAGTGGATGTACCTAAACGGCGTTATTCTAGTGTCACCAACTGATATTGGTATTGACCGCGACGGCCCGGTAAAACAAGCTAACCAGCTGCCTTATTTTGCTGCAGCCGCCTGGTATCACGATGCACTTCCAGACGCTTTGCAAAACAAAGATCTGGAAGAAATGCTACCAGAAGTTGAGCGTTTCGCACTTGAGCAATACCTGCCAGCATTAGCGAAAGGCGCTATGCTGACCGGTGACGCCCGCGAGCAAATGGCTAAGCGTGTGGCCTATTACTCCGGGTTATCTAAGCAAGCGGTATTAGATAACAACCTGGCTCCAAGCACTTGGTATTTCTGGAAAGAACTCCTGCGTGACCGCGACCGCACTATTGGCCGCCTTGACTCGCGCTATTTAGGGTTGGATGAAAAACGCTCAGGCGACCGTCCTGACTACAACGCTGAATTAACATCGTGGTTGCACTCGTTCACGCCAGCCATTAACTATTACCTACGTGAAGAACTCAACTTCGAAACCGACATTAAATACAACATGTTTGGTCCTGTTCACCCGTGGGATCGCTCAAACAACAACACGGGCAAGCAGTTACGTCAGGCGATGGCTCAAAACCCTTACCTGAATGTGCTGATTCAGTCAGGCTACTTTGACGGCGCAACTAACTATTTCGATGCGAAGTACAACATGTGGCACTTAGATCCGAGTACGCAAATGAGCGACCGTATCGACTTTAAAGGCTACCGCAGTGGCCACATGATGTACTTACGTCGTGCCGACCTGGAGAAAGCCAATGACGATTTACGTGAGTTTATTCGTCAGTCTGACTCTAAAGGTCAGCCGGCTGAATATAAGTAACTATTTGCATACACAAGTCAAAACAACTGTTGACAGACTTCCGCACAAGCGTTAGTTTGTCAGTATTAACGCAAATTAAGAGAGCTATACAACTTATGTTTTTACGTACAACAACCCAACATTGGTGGTGGCACTTCCCGAACGAGCGGGTGGTGTAGTTGTGCGTGTAACGTAAATAGCTTCACTTTGAGAAACCCGCTCCTTTGAGCGGGTTTTTTATTGCCGTTTCACTGGAGCAGGTTTAAAAATCAACAAGAGAAAACGAGGTCTGAGGTGGACAACCTGACAACTGAACAAGACGGCAATTTAGAGACATTAAGAGTGTCACTGCCTTATCAAGCGGAGCCGCTGCAGGTTTATCAAAATACCTGCCAAACCAATGGTGCTCATTTATTGCTTGATTCGGCTGACATTGGTACCAAACAACAAGTCAAAAGCTTATTGCTGATTGATGCCGCGTTGCAGCTTACCTGTAACGAGCAACAAGTGACCATTCAGGCGCTGACAGATAATGGTAACGCCCTGCTTCCATGGATTCAGAAAAAGCTGGAAAGCTGTGCAACCATTACTGCCCTCGGTAATGGCTTAGTCGCCGATTTCACCCTTACAACCCCCTCTCAAGGGGACGTGCCGGTAGATGAAGACTCCCGCTTGCGTCAAATCAGCAATATGGAGCCATTACGCATTCTTCAGCAGCAATTAATGAAAGCAAACGACACGGCACAGCAGCACCCATTTTCAGTGTTTCTTGGTGGTGCCTTTGCCTATGACTTTGTCGCCAGCTACGAGCCGTTACCACAGGTTGAAGAAGGTGAGAACGACTGCCCTGATTACGTTTTTTACTTAGCTGAAACACTGCTCATTATTGATCATCAAGCGCAAACCACCGAACTGCTTGGCAGTGTGTTTGGGGGCAAAGACCATGATAAGCGTTACCAGGCCATGAGTCAGCGCGTTGGTGAACTAGCGGCGCGCTGCCAGTTACCGGCAATAACACCAGAACCACTGCCGGTTGATGTCTCAGTAACCGCAACCCCCTCGGCTGACGAGTTTGCTTCCATTGTTACCCAACTGAAAAAGAACATCGTCGCTGGAGATATTTTCCAGGTAGTGCCGTCGCGTCGGTTTAAAATGCCCTGCCCGGAGCCTCTGGCTGCCTATAATCAGTTAAAAAAGAACAATCCGTCGCCCTATATGTTTTTTATGAGTCACCCGGATTTCTGCCTGTTTGGCGCTTCACCTGAGTCCGCACTCAAGTATCAAAAAGGTTCGAACCAAGTCGAGCTATACCCTATCGCCGGTACGCGCCCACGCGGCAAAAATGCGGACGGCAGTATTAACCTCGACTTAGACAGCCGTATGGAGTTGGAATTAAGACTCGACCAAAAGGAGCTGGCTGAACATTTAATGCTGGTGGACTTAGCCCGCAACGACCTCGCACGTATTAGTGAAACCGGCAGCCGTTATGTCGCCGATTTACTGCAAGTGGACCGTTACTCGCAAGTCATGCACCTAGTATCACGCGTGGTAGCGAAATTAAGAGACGACTGCGACGCTTTGCACGCTTACCGGGCTTGCATGAATATGGGCACATTAGTTGGCGCTCCCAAAGTCAGCGCTGCGACGTTAATTCGTCAGGTCGAAAAGCAGCGTCGTGGTAGTTACGGCGGAGCCGTTGGTTATCTTGCCGGAAATGGCGACATGGACACCTGCATTGTCATTCGCTCGGCGTTCGTTAAAAACGGCGAAGCCATAGTGCAGGCTGGTGCCGGCGTCGTTCACGATTCAAACCCTGACAGCGAAGTTGCAGAAACAGAAAGTAAAGCCAAAGCCGTTATTTTAGCGATTCAACAGGCGCATTCAGTTCAGGAGGATACGTTTCAACACAGCACGGTTCAACAAGGAGTGCAATCATGACGCAACCAACTCGTATTGTACTCATTGATAACGTCGACTCGTTTTCTTACAACCTGGTCGATGAACTGCGACAACTGGGTTACCCTCTGGTGGTCTATCGTAATCAGCTGGCTGCTGAAGATGTCATAAGACAACTAGATAATTATCAGGGACAGCAACTGGTGTGTCTGTCTCCGGGACCGGGGCACCCCGCTAATGCCGGTAACTTAATGGAAATTATTCGCTTTTGCAGCGGTCGTATTCCAATGCTGGGCATTTGTCTGGGCTTTCAGGCACTGGTTGAATACGCAGGTGGTCGTGTGGATACCTGTGGCGAAATCGTTCATGGCAAGACGGCTACTATCACCACCCTGCAACACGCCGTATTTACTAATGCGACTGACAACAACCAATGTGTTGTCGCTCGTTATCATTCGTTAAGTGGTTACGACCTGCCGGACACCGTAAAGGTCATTGGGCAAATTAACGGTCCCGAAGGCAATATTCCCATGGCGGCAGAGTTTCTTGATAGTCACGACCATAGCGACGCTATTGGTTTTCAATTCCACCCCGAGTCGTTGCTAACGCCAAAGGGAAAACAATTACTCAGTAACAGCATTCATTATTTATTGGAAGGAGCACAGCCATGAAGGCCCTACAAACTCTGATGTCCGGTGAGTCTCTGACACAAGATCAAACCCGTGAGTTTTTCCAGCGCTTGATTAAAGGCGAGCTCAACGATACTCAAGTCACAGCCGCACTGATCGCAATGAAAATGCGTGGCGAAACTCCGGCTGAGCTGGCCGGTGCCGCTGAAGCTATTTTGTCAGCAGCGAAGCCTTTTATCCGCCCGGATTCAACGGTTATTGACAGCTGCGGTACCGGCGGCGACGGCAGTAACACTATGAATATCTCGACCACCGCCGCTTTGGTAGCAGCAAGCATGGGACTGGCGGTTGCTAAACACGGTAATCGCAGTGTGTCCTCGCGGTCAGGGTCGGCAGACGTTTTAGAGTCGTTAAAACTGCGCGTCAACTTAGACCCGTCTGACGCTTCTTCGCAACTGGCAGATAACGGTTTTTGCTTTCTGTTTGCGCCACACTATCACCCGGGTATTAAACACGCGATGCCGGTAAGACAAACCTTAAAAACACGGACTCTGTTTAATTTAATTGGGCCATTGGTTAACCCAGCGCGCCCTGACGCACAGCTTCTGGGCGTGTACAGCGAAGAATGGGTACAACCAATGGCTGAAACCCTGCAAAGGTTAGGTGTGAAGCGTGCTATGGTTGTCCACGGCAGTGGTTTGGATGAACTGGCTCTGCATGGACCAACCCGAGTCATTGAGCTACGTGATGGTGAGCTTAACGAGTATCAGGTCGAGCCCGCTGACTTTGGCGTACCATCGGCACCGCTCAGTGAATTAAAAGGTGGGGACGCTGACTTTAATGCTCGCATACTCGAAGATATTTTGGCCGGTGGAGGCAGTCCTGCACAGCGCCACTCTGTTGCCATGAATGTTGCTGCCCTGCTGTATTTAAGCGGACAATACGACAATATGAAAGCGGCCACAGCGGCGACCCTTGAGCATTTAGATACCGGGCAGGCGCTGTTGCACTTACGCCGTGTTCAGGACGCTCAGGAGACGTATCATGTCTAATGCAATATCACTGCAAAAAAATGTACTGAAAACCATTGTTGATCGCAAAGTTGAGCAAAACAAAGTCCAGTCTGAGCTTATGCCACTGAGTGAGATAAAGCCTCAACTAAGCCGCAGCGACAGAAGCTTATATGAAGCATTGAACGGTGAGAAGGCAGGCTTTATTCTGGAGTGCAAAAAGGCGTCTCCGTCAAAAGGTCTCATTCGTGCCAATTTTGACGCTCCTGAGCTGGCAAAGAGCTACGCACCCTACGCAGCTGCTATTTCGGTTCTCACAGAGCCGGAGTTTTTCCAGGGTCGCTTGGACTACCTGACAGCCGTTCGCCAGCAAGTGACTCAGCCAGTACTGTGCAAAGACTTCTTCATTGACGAAGAGCAGGTTTACCGTGCTCGCTACTTTGGCGCGGACGCCATTTTACTGATGTTGTCAGTGCTTAATGACGGACAGTACACCACACTTCGCGATATTGCTGACTCTCTTAATATGGATGTTCTGACTGAAGTGGCTAATAAAGAAGAAATGCAGCGAGCGGTTAAATTAGATGCCCGTATCATTGGTATTAACCACCGCGATTTAACCGACTTAAGCATTGACCCGAACCGCAGTGCGGAGTTAGCACCGTTAGCACCGCAGGGGGCGCTGCTAGTCGCGGAATCAGGCTTTTCAACACATGCAGACATTCGCCGGGTTGCTCCTTACGTTAATGGCTTTTTAGTCGGCAGTGCCTTGAGCGCACAACCCAATGTCGATTTAGCCTGTCGCGAGCTGCTTTTTGGGCAAAACAAAGTTTGTGGTTTAACGCGCGCAGAAGATTCCATTAACGCACGCTCACAAGGTGCAGCCTACGTCGGTTTGATATTTGTCGAACATTCGGCTCGTTGCATTACTATCGAGAGCGCTCAGCAAATAACAACTGAAGTCAACGGCCTAAATTATGTTGGTGTATTTGCCGACACCGCCTTGCAGAAAGTGATTGAAACCGTTTCTGAGGTAGGGTTGTCAGTGATTCAATTACACGGGCACGAAGACATCGATTACATCGTGCAGCTGCGCCAACAACTGCGTGAACAAGGTCTTAGCGCTGTAAAAATATGGAAGGCCCTGGCTATTGAAACTCCCGCTCAGTTACCCGATTTACCCGTCGATGGCTTTGTACTGGATAATCGAAAAGGCGGTAGTGGCCAGACATTTGACTGGTCATTATTAGAAAATTTAACGTCCCGGCAGCGTCAGCGTTGCCTATTGGCAGGCGGTATTGGTCCTGAAAGTATTGATGAGGCAATAACACTTGGCTTTGCCGGTGTCGATATGAACTCTCGTGTGGAATGGACGCCGGGCATTAAAAATAGCCAGAAAGTATCGCAAACATTCATGAAAATTCGCCAGTATGGACGATTTTCAGAGCAACAAGTTTCTAAACGTATTCAACAGGAGGCTGTATGAGTCAGTCATTACCCGCTTATTTTGGCGATTTCGGCGGCCAGTTCGTTCCTGAAATCTTATTACCGGCGCTTGAACAGCTAGAGCAGGCTTTTATTGAAGCGCAGCAAGACGAAGAGTTTCAGGCAGAGTTTCGCGGACTACTGAAAAACTACCTTGGCAGACCAACGCCGCTTAGCTTATGTCGCAACTTGCCGCTTGAAAGCCCAAACAACACCAAAATTTATTTAAAACGTGAAGACTTACTTCACGGTGGAGCCCACAAAACCAATCAGGTACTGGGACAGGCACTGCTTGCAAAACGTATGGGCAAAACCCGTATTATTGCGGAAACCGGTGCCGGTCAGCATGGTACTGCGACGGCCCTTGCCTGCGCCCTGCTCGATTTAGAGTGCATTATTTATATGGGTAAAAAGGACGCCGAGCGCCAGCAACCCAATGTCTTTCGCATGGAGCTTATGGGAGCTACAGTTATTCCCGTCGATACCGGCAGCGGTACCCTGAAAGATGCAGTTAACGAAGCCTTGCGCGACTGGACGGCCAGCTACCCTAATACTCATTATTTGTTAGGAACAGCGGCGGGTGCACACCCTTTCCCAACCATTGTGCGCGAGTTCCATCGCATGATTGGTGAAGAGGCTCAAGCTCAAATTAAGGAGCAGGCAGGACGTTTACCCGACGAAGTCATTGCCTGCGTTGGTGGTGGCTCCAATGCTATTGGAATGTTTGCGGACTTCATTGACGAAGAAGGTGTTGATTTAGTCGGTGTCGAGCCTGCTGGTAAAGGGGTCGAAACCTCTCATCACGGTGCGACGCTTACCGCCGGCAAACCGGGTATTTTGCACGGTTGCCTGTCGTTCTTAATGCAGGACACCGAAGGCCAAATTGAAGAATCGTATTCGGTTTCAGCCGGCCTCGACTATCCGGGAGTTGGTCCGCAGCACGCACACTTAAAAGCTATTGGTCGCGCGCGCTACGAGTCTGTCACTGATGAGGAAGCGCTAGAGGCATTTAAGCTATTATCGCGTCATGAAGGCATTATTCCGGCACTGGAGTCAGCACATGCGCTCGCTTACGCACTGAAAAGAGCCGCAGAGCCAGACGCTCCGGAAATTCTGCTTATTAATTTATCGGGGCGTGGTGACAAAGACATTGATCATGTTCGTCGTATTTTTAATGCCCAGGAAAAAGCCGCGGAGGGACAGCAATGAGCCGATATGAAACTTGTTTTGCACGATTAAAAGCCGATAATCAAGGCGCTTTTGTTCCTTTTGTTACGCTTGGTGACCCGACACCTGAGCAAAGCCTTGAAGTTATAAAGGCACTTATTGACGGCGGCGCCGACGCACTGGAGTTAGGTTTGCCGTTTTCTGATCCCGTCGCCGACGGACCAGTGATTCAGCGTGCTAACTTACGCGCGCTGGATGCAGGCACTAACTTTAGTGATATTTTGAAACTTTTAAAAGCTGTTCGCGACTATTCACCGCAAATACCCATAGGTTTACTGGTTTATGCGAACTTAATTTACGCTAAAGGCGTTCATGAGTTTTATCAGCAAATGAAAGATGTTGGCGTCGATTCAGTGCTTATTGCCGACGTTCCCACCAAAGAAGCCAAGCGATTTGCGGAAATTGCAAAAGACATTGGTATAGACGCCGTGTTCATTGCACCGCCTGACGCCAGCGATGCCCTACTGCAAACCATTGCAACGGAATGCTCGGGCTATGTGTATTTATTGAGTCGCTCAGGGGTTACCGGCGCAGAGACACAAATGCAAGCGCCCGCCTCAGAGCTTATCGACAAATTGAAAAACGCCGGGGCGCCCCCCATTTTGCTCGGCTTCGGAATATCACAGCCGGAGCACGTAGAAAAAGCCTTGGCTGCTGGAGCAGACGGGGCCATTAGCGGCTCGGCTGTGGTTGCGCTTATTGAGAAAAACCTCGACAATAACGCGCAACAACTTGCGGACTTAAAAGCTTTTACCCAAAGCATGAAAGCCGCGACATCGCTGAAATAAAGAAAAACGAAAAACCGGAGTAGTAGATGGCCCTGTTATTAGAATATATACCGATTATCGCCTTTTTTGTGTTCTACAAAATGGCTGACATTTATGTCGCAACCGGTGTTTTAATGGCAGGGACTGTGGTCCAGTTTATTGGGTTGAAACTAATTAAGCATCCTATGACAACCCGACATTGGGTTTTACCCCTAGTCGTAATTGGTTTCGGTTCACTGACTCTGCTTCTGCATGATGACTGGTTCATAAAAATGAAAGTATCAGTTATTTACGCTGCTATAGCACTTTTTCTGGCAGGCAGCTTACTACTGAAAAAGAAAAACCCTATCCAGTCAATTAGAGGGCAGAACATCGAATTACCAAATTTTGTATGGATTCGGTTAACCTATTCCTGGATTGTTTACTGCCTTTTCCTTGCAGCTATTAACCTCTACATTGCTGAATTTTTGAGTCAGGAAGTATGGGTGAACTTCAAAGTCTTCGGGATTCTGATTGCAACATTTTTGTTTATTTTAGGTACTGAAATTTATATAAACAAATACGCAGAAGATGAGGAGAACACTCAATAATGTGGTTCGTTATTTTTGCAGAAGATCACCCGGACTCACTGGAAGCGCGCAAGCGAGCCCGCCCTGCTCATCTTGAGCGTCTAAAGGCATTACAAAACGACGGACGTTTGCTGGTTGCGGGTCCATGCCCTGCCATAGCCGAACTTGACCCGGGCGTACTGGGTTATACTGGCTCTGTGGTTATTGCTGAGTTCGACACTCTGCAAGACGCTGAGCAATGGGCAAATGACGATCCATACTGGGAAGCCGGGGTTTACAAAAAAGCGACGGTAAAACCCTTCAATGCCGTGCTCCCCAATTAATTGTCACTATGCCGACAAACATGAAAAGTATCGAGCTAACCGATAACAACCGCTACCTTCATTGCATTAAATTTGAGCCAGAGGCAGAAGCCAGAGCAACTATTGTTATCGCTGCCGCTCTTGGTGTGAAGCAACGCTTTTACCAACCCATAGCACGCTGGCTGAGCGAACAGGGTTATCGGGTCATTACCTTCGACTATTACGGTATTGGTCAGTCCGTAGACAAGCCGTTAAAGCAGATAAAGTCTGACATTATTGAATGGGCCGAGCTGGATATTAAAACCGTGCTCGACTATGCCCAGTCCTGCCAGCAAAATGAACCGCTCATTTGGCTGGCTCACAGCTTGGGGGGTCAGATAGTTGCCCTGGCACCTAACAGTGACTGCATCGACCAAATGGTGACAATTGCCAGCGGCACTGGTTATTGGTTAAAAGCCAGCAAACAAGTTCGTTGGACATCCTGGCTACTATGGTATTTTGCGGTGCCAATCAGTACCCCCATAGCAGGTTATTTTCCGGGTAAGCGCCTGAACATGGTGGGAGATATGCCGGCACCAGCCATGAAGCAATGGAGTCGTTGGTGCCGCAGCAAAAACTACTTATTCGATAACATTACTGACGAACAAAAAGCGCGCTACGATGACTTCAGCGCGCCCATTCGTGCGTTCCATATTACCGACGATGAATTACTTCAGCGATCAAATATTGAGGCGTTGTTAAGTCACTACCCGAACGCCGAAAAATCGTTAACTGACTTAACCCCTGACATGGCAAGCAGTGAGGGTATTGGTCACTTCAACTTCTTCCGCAGTCGGTTTAAAGAGTCTCTCTGGCGTAAAAGCTTGCTAGACGCCCTACAGGTCAACTAAAGTCTTTGTCTTGAGGATATATAAATAGAGACATTTAAAGCCAAGCGTTACAAATACGCCGCTTACATGATTTTAGCGGTTGTTCCCGGTTTGCTTTATGGCTTTTGGCACGTGCTTTAAAAGGAGGAGTTTTGCTGTCACTACCCAGTTATGAAGAAGTGGCTGCTGCCGCTGAACGCATCCGTCCATACGCTCATAAGACGCCGGTGCTAACGTCGCGTACAGCGAATGAAAAATTGGGCGCTGAGCTCTTTTTTAAATGTGAAAACTTCCAACGCATGGGCGCGTTTAAGTTTCGCGGCGCCATGAATGCACTGCTGCAGTTTAATGACGCTCAGAAGAAAGCCGGTGTCATTGCATTTTCCTCGGGGAATCACGCACAAGCGATAGCCTTAGCGGCTCAGTTGCTTGGTATTAAAGCGACCATTATCATGCCCGAAGACGCCCCCGTCGCGAAAGTGAACGCGACCCGCGGGTATGGTGCCGACGTTATTCACTATGACCGCTATACCGAAAATCGCGAAGAAATAGGCAGAGCGCTTGCTGAGAAGCACGGTTATACGCTCATACCGCCTTACGACCATCCGCACATTTTGTCAGGGCAAGGCACTGCCGCAAAAGAGCTGTTTGAGGAAGTCGAAGAGCTTGACGCTCTATTTGTGTGTCTAGGTGGCGGCGGATTGCTGTCCGGCTGTGCGTTAGCGGCGCGCCACTTCGCACCTGACTGCAAAGTTTATGGTGTCGAGCCCGAAGCCGGAAACGACGGCCAACAGTCGTTCTGTAAAGGGGAAATTGTCCGTATTGAAACGCCCAAAACCATTGCTGATGGCGCTCAAACACAGTATTTGGGCGAATATACCTTCCCTATTATTCAAAATAATGTCGATGATATTCTAACCGTCAGCGACTCAAGCTTAGTTGAATCCATGCGCTTTTTCGCCGAGCGAATGAAGATGGTTGTTGAACCGACGGGATGTCTCGGCTTCGCCGCTGTGGAGCAGCTTAAAGATGAGCTTCGAGGCAAACGAGTTGGCGTTATCATTAGCGGTGGCAATGTCGACATAAGCCGCTATGCAGAACTATTAAGCTCTTAAAAAGTCGGAGGATTAAATGACAGTACCTCAGTGGATAGATACCCTTGATACACCATATTTGCTGATTGATGAAGCCATTCTAAAGCGCAATATCGCGCATTTGAAAAACCGGGTTGAATCACTGGGAGGTCACCTACGTCCTCATCTGAAGACATTGCGCACGTTAGAGGCCGCCGATTACTTACTCGCGGACAAAACCAGGCCAGCCACAGTGTCAACACTGGCAGAAGCTGAAGCCTACGCAAACGCTGGCTACACCGACTTACTTTACGCCGTAGGCATTGCACCGGCAAAATTGGAACGCGTCGCTCAACTACGTAAGCGCGGTATTAACCTTCATATACTGCTCGATAATATGGCGCAGGCAAAGGCAGTGAGTGACTTTGCACAAAAACACCAACAGGACTTTTCTGTTTTCATTGAAATAGACAGTGATGATCACCGTGGCGGTATTAAGCCCGAAGCGCCTGAGCTTATTGATATTGCACAGCAACTTGGTCGACACTTTACCGGACTTATGACCCATGCCGGTGGCTCATACGGTTGTAATACCGCAGACGCTTTAAAAGCATTCGCTAAGCGAGAGTGTGATGCGGTTCGCAGCGCTAAAAGCCGATTGGAAGCGTCTAACATTCATTGTTCAATAACCAGCGTCGGTTCAACACCAACTGCGCATTATGGCGAAGACTTTAGTGAAATTACCGAAGTGCGTGCCGGCGTTTACACGACGTTCGATTTAGTCATGAAAAATATTGGTGTGTGCGACTTTTCTGACATCGCCATGTCGGTAGTGACAACCGTTATCGGGCACAATAAAGAAAAAGGCTGGGTACTGACAGACAGCGGTTGGATGGCTCTTTCCCGAGATCGCGGTACTGCCAGTCAAAGTCAGGATTTTGGCTACGGACAAGTCTGTAGACAAGACGGCTCTGTTTTAACTGAATTGTGCGTTAACAGCACATCGCAAGAGCACGGCGTTATCGAATTAACCGAAGCTTACCAACCAGAAGACTTTCCCGTTGGCTCGCAATTGCGCATATTGCCCAACCACGCCTGTGCAACCGCCGCCATGCATCCGCTTTACCATATACTGATGAGTGATGGTTCACATAACACTTGGCAACGGATTATGGGTTGGTGAAAAACACTACTCAACGATGTCATTTAAGCGCTTAATCAAATCTGCAAACTGATTAAGCTTAGCGCTCAATTCATCAAAGCTTGTTGTAACATCTAAAACTTCGCTCTCGTTATCGGTCGATAGTTTAGATACCGTTGCCACTGTAGTTTCAATTTCGGTAATTAATTCTGAATTTTCAGCGACAACATCTTCGATTTTTGTCGTTGATTCTGTCGTTCGAGCGGCTAACTCTCTTACTTCATCGGCTACAACGGCAAAGCCTCGGCCTGACTCGCCCGCTCTAGCCGCTTCTATTGCAGCGTTAAGCGCTAATAAATTAGTTTGACCCGCAATTCCGTTAATAACAGAAACAATGTCTTGAATGCCAGATGACTGATCACTTAAGCGCTCTGACAACTGTCTTATACGTTCAACAGATTCTCCTAAACGCTTTGTTGATTCCGTCGTATGTTTTAATCGGTCTTTTGAGTTTGAAGAAACTTTCTCCGTTTCACTTAATGTAGAGTCCGCCTCTTCCGTGACATTTTTAACGACCTTCACGCGCTCGGTAATATCCGATGCGAACTTGATCACTTTCTGGACTTTGCCGTCAACACCAACAATTGGGTTATAAGTTGCCTCTAACCAAACCTGTTCACCTGATTTCGTTTTTCGCTCAAAACGGCCAACAAAAAACTCACCGGACTGTAGCCTCTCCCAAAAATTAGGATTTTCATTATAAAAATCATCAAAACAGAATATTTTATGATGCTTACCAACCACCTCATCTAAGCTATAACCCACAACATTAAGAAAGTTGCTATTGGCAAATTCAATATATCCATCGGGTGAGAATTCAATCTCAGCCATTGAGTTATTAAGCGACGATATAAGCGCGGATTTCTGCTCTAAATTAATATGTTTATCGGTAACGTCTGCAGCTATTTTAACCACCCTAACTGTCACACCGTCATTATCTTTAACGGGAAAGTAGGAAGCATTAAACCAAATAGGCGAGCCATCCTTTTTTAATCTTTCGACTTCTCCCGACAAGGCTCTCCCACCTGATAAATCAGACCAGAAAGACTGATACTCGAGACTTTTACTAATAGAGTCAGGGCAAAGTTGGCTGTGATGTTTCCCTATCAACTCATCTTCCGAATAGCCAACCGCATCCAAAAAATGCTGATTCGCTTCCAATATGTCTCCATCAGGACTAAACACAACGAAAGCGACATTGCTTCTGATAGCTTCAAGTATCAAAGACTCGATACTGTTCTCTTTCTCACCTGCTAAGAGAGAGTCTGAGTTTTCGTTTTTCCATAGTTTGAACATATAAACGAACCCATCCAAAATAGAGCACTAACATACAGTTAACATAGTAGTAACATCGGAACATCTTGGGTAAACTAAAGTAAAATTATTGAAGTTAGTAAATAAAAGCTACTAAGTAGGAAAAATTATGTTCTTGCGGACTATGGTAGTGCTTTTTGTCACCTTAATGGCAACAACAGCACAAGCAAAAGAACTCATCGAGAATGAGCATTTCGAAGTTGTCGATACTAAAGCTACATCTGAACCTGAAATTATTGAATATTTCTCATTTTATTGCATAGCCTGTTATCGTTTTGAACCTATCGCAAAAGAATTGGCATCGACTTACCCCAGTGCTTTCAAAAAGTCACATACCTCAGGCTTAAGTCCTAAACCAGGCATGGGCAAGAAAATGACCCAAGCATATGCACTTGCCTTAATGTTGAACAAAGAGCAGGCCATTAGCGAAAGCATTTTTAAGCAACAATTCGGGCAACGTCAGTCCATTGACACACAGGACAAGCTCAAAGACATTTTTGTTCAAGCAGGAGTTTCTGAAAAAGACTTTGAGCGTGGCTATAACAGCTTTTCAGTTAAGGCCCGCGCAAGACAAATGGACAAAGACGCCCGCGATAAAAACATTACCGGCACACCAACGCTAATAGTAAATGGCAAATACAAAATTCTGATCAATGGATTCCGCGACAGCGATGATCTTATAGGTGATTTAAAACTCGCCATTGGGCAGCTAATGAAAAAATAAACGACCAGAGAAACCTAAAATAGGGTTACTCAACAACTTCAGTAGTCACTTCAATAATACCGACGTCCAAATCAGCGATTTCGCCAAACGCGGAGCGCGATAAGTCGATAATCCGGCCGTCAATAAAAGGTCCACGGTCGTTAATTTTGACCACGACGCTTTTGTTGTTAGCGATATTGGTGACTCGAACTTTGGTACCAAATGGCAACGTTCTGTGAGCGGCGGTGTCTGCGAAGTGGTTATACCGCTCACCGCTGGCTGTGGTTCTGAATTGGTACTTCATCGCGTAATAAGACGCCTTTCCGGACTCTTGTTTACCAACTAAGTTACCGGGACTCTTCGCCGGAATTGAGCTACAACCACTCAGCACCAGTATCAATAAACTGGCGCCGAACATGAGTTTTTTAACGGAGTGTGTGTTTTTTGTTTTCATTCCTTAATCTTACTGAGTTCCGAAAGCAGTGTCCGTTAAGGAAATAAAAAGACCCCGTAAAGATTTACACACTCACCTGAAAAGCTTCGCGCACCGTCGGATACTTAAACTCAAAACCATGATTGCGCAGTTTGTCCGGTACCACAGCTTGCCCCTCAAGTAGCATCGAAGACATTTCCCCCAAACCAAGTTTAAGCACAAATGCAGGCACTCTCATAAAGTGCGGTTTATTCAGTACCGACGCCAAAGTCCGGCTAAAAGCTTCATTGGCAACAGGGCCCGGAGCGGTCATGTTCACGGGGCCTGATAAATTATCGTGTTCTAACAAGTACTGTAGTGCCCGAATCATGTCCTCAAGCTGTATCCAGGACATCATTTGCTTACCTTCACCTAAAGGTCCGCCTAAACCGAATTTATAAGGCGGCAGCATTTTCGCTAACGCACCTTCACCTTTTGCCAGCACGACGCCTGTGCGAAGTAAAACAACGCGAGTGGCCTTTTCAGCCGCTAAAGCCCTGCGCTCCCACTCCTGACATAGCGTCACTGCAAAATCCGTATGCTCGGGCTTGCCCTCTTCGTTTACCGGCGAGGAGTCTCGCGGACCGTAATAACCAATTGCAGAGCCACTCAAAAATACTGGGGGTGGTGTTTTTGAACCATTAATTAAGGCTGCGAGTTTTTCGGTGACTTGCCAGCGGCTGTCCTTCAACGCTTGCTTGCGAGAGTCACTCCATCGCTTATCGGCAATGCCTTCCCCCTGCAAGTTAATAACAGCGTCAAATCGACCAATATCCGCCACCTCGTCGACCAAGGACAATAAAGTGACATCGTCGCCCAATAATTTTCGGGCACGATCTTTGTTGCGCGTGGTGACCGTAAACTTGTGCTCACTTTGGTACGTGCGAATAAACGCGGAGCCAATTAGGCCAGTACCTCCCGTCATCAAAATATTCATCGGTCACCTCCTGAGTCGATCTCTGGCGCAAACTTACGCGAGCTTGCGAATAAGTTGCGCTGTATTGCGTTTAATTAGGCGATAACATGACAAACGACCTAAAATAGCCACAGTCAAGGCTCCGCAAAGCGGTCCTACAAGCCATAGTTTCCAATGAATTACCGGCGTCATGTTAAACACCTGGTTTTGCAATATGAACAAGGATATTTCCATCGCCAACGTGGCTATTAACCCACTAATAGCCCCTAACACCAGGAATTCATAGGTAATACTGCGACTTAATAACTTACCGGGCGCGCCTAACGTGCGCAGAATCACTAGCTCTTTCTGGCGCTCTTCCATGCTGGCCTGTACTTGCGCCACTAGCACTAACGCACCAGCAATAATTACAAGCACCAGTACGAACACAATGGCTAAGCTCACCTGCCCAATGACTTCTCGTATCTGATCAATCATAGCGTCCAGATCAATCAACGACGTTTGTGGGAAAGGTTTAAAGAGCTCATAGAGTTCGCTTTTACGCTCCTCACCAAGTCTGAAGCTGGTGATATAAGTCGCCGGAAAGTCTTCTAGTGTCGACGTATTGAATATCATGTAAAAGTTAGGCTGTAAGGTATTCCAGTCGGCTTTTCGCAAACTGGTTACCGGCACCGTGAAGACTTCGCCACCTAAGTTAAAGCGTAGTTCATCACCCACTTTAATATCCAGTCGCTCCGATACATTCAATTCGACAGAGACCTGAGGTTTGGCGTCTTCTCCCCACCACTCACCGGCGGTTAACTCGTTGTTTGGTGGTAAGCTATCGCGCCAAGTCAGTGACAGCTCTCGACCAATACCTTCACGTCCTTCTGCTTCGTCTTCATCACGCTCTTCCTTGGTGACTTCATCTCGCAGCTTTTCACCATTAATGTGAGTTAAGCGACCAGGAACTATCGGGTACAAATCAGTCGACGGAATATTTTCGCGCTCGAACATTGCCTGCATATCATCCACATTGTCCTGGGCAATATTAATGGCAAAGTAGTTCGGAGCGTCTGCTGGCAACTGCCGTTTCCAGTCTTCCAGTAAGTCGTTGCGCAAAACAATGACTAATAACAGCAACATAATCGCCGTTGAAAAGCTCAACATTTGTACACTATTTTGCGCTGCCCGACGTTGCAGGCCAGCCATTGCGAGGCGCCAGCTGCTGCCTGCTTGCATACCCGCTTTGCGACTCGCAGATATGAATAAGCGTCCTAGTCCCAGTAAGATAACAGCAGCAACAGCGCCACCGGCAAACAAGGCCGTCGATAGCCACCACTGCTGACTGTAAATTACCAACAAGGCATAAATGGTGCCTCCGCTTAATACCCACTGCAGCCAACGAATGGCGTTACCCGCCGTTAACTGACGATGCAATACACGCAAAGGAGGAATCGAGACTAGCCTAAACAATGGGTACAGGGTAAACATAACCGCACTGATAACACCGGTCGCTCCGGCTAATGCGTAAGGCTGCCATCCGGCTTGAGGTAAGGTCGCATCCAATTTCTGTGCAACCCATTCAATAACCACATATTGAATGGCCCAGCCAAGCGCCATACCTACCGCCACACTGGCGGCTGTAAGCAGTAGCAAGTGAAGTAAAAAGATACGGCGAATCTGCTTTTTGTCTGCGCCCAGCGTTTTGAAAATGGCAACGACATCGTAGTTTCGCTGGCAATAACGTTGCGCAGCCACAGCAACAGCGGTAGCGGCTAACACCACGCCCAATAAGCTCGCCAACATCATGAAGCGCTCAGCACGGTTTAATGAACGTGACAACGGGCTATCACCATCTTCAATACTGCGCCAGCTATGCGTGTCGTCATTGAGTCGAGGTAACAGCCAGTATTCGTACGCGTCAATAGCCCCAGGTTCGCCGGCCATTAATACATTAAAGCGAACTCGGCTACCAGGTTGAATGAGCCCCGTTTCTTCTAGTTGAGAATGGCGAATAATGACATTTGGGCTGTCAGTAAAGACCGAGAAACCGACATCAGGCTCGTAAGTGACGACTTTAGTCACTTTAAAACTGCTATTACCCACTTCAATGGAGTCACCAATATCCAGCTGTAAAGCCTGAAACAGCTGTGATGCCACCCAAGCCTCGCCTGCAGCAGGCAGTCCTTCAGCCACGTAACCTTGTCCAAACGGCTGGTCTGCGATTTCCAACTCACCCCGTAACGGGTAACCGTCGCTGACAGCTTTGACATCGACCAAGGTCATGTTTTCGCCAGAAAACGCCATGGAGTTAAACACGACTTTCCAGGCCGTTTGTAGCTCCATTTGCCCTGCTTGGTCCAGCCATTCCTGAGGTATATCACGGCGAGAGCTCAATACACGGTCAGCCGCTAAGAATTCACTGCTGCGCTCGGTGAGCCCGGCTTGTAAGCGATCACTGAATATAGAAAGAGACAATACGGCGGTCACCGACAAAATAATTGCCAGCGCCATAATTGTCAGCTCACCTCGTTTCAGCTCCTGCTTTAGCAAACGAAACGAAATTTTATGCCACATCCTGTGCTGCCTCCGATAACTGCCCTGCTTCCATTTGCAACACGCGCTGGCAGCGCTTCGCCAGCTGCTGATCGTGTGTCACCATAATCAGCGTTGTGCCGTAGTCTTTGTTGAGGTCGAATAATAATTCTTCGACCTTACCACCGGTTTTTGCATCAAGGTTACCGGTAGGTTCATCAGCAAACAGAATTTTCGGCTGGCCGACAAATGCCCGCGCAATGGCAACACGTTGCTGCTCACCACCTGACAGCTGGTTCGGGTAATGGTGCCAGCGATCTTCCAGCCCAACTTTGGCTAATAGTTCGCGGGCTTCCTTCTCTGCGCCTTTATGACCGGCCAGTTCAGCCGGTAGCATGACGTTTTCCAGAGCACTTAAGCTTGGCACCAATAGGAACGACTGAAAAATAAATCCAACTTTGTCAGCACGAACTTTCGCGCGCTGCTCTTCATCCAATTCGCTCAGTTTTTCGTTCTCTATAAGAACCTCTCCGGAGGATGCGAGGTCTAACCCCGCAAGCAGCGACAATAACGTTGATTTACCGGAGCCTGACGCGCCGACAATGGCAACAGTCTCGCCAGCATTGATACTGACGTTAATTGGCTGCAAAATCTGTAATGGACCCTCAGAGGTGTCTACGGTTTTTTCCAGTTGTTGAGCTTGAATGAGCATAAAATGAAAAACTTCCTTTTGAAAACGTGTCTATTTTTATCACTGTTGTTAGTTATACGCAGTGTTTCCGCAAATGTCTCACTTGTCGTTTTAGGTGACAGCCTAAGCGCTGGTTACGGCCTTTCACAAGAGCAAACCTGGGTGGCCGAACTTGACCGTCGCTGGAACAGCTCTCACCCCGATATTAACATCATAAACGCCAGTATTAGTGGCGAAACCACTCGCGGTGGCTTAAGCCGCTTAGAAGGCGTTTTAGAGCGTCACCAACCCGATGCATTATTTATTGAATTAGGTGGTAACGACGGACTTAGAGGCTTTGACCTCAACACAGTTCGTTCAAACTTAAAACAAATGATCGATAAAGCGCAGCAACAAGGCGTTAAAGTGGCATTGAGTCAGGTTATGGTGCCACCGAATTATGGCCAGAGGTTTGCTGAACAGTTTCGCCAGGTATTTAAAGAGGTTGCAGAAGAAGAAGGGGTTAAATTAGTGCCCTTTTTTATGGAGCAGATAGCGACCAATCCAGATAATGTGCAGAACGATGGCATTCACCCAACCGCTGAAGCACAGCCCAAAATTGCTGACTTTTTAGAGCCCTACTTATTGGAATTAGCAAAATAAAGGCAAAAAAAAACCGCCTGCGGGCGGTTGGTGTGTTGTCCTTAAAAATGGCGTCCCCTAGGGGATTCGAACCCCTGTTACCG
>LULX01000083.1_pt1 | contig 34580 bp, 20 predicted proteins | sample 729511 | NCBI WGS metagenome assembly LULX01 (sample SAMN03860278, study PRJNA289734) | marine metagenome | biome: seawater column; feature: ocean; material: water; isolation source: Red Sea water column Station 91 - depth 500m | place: Saudi Arabia: Red Sea | collected 2011-10-15 | depth 500 m
CTAGTGCGCTTGCCTTTGGTTCAGCGACAAATTGATATGCAGGCTGGTCTCAACACTGCAGGTTATATAACAGGGTATCGCGGTTCTCCTTTAGGCGGATATGATTTACAGTTGGGGAGGAACAGAAAACTGCTTGAAGAAAGTCACATAAAATTTCAACCCGGAGTAAATGAGGATTTAGCCGCGACCGCTCTCTGGGGAACACAGCAGGCAGAGTTACGTGGTGAAGGAAAGTATGACGGTATTTTTGGAATTTGGTATGGGAAAGGCCCCGGGGTTGATCGCTCCGGAGATGTTTTAAAACATGCTAATCATGCAGGCACATCAAAGTTAGGTGGTGTGCTGGCATTGATGGGGGACGATCATACAGCTGAATCCTCAACTCTCTGTGCTCAAAGTGAATTTGGCATGGTGGACGCGATGATTCCTGTTATAAATCCGTCAAGTGTTCAGGAAATATATGATTTTGGAATTTACGGCTGGGCGCTATCAAGATTCAGCGGATGCTGGGTTGGATTAAAATGTCTGCATGATACTGTTGAATCAACTGCTACAATTAATGTTGATTCCAAACGCCTGAAAGTAAAAATCCCTAATGATTTTGAATTACCCGAAGATGGCTTAAATATTCGCTTTCCTGACACACCAAACGAGCAGGACGCAAGAATGCACCTTTACAAGATTGAAGCTATAAAGGCGTTTTCCAGGGCTAACAAATTCGATCACGTAATCTGGCATGGAGACTCAGCAAAAGTTGGAGTTGTTTCTGTTGGAAAATCATATCTTGATACTCGGCTGGCACTGGAAGAATTGGGAATTGATGAGCAAAGGGCTGAGCATCTTGGATTAAGACTATACAAAGTCACAATGCCATGGCCGTTGGAAAATGAAGGAATAATTGAATTTGCAAAAGGTCTTGATCTGATAATTGTGGTCGAGGAAAAACGGGCATTGATTGAACCGCAGATAAAAGAGCTGCTGTATGGCTCTGCATCAAGTCCTCAAGTGATTGGAAAAACAGATGAAACCGGCAAAACCCTGTTTAGTGCTGCAGGAGCGCTTGATCCAAACCATATTGCCGCGACAATTGGAAACAGAATTTTAAAATTTCAAAATGAAAAAAATCTTTCCGGATATGTGAAGGAAATGGAATCACGTCTTGATTCCTCTTATTTACCAGAACAATCGATGCTGAGGATGCCATATTTTTGTTCTGGATGTCCTCACAACACTTCTACTGTTGTTCCGGAAGGTAGCATCGCAATGTCCGGAATAGGCTGTCATTACATGGTGCAGTGGATGGATCGCGAAACCTTCGGATTTACTCACATGGGAGGAGAAGGCGCAAACTGGATCGGACAGGCGCCTTTCAGCACCCGCAAACATGTTTTCCAGAACATTGGTGACGGTACCTATTTTCATTCCGGAATTATGGCCATCCGCGCAGCAGTTTCTTCCGGAGTAAACATTACCTATAAAATCTTATTAAATGACGCTGTAGCTATGACAGGAGGTCAGAGCGTGGACGGACTTATGACCGTGCAGAGTGTTGTACAGCAGATGTTTGCAGAAGGAGCAAAACAGGTGACTGTTGTCAGTGAAGAACCGGGAAAATACACTAAAAACTCCGGAGTCCCCTCGAACGTGAAAGTTTATGATCGTAAGGATTTGGATTTTGTTCAGCGTCAACTGCGTGAAGTAAAAGGTGTTACAGTTCTGATTTATGAACAGGTTTGTGCAGCGGAAAAAAGAAGAAGGCGCAAACGCGGTATAATTCCGGATCCGCCTCGCAGAATATACATTAATGACGAGGTTTGTGAAGGATGCGGAGATTGTGGTGTGAAATCAAATTGTCTTTCAGTAATACCGGTAGAAACTCAATTTGGCCGAAAAAGGGTAATTGATCAGTCTTCCTGTAACAAGGATTACAGCTGGAGCGTCATTGGAGGTAGAATAAGAAAAAATTCACCATCTTCCAGACTGAATGATGAATGGGGTTCTTTACCTGAGCCAAAGCTTCCGGAAATAAATGGTACATATAATGTTGTTTTGAGCGGTGTTGGCGGTACTGGAATTGTTACTATTGGAGCTCTACTTGGAATGGCTGCTCACATAGAGAAAAAAGGTGCTGGTATCCTGGATATGATTGGGATTGCACAGAAAGGTGGAGCAGTTTTATCACACCTGAGAATCGGTAAAACTCAGGGTGACATCCATTCTCCACGGATTGCAACACAAGGTGCGGATTTGGTGATTGGATGTGATTTGGTTGTGACCGGAGGCAAAAAAACTCTTGCAGTAATAAAATCCGGACACACAAAACTTGTGGTTAACAGTTATGAGTTGATTACAGGAGATTTCACTAAAAACGCGGATATGCTGTTTCCCAGCCTGAAAATCAAACAGACGATACAGCAAACAGCCGGAAATGAAAACGCAGAATTCCTTGATGCCTCTCAACTCGCCACAGTACTAATTGGAGACACAATTGCCACAAATATATTCATGCTAGGTTATGTTTATCAAAAAGGATTGATTCCTTTGGAGTACAGTTCAATTGAACAAGCGATTGAAATCAACGGGATGTCTGTTGAAGCAAACAAACAGGCATTTTTATGGGGTCGTAGAACAGCGCATAATGGAAAACGTGTGCGGGAATTGACTGCCTCTATTGTTGTGGGATTTGGGCTTGAAGAACCATCGGAAAGTCTTGATCAGCTTATCCAGCATCGTGGTGATGTTCTCACTGCTTACCAGAATAAAGCCTATGCTCAGCGTTATTTGCAAATGGTGGAGCGTGTTCGTACTGTTGAAATTGACCGTAAACCAGGCAGCTCGGTATTAACTGAAGCTGTGGCTCGGTACTATTTCAAACTGATGGCATACAAAGATGAATATGAGGTGGCTAGACTTTATACTAATGGTGATTTTATCAAAAAAATAAAGGGGCGTTTTGAAGGAGAATTTCAGCTGAAATTGCACTTGGCACCGCCATTGTTTTCAAGACGTGATCCTCATACAGGTGAGCCCGTAAAAACCACTTATGGAGCATGGATGTTTTCAGCAATGAAACTGTTGACAAAGTTTAAATTCCTGCGTGGTACTGCGTTTGATCCTTTCGGAAAGACAAAAGAACGTAATCTGGAAAGGCAGTTAATTCAGCAATATGAACAAACAGTTGAGGAATTACTGAGAGGATTAACCGAGAAAAATCATGCTGTTGCAGTACAAATAGCAAATATTCCTGAACATATACGTGGATTTGATTTGGTTAAACAAAGGCATGTGGAATCAGCAAAGGTCCGTGAAAAGGAACTGCTTGAGCAATTTAGAGAATCTGCAGGAATTTCTGCTGTATCCAAAAAAACTGAGACTGTGAAATGAAAAGGCTGAGCATTTCAAAGAAATGCCTGTCATAAGTTGTTACTGATTTCTGCCGCAAGCTACTGTGAGATCAGAAATCCAGTGATGGTCTAGTCTTGTTAATTGCTCAGGTCTGCAGCGCCATCCCCAGTTTTTTTCATTAACAGTTCCGGGATAATTCATTCTGCATTCCCCGTCCAGACAAAGCAAATCTTGCAGAGGCGCAAGAGCCATGTCCGAATTTGATGACCAGGCCATGCGCAGCAGCTCATAACAAACATTATCTTCCTTCACATTATTACCCACAAAAGTATTCAGAAAGTCTTTTTCTTTTTGGCTAAGATCACGAAACCAGCCAATGGTGGTATTGTTGTCATGCGTTCCGGAATAGACTAATGTATTGGAAGTTGAGTAATTGTGAGGCAAATGGGGGTTATTTTTATCCGTAAACGCGAAATGCAAAACCTTCAATCCCGGGAATCCACAATTTTCACGCAGTGCTTCTACTTCAGAAGTTATCATTCCAAGATCTTCTGCAATAATCGGAAGTTCTCCCAGATCAGATTTAAGTTCTTCAAAAAATTTCAGTCCAGGCCCCTGTTTCCACTGTCCTTCTGATGCGGTTTCCGCAGAGACAGGAATTTCCCAGTAATTTTCAAAACCGCGAAAATGGTCAATGCGTATTATGTCAAATTGTTGAAGTAAGTGTGTCAAACGGTTTTTCCACCACATATAGCCGTCTTCTTCCATTTTGTACCAGCGATAGAGAGGATTACCCCAATGCTGTCCGGACTTATTGAAATAATCAGGCGGAACTCCGGAGACAACCGTTGGCCGATGATCATTATCCAATTCAAATAAATCAGCATTTGTCCAAACATCAGCACTTTCATAAGCTACATAGATAGGCAAATCTCCAATTATTTTTATTCGACGCTGATTGGCATATTTTCGAAGAGATTCCCACTGCATGAAAAACTGCCATTGTACGAATTCATGAAAAGAAATGTCAGAGATATGATTTTTTCTGAAGGTTTGTATTTCTGCTGAAACATGTGTTTTTAGTTCTGTAGGCCAGTCGGACCAGCTCTTACCTTCTAAAACTGTTTTGATTGTGGCAAAGCTGCTGTAGTCATTGTCCGGATGCAGCCAGCCTTCCTGCTGTAGCAAATTTAAGTTGATCAGCAGAGGATTGCCTGCAAATGCTGAAGGTGATTGATAAGGTGAGTTGCCTTCCAAAACAGGACTTAAAGGCAGTACCTGCCAAAGAGTTTGTTTTAAACCGGTGAGTAAATCTACGAAATTATAAGCGGCTCTGCCAAAGTCACCTATACCATGTTCTCCGGGCAAAGAGGTGGGGTGCATCAGGATTCCGGAGGTTCTGGAATTCATTAGTCCGTCCGTCAGTGATTTTTTTTACCATGTAATTCAACTGGAACAGCTTTAATTCTCCAAACATCTTTTGCGTATTCATTTATTGTGCGATCACTTGAGAACTTTCCGGCAGCAGCAGTGTTCAAAATAGACATTTTAGTCCAGGTTTTTTGATCTTGCCATGTATCAATCACTCTTTGGCGGCATTCATCATAACTTGTGAAATCCTGAAGCAGCATATATTTGTCTTCAAAAACAGTAAACCGCGATTATTTTGGAAATAGATTCTTGGGTTATAGCCCGATTTATTCAAAATTTTTACTTGATCTGCATTAAGGCCAAAAGTAAAAATGTTTTCAGCGCCAACCTCCTGAGCGATTTCAATATTTGCTCCATCCATTGTTCCAAGTATAAGCGCTCCGTTCAAAATAAATTTCATGTTGCCTGTTCCGGAAGCCTCAGTTCCAGCGGTGGAAATATGCTGTGAAATATCTGTTGCCGGAATTATTTTTTCTGCTATTGAAACATTATAATTTGGCACAAACACAACTTTTAAATGATCCTTCATGGCAGGATCATGATTAATCATACGTGCAACATCATTGATTAAATTAATAATCAGTTTTGCCATATAATAACCTGGCGCGGCTTTCCCTCCAAAAATTACTGTACGCGGCACGAAAGAAGTTCCAGGGTTTTCACGCAATTTGTTGTAAATAAATATCAAATGCAGAATGTTCAGTAACTGACGTTTATATTCATGAATTCGTTTTATCTGTACATCAAAATGGGATTCCGGATCGATGTCTATTCCAGATATATTTTTCAGCCAAAGCGCCAATTGTTCTTTTTTTGTCCTTTTTACTGCCTGCCACATTGTTTGAAACTCCACATCGTCAGCCAGAGACTGAAGTTTGCGCAACTGGGTTAAATCAGTGATCCATTCATCCCCAATATGTTTGGATATCAGTTCAGATAATTCCGGATTAGCGTTTCTGAGCCAGAGTCTTGGTGTGATGCCATTTGTTTTGTTTTGAAAACGTTCAGGAAAAATTTTATAAAAATCTTTAAATACCGTTGTTTTAAGTAAATCAGTGTGTAGCGCCGCGACACCGTTGATGGTGTGACAGCCAACAATTGAAAGATAAGGCATGCGGATTTGTTTATGCTCATTTTCCTCAATAAATGAAATTCGCCGTAATAAATCAGGATCTTCAGGAAATTGTTTTTTTACTCTATCCAGGAATAAATCATTGATTTTATAAATAATTTGCAGATGTCGGGGAAGCAGACGTCCCATCAGGTCAACTGACCAACGTTCCAGTGCTTCTGGAAGCACTGTGTGATTTGTGTAGGCAAAAACTTTTGATGTGATGATCCAGGCTTCATGCCATTCAAGACCTTCCTCATCCAGAAAAATACGCATCAATTCCGGAATTGCAATCGAGGGATGTGTGTCATTCAACTGTATTGCGACATATTCCGGAAATTTGTCAAAAGTATCCGAATGCGCTTTAAAGCGCCGGATTATATCCTGAAGTGACGCCGAAACAAAAAAATACTGCTGCTTCAGCCGCAATTCTTTCCCGGAAAAACCCTGATCGTTTGGATAAAGTACTTTTGAAATGGTCTCACTGCGCTGTGCTTCCTCAACTGCCTGTAGATAGTCACCATTGTTAAATAGCTGAAAATCAAAACTTTTTGAGGGTTTTGCTGACCATAGTCTCAGATTATTAACTGTATGATTTCCATAACCGGCGATAGGAACATCGTAAGCCATGGCCATCACCTCTTCTGTATCAACCCACTTTTTCCTTGTTACACAATCAGGATCTTTTGATTCTTCAACATGTCCATAAAAATGTACCGGATATATAACTTCCCAGCGTGGTATTTCCCAGGGGTATCCTTCCTCCAGCCAGTTATCTGGAGCTTCCACCTGTGCACCATTTTCAAATTGCTGTTTGAAAATCCCAAATTCATAGCGGATACCATAACCATGTGCGGGAAGCTGCATAGTTGCCATTGATTCCAAAAAACATGCTGCCAGCCTTCCTAGTCCACCGTTGCCTAAACCTGCGTCATGTTCCAGTTCCTGAAGTTCTTCAAGATCATAGCCAATTCCCCTGATTGCCTCTTCTCCTGCTTGACTGATGCCCAGGTTGAGCAAGTTGTTTCTTAAACTCCTTCCGATCAGATATTCGAGTGAAAAATAATTTACATGTTTGCATTTTCTATTTTGGTAGGTTTGCTGAGTATCATTCCAAAACTCCACTAACCTGTCACGGATGGACAGCGAGAGACTCCGGTAGATATCAAAATCCACAGCAGTATGACGGTTTTTACATTGAGAAAATTCGAGGTGATTTGCAATTGAATTAATCAATCCATCCCGATCCATGGGACGATAGCTTGCCACTAATTCCCAAATATTTTCCATTTCTTTTCGTGAGTTTGGCATTTGGATTTGATTTTTATTGTCGTTTTGGTAGGGCAGCATTACAAAACGGTCAATAAAATTTTTTCAAGTTATTAATGGTAGGGCCGCATTACAAGACGACCAATAGTATATATTCAAGTTTATAATGGTAGGGCCGCATTACATGGCGGCCAATATAGTTTATTCAAGTTTATAATGGTAGGGCCGCATTACATGGAGGCCATTTAACAGGAATTCATGCCAGAGAATGGTTCTGAATGAATGAAACACCATGGGTATTTTTCATTTTTACCCACATATTCATGCTTAGCCGCATTAAGTCGAATGTACTCCACATGCCGGTTAAAGTCTTCTTCATTACGGATACGATGATCCAAAAAACGAGATTGCCAACAGGTTTGTTTAGTGTCTTTGTAATTTAGCATTTTTAAAAAATTTTGTTTAACTGATCCTACAATATCACCAATTGATAAATCTTCAGAAGGAAGGATCAAACCGTGCCAATGATCCGGTAAAATAATTAAGGCCGCGAGTCTGAATGAAATGTGTTTGCGAGTAATCCGGAAGGCTTCCTGCAATTGTTTGCATCGATGTTTGTCTTCAAAAACAGGTGTTCTATTAATAGTTACCACTGTCACAAAATACCATTGATTTGAACCATGCCAGCGTTGTGGTATGTGGCTCATTGTAATACCTTTTCTCAAGGTTCATATCATTTCAGGCCGTCCTGTAATCCGTCCGTACCGTTTTATTTTAGGCCGGCATGTAATCCGGCTCTACCGTTTTATCTTAGGCCGGCATTTAATGCGGCTTTACAGTTTAATATTTTGCCGGGATGTAATCCGTCCTAACTGTTTCCCATTATATAATTTGATTCCAATTATAGAATGTTTGTTATGGTAGGGCCGCATTATATGGCGGCCTATAAGAAGACGAATCTGTGTTTGTCAATTTATTGTAACGCTCAAACAAAAATTCGATTCGCTGATTTTCATTGTCAAATTTCTGCTTGCGATAACACAAATCCACCGCTTTGTCCAATTCTTGATGAGCTTTTCTTAATTTCTTCGGCATACTCAAGGAATCATACAAATCAGCCAAATTGCTTTCCGGAAACTCCTTTCTTGCTTCTAAAACTTCTCCGGATTTCTCCTCCACTTTTTTCCTTTGTATTTCGGCAATTTCCTCCGGCCATGGAAAGTTGTTATACACCACTCCCAGCGAATAACGAAAATCACTTTTGAGTCGTCCGGCTATGTGTCTTACCCAACTCATGTGCATTTCTGAAGACAGAATTCCAAAGTGATAAAGAGTTGAATCCATAACAATAAATACCAAATCACTTACAAGGATTTCGGGAGTTAAATATCCAATATGGATATATTCACGACGTTCGGAGGAAACTTTTGGAATAACTAAATAATCTGATTCGGGAATTGTTTCTACATGAAAACGTGTCGGAGTATCAGCTAGTTTTTTTGTGGGTGTACTTTTACTTTTCAATCTAAATTCCCGAACAGCGTCCACACGTTTCAAACAAGCTTGCATCCTTCTGAGTTGATTTGGAGGACATTCGCCAAGCCACAAACACCAGCGCACTTTTCCTTGTAAAAATTCGATTGCCCCAATCCATTTTCTAAAAAACTCTTTTGCTTCGGGTTCTTTCCGTAGAAATGCTTCCTTTTCCGGAGTTGTAAAAAGATAAAAACCTCCGTCAATGGGTTTGTTTCCAATACACATTTCCGGCACATTTTCGCAGATAGAACGACTTCTGTTAGAGATCACAATAGAAGGGGCATCAATCAGATAGGAATTAATATGAGATGCAATTCTTTCGTGTGGTTCAGATTTTGGAGTGGAATATTCATAAATTTGCTTGCGCTTTTTCGATTGCATAGCAAATCCGATAATTACACAATGAACTGCCGCTTTACCTCGAGCTTCGCTGTTCCATTGAAAGGTGCGATGAGCGAAGTTGATGACAATTTGGGATTCTTTGAAAAGTTCAGACCAAAGCACCCCTACTTGTTCACCCTGTACAATTGAGTTTGTGGAAACGAAAGCAACCTCAATGCTGGTATCCTGTATAAAATTAGCAGCTAGAAAATACCATGCGGAAACATAATCCAGAATTCGTGCTCCTTTGACATTTTTTGTAATTTGACTTATTTCAGTACGTTGCGATTCATTTTGATATTTGGAGCCAACATATGGGGGATTGCCCAAAATATAAGAAATCTTTTCTTTCGGAACAACATTTTGCCAATCCAGTTGCAAAGCATTTTCATGTATAATGGTTGCCGCATTTTGCAAAGGAAGACGAGCATAATGAACACCAAATTCAAGCGAGAATTTCTGATTCATTTGATGATCTACTAACCACATGGCAACTTCCGCTATTTTTGCAGGAAAATATTCTATCTCAACTCCATAAAATTGATCAACATTGATCAGTGAAAGGTGTTCTGTCACATCGGTTGATAATTGAAGATGTCCTCTCACTTTCAGCGTTATTTTCAATATTTCCAATTCCAGCAACCGCAACTCCCGGTAGGCGATAATCAAGAAATTACCGCATCCGCAAGCTGGATCAAAAAAATGTAGTTCGGCAAGTTTTTGATGGAATCGCTTTAATTTGGTTTTGCTGTTCCTGATTCTTTTAAATTCTCTGTATAAATCATCCAAAAATAGAGGTTTGATAAGTTTGAGGATATTTTGTTCAGACGTATAGTGAGCGCCTAAGTTGCGACGTTTATCTTTATCCATCACAGACTGAAACAAGGAACCGAATATTGCCGGAGAAATTTGACTCCAATCGAATTCAGCACACTTAATAAGTGCATCTCTCATTTCACTGTTAAAAGCAGCAATAGGAATCTGTCTCTCAAATAGTTTACAATTTACATAAGGAAACGGAGCTAAAGCTTCATTTATATTGCTTTGCCTTTGAGCAGGCTCCTTATTCAAAATCTTAAAAATTTGTGCCAGATGTAAACCTAAATCTGAACCATCTTCATGTGTATGATTTTTGATGTAATTTTCAAAAAGAAAGGGTTCAAAGATTCCTGAATCTTCTGCAAACACGCAAAACAGTATCCGTACAAGAAAAATTTCAAGCGGTTCTCCTTGGTATCCCCCCTCGAATAGAGAATCGTGTAAAGTCCCCATAAGTTCTGCGGCTTTAATGTTTACGGGGTCTTCTTCTTTGTGTTCCTTTTTTTCGTATCCGGCGATAAAGCCGAAAAGATGGATTTTTTGAGATAGTTCTTTCAGAAAAAATTCGTGTTCTTTGCCATCTTCCAAATCAAAGAGTTTTAGCCTTTCAAAATTAGAAACCAAAATATAGCGTGGCAATTCCTTTTCTTTTATTCCTGGGAAATAATCAACTGCTTGTTCAAAAGCCTTTTCTAATTTTTTCCCTTTTGATTTGTGTTCAACAATCAGTGTCCCTTTCCAGAACAAATCAATAAAACCTTGATCCCCAGCCAATTTTTTTACAGATAAATCAAAAGACGCTACCCGTCTGCGTGAAATACCAAAGACATGAAAAAAATCATTCCAGAACGATTGTGCTTCACCTCGTTCTTTAGATTCACCTTCCCATTCCTTTGAGAAAGCAATAGATCGTTTTCGGATTTCGTTCCAGCTTAGGGTCATGAGTTTTGGTATATATTCAAGATTTTTAGGAGTATATATTCTTGGACGGCATGTAATCCGTCCCTACCAATTATGTAAATATAATTATTACAGGGTGGAATTCTGTTTTGGTCGGTATGTAATCCGTACCTACCGTTTTATATGGTCGGCCTGTAATCCGTCCCTACCGTTTAATATAGCCGGCCTGTAATCCGGCCCAATCGTTTCATCAAAGGCCGCCATGTAATGCGGCCCTACCGTTTAATTTTAGGCCGGCCTGTAATCCGGTCCTATCGTTTTTTCTCAAAAGCAAGACATCCCAGAGGGGGTAAATTAACGGTTGCACGGTGATGTTGGTTCTGCCAGGGCTGTGGGATGGTTTCAATTTGTTCCTGGGTGTTATATCCAGATCCGCCGAATTGTGTTTCATCAGTGTCCAGAACTTTTTTATATGGACCAGATTCAGGTAATCCCATCAAATAATTTTCACGGGGCACAGGCGTGAAATTGAATATAAAAACCAGATCGGAGTCTGCAATATCTTCGGCTCCACGACGGACAAATGACAAAACACTGTTGTCCTGATCATGATGATCGATCCAATAAAATCCGGATGAGTCAAAATCGTTTGAGAACAAGGCTGGCTTGTTGAGGTAGAAATGATTTAACTCACGGACATAATCCTGCAGTTCCTTGTGGTTCGGATATTGTGTTAATTGCCAGTCGAGACTTTTAGTTTCACTCCATTCTTCCCATTGTCCAAATTCTGAGCCCATGAATAATAACTGCTTACCTGGATGAGCCAATTGAAAAGCCAGATAAAGACGCAATCCTGCAAATTTTTGCCATGTATCACCAGGCATTTTATCTAACAATGAACGTTTGCCATGAACCACCTCGTCATGTGAAAGCGAAAGCACAAAATTTTCAGTGAAAGCATACATCAATGAAAAAGTAATTAAATTATGATCATACTTCCTGTGAACAGGATCTTTTTCCATGTAACGTAATGTATCGTTCATCCATCCCATATTCCATTTGAAATTGAATCCCAAACCCCCTGTGTAAGTTGGATGGCTTACTCCGCTCCAGGCGGTTGATTCCTCCGCAATTGAGAGAATTCCCGGATGGTAGTGAAACAGAGTTTCGTTAAGCTGCCTTAAAAAATCAATTGCCCCAATGTTTTCACGTCCGCCATATCGATTCTTTACCCAGTCACCTTCCTCACGGTCGTAATCCAGGTATAGCATTGATGCCACAGCATCAACTCTGATACCGTCAATGTGATATTCATCAAACCAGAATAAAGCATTGCTGATCAAAAAATTGCGTATTTCGTTGCGATCATAATTAAAAATAAGTGTTCCCCATTCTTTGTGTTCACCCTGCCTGGGATCTTCATGCTCATAAAGCGCTGTTCCGTCAAAACCTGCAAGACCATGACTGTCTTTTGGGAAATGTCCTGGAACCCAGTCAAGTATTACTCCCAAACCGGCTGCATGACAGCGATCCACAAACTCCATAAATTGATGCGGGGAACCATAACGTGAAGTTGGTGCGAAATATCCTGTAACCTGATAGCCCCAAGAACCGTCAAACGGATGTTCCGCAACGGGCATCAGTTCAATGTGGGTATAACCCATTTCTTTGGCATAGGGAATCAGACGATCTGCAAGTTCCTGATAAGTTAGTGGTCGGTCTCCCTCTTCCGGAATTCGCTGCCATGATCCAAGATGAACTTCATAAATATTCACAGGCTGCCGGAGAGGATCACGTTTTTCCCGTTCTTCAAGCCATTTTTGATCTGTCCATTTAAAACCATTAAGTTCTGTCACCACTGAAGCAGTAGCTGGCCGTTGTTCCATAGCGAAACCAAGCGGATCACTTTTCAGGATTATTTCGTTTTGCTGGGTTTTAATTTCATATTTATAAAGCATGCCTTCATGTACATCAGGGACAAAAAGTTCCCAAATTCCGGAACTGCCCAACACGTTCATTTGATTCTTAAATCCGTCCCAATGGTTGAAATCTCCTACCACACTGACACGTTTTGCGTTTGGCGCCCATACGGCAAACAATGCTCCGGAAACACCTTCCAGTTCAATAAGGTGCGTACCAAGTTTATGGTAAATACGATGATGGTTTCCCTCACCAAAGAGATGTTGATCATTTTCTGTAATTTGACAGGAAAAGTAGTATGGATCATGTCGTATATGTTCACTTCCGTCTTTGTAATGGAATTTAAGACGATATGGTTTTAATTCCGGAAGGGGGTCTATCTTTAATTCAAATAACCCTCCCTGGTGAATTCTCTTCAGTGTGTTTGTTGCAGCATCAGCTTCATCATTCCAAATCAGGGAGACCTTTTCGGCGTTTGGTTCCAAAACCCTCACAATCCAAACTCGATTATTATTTTTCTTTAGTATTTCATGAAATCCCAGAAACGCACGAGGTTCATGATTATCACCTTGCAGAAGTAGGTCAATAGTTCCTTGTGATAACTTTAGTTCTGACATTATTTTTTTTGTAATGATAAAAATTATTAAAATCCATTTTCATTGAAAATAATTCTTGGATCAAGCCATCTTTTATCTGAGAGAAGTGTTGTAAGGAAGACAAGATAGATTTCACATTTAGAAGTAGATAGGATAGAAACTTTGTAATACGCAAAAAACTTGAGTCATAAAAAATCGAAGTTATGATTGCATTGCAGCAATGTGCATAAGGAATGGATGTTTTCTCTCAAAATATACTAATTTATTAATGAAAATTAACTCGCGCATATATGTAGCAGGACATCTTGGTCTGGTTGGTTCCGCAATTTACAGAGCTCTACAACAACGAGGATTCGAAAACCTTATTACTCGCACACACGCAGAACTTGAACTGCTGGAGTCTGAGGAAGTACGGGAATTTTTTGTTGAAACAAAACCTGAATATGTTTTTCTGGCAGCAGCAAAAGTAGGGGGTATTCATGCTAACAGCACTTATCCAGCTGATTTTATTCGTGAAAACCTAACTGTGCAGACGAATGTAATTCATGAGTCATGGAAACATGGTGTAAAAAAATTAGCATTTCTCGGCAGTTCCTGTATTTATCCCAAGTTATGCATGCAGCCCATCAAAGAGGAATATCTGCTTACCGGAGAGCTTGAACCGACAAATGATGCTTATGCCATTGCTAAAATTGCTGGAATCAAAACATGTCAAAGCTACAATCAGCAATACGGAACACATTTTATATCAGTAATGCCTACTAATCTATATGGACCAAACGATAATTTTCATCCGGAAAACTCACACGTCCTCCCGGCGTTGATTCGGAAATTTCATCAAGCTAAACTCAACAATAAAGAATCGGTTACCATTTGGGGATCAGGGAATCCACGCAGGGAGTTTTTACATTCAGATGATCTGGCTGATGCAGTTTTGTTTCTGATGGAAAATTATGATGAATCTAAAATAGTTAACGTCGGCTGCGGTGAGGATCAAACAATCAGGGAATTGGCTGAGACGATTAAGGAGGTAGTCGGTTTTGAAGGACACCTGGAATTTGACAGTTCACGTCCGGATGGAACCCCTCAAAAAATTTTGGATATTTCCAAAATTAATGCGCTGGGATGGAAACCGACTATTCCATTGAAAGATGGTTTGCAGAAAGTTTATCAGTGGTACTCTACACAGGATAATTCTGCAATGTAGTCAAAAATTATTCGTTTATTATCAACTCATTAGAATAGAGGTTGTAATAAAATTGTCATGGTTACACCAAAAGATTGAATAAGCTCCAAAACTGTACTATTCCAATTATATGTTAAACTGTTTTGGAAAAATTCATACTGCTGCTTTCTGTGAGATATCTGTCGAACGGCATGGCGATATTCCGGGTAAACAACATTCCAATGGGTGTCAGATCAATTTTCCTGGAATTCAACTTTAGCAGTCCTTCCTGATCAAATTTCTCAAGTTGAGTCCAGGCTTTTTCAAAATGCTTACTGAAATTGATTTCATAACGTGTTTCAAAATCCGGAATAGAAATTTCTCCATGACACATAAGCGTTTCAATCAGTTCCCTGCGTAACAGGTCTTCCTTATCCAGTTGTATACCTCTGCGTGGATTCAGTTTTTTATTACAAGATTCACCTAGATATTGATCGAGATCTTTGCTGTTTTGCCAGTAACTGTCCCCAAAATCTGAAATTGCTGAAACTCCCACTCCAATTTGTGCCATATTGTGAAGAGTGGTGTAGCCCATGAAATTACGGTGCAGAGTTCTGTTTTTCAGTGCTAATGCCAGCTCGTCTTCCGGAAGAGCGTAATGATCCATGCCAATCATTACATAGCCGCTTTCAGAGAAAAAGCGGATGGCTTCCAGATAAATTTGAATCTTTTCTTCTGGTGAAGGCAAATCTTTTTCTTTGATTGCTCGTTTGTGTGATTTGAACATTCCCGGTAAAAAAGCAAAGCTGTAGACCGCCAGTCGGTCAGGCCGCATTTTATCAACTTCTTCAAGGGTTTTGCAGAAACTTTGATGTGTCTGCAACGGCAGCCCGTAAACCAGATCCAAATTGATGGAAGTGTAACCCAGGCTCCGGGCATTAGTAAGCGTCTGCCATGATTGTTTTACAGTTTGATTCCGATTGATGGCTTTTTGAACATCACGGTTCAAGTCCTGTACACCAAAACTTACCCTTCTGAATCCAAGTTTGTATAGTGCTTCAAGTTGATTATTAGTGGTAACCCTTGGATCTGCCTCAAATGCCCATTCACCATCCTGAATGACATCAAATCTTGAAACAATCATCTTTACAACTCTCTCAAGTTGGTCGGTATTCAAATACGTCGGAGTCCCTCCGCCAAAATGAACTTGTGCCAGTTTCTTACGAGAGCGTAAAAATTTAGCAACTCCCGCTATTTCATTATCGAGAGCAGAAAGGTATTCTTCAGCTTTCTGCTTGTTTCCGGTGATGTATTTATTGCATCCACAAAAAGTACAAAGCTGTCTGCAAAAGGGAATATGGACATATAATGAAACTGGCCTGTCTTTAAGACCTTCCTGATACAGACTATCAGCATATTTTTCTGAGAACTGACCATGATTCCAGACAGGCACAGTAGGATAACTTGTGTAACGAGGCCCCGGACGGTTATATCGCTTAATCATCTCAGGTGTAACAGTATTAATTAATGACGATGACATATTCTGTTTGGTATTTTTTCTCTCTACTAAAATGTTTTTTATAGTCAGAGAATTTATAGAATTTGTTTAACTAATGAATCCAGATTGAAAAAAGTCAGTCAAAATCATGTACTTTTCGAATTTAATGAATTTTAGAAAAAAGGTTCTGAAGTGAAGAAAAATTAATTTAACGAGAAATTTTCTGCAATTTTACAAAAATGTTATGAATGTCAGCAGAATACTGATATAGGCAAATTAATGCTGGAATTTCCTTAAAGGAAAAAGATTAGCTGCGAAAAAAAACAGCACTGCAGCAATCACAATTGAGGGGCCGGAAGGTGTGTCAATCCGCAGAGAGGCCCATAATCCAAGTCCAACTGAAGCTATGCCAATTAATGCTCCGCCAATTGCCATTTGTTCCGGAGATTTACTGAACCGTCTGGCAGCAGAGACAGGAATTATTAAAAGAGATGTCACCAGTAGAATACCAATTATTTTTATGGACAGTGCGATTACTGCTGCAATCATGAACATAAAGGCAAGCTGAACTCCAATTACAGGCACACCTTCAGCCTTTGCCAGTTCATCGTCAAATGTTATTGCCAGCAGAGGACGCCAAAGCCTGAACAATGTAAGCAAAATTATAATTCCTCCACCATAAATCCAGTAAATATCATGCAGACCTACTGCTAAGATGTCACCGAATAAATATCCCATTATGTCAACACGCACCCAGGCCATCAGGCTGATCGTTAAAACACCCATTGCCAGTGTCGCATGAGAAAGTGTGCCTAATACAGCATCATTTGGCAGTTGTTTTTGTCGTTGAAATAAGAACAGCAATAATGCGACAGCCAGAGCGACAGCAAAAACACCTATCAGCAGATTAACCTGAAAAAATAATCCAAGCGCCACACCAAGCAATGCCGAATGTGCCATGGTGTCACCAAAATATGACATTCTCCGCCATACTACAAAACAGCCTAGCGGCCCCGCAACAATTGCTACTCCAACACCGGCAATTATAGCTCGCCAAAAGAAATCATCCAATAATGTCATGAAATTCACTCAGGTTAATCTTCCAGAAATATGATGTTTGTGGTCGTGATGATGGCTGTATATAGCCAAAGCACTTCCGGCGTCTAAACCAAACAACCGTAAGTATTCCGGATGCTGTGTCACAACTTCAGGCTGTCCTTCACAGCAAATATGTTGATTCAGGCATAGCACACGGTCTGTTGATGCCATCACTACATGTAAATCATGTGAAACCATCAATACCCCGCAGTCATGACTTTTTCTCAGGTTCTCAATCAACTTAAATAATTCAGATTCACCCATATAATCAACACCCTGAACCGGTTCATCCAGTACAAGCAGTTCAGGATTCTTCAAAAGCGCTCTTGCCAGCATAACACGCTGAAATTCTCCACCTGAAAGTTGAAACACAGGTTTATCTTTCAAAGCAGAAATTCCTGTTTCTTCCAAAGAAGTCTCAATCTGTTTTTTGGAGTAATTTCCTGTCAGATTCATTATTCTGCTGACAGAGAGTGGAAGGACAGGATCAACAACTGTTCTCTGAGGGAGATAACCTATTCTAAGTTTAGGTTTTCTGTAAATGCTTCCTGAACTTGAAGGAATTATGCCTAACAGCACACGAAGCAAAGTGGATTTTCCTGCTCCGTTTGGACCAATTAAAGTCACAATTTCTGCTTTTGATACTTTGAGCGAAATGTCTGAAAGAAGTTCCCGCTCGCCTGTGCGCAAAAATAGATTTTGTGTTTGAATAAGAATTTCGTTTTTGGAATCAAAATCCACATTATCATCAGTAGTTTCAACACTGGTTAACATTGACAAATTATTGAATCAGAGTTACCTTTCAATTACATTATTTTTAACACATACTTCGACTCAAATCAATGCTGTAAAGCAAAAACTGGATTACAATGAAAGCAAGAATTTGTTTTATATTAATACTACCTCTTGTGTGTTTAACTGAGTCAAATGCAGGCTCAAATCTGAATGTAGTAGTTTCAATCAAACCGTTTCACTCGCTTGTTTCAGGAATAATGCTTGGTGTTACCAAGCCAGTATTATTGTTAAATGGCAAATTTTCTCCACACGGATATTCATTGAGACCAAGCGATGCCGAGGAACTTCAAAAAGCAGATCTTGTTATTTGGGGAGGAAAAACTTTAGAAACTTTATTAACAAAACCAATTCATTCCTTGGCAAAAAATGCATTACAGGTTTCATTACAAGAAACTCCGGGACTGAAACTCTGGCCTATTGTTGCAGAAAATGATTTAGAAAAGTCCGATAAAAAATCTAATCATGAACATGAAGTTTCCAGTGAACACAAAAAGAGTATACACTCCGGGGACGACCCTCATATTTGGCTCGACCCGAATAACGCAAAAGCAATAACACTTAATTTAGTAAAATTATTGAGTGATTTAGATCCAGTTAATGAGCAAATTTATCAAAGCAATGGTAAAATTACCGTCTCTCGGCTCGATGAATTAGACCAGCAGTTGATTGCAGAAATGAATGATATTTCCGATTATGGTTACTTGGTCTTTCATGATGCATATCAGTATTTTGAAAGACGTTATCAATTGAAAACTTTTGGAGCTGTGACCTACCAGATCGAACATGCTTTAAGCGCGAGCAGATTAAGGGAGGTTCAAAAAACAATAAAAAATAATGAAATCCGCTGCATTTTTACTGAACCTCAATTTTCTCAAAAACTGGTGCAGACATTGACAGAGGGAACATCAGTTAAAATAGGTTCACTTGATCCGATAGGGTACAACATTCATGCTGGACCGGAATTGTATTTCACTTTGTTGAAGAATCTCAGTTTTTCACTAAGATCATGTCTTAATTGACTATTTGCAATGAATTTATATTTTTTATCATCAAAGTGACATCAAAGTAGTGAAGACAATAGTATTAAAATAAAGCATGTCACAAAATAATTTTTTCTGCTTTTTTCAATGGCTGAAGATAATTACTCAGACAATCAGGAAACAATAAGGACTGTGGATTCAGAAAATTCTGTTTTAAAACAATATTCTACTAAATTCTTGAGTGGGATGTCAGAAAGAATGCGTGAGACGTACAGTCAGTCGCAGTTGGATGACTTCCTTAAAGAACGTTTTGCATTTTTCAGGGAGGCTGTTCGCAGGAGTGGAATGGTACGAGTCAGACCGCAAAAAATTTCTCAGAATTTACAAGCAGACACAAACCTTCACGGACAAGTGATAGTGGAAATTGTTTCTCCTGATGCCCCTTTTATTGTCGTTACAGTTGAGGCGTTAATGCGACAATTAGATTTATTGATTCATCGTAAGCTTCATCCAATTATAGGGGTAGAGCTTTCAGTTGGTAAGGAAGTAGAAAAAGTATTTTTGCCGCAACAGCATCTTGATAAATATGACCATCTTTATCTGGAAATTGAAACGGACACAGACAATGCTTCCTTAAAAAGAATTGAAACCAGAATTGCAGAGCACATGCTGGCTGTTCAACTTGTACGTAACCATCAGCAGGAAATGCTGCAGCTACTCGAATCAGCACAGAAAAAAATTGATGCCATTACTGTTGTTTCAGCAGAAACCAGGAATGAGTGGTCAAATCTTTGTGGTTGGTTAAAACATGATAATTATACTGTAATGGGCTCAATCACATTTGCATTGAAAGATGCAGATTCAGCAGATTTTATCACTCCAGTTACCGATTCCGGACGGGGTATTATTGATCCTTTATATTTAGATAAAACTTCTAACAAACTCTTTGATGTTTTAACTGCACATCTCTGGAAGCGTCGTCACTCAGAATTCCCTTTTGCACTGGACCGGATACATTTTAAAAGTCCTGTTTTGCGTTTTGAGAACATGATGATGTTAAGTATCAAAGTTCCTGATGAGAAATTGGGAATGCTTGAACATGTATTTCTTGGTCTGCTCAGAAGCAGTTCTCTGCATATAAAAAATATTGAGACACCTCTGATTCACCAGAAAATGCAGTTTATTTTCAAAAACCGGAACATGCTTGTGGACAGTTATGATTACAATGAAGTAGTCAGAATTTTCAGCGCAACTCCAAAAATTGAGCTGTTTCGTACTTCAAGGAAGGAACTGATGCAGGTTTGCGACAGTCTGCTTTCAGTAAATAATCCAAACAATATTCTTTGTTTTAAAATCAACACAAGAGTTTCAAATGTCTTAAAGTTGATGATTGTAATGCCTACATCACTTTTTAATGATGAAGTTATAGAACACACTGTGGCCTTGCTGGTAGCAAAATTTACTCATCAGAAATGTGACTGGTATGAAGCACGTGGTAGTGAAAAATCTCGTTTGCATATTGAGTTTGAACTGAAGGAGGATGCTAAGGGAAAAAGTGATTTACCTGCTTTTAAATTGCTTCAGCTTGAAAGTGAAATAAGCTCGTTAATCAAGCCTTGGGAAATTCAGCTAAGGGAGCTTCTGCGTGATAAACATCCCGGAGAGGAAGGGATTCAATTGTATGAACGTTATGTCCCATTGATGCCTTCAGACTACCGTGCACGTGTTAACACTACAGAAGCAATGGAAAATATACAGTACCTGGAATTACTGACCCATCAGGAGAATATTCAATTCAACTTAAAACGATTCACTGTTCCATCTATTTTGAAATCTGTCTCACTTTTATATATTTACAGCAAAGACAAAATTCATTTAATTGAGATAATGCCCATTCTGCAAAATCTGGGTCTGCATGTTATAGATCAATTGACGACAAGGATAGGTAATGATCAAAAAACACTTGGATTTATACAGTCTTTTCGTGTGATTCGCAGTGACAGAGTCTTAATCGATGAGGAACATTACAAGCCATTGCTGGAAGCAATAGTTCAGCAGGTTTTCCGGAAAAAAACTGAAAACGACCCTTTAAATGCTCTTGCTTTGCTGGCAAATTTAGGTTGGCGTGAAATCAATGTGCTTCAGCTGTATCGTAATCTTTATCTGCAGCTCAATGCACCTTTGACTCGAGAGACAATTAACTCAGTATTGCTCAGGCATCCCCAGTGTTCACGCTTGCTGTTTGAAACATTTGCAACTCGATTTTCTCTTGATTCCACTTTTGGAAATCAGGAATATCGTCAGGAAGTGCTGCTGCCACAGAAAAAACAGGAATTCATTGAGAGTTTGGAAAAAGTTAAACAGGTAACGGACGATGAAGTTTTACGCTGTTTGTTTGAATTAATTGAAAATACTCTGCGCACCAACTTTTATTTACCTAAAGATGATGATGAAACAGGAATTTCAATAAAAATTGATTCAAAAAATATTGAACTAATGCCTGATCCTGTACCTTTCAGAGAAATCTATGTTCATGATTTCGGCATGGAGGGTCTGCATTTGCGATTTGGTGCAGTTGCTCGTGGAGGGCTTCGTTGGTCAGATCGTCCTGATGACTTCAGAACAGAAATATTGGGTCTTGTAAAAACACAGCAAACAAAAAATGTTGTAATCGTTCCGGTAGGTTCCAAAGGAGGTTTTGTACTGAAAAATCCTCCAGCTATACGTGAAGATGTCCTCGTCGAATCCAAAATACAATACAGACGATTTATTAGCGCGATGCTGGAAATTACTGATAATTATGACACCCAGGGTAAGATTCACACTCCAGGTCATGTTATTCCTTATGATGATCCGGACCCATATCTGGTTGTGGCAGCAGATAAAGGAACTGCTACATTTTCAGATATTGCAAATGAAGTTTCTGAAAAACATGATTTTTGGCTTGGTGACGCCTTTGCTTCAGGAGGCTCAGTTGGTTATGATCACAGAAAAGAAGGAATAACTGCTCGTGGTGGATGGGAGTGTGTAAAACTGCATTTTCAGGAAATGGGGCGAAACATTCAGACTGAGCCCACTACAGTGATAGGAGTGGGCGACATGAGCGGCGATGTTTTTGGCAACGGAATGCTGCAAAGTAAAACAATTCAACTAAACGCTGCGTTTAATCACATGCACATTTTTCTTGATCCAAATCCTGATCCTGAACTTTCATGGCAGGAGCGTAAACGTCTTTTTGAAATGCAACGTTCAACCTGGGAGGATTATGCTGCTGAATTAATCAGTTCCGGAGGAGGAGTTTATGAGCGTCACGCAAAATCAATTAATCTTTCCCATGAAGTGAAAGAAATGCTGGGTGTAGTTGAAGACAGCTTAAAAGGTGAGGAAGTTGTACACAGAATTTTGCATATGGATGTGGATTTGCTCTGGTTTGGTGGAATCGGAACGTTTATTAAGTCTCCTGCTCAAAGTCATCTTCAAGTTGGTGATCAGGCAAACAATGATATACGGATTAATTCATCTGAATGTAAAGTAAAAGTTATTGGAGAAGGAGCAAATTTAGGATTGACTCAGTTGGCACGTATTGAACTTTCAAACAATGGAGTACGTTTGAATACAGATGCTGTTGACAATTCCGGAGGCGTAAATATTTCAGATTATGAAGTAAATCTGAAAATTTTACTCCAGCAAATGTTGCGTGTAGGATTATTAAACTCAAAGAAAGAGCGTGATGATCTTCTTATTTCAGCAACAGACGAAGTTTCCGAACTGGTATTAGCAAATAACAGAGGGCAGCATCGATTAATTTCAATGGATAGTATGCGGTCCAACCTGAATTTACGTCTATTCCGTAAGATAATCACGCACCTTGAAGAAAAAGGCATGAATAAAAAAAACGAACATATTCCTTCATGGGCAGAGCTGAACCAGTTTGAAAACGCAAACATGCCTTTGCCACGACCTGTTTTAGCAGTTTTGATGGCATATTCAAAAATGGAAGTTTTTGATGCGCTGAGTGCCTCAAAAATGCCACTTGAAGAAGAACTGACAAAATATTATCTGGAATATATACCCAAGCTATTACGGGATTTTTTTGGTGAAAAAATCAATGATCATCCTTTGAAAAAGGAAATTGTATCTACTGTTCTTACCAACAAAATAATTAATCAGGCAGGATCAACTTTTATTTCAAGAATGGCACAGGTCTCTAACCGAATCATTCCTGAAATTGTTCGTACTTACCTGGTTATGGAAGCCAGTCTTGGAGCAGAGGGAATACGGAATGAATTGTATTCATATAATAATATCAATGAAAAGGAACGGTATGAAGCACTGATTGAATTGGAAGACGTATTAAAAATGCTGGTTAGAAATGTATTATACAGCCAGGAATCAGCACCAGGATATGATAAAATAGAGCAGTACAGTGAATTGCTGCAAAAACTACTAGAACATCAGGCAATTAAAGATGAAGAGGATATATCAGATTTTGATATGCTGATTCATGAAACTGAATCAGTACCAGAAGAGGATGAAACCGAGAAACATGAAGAGACTCACACTGTTGCCAAAATTCGGGCATCATTAAGTCATTTAAGAATTGCTCCTGATGTTTTGCATCTTTGCATGAATCAAGGTCTGGAAGTCAGTATTGCCTACAGGATTGCAATAAGTATTGAAAATAAATTTGGCTTTGATTGGCTGCGCGAAAAATTGGTTTCGCTGGAACCTCAAAATGATTGGGAACTTGAATACCAGGATATCCTTCTACGCACTTTGGATGCCGATAAATTATTGTTATTGGATGTTTTACAGGTATCCAAAAAAATCGAGACCGTTGAGGAACAAGAATTTTCAAGTTTAGTTGAACCTCTTGATGCAATAGATTCTGCGAATTTACATGCATACGTTCATTCCCTTGAGCAGGTACGAGCCGGTTCTTCAATAAATTTGACTACAATTGCAGTAATTCTCAACCGGTTAGAATTTCTCAAAAACATCATACCTAAAACCTGACTCACCTTTCACCAATTATTCTATGATTGCAATTATACTTGCCGGCGGAACCGGCACGCGTCTCTGGCCTTACAGTCGGAGTATGACACCTAAGCAATTTTTAAATCTCGGTTCAATTCAAGAATCGCTTTTTCAGGAAACATGCAAACGCCTTGAATCACTTGTGTCTCCGGAGGATATTTATATCGTTGGTGCTGATTCTCATCAAAAAGAGTTAAAGGTGCAGATTTCGCAAATATATCCGAACTTCCGTCCTGAGCAGTTACTTCTTGAACCTATGGGTCGCAATACTGCTCCAGCCATTCTTTGGGCGGTTATGAGTATTCCGGAAAGTAAGCGCAATGAACCGGTAGTAGTTTTGGCCTCCGATCATCTGATCAAGAAACCGATAAACTTTATCACTGCCGTGAAAAGTGTAGAACTTCTGGCAAATTCAGGATATATCGTAACTTTTGGGATAAAACCGGATTGTCCGGAAACTGGATACGGATACATAAAAGCCGGGGAACCTCTGGAAGTTGGTTTTAAGGTTGATGAATTTGTTGAAAAGCCTGATTTGGCCACAGCGGAAGGTTATCTGAAATCATCAGAATATACATGGAATGCCAGTATTTTTATGGCAACAACGGAAACATGGCTGGGGGAATTTCGCAGTCATGCTCCGGAAATGCTAACGCTGTTTGAAGAAGCCGCAATTGATGGTAATCTTTCTGATCCAAAAGTTATCAGTGAAATATATCAAACCATTACAGCTGATTCCATCGACTATGCCCTGCTGGAAAAATCAAATCGAGTTGCAGTAATTCCTGTTGATATGGAATGGACTGATTTAGGCAGTTGGGAGAGTCTATTTAAAGTTTCCGAAAAAGACGGTCAGGGAAATGTCATACGAGGAAATGTGATTTCACAAGATTCACAAAACTCTTTGATTTTCAGCAGCAAAAAGCTTGTGACAAGCATTGGTGTTGATAATTTGATAATTGTTGAAACTGATGACGCGTTGCTGGTTTGTGACATGACTCGGTCACAGGATGTTAAGAAATTAGTTGAAACACTTAAAAGAGAAGAACGTAATGAGTATTAGATTAACAATGAGAAATTTTGCAGATAGATATAAGTTATGCATTTAGAGGAGAATTTATATGAGTAAGCATATTACATCAGTAGATCAATCTGATCGTCTTGTTCCCTATAATCTTCGCCAGAGTGGAGCAACACCGGTTGAAATGTTGATTTTTACCCGTGTCAGAAAATCTCCTTTTTGGCATTTGTCAGTGGAAGCAGGTTGCTGGCGGGCAACTGTTTACAACCGTATCTATCATCCGTTTGGTTATGTCCGACCGGAAGACGGTGGTACTATGGTGGAGTATGAAGCCTTAAAAAAACATGTCACTTTGTGGGATGTGTCTGTAGAACGCCAGATTATGGTTAAGGGGCCGGACGCCGAAAAGTTTGTGGATTATGTTATTACCCGTGATGCGACGCAAATACAGCCTATGAGTGCAAAATATGTAATCCTTTGTAATTCTCAGGGAGGAGTGTTGAACGATCCGGTACTTCTCAGACTTTCAAAAGATGAATTTTGGTTTTCATTGGCAGATTCTGATATCGTGATGTACCTGCAAGGTGTTAATCATGACAAACGTTTTAATGTAGTTATTGATGAAATTGATGTCTGCCCTTTGCAAATTCAGGGACCAAAGTCATTGGCACTCATGAAGGATCTTGTTGGTGAAAAAGTGGACATTGAATCAATACCATTTTATGGTTTGGCTGAGGCAATGTTTGGCGGTCATGAATGTGTTATTTCACAAACAGGATTTTCCGGAGAAGCTGGTTATGAAATTTATCTGCGTGATGCTACATTGCACGCCGAAGATTTGTGGTACGCGGTGTTGGAAGCAGGAAAAAAACATCAATTAATGGTGACGGCCCCTCCACATTGTCGCAGAATTCAGGCTGGAATACTTTCCTGGGGACAGGACATGGACAGCCAGCATAATCCGTTTCAATGTAACCTGGGTTATCAGGTATCTCTATCCGGAAAAGGCAGGTGGAACAAACAAGGTGATTATATCGGCAAGCAAGTATTGGAAAAAATGCGCTCAGACCTTCTTGCAGGCAAAAATCCCTACAAACTGCAGCTGGTAGGATTTGAGATGGGTGGGAGGCCAATAATTGATTTCGCACATGATTTCTGGCCGGTTTCCCCAATTGATTCAAGTGAACCTTGCGGATTTATTACCTCACCATGGTATCATCCCGACAGGAACAAAAATATTGCAATGGGATATGTGCCTTTTGACGGCACTTTAAATAAGCATGGATTGCCTGTTGGTAACTATGGGCAAAAGTTCAGGGTACATCTTCCGGAACAGTATGCAGAAAAGCCTGGAGAGCCTGTGGATGCGGAAGTAGTCAAAATACCCTTCACAACTTCAGTGAATCTGAATATTCGGGAAAAAATAAGCTCATAAAGATACAGGTAGTAAAAAGTTTCTGCTGAGCACATTTACTTTTAGTCTTGGTTAAGTCCATTAGAATCAAAATCCACATTCAAAAACAGTTAGAATCATCAGTTATTTATGGCGTACATCTGCAACAAACTCAGTTGGGTTTTGGAATGGATACATTGGTTTTTGTCTATGTTTATTTTCAAGACTATCAAAACGCTGGCTAACTGCACCATCTGTCAAAGCAAGAAATGACGGCGCTGAGAGACTTTGCAATTCCGGAGACAAATAACCGGATTTAACAACAAGCAGGCGAAAATTATTAAGATCAATACCAAGATCAGTGAAGTCACTATGATAGTGAAAAGGACGTCTTTGTTCTGTTAAAACAATTGTAATTCCTTTGAAAACAACAACTGCGCATTGATTTTTGAAATAAAATTTTTCCGGATTCAAAGTCAAACATGGTCCTCCTCCACCAAGTCTGTTTCCGATTTTAAAGGTGTAAACTTTTCTGCTTTGCAGTTCTTCAACAATTCCTGGAGCAGCAATCCCGGCAAACAATGCCTTTGTAATTCCTTTCTTAATCACAGCCTCAAGAACATCAGCACGATCACCCACTCCACCGGCTGTGGGGTTGTCACCGCTGTCTGCAATTATAGAAAACTTGTCCGGAAGCATATCTAACACATTTTCCAGATCCCCTGCACGCATGTCAAATTTCAGCTCATTACGTTTTTTCCAATACATATCAGCAATTTCAGCACAGGTTTCTTTTCCTGCTTGTCGATCTGTGCATGTTACAACTGCAGCTGCTGTAGCCGCTTTTGTGTCAGCCCAAACATAACCAACCATCAAATTAGTATCTAGAATTCCGTTGCGTTGATCATAGTTTTCCAGGTGCGCATAAATGCTTTTGCATGGTTCTACAAAAGTAGAAGACATTTCACCAGAAATTAAAACAGGTATTGGCGACCATACTACTTCAGGTCTGCTTTCTCCTGTAAGTGCTGCTGCAAGATGTTTTGCTGCACGATGATATGTCGCTTTTACATCAATGTGAGGTGCGGTACGGTATGCAGAGAATATATCAATATTCTGGATGATTTTGTCTGTTACATTTCCATGAAGATCAAAACAGACTGCAATTACACAATGATTACCAACGATGTGTCGAACAGCTTCTATCCAGTCTCCTTCCGGATCTTCAATGTCTGGAACATACATTGCTCCATGCATCAGTAACAATACTCCATCAAGTGGACATGCTGCTTTTAATTGCTGCAAAAATTGGTCTTTCGTTCTTTCATAAAATTCAGCATCAACAGCACCTCCGGGAAGAGATTTACAATAGAAAAGGGGTTGAGCTTGGATTTTATGATTTTCAAAAGGGAAGTCCACCAGTTCAACAAGTGTTGATCCCTGAATCTTGTTAAAATCAGCCTCTGTTTGAAAAAGATGAGAATAAGTACTGCATTCGGTGCTGATGCCTCCGATTGCAATACTTTTTTGGCTGGTCATCGTTTTTAATACAAATGTAACTGCAGCGGAGTCTCTTTTAAAACATGTTCCAACTCACCGATCAGTTGCTCTGCGTTTTGGTGATTGAACACCATCGGGGGTTTGAATTTTAACACGTTATGGCCAGGACCTTCAGTACTGAGCAGAATCTTACGTGATTTCAGCCTTTCAACAATATATTCTGCATGAAGAGGTGCAGGTTCTTTAGTGTCTGGATTAAGCACAAGTTCAATACCCAGAAAAAACCCTTCACCACGTACATCTCCAATCAGTGGAAATGTTTGTTTAAGTTCTTTAAGATTATTTTTCAGCCAGTTCCCTGTTTCCAGTGAGTTTTGCTGAAGTCCTTCCAGTTCTATTACGTCCAGAACAGCCATACCCACGGATGATGATACCTGACTTCCGCCAAATGTATTGAAGTATTCCATTCCATTCGCGAATGTTTCGGCAATTTCCTGAGTAGTGATAACAGCCCCAATGGGGTGTCCGTTTCCGATTGGTTTCCCAAGAGTCACAATATCAGGGACAGCGTCCTGCAGTTCAAATGACCAGAAATGTTTTCCTGCACGTCCGAATCCTACCTGAACTTCATCAGCAATGCAAAATCCTCCATGCTGTCTTACATGCTGGTAGGATTGCTTAAGAAAACCATCCGGAAGAGGGACTTGTCCGCCGCATCCGAGCATAGATTCACAGATAAATGCTGCTGGTTTTTTCCCATGCAAAGATAATTTTTCACATATTTTTAGAACATGATCAGCATAAAACTTGCCGGCTGTGACAGCATCTCTGTGCAAACCACGGTAAACATAAGGCATTGGAATTTCATGTACCCATTCCGGCGGTCCATTTCCTCCGGGGCCGTTATGTTTATAAGGACTTATATCTATATTCGTGTTTGTATTTCCATGATATGCCTCCTCAAGCACGATCACGTCCTTTTGTTCACTGACAGAGAAGGCAATTCTCAGGGCCAGTTCGTTTGCTTCACTTCCGGAACAGACAAGAAAACATGTGTTGAGAGGTTCAGGGAGCAGCTCACAAAGTCGCTCCGCGTACTTAATATTAATATGGTTAAGATAGCGGGTATTAGTATTCAGAACATAGGCCTGATCGCTATATGCTTTTGCAATGCGAGGATGAGAATGTCCTACATGGGCTACGTTATTAACACAGTCAAGATAAAATTGTCCTTTATGATCAATCAATGACTGCGCCTGCCCTTGTACAATTATGAGTGGTTGCTGGTAATTAAGACTCAATGATGGACCAAAAACTTTTTTACGCCGTTCAAAAAGATTCCCGTAATCAATTTCCTGGTTGTTACTTTTTTCACCAAGTCCGAGCATCATTCCCGGATCAGGGCAAACGCTTGTCCAGAGATTTTGCTGAGAAGGCAGCGCTACACCGGGGTAATTTCCTTCAAAATCAAATAGATCGAGGATTATCTGAAAATGTACATGTGGAAGCCAGCCGCCGTTTTCTGTTGATTCGCCTATTACTGCCAGCTCCATTCCATATCTGACGGTTTGTCCAATTTTTAATTTCCTGAGACACGTTCTGCCCAAATGACCATATAGGGTATAAAAAATCGGACCATCTTTGGGCTTATGCTTCAGTATCACTGTAGGACCGTAGTCCAGTTTATTATTATTATCCTTTAAATGATGAACAATACCTTCAAGTGGTGCAAAAATAGCAGTTCCTGCGGCAGCAAAGACGTCAATTCCAAGGTGTATTGTTCTTTTCTCTACACCTTCAAGAGAGACATGGTGGAATTCCTCAGCAGCATAGACTGAGCGGACCTCAGCATATTTTCCGACTGCTGTCTCAGCATTCATCTCAAGCAGTATTCTTTCCAGGTATTCTTGTTGTTCATCTATTGACATCCATTGTAATTTTGCAGAAATAGGGCTGCCTGTACTAAGGTCCAGCATTGATGTATTTTTGTTTGTCAGTGGTTCTCCCATCAGACTATGAAATGAACCAGTAGCTGTTTTTTGCCATTTTCTAAATTCTGTTGTCACTTTACATGCCTCCAAACCACATGCGTCTCTGAAAAGATAGTGTGCGTAGCGGTGATTAACCTCCTGTAGTTTTTCCAGCAATTCGCAGGCAGGTTTCTGGCTGATTCCCAGATATTTGTTTTCAGGTGCATTTTGCAGTTGATACGCACCCAGGGTTAGGCTTAGACAAAGACGCATCAGTATCATTGGGAACAGAATTTTAATCTCTTTCTCTTCAAGCGGAAATTGCTGATGAAATCCTATTATCAAATGAACTGCAGCTTCAAGAGGATCTGGCTTGTCCAGCATTGTATAGGCGCATGCCACAGCCGCTTCAGCGGCCAGGTATGAATGCGTCATGTCGCCAAAATCTATTAAACCAATCGATGGAGTTTCATTAAGTTTGGGAACCACAAGAACATTGTAATCGTTGAAGTCATTATGAATCCAGCCGTGCCTCAGTTCTGATTCAATTGGTGTCAGCACTTTGCTATACAATTCCAGTGATTGGTTAACCAAATCCCTCAATTTATTTTCAGAGATACAAGGTAAATATTTCTGTATAGTTTCTATTGCATTATGCATTTCCCAAAGATGTTTGCTGGCAGAAGGCTGCATGGTGATATCCTGAAGCGCTTTGGTTACTGTTCCGCAGGCTAAACCAACTTCAAACAAAAACTCCCTGGTATGCGGTCTGTACTCCGCCATAGTGATGCCATCAACATAACTGACAAGCCGTATCCAATGCTTGATATTGTTGTTGGTACAGACTCGTGAAAGCAGTTCCCCATTTTTTCCGGGAAATACTTGGGGTATCTTGCCCTGTTCAAGCAGCTTCGCGGTGCATTCAAGGGCAGATATCTGTGCGTTGAGATGATCTTGGGATTCACCAGCATTGGAAATCTTAAGAACATATGAATCCCCTTCAGAATCACGCACCAGATAATTCCTGTCCCTCTCTCCAGGAAGTTCTTTCACAGTGCAAGTGAGTCCATAGTTTTCCTCCAGCATTGGAACTACCTCTTTCTCTGAAAACAAAGGACGCTCTGCTGCTGATGAATGTTCATTCATATGTAATCGGCTGCGCAGGTTATATTATTTGTGTATTTCTAAGAAAAGTTATTAAATTAAAAGAAGCCTTTTGATCATCAACCAAAAAGTTCTTTGCATTTATTTTAGTGAAGATCCAGGTCAGAAAAAAATGATTTAAGCTGCTTGTACTAATTATTTTGTTCGGTTGAGTATATATTAACCATCTGATATAATGAATAAAATACTTATTATTACAACTATTGTTATTCCTGTTTTGTTCTTTGGGGGATGTGCCGCTGAAAGTGAAAATATAACAAATTTGCCTGAAATTGAGGGCTTCAAAATGAACAAAGTTTACAGATTGAACCAAAATCTGCTTGCTTCCTATACTGATCCTGCTGGGAACCGTGTGCTCTTTAAATTTAATGACAGTACTGCAACATGGAAAAGAACCATGTTCAAAACAAAAAAAACTTCCGGCAATGATGGCTGATTTACTTTTGCATAATCAAAGATAAATCCCCTCTCAAAGTTGCTCAAAAGTTACAGTCTCCTCTGAAAAAATTCCCTTTATTGTGTAAATCGATTATCTCAAATCATTACATGTCAGAATACGTTTACTGTTGCCCAGACTGCAGCGAATACTTACGGACAGCTTATATAGTTCAGGTTTAATGTTTGGGCCACAAAATGTTTTTAGCTAACGCAGTTAATTGATTTTTAAAGCAGAGTCTGCAGTGAAATCTTTGTTTATATATGTCGGGGCGTTATTTGGTTACCTGGTGATAGGACTTTTATTTCCATGGCTGTGGTACCAGGGTACACGGCTAAAAAGAGATGTACTGAGACTGCCCACACCAATAGACTCGCCTTTTGGCAGTTCTGCAGGGAATGACAGGGCTCTTAATTTACTTGGACTGGGAGAGTCTCCAATGGCAGGTGTTGGAATCCCCAAACATTCCTTAACATTGACTGGTTTGACTGCGCATAAGTTGAATCGTTTGCTGGGATGTCAGGTAAACTGGAAGGTATTGGCAAAGAATGGTCTTACATTAAAACAATTGAATAATTTGATCATAGAACAGTCCTCTGTAAAAGCCGATGTTGTGTTAATCTCCATCGGTGGAAACGACGTTTTTAAACTTACTCCGCCATGGTTATGGGAAAGCTATCTTGTGAAATGCGTTAAACTTCTGCTCTGCAGTGGGAAAAAACCATTAATACTGTTTTCGCCTGTTCCTCCGGTTGGCAGATTCCCTGCGATACCAAATCCTCTCAGATTTGTGTTTGGATATTGGGAGATATTATTGCAGATCAGTTTGACTAACGTAATTAACAAATTGGATGATGCACATTTGTTGAATGATAGGTTCCCTGATGGTAAAGAGTATTATCTTGAAGACGGTATTCATCCTTCGCCACTGGCCTATGGCCCATGGTCAGAAAAATTGGCCATAAAAACTGTTGAACTGATGGACCAGAATTAAATTGAAAATTCATGACTTGAGTGTACATTAAAAATCATCTGCAGATTCAAGAACAAATACGGTTAAAATAAGAAATGATCATTTTCCCCATCCTTAATTTCGTTTTACCCCTTATGCTCACTTGTCTTGTTCTCATTGATAACCCCCCTCGTTGTTCTGAATGCAGAAAAAAGATGGATATGAAAGTTGTTGCAAATAATGCAGATGAAATAGCTCAACTAAATGATCCGGATGTTTTTAATGCAAACCCTCAACAAATTGACTTCATGAAGAAATAACTCTTTTCTTTCAACAAGTTACTAATTTATTTACTGCATGCCTCCCACTCATTAAGTAAAATTATTTCTTTTTAAAAAAAGCTTTGTATTTTGAAATAGAAAAAATATCAGTGGCTCACATGCTAAACAGTCTGCAAATTATCAAAAGAATTAAAACCAAAGGGGATTTGGAGTGGAAGGAAATTTCTTGAAATGTGTTCTGGAAGGAGTATTTAACCTCTTTCAAGAAAAAATGAATTCCGGATCAATTCATGAGTTAAGTGCCGGTTTCCGGGGTATGATCATGCATAGTGTCTGATTCTTTTGAATACAATCGTAAACCAATAGAAAGTATTGGCAGTACAACTGTTACAACAATCCAAAAAATGAAATATACTGCAATCAAAAAAGATCCGTCAAGGATTGCTTTTGGCTTTGCTAACTTTTCAGACATTTTGCCCTGTATTTTAAAATAATAATCTGTAATTTGGACATTATTGAGAAAGCAATTACTTGGCCAAATTGCATAGAAATTCAGGCAAAAAGTCATGCAGAAAAATAATTTAGTCAGCCATTAGTCTTGGAATATACCGGTTTACTTCATAGTAATTTCGCAGGAATTGTCTGGTTAGAGGGATGTGAAGTGTGGTGCAATTCGAATCGATCCTTGATTCCGGACAGTTTTACAGATCAATAGTCAACGCCAGTTCCTCAATAAACTCTGCTCCAATTTTGTAGAATACCTCCGGACTGATTTTGAGCTTTCGGTCACGTCCACCACCTCCCAGGATTACCCAGTCAAGCTCCATAATTCTGGAATCCACATATAGCGGCATTCCTTCCGGAAGTGAGAACGGAGTAACTCCCCCGACTTCCATGCCGGTCAATGCATTCATTTCCTCTGCTGATGCAAAGGATGCCTTTGAGACACCCATCAGTTTACGTACACGCTTGTTTACGTCCAGCCGTGTAGTCGCCAACACTACACATGCCACATATACCTTTGGTTCCTTCTTTGATGCCACGATGATCGTGTTTCCGGATTTCTCCATCGGGAACCCATAGTGTTCACAAAACACTGCGGTGTCCGCGAAAGCAGGATCAATTTCGATCACCTCATGCGGAACTCCCAGGCTGGATACAGTTTTTAAGACTGATGAGGTGGAGGTTGAATTTATATCAGGCATGAATAAAAAGATTAGGTGATCAATCTTTCGTGTGGAGTATGAAAAAGTCTGAAATGAGCAAGTGCATCGGTGTGACACTTAACAGTTCCGGAAGTACAAATTGGTTTAATAATGAAGGAGTAATTCCTGCTCTAGACTTTTTGCCGTCTTGAGATAATTAATCTGTAAGATTGATGGTTGTGCTTTAGCCAGGAGAAGACCAGACCTACTGTTTTATCAAAAATAGCATATCAAATTCCAATTTTCACTGCTCTGCCAAAATGAGCAGGCAGATCAGCTTGATGGTCTTAACCCCTCAAACAGAAGTTTAGATTTTTACAGTGAAAAGTGAGAACCGCTCAAAATAGTAGTCTTGAATATAGTTAGCATAAACAGACTTCTGAATCAAATTTATATAAGTCAATTAACATCCTGTTCCTATGATTACGATGTCACTACCTGTGTTAATATTATTATTAGACGGAACAGTTGTGTTGGTCATTGCATTTCCTGCAATGTCTGTCACTGTTCCAATGCTGAAACTAGTTACTGATAAATCACAACTGTTATCACCTTCACCAACAGTGTAAGTACCAGCCAGTGTTGTTCCGTTTGCTGGAGCAGTTAACACCACGTTTTCGGCAGTGTCTAAAGTAACTGTAATGGTATTGCCGTAGACAACAATATCAGATGCCGTTGCAGTGATATTAACAGTATTGCCTAGGTTTTTACTGGGGTCAGAAGAATAGATGCCATCAGCTGAAGTTGATGTAAATGAGGAGATGGTCGGTGCAGTAG
>LULX01000070.1_pt1 | contig 33177 bp, 41 predicted proteins | sample 729511 | NCBI WGS metagenome assembly LULX01 (sample SAMN03860278, study PRJNA289734) | marine metagenome | biome: seawater column; feature: ocean; material: water; isolation source: Red Sea water column Station 91 - depth 500m | place: Saudi Arabia: Red Sea | collected 2011-10-15 | depth 500 m
CAGGGTGGCAGCTTTGCCGTGGAATCAGTGGCAGCTTTCGCGTGGAATGGGTGGCAGGCTTCGTCTGGAATCAGTGGCAACCTTGGTCTGGAATACGCAATTTACAGTTCCGTCAGCCAAAACCCCTTTGCTCAAACCTATGAGCGTGTCGATTTGACGGTCTTGGATGTTCTTTCTGTTGAATTTTGCAAAGACGTCCATGGTATAAATGTCCTCCTTGATGCTTGACGCTGAAGCACAGCGGCGGCTGAAAGCCGTCCGGTGGAGGCCCCTCAGGGCCGTAATAAACTGGAATTACTGGTTACGTATTTTGAACTACCAAGTACACGAAAGAACCCGCACCACCGAAAAAACCTAGCATAGTTAAATAGATACATATCCTCAGCATCTGAAGTGAAAAAGATCCGCGAGGAACCTCCTCGATATTCGCTACAAGTATGTATTTGGCGATGCTGCTACTGACTACAACACAAAAAAAGCAGGATACGGCGAAGACCAAAGCACCGGAGCTAGCATTGAGCTGTGAAAAATTTCCGAGAAATGCGGCACTCAGCGCGAGAACACCGATAGACAAAGTGGAGAAGTGCTTGAGTAAATCAATGAAAACTTTCCTTTTCTCGAACCCTGGAATCACATGCTTCATAAAACTCCTGCCGATACATAACGCTCGCATTTGCGGCTTGATTCACTTGTTATAAACCGCCTGCGGCAGCGCCAATAAGCGACCGCATTGTGTTGGCACTAAGCGCCTCCTTTCGAAGACGCGTAAACTTCTGCCCCAGGGTATGCGCACCTTCCGTAAGCTCAATTGCTTTTGCTGCGTCACCGATATTAGCCTGCACAATCTCGTTAAATCGGTCTCGCGGAGACTCAAGGTTTTCAACAATAAGTTCAAACAACCGGACAGTTGAGATGCGGAGCACTTCCGAGTTCAACGTGTATTCTGCGTGATGCCCACGAACCTTTAAAAAATTTTCGAGTTCTCTCTTCTCAATGGGGTCTTCTAATGAAAGCTCGACCTTGCCTCCTTCGAACTCTGCAAATTGCTCGCTTTCGACAAAGCGCTGGATAATTCGTGAAAGTACGGACTTCGAGTTTATATCTTCATACTTGAGAGCCGAATTCATGCGGAGAGTCTTGACCCGCGACTCAGGAATTTTCAATAGCGAGGAAATCTCATAGTTGGATTTTCCCCTATAGGCATGAGTCTTGGTGAGGAGATGAAAAACCAACAGGTCAATCTCACTTTTCGGCAAACTGCCAAAGCCTTGAGCGAGGTAACGCTCAACGAATTTTTCAGCAAACTCGTGCTTCTCCTGCTCGTTCATGGTTCTCCTTTGTTTTATGTAATCGGGATAGGGAGGCACCTCACGATGCCCCTCCTCCCACATCACCGGGCATACGGATCACGTACCACGGCGATTCAGTGACTTGATTCAACCCGTTACCGTACTGCCAATTCCGGCAGTCCATAGCTCCGAAACAACCGGGCCGGCAAGGCTTCCCGTAGGGCCGGCGAATGACTCAGCCGCCACGGGCCGTGGGCAGATTTGGCGGTGTTCCAGGCCAGATTGACCGAGACACCCCGCTTTCTCAGCTCACGATACCCCCTTCGACCCCATTGCCTCCACACGTAACTTCTCATTCTCCGCCGTATCCACTTGTCCAGGTCCCGCAGCGGGCTCAGTACCTCGGCTGCGTCGAAGTACGCTTTCCAACCAAGCAGGGTCTCTTTCAGATCTGCGATCACCTGGGCCAGTGAGTGGCCCCGTGTTCGGCGGCTCAGTATCCGGATCTGGTTTTTCAGTTTGGTGATGGCTTTATCCGCCACCTTCAGTCGCTGCCCTTTCCGGCTGAGAGTGAAGCCCAGGAAGCTTCGCTTCCAGGGCCGGTCTACCGCGCTCTTTCGTGTATTCACTGTGAGCCTCAGCGAGTCCTCGATAAAGCGCGTCAGACTCACCATCACCCGCTCACCAGCTCGGCGACTGCCCACGTAAATCTGACAGTCGTCCGCGTAGCGGGCGAAGCGCAGGTTGCGCCGCTCCAGTTCCCAATCCAGTTCGTCCAGCACCACATTGGCCAATACCGGAGACAGTGGCCCGCCTTGCGGGACGCCTTCAGTCGTCGGGGCTTTGCGTTGGTCGATCTGGACACCCGCCTTGAGGTACCGGTTGATCAGCCTGAGCAGCGGGCTGTCCGGTGTGTGCCGTTTTAGCCGTGCCATCAGGCGATCATGGTTTACCCGGTCGAAGAAGGCTTCCAGGTCTAGGTCCACTACCCAGCTCTGGCCCTCCCGGGTACAGCTTTGTCCATACCGGACCGCCTGGTGGGCGGAGCGCCCCGGACGGAAGCCATAGCTGTGTGGGTGGAAGCGGGGCTCCCAATCATGTTGGATGATCTGGGCAATCGCCTGCTGGATAAAGCGATCCAGCACTGTCGGGATACCCAGAGGGCGGGAACCGCCGCTGGCTTTGGGAATGGTGACCCGCCGGACCGGTTTTGGTCGGTAGGTCTGCTGGAGCAACTGCTGCCGGATCTCCGGCCAGTGGTGGCGCAAATAATCCGGCAGTTCATCCACGGTCATGCCGTCGATGCCCGGCGCCCCCTTGTTACGTCGAACCTGTTTCAGGGCGCGATTGAGGTTGTCCCTGCTCAATACACGCGCCATCCACGGTGAGGGTTGAACGGAGTGCGAGTGCTCCCGATTTCCGGCAACGGGTTCATCCCCTGGTTTCTCCAGGGGCAGCGCAAGCTGCTTTGCGGATGCCATCCCGTTCCCCTGCACGGATACTCGACTCCTGTCACTGTTCAGGCCTTCGGTTCACGGGCGAACCTACTATGCCCTCGGCTGATTTCTGTCACGCGATCAGAGGCGATCGCTCGTCTCTCAGTGGGTCCGTCCACACGCGGCAGACCTCCCGGGGTAAGGCACAGAGCTTTCACGGCGTAGACGCCCAATTTATAAAGCACATCCCGGTCGCAGAAGGAGGGCTTCGCGGTCACGTGCCCGCTCGCCCCGGATGTACCACACCTCGTATCGGGTTCCTGTTCGTCGCCCCGCCGCTTTGGATTGGGCTTCCTTCAGACCCCACCTCGCGATGACGCCCTTGCCCTTCTCCTAGCCTTCGGCTCTGCGAACACCTGGCAGGAGGACTTTCACCTCCCTAGTTCTGTGCCATGCCCGGCACACACGCTCAAAGCAGCTGCGCGTTTACGCGTCCGACTGCCTTTGCTTGTTAAATTCAACGTCGTCGCAATTCAGCAGCAACAGCGAAGGCGGCTCCGACATGAATTGCCCTTCATAGTCAGAGTCTAATTGGCCAAGCAAATCTCTCGCTAAAAAAGAGTCATTATCTGTCATCTCTAGATGACTATATAGTATTGATCGCAACCAACCCCTAAAGGTATTTCTATACTTGTCGTCCATATCACTTACTACATTTCGCTGATCAATCGGCGTGCCAATTTCTAACTCATACAATGACTTTGCAAATGTAGGCAAACAGCATGCGAACGTACATTCAGAGTAACCACTGACATTCCTGACTGTTTTCATGGTTTTAGTTTTCAATTTTGCATACTTACGCCTCGGAGAACTCAAAGGCTCTGTTGCATCCGCAGACACATAGAAAAAACCATAGCTCTTTCCGGAGTATCTGTGAAATACACCGATTGATCCGATAGACGGCAGTATTGCACCACTTAGAATCTCAGGATGGCAGTGGAATGGTGGGTACGGAAGTACGTCCGGACGGCGAGACAGTAAGTCCCACTGTTCTAGGTTAGCTTTAAAATCTGTATAAGGAATTGAAGAGGGAAAGCCACTGCACAAACTATTATGTTTTTCGTTCGATTTCTTTGCCTGTAACAACGTCACTCTGGCTTGAAACTCAGGGTTTTTTCTATAGGAAACGATCAGAAGGTCAGAAATCTCACACCGTGCAGATGGACGCCCCCAACTACCTCGACCATTAAAAATCACCTGATGTTTCATTCCGTGAAACTCTTCGATCTTGAATGGGCCGCGTAACGAAGCAAAGCTCCTCATTAAAGCCTTGAACTGTTGGACTTCTGAGAAGTTGGCTCTACTAGACTCAGTACTCCAGGCTTTTGCTAGCTTTATTGCAAACAATGCGGACTGCACTCAATACTCCCTTTGAATTTAACGCCTTGATAAGCCGCCAATTTTTAGCGGCAGCGGATAATTGGTGGGCTTCCCCGGTAATCCGGACACCCCGCAGTCTCAAATGGAGGCTGCTTCAGATCCGTCCGTCAATACGGGGAAGAACCCAACCTTCTCGCGCGCGAGAAGGCTAGCTTAAATTACTCTGACGCTATAACCGAGGATAGTTGGCCACTTTCAAAATATTGTATGCATTGCGCAGAGTCGCATCTGTTTGCTTCTCATCCCTTATCCAGCGAATTTGAATACCCAGATAAGTAGCCCACTCTACGCCTTTCTTGAACTGTTGCCATTTGTCTAGTTTGGCTGAAACCTCTACATATTGGTTCACCAACTTGTATTGGTTCTTGCCCGCCCGGTACTGCGCATTTAGAAATGCTTTCTCGAAATATTCCATTGCGTCATCGAATTTTTCTGCTCTATAGCAGAAAACGGCCCGCAGCCATGGCTCCATCCAACATAGATGATCTTCGACGCTCGTCTTGCGCAGCTCTTCACAATACCTATCGATTCTTTGCCAAGTGACGGTGGCATCGTTTTTCAGACGAAAACCCTCGCTTAACATCCGAAAAAAAGTTTCCGGTGGTTTCCATTGCATTTGACGCTGACGAAGATCCATCCGTGAAAACACGGCAAAACGACCGTACTTGCTGGTTAATGCTTCTATAACTTCTGGCTTAAAGGGCCGCCCAGGAGACGCCTCCGCTAGGCGATCAAGGGTTTGATCGACCGCCTGGATCTTGTATGACAAAAATCGCTGATAGTGAGTGCAGGCCTTTATCCAATCGGCGTGGCCGTCAAGGCTATAGTCGCGCTTTTCGATCTGGGACTTTAGCTCCAGTTTAAATTCGTCGACATCATCTTCGATACAGTCCAAATAGCTCCTAGTTTGGTCCGCTAAAGCTTGAAGCTCGGCTAGGCCATACGTCTCGACAAGCTTTTTGCCGATGAACGTGGCAGCTCGGGCCAAGGTAAGAGCTATGAGGCATGAGTTCTTGAACTGGTCTGAACGAAGTCTCTCGCCATGGTTATCCAGCGCGCTAGCATAATTTGCCAACAGTGCTGGTAGCGACGGGAGATTCTCCCCTGTGCTCCAGTTATTTGCATTATCTAGGCTCTGCTGGAGCTTAGGACTGTCACTGTCCGCAGACTTACCGGGATAGTGGAATTGAGTCTGTGAAATCCCCAGTTCCGAGTAGATCCAGTGCATCACTTTTCGTAATGGCCATCTCACGCTTCCGTCGGACCGAATACTTGGCAAAAACCAGTCAAACTCATCCGGAGTTTGCAGTTCCATATCGAAAGTGCGGTAACGAAGCGAGTTGATATTGAGAGATACCACAAACGCAGGAATTGCCTTCTTGGAGATGAAGTAACGCAGAGTTTCCTCTTTCGGAAGAAAGGTACCTTCTGTTGTGATCAAGCTCTTATACGAAAAGTAAAGATCCCTCAACACGGTCATCAACAACTGACGTATTCTTTGATTTGGCATGTGTTTGGAAAGCAAACCATCAAACGTCTTCATCGCAGTATCAAAATTCTTCAGCAGAAGACCTTCCTCTTTAGCTAGACGCGATAAAAGTCTCTGGAAGGTTTTCTTCGCGTCCTCATCAAACTCCTCATCACGACACTCTTTCCTGGGAAGCAAACCAAATGTATCGAAAACAAACTGGACTAATTCGCCTTGCGATGCGAAACAAATATCGGTTGTCATATCTTATCCTTGCTCTGGCAACCTTCCTCCCCTATCAAGAAGCGGAGGAAGGGAAATTTAGCGATGTATCGACTATTTTTGATTAGGGTTCAGAGTCTTACCACGATTACCATGCACCCTGGCATTGGCATCATTAGTACCATCAGTGCCTTTATTCTTATTCACTTGATTGGCGTGATGGTCACGCTGTTTCTGACTCAATTTCGATATGGTCCGCTTTGACATCTCTCTTCTCCTTCAACTGTGAACGTCACATGACATGCGAATCGTAAACAGTCCTTTAGGAATTCGATGCAGGAATCTTGGAGACGTCTTTTCGTTGTTGACTTGCAGAGCAAAAATCTAAGCAGGTCCCTCCTGAGGCTCAAACTTTAGAAATGGTCGAGCAGCCCAGTCCGACGCGATTCATAAGCTGGAGTGCCCGCCACGGCTTTCTCAAGCGCATTCATGTCAGGCACCAAACAAATACATCGCTCTTTGCAACGACTGAGTGCTGTGTAGATCATCGACCTTTCCAGCAAATAAAAATGAGCCGGAAGCACTGCGACTATGGTATTCCAGGCACTACCTTGAGCCTTGTGAACGCTTAACACCCATCCGAGCTCGACATAGTTCTCAACCTCTTCCCTGGTCAAGGTGACTGTCCCAAATTCAGTCTCAATGGATAACCAAGGTACTAATCTGCTTCGGGGGTTCTTAACCAACCAGCAAACCACTCGGCCCGTCAAGCCATTGAAAACACGTTTGCCACCGGATACCGTCTGGTTTTTAGTAAAAACTATCGAGGTCCCCGGGAGCCAATCATCAGTTTCGAAAACAGAACGATGCAAGGCCCGATTCAGAGTGTTGGACCCAAGCTTACCTTGGACTAACGGACTAAGGATCTGGAGATCCCCATCGTAGGTCGCATACAACCTCTGGCACAAACGTGGAATCTGGTGCTCCGAAGCCTGAATCAGCGTTACTCCCATGTTGTCAGGTTGGCTCCAGTCAAACTCCTGTATATGAGGCCATTGCCCGTCTCTTACGCTTTCCAACACCGCCGGTATGCCGCTGTCATAGGTCTGACGCAGTACTCGGGTTAAATGCGAAACAGGGATAACCCGGCTCTTCACGAAGTCCTGTAAAAGGTTGCCCGCACCGATTGATGGCAACTGCGCCAAATCACCGACCAAGACTACCTGATTGCTCCCGTCCAGCTTGGAAAGCAAGGATCGAAAGGTCAGCAGATCAACCATCGAGAACTCATCTATCACGATGATCTTCCCTGATAGCTCTCTCGCATTGCTTCGATACACGCAGCTTGCCAAGGTCATCGAAGGGCGCCCCGTGGACTGAGTCATTCGCCGCGCAGCTTTTGCAGCTAAGGCCAATAGAATCGGAGATTTACCAAACATCCTCTCTGAAGCCTCACAGAGCGCGGTCAGGGTATGCGTCTTACCAACTCCAGCGCCCCCAACAATTGCACTGATAGGAGCTGTCAAAGCTGTTTTTACCGCAGCAGCCTGTTCATTCGAAAGACTAGCCTTACCACTGTCTAGATAGACTTCAAACCATGAATCGAGATCACCCACATTTTGACGGTAATCTCGCTGACGGGCCTCGATCCAATTTTCGATATCACGTTCCGCAAAGTAAGCACCTGGGACTTGATAATTCCCTTCTTTGTCGATGATTGCTCCAGTCTCAGAGGCTAGAGAGAGCGCATCATTCACTATGTCAGAAGCTGGGCCAGGCTCCGCCTGAATTGACGATAGTCTAGTAGATAGCGCTTGCCTCAGTCCGGCAGGAGTCATGAGCGTACTACCACGATCAAGTGCTTCGTAGACACAATGCTCGACTGCGGCCACCATTCTGGCCGGCGAGTCTTTTGGCACACCAAGTTTCTTGGCAAGAGTGTCTGCCGTTTTCCAAGAACATAGAGCCATGAGGCGATAAGGATTTGATTTGAGCTTTTCTATGGCCTCTCCACCCCAGATTTCGTGAACACGCTGAGTGATCGAAGAGTCAATGGCCTTCTCATCAAGCCACTGAGCAAGCGCCTGCTGCTCTCGCCTCTCTCTCCATGCTGCTAGAAGCACTTCAGCTTTCTGAGCCGACACAACTTCAAGGAGGCTTTTTCGATCGCCCTGATCCAGAACATCAGGCAATGAGGGTCCAAACACCCTGTCCAGCTTTGAAATCGTCCGGGGACCGATACCTGGCAGATGTGAGCTCATTAGCGATTCGTGAAACGTAAACTCAGACATGCAATGTCCTCAGACTTTCCCGACAGTGTCTTTCGAAGGCGCTTTGTTGCCGTTCCGCAAGCTCAAGATCTCGGGCTAGTTCAGAACAACGAGACTTCAGGCGCCTAGCTTCTTCCTGAGATCGGGCCAGCGCCTTCTCGAGCTTTCGAATCTCTGCGGGTGCCTGTTTCAATGACAGAGCTGACTCTTGATTTTGCGATCGTTCCACGATGTCCAGGGCCTCTGATTCAAGCGGGTTGGTTTTTTCCAACTGAATCAGCCAAGCCCCAAGGCGTGCCTCCATTTCCCTAACAATCGGGCGGCATACACTGCTCCGCAAGCGTTTCCGATCAAAGCTCGAATATCCCCGAGCTTTGATGGCATCAGCGAGCCCGGAACGACTAAGTGTATTGCGGTACCTGGGCCAATCAGCTATCGGGACCGTGTCCATGAAACGACGTAACTCATCAGCATATTGGTCTCGGATTTCCGTCGACTTTTTTCCCATGAGACTACTCCCGTCCGCCATGCCCAAGAGGTTGGTCGAAAAGACGAAGCACCTTGGCCGTTTCCCGTTGTGTTGGGAATTTATCAGCCTTATCGACTTCACTTACGGAAAAGCCTTTTTGTTGCAGGTTGTATGCGATGCGTTGCCAACGCATTTGCCACTGCTCCTCGCGTTTTTTGTAATCAGCAACGATTGCTTCCAGTGACGCTACCTTTCGCTCAAGCGTCCGCATTTGCTCGTTCGCTTGGGTACGAGATGCCTTTATGCTCCCACCACGCAGGGCTAATTTCGCCTTTTTATAGGCGGACTGTATTTCAGGATGTGCGGAGAGCGCCTGACGGCTAAACCCTGCGATTCGCTCAAGTGCCGACCACGTCAGTTTTGAACCAAGTTCACCATCAGCCCAACGCTCAAGCTCAAAAAGAACCCATGAGATTTGCTTTTCGGTAAGTTTCTGGCCGCTCATGAGTTTTGCCCTCCTTTGAAATAATCGTGCGGATCGAATTCTGAGACGCCATGCTCGAGCAGCTGAATTCGCAGTGTTTCGAGCTTTTTTTCATTGTGGGCCAGCCAGTCCGAGGATTTGCCGCGTCCCGTGCTCGCTTTTTTCTCAGACACTTCACGGGAAACTTTCGCTATCGCATACTGCCGCTTGATGTCATCAATGCGCCCGTGATCATCTCGGCGCCAGTGGTAATCTCCGCAATCCGCCGTGCATTGCAGTGAGCGCTCGCATGGCATCTGAGAGAAATCATGAAAGCAAACACCAGGCCCCACATCGTGGACGGCTCGAACCCGAGCTTTTACATAAGCGTCCTGCAAATTCACGGGTATGTATTCCAGCTGATCGGCGACGGGGCCAGAGATTTTGCCGTCTTTTAAATCCTGGTGAGCTTCAAGCGCAGCTTTGGCCGGACTGGAATGTTGATAAGCCCGGGTATCGGCCGGATTCCGACGACCAAACCACTTGGTTTGCGAGGAGTCAGACATGCCACCTTCATCCAGCCAGTTGTTCAGTGTGTGCCGAAAGGCATGACTGTTCACCGAGAGCCGGTCAATATCGGGGCCTTTCAAATAGCGGTCAAAGACCGACTTGACCGCCCCGTTTGTACCCTGCCGCCTTGAGCCATTTGAGCCCAGAAAGTCACTGATGTGTTGCCAATTGAGCAACTCTATCGCATAAAACAAGGTCGCTTTTCTGGACTGGCAGGCATTCCTCGGGACGAGTGCCAAACTATCTTTAAGATGTAACTCTCCTTCAGAAGAACGCAATACAGGTTCAAGCACCACGTCCGCGTTCATGCCCCGCCGCACGTCATCCACTCTCCAGCGGGGCCTTCGGGGTGTGCTTAATTCAGGATCAGGCCGCAAGCTCCGGCCCGTGGCCCATTGGTTCCCATTTCGCACTCCCAGCGCTTCTTCCAGATCGGCAGTGCCCAACCACCCCTTCTCTCGAAAGGGTGCCAGGCAGCGGTCGTCGGCATGCTGTTGTTTAAAAATGAAGGCTGCGATTTCGCGAAATGGCGCAGTCAGCTCTAGCAACTCCTCCATCGTTGCCTCCACCAACTCTACACACGCCGACGGCAAGGGAATCCTCTCACGTACGACTTGCAAATCCCCCTGGGCCCGTTTCTGGGGGTAATAGATTATAAAAGCCGTGCCCTTCTCATTTTTCTGAACAGGCAGCGCAGGAAGCGTCAATATCTCGCCAATGCGACGCCCCAAAAATACGCTGAGAGTAATTAACAATATGCGAAGACGGTCGGCGTATTCTGAGCATGGTATTTTCTGATACAGAAGGCCTAATGCCTCTAAGACGCGTTCATCCGCCACCTTCTCCGACTTGGCTTCCAAGGCCTGGGGATCGTCCAGCCGAACATGGTCAGCGCCTGAAGTTTTAGCCGGTCTTTTGAATCCCGAATACCGAAACTCCAAACGCATTTTCACCAGTCGATTTCGATCAAGGAGATCGGCAATTTCATGGATACTTTTATGAACGTTATAGGCAGTGGTCGGCTTGAGGCGAAGAGCCGCCTGTCGACAGGCATTGCTCAGGTCCTCTGGGGTCAGAAGTTCTAGGCGATGCTCTTTGCATTTCAGTGCATCGTAGACATAACGCCAACCATCAATAAAACGCTGCTGGTTTTGGGCACCTTGACCGCCAACGTGAAAGCGCAGCACAGTCAGTGCTTTGATCACATCTGAGATTGGCCCACCGAGTGGCATAGTTTGATTGGGCACGTTCCTATAGAAATTGAGGTTTTTACGCTTCCTCGTTTCATGCCCACGTGCTTTGTGCGCAAAAGCTGCGGTTACATCCCACTTAGGGGATTGCCAGTCCAGGTCACCAAACGATTTTAATCTTTGCGCCTCATCAATGATCGCAACTTGGTTCGCTCTGCAATCTCGATCAAGCTTTCCCAAAAACTGCACTACATTCGACATGGATTTCCGACTTGCCTTCATGACTGCTCCTTGCAAACACGCACCACCTCAGCGACGGCGTAGATCACATCATCTAGCTGTACACCAAGCCGTGAATTCTCGTAACGAGAGATCCGGTCTTCTCGTTGCTCCAGTAACATCGTCAAAACATGATCGTGATCTGCATGTTCATAGGGCTGAAACTTCGGACAGAGGTAACAACTGTATGGCGGATCCAGATGGCAAAGTGTCCCTTCGCCACAAACTCCGATTTCCGTTTGATCTGTGGGACCCTCTTCACCGATGAAGAAGATATGTTTGTCCTGGCGATCGTTGTTGACAATTTCATCATGCTTATTGACGACCCTACCTTTGAACCAACCCAGAACGGATCCGATTTTTTCGGCCAATGCATGGTCCAGCATTGGCACTAGCTCATCGAACAGGTCGTAATACACATGCACATGCTGAGTGTCTGTATGGTCGAGCATCGCGGCCAAGACCCGCTTACTGACACCTTGCCGCGCCATATTGCAAGCGAACGTATAGCGAAGGCGACGCGGTGTCAGTCGAAGTGGCTCACCGGTGTTGGGGCTTACCAAGGCCATTCTTTCGGCCCATGCTCCAACCATCTTTCCAAGCTCACCCGAGGAAATGTGAAACCCCCAATCTTCGCTGTCTGTATTGACTAAACGGGGTGCAATTCTCTCTCGCATGAACAACGGCCGAGGCAGTTCTCGCCCATCGAACGTTGTGACGATCGCCCGGTTTCGGCGAATTAGATCCTGAATCATCTCAGCCAACCTTGGCTCAACAGCTTCTTCACGGAATATTTCTCTTGGCCGCGATCGCTTTTTGACAGATGGAATTCTCAGTATCCACAGATCCTCCGCCAAGGGCTGATCCGCTGTGAAGTTGAAAAGGTCTTCCTCACGCAGTCGCGTAAAGCTCAGTGGGTTCCGGCCAAAGGCAAGACATAAGGCAACCAACACCCGTTGCTGAACATGTTCGAAAACGTCACTTTGATCGTTGAGCAACGCCTTTCGCACCAATGGCTCCTCAAGGTCAAAACTTAACGGACCTTCAACTCCATCGCGGTTGCGCACCGCTTCGCCTTTTATATTTCCGGGAATCTTCACCTGGTCCAGGCTTAACGCCGTCTCAGGCTCGAATCCACAAGCTGGGATCTGATCGGTGCACCAAAGGTACCAGCGGCAGAGTCGATAGAATCGATCCAAACGCTGCCTTGAGCGCAAATACGATAAAATTCTCAGCATCGCGTCGGTCAACCGCGTAGCGAAATCATCAATGTCGTCCTGCGCGGCACTCTCTAGGAGTCCGTCGTTACCGAGAAGACTCGAGATGTCAGAGTAGGTATTCACAGATTCCGACGCCGAAACTGTCTGAATCTTGTAGATTAGGAATCGAGCGACGGCATATCTCAGGGGACCTTCGGGGAAACGCCCAATGTTTATAGCATCACTTTTTTGCCCCCCTGAGTTCACGCGCCAAATAGCACCACGTAGATCGACCCTTAAGCCATAAGAGTCGATGATCTCCCCGGGAAGTTCGCTGTAGCCATGTTCTAAAATCACCGACTGCAAAGCGTTCATGATTGCCCCTTCTTTTCGATATTTAGCGCCCCGAAGAGGGACTTCTGATGTGCTGCTAAAGCCTGCCCGGCCTCTTCGCGGTCATTTTCGGCAAGGTAGGTATCTTGGCTCCGGTCGCTGGTGTCTCCGCGCAGATACATTAGACGAGCCCGAATTTTCTCTTCGGAAAGGCCCATCTGCCTCAGATCCTTTTGAATTTGACTGCTGAATACATGACGTAGAGTTTTGGGACTGAAGGTGTCTGGCAAGGTTGAATCGCCGGTTCTTAAATCTAAGAAAATCTCGAACAGGGAGGCATAGCTGAGGGGCTGTCCATGTCGACTTAATATCAGATAGTCAGTGCCCGTCTCATGGCGGTCGTCGAGCTGAGGACGCCAATCGCATATGTAACGATCGATCGTTCTGACCAGTGCTGTCTCCGAGAGGGGTAAGATTCGCCCTCTCCTCTTTACCTCAGGCGAGCGCCTCCGCGGGTCCTCTCGCTCGTCTGGGCGACGCTGAACACTGACAGAGCTGATGGCACCGATATGAACATCTTCTACTTTCAGTTTTAAAAGTTCAGAAGGTCTCAGCCCGAGATTCAACAAAAGCAAAATGACGACTTCATTCCGATGCCGGAGCGCTTGGTTCTTCCAGGGATTCGAACTGGCATCCGGCACGATCCGATTAATCAGGTGCGCTAACTGATTGTTAGAAAGCCCTCGAACATCTCTATACTGCGCTGCACTGGTCCGGATGAACGCCTGCGATAGCCAGCCCATTACAAGCCGCTGCTTGGCTTGCAAGCTCTCCCAACGACTGTCAGTGGTCGGCAGGTTAGACAGAGTTTTCTGGAAGCTCCAGCCAAGGTATTCCTTGACGAAGAGAAGGCGATTATTAAAGGTCTTTGGAGCGACGGCGAGCTTCTGCACTTTCCATGCTCTGTAGCTTTTTCTTAAGAACGGAATCAGCGAACCGTTTACTTCTTGCTCGGTAAAGGCGAAATCAGCACAGCGCTCTGCCAGATCAATGCCGTACTCGTCCGCCCACTGCAAAAGCAGGGCAATTGCTTTAAGTTTTCCTTCGAGTGTTCGCCAACCTAGGTGCCGACGTGAAAGCACAAAAAGGTTTGGTTCGACGAGTGGGTGGCCATTCTGGCAAATCAGAATCGGCAGCCGCTCCCCATTTTCATGAACCAGTAGTTTAATTCTGTACATATTGCTCTCCTGGCATTTGCAGTCGGAGAGCTACTTAGTGCGCTTGTCAGAAACTGACAACAAAGATTTTCAATTTTTTCAGATTACAGACAAAAATTCTGAGAGGAGGTTTTTTGAGAAACTAAAAAGTGTAAAGCAGGGACAAAAAACAAGGAGGGGATCTTTACAGAATTATAGATAAAGATGTCATAGACAAGCCCCTGATTTACATAAAAAAACGGCCACCAAGGCAGCCGCTTTTCTTTACACATTCATTTTACCCAAGTCTAGAACGGAATGTCATCGTCAAAGTCGTCTACCGGCTCCGGCATACTGCCCTGCGACGGCTGATTACTGTAACCACCAGACTGCGGTGGCGGGTTGTTCTGCTGGCCCGCCGGGGCATTATAGCCGGACTGTTGAGGCCGTCCTGCCGGGGCGCCCTGGTTCATACCGCCTTCGCCGCCGCGGCCGTCGAGCATCTGCATCTGACCGTTGATATCCACCACAACCTCGGTGGTGTAGACATCCTGCCCTTCCTTGTTCTGCCATTTGCGAGTCTGCAGCTTGCCCTCAATGTAGACCTTCGAGCCCTTGCGCAGATACTGGCCTGCCACTTCGGCGATCTTGCCGAACATAACAACCCGGTGCCATTCGGTTTTCGGCACCAATTGCCCGGTCTGACGATCCTTGTAGCTTTCGTCTGTTGCCAGATTCAGGTTCACAACGGCATTACCGTTAGGGGTGTAGCGGGTATCCGGGTCCTGTCCCAGGTTACCGATCAGAATTACTTTGTTTACGCCTCGTGCCATGCTCTGCTCCTGACTCTTTTTTCAGGGACGCCCGCGTTCCGTGCGAGCCTCCGGATTTCAAGAATGTTTAGCCTGCCGGACAAAGGAAAAGTCCGCAAGTAACGCCTCATCAAATTGCTGACGATCCACCTTAAGATAGGCGGTGGCAGCCTCTTCAACAATCACTACATCCTGAACGCCCGGAAGGCGTCGGAGATTGTCATCGATATCGTCGTACTGGTTGTTCATTACCTGCTGCAACTGTACCACGAAACTGGTGGTGTGGCCGGGCGCTGGCATAGTAAGCGCTATGAGCAACCAGAGGCCTAGCACCACCACCATGAACCAGAGCACCCCCTGGATTCCGCCACTCTCCAGCAGATAGCCGCCCAGGGCGCCGCCCAGAAACGCACCCATGAACTGGGAGGTGGAATAGACCCCCATCGCTGTCCCTTTGCTTGCCGCCGGAGCCTCTTTGCTGATCAGTGACGGCAGGCTGGCTTCAAGCAGATTGAAGGCCATGAAGAAGAAAAACAGCACGACCCAGGCCGCAACCAGGCTACCGGACACACCAGTAAACCCGGCAGTGGCCAACGTCAGTAACGCAATCGCCCCGCACAGTACCGGCTTCATCCGACGCTTTTTCTCGCCGATGATGATGAAGGGCACCATGGCAAAGAAAGACGTGATCATCACGCTCAGGTAAAACCACCAGTGTGACCTGCTGGCAAGGCCAAACTGCTCCTGCAGCATGGAGGGAAACACCAGGAACAGGGCGGTAAGCACCAGGTGCAGGGCAAAGATGCCGAAATCCAACCGGAGAAGACGACCATCTGAAAGCACACGCCCCAGCATGTCTTTGGCAGGATGGGTATCGGGGCTCGTCTTGTGCTGATGGGGCGTCGGAACCAGGCGATTTACAATCACCAGAGCCACTATTGCCAGCGCTGCGGTCGCGTAGAAGATTCCAGACAGCCCCCACCAGGCCCCAAGAAGGGGGCCAAGCACCAGGGAGACCGAGAACGACAGACCAATTGTGATACCAACGGTCGCCATGGCCTTGGTCCGCTCCTCTTCACGGGTCAGGTCACTGAGCAACGCCATCAGAACACTGGCGATAGCGCCGGCGCCCTGAAGAATCCGACCGGCAATCACAACGTATATGGAGTCCGTGGCCCCGGCCAGCAAACTGCCCGCGGCAAAAAGGACTAGTCCGATGTAGATCATGCGCTTACGACCGACCCGATCAGACAGCATTCCAAAGGGAATCTGCAACAGGGCCTGGCTGAGGCCGTATGCCCCTATGGCAAAACCGAGCAGGGCCGGCGTGGCATCTTTGAGATCTTCACCAAGCAGCATGAACACCGGCAGCACCATGAACAGTCCGAGCATGCGCATGGCGTAGACGGACGCCAGTGCGAGTACGGAGCGTTTTTCCAGCGCGTTCATGGCAATTACGTACCTCAGCCGGGGTTGAAAGCGGTCAGATTAAGGGCACATACCCTTCGCAGGCGGCGCATTGTAGCAGAAGGGGCGCTGACGGGGGACAGGTCGCGTGATGCTGATCCGGGGATCATTTTCGCCGCAGCCGACCCAACGCGGTATAATTTTCGTTTTTTATCCGAGCGAGGTGTTATGGACCATATCCAGATCAAAGGGGCACGGACCCACAACCTGAAAAACATCGACCTGGATATGCCACGGGACAAGCTGATCGTGATCACCGGCCTTTCCGGCTCCGGGAAATCGTCCCTTGCGTTCGATACGCTTTATGCGGAAGGACAGCGCCGCTATGTAGAATCGCTTTCCACCTATGCCCGCCAGTTTCTTTCGATGATGGAAAAGCCGGACGTAGATCACATCGAAGGTCTGTCGCCCGCTATCTCCATTGAGCAGAAATCCACCTCCCACAACCCGCGCTCGACCGTTGGCACCATCACCGAAATATACGATTACCTGCGCCTGCTCTTTGCCCGTGCCGGTGAGCCTCGATGCCCAGACCATGGCCAGCCCCTGGAAGCTCAGACCATCAGCCAGATGGTGGATCAGGTGGTGGCCATGCCGGAGGACAGCAAATTGATGATCCTCGCGCCGGTGATACGGGACCGGAAGGGCGAACACCTGCAGGTTATCGAAACCATGCGCAGCCAGGGCTTCATCCGCCTGAGGGTGGATGGCACGGTTTACGATATTGACGATGTGCCGGCCCTGGACAAGAAACGCAAGCACCAGATTGATGTGGTCGTTGATCGATTCAAGGTGAAGCCGGGCCTTGAACAGCGCCTGGCAGAAAGCTTTGAAACGGCGCTGCACCTCGCGGACGGGATTGCCCTGGTAGCGCCGATGACCGGTGAAGGCGAAGAACACACATTCTCCGCCCGTTACGCTTGCACCCAATGCGGCTACGCCCTGAGCGAACTCGAGCCAAAACTGTTTTCATTTAACAATCCCGCAGGCGCCTGCCCTACCTGCGACGGGCTTGGCGTCAAACAATTCTTCGATCCGGAGAAAATCGTCCAGCACCCAGAGGCCACTCTGGCATCGGGCGCCATCAAGGGCTGGGATCGCCGGGCGGTCTATTACTTCCAGATGCTGGGCAGCGTGGCAGATCACTACGGCATTGATCTGGAAACGGCCTGGGTGGACCTTCCCGAGGATTTCCGAAATGTACTGCTGTTCGGCTCGGGGAAAGAAGACATTCCTTTTCGCTACGTGAATTCCCGTGGCCACATCATGGAAAAGGCCCATCCGTTCGAAGGCATTCTCCCCAACCTTGAGCGGCGCTACCGCGAAACTGACTCTCAAAGTATGCGAGAGGAACTGGCTCGTAACCTCAGCACACAGCCCTGCAAGGAGTGCGGGGGTTCCCGTCTGCGCCGTAGCGCCCGCCATGTGTTTATTGAAGAACACAATATTTCGGACGTTACCCATCTGCCGGTTGGCGAGGCCCATGATTACTTCGAAACCCTCTCCCTACCGGGCCGGAAGGGCGAAATTGCCGAGAAAATTCTGAAAGAAGTCCGTCAAAGGCTTCAGTTCCTGGTGAACGTAGGGTTGGAGTACCTCACTTTGGAGCGAAGCGCCGACACCCTCTCCGGGGGCGAAGCCCAGCGTATTCGCCTGGCGAGCCAGATCGGCGCCGGACTGGTAGGCGTCATGTACATCCTCGACGAACCCTCCATCGGGCTCCACCAGCGGGACAATGACCGCCTGCTGGCCACCCTCACCCACCTGCGTGATCTGGGCAACACGGTAATTGTCGTCGAGCACGATGAAGACGCCATTCGAGCCGCCGACCATGTGATTGATATCGGCCCGGGCGCCGGCGTCCACGGCGGCCACATCATCGGCCAGGGCACGCCTCAACAGATTATCGACAACCCGGATTCTCTGACTGGCCAATACCTCAAAGGCAGCCGGGAGATAGCCGTACCCAGTACGCGGAACAAAGGCGGCGGAAAATCACTGACCCTTGCTGGTGCTACCGGTAACAACCTGAAAGATGTAACCCTGAACCTGCCTCTGGGCATCATGACCTGCATCACCGGCGTGTCCGGGTCCGGCAAGTCCACGCTGATCAACAGCACCCTGTATCCGGTCGCCGCCGCGAAACTCAACAAGGCCACCAGTCTGAACCACGCGCCCTACCAGTCACTCAAGGGGCTCGACCATCTGGACAAGGTCATCGATATCGACCAGAGCCCCATCGGCCGCACACCGCGTTCCAACCCCGCGACCTACACAGGACTGTTCACGCCGATCAGGGAACTGTTCGCCGGAACCCAGGAAGCCCGCTCACGGGGTTACAAGCCCGGCCGATTCTCCTTCAACGTCAAGGGCGGCCGCTGCGAAGCCTGCCAGGGCGACGGCGTGATCAAGGTAGAAATGCACTTCCTGCCAGACGTCTACGTACCCTGCGACGTTTGCAAGGGCAAACGCTACAACCGCGAAACCCTGGAAGTCCGGTACAAGGGCAAGAACATCAACGAAGTGCTGGAAATGACCGTCGAGGAAGGCCGAGAGTTCTTCGACGCCGTTCCTTTCATCGCCCGCAAGCTTCAGACCCTGATCGACGTCGGCCTGTCCTACATCCGCCTCGGTCAGAGCGCCGTGACCCTCTCCGGCGGCGAAGCCCAAAGGGTAAAACTGGCTAAGGAACTGTCCAAACGAGACACCGGCAAAACGCTGTACATTCTGGACGAGCCCACTACCGGCCTGCACTTCTACGATATCCAGCAGCTGCTGAATGTCCTGGAGAGGCTCCGCGACCACGGCAACACCATCGTAGTAATTGAGCACAACCTGGACGTCATCAAGACCGCAGACTGGATCGTCGATCTGGGCCCAGAAGGTGGCTCTGGTGGCGGCCAGATTATTGCAGAGGGAACCCCAGAGGACGTTGCCAAGAACCCTGCTTCCCACACAGGACGCTATCTCAAACCAATGCTGACCAAATAATTGGCGGGCAACTAAGAGCTTTGTCGGCGAGGGGGTGAGGGTGTATTTTCTGCCGGGAAAAGATGTCTGAGCGAAGCGAGTTGTTTTCCCAAAGAAAATACACCCTCACCCCCGCGCCAGCCACCCAAGCTCTCAGACTGCCAGTCACATATAAAACCCAGACACAAAAAAACCGGGAACCTCACGGAACCCGGTTTCTTCGTGGTTGGCCAAAGCCGAAGAAATTAATCCTCGTCTTCGTCCACCTCTTCCGCTTCGATATCCAGCGGGCGACCAACCAGCTCAACAAATGCCATCGGGGCATTGTCGCCGGCACGGAAGCCACACTTCAGGATACGAAGGTATCCACCCGGACGCTCGCTGTAACGGGGGCCAAGCTCATCAAACAGCTTGGCGACCGCTGCATCGTCACGCAGGCGTGAGAACGCCAGACGACGATTCGCGACCGAATCATTCTTGGAGAGCGTGATCAAAGGCTCAGCTACCCGACGAAGCTCTTTGGCTTTCGGCAGCGTTGTTTTGATCAGCTCGTGTTCAACCAGTGACGCAGTCATGTTACGGAACATGGCCTTGCGATGCGCACTGGTCCTGCTGAACTTACGACCACTCTTACGATGACGCATTGCTCTTATTCCTTACCTTAAACTAATCGGCGATTAACCGCCCAGAACCCGGTCGTCGCCACGAAGGCTAGCCGGCGGCCAGTTATCAAGACGCATACCCAGTGACAGACCACGGGACGCCAAAACGTCCTTGATCTCGGTCAGCGACTTTTTACCAAGGTTAGGCGTCTTCAACAGCTCAACTTCTGTGCGCTGGATAAGATCGCCGATGTAGTAAATGTTTTCAGCCTTCAAGCAGTTAGCTGAACGCACTGTCAATTCCAGATCATCAACCGGGCGCAGCAGGATAGGATCGATTTCTTCCTCTTCCTCAACGCGCTCAGGCTCTTTCTCATGATCGAAATCAACAAACACCGCCAGTTGCTGCTGGAGGATGGTGGCCGCCCGGCGAATCGCTTCTTCCGGGTCGATGGTGCCATTGGTCTCCAGGTCGATAACCAGCTTGTCCAGATCGGTCCGCTGCTCTACCCGTGCGCTTTCCACGGCGTAAGCCACGCGACGAACCGGGCTGAATGTTGCATCCAGCTGCAGGCGTCCGATGGCGCGAGTTTCGTCCTCGTCGAGACCACGCTGGTCTGCCGGCTCATAGCCGCGACCGCGAGCCACACGGAGACGCATGTTCACTTCACCATTCTCGCTAAGGTGACAGATCACGTGCTCCGGGTTGGCAATCTCGACGTCATGATCCAACTTGATATCACCGGCTGTCACAACGCCCGGGCCTTTCTTGCTGAGCGTAAGCTCGGCATCGTCCCGACCGTTCATTTTTACGGCTACGCCTTTGAGATTCAGAAGAATCTCGATGACGTCTTCCTGGACACCCTCAATGGCGCTGTACTCGTGCAGGACACCGTCGATCTGCGCTTCAGTCACGGCGCAGCCCGGCATCGAAGACAAGAGAATCCGGCGCAGTGCACTGCCCAGGGTATGACCAAAGCCTCTTTCCAGAGGCTCAAGCGTAACCTTGGCACGCGTGGCGCTTGATTCCTTCACGTCAATGGTACGAGGTGTCAATAACTCATGTACTGAACGCTGCATAGACGCCCCTATCTGCTATCGTTGCTAACTGGGCTTTACTTGGAGTAAAGCTCGACGATGAGGTTCTCGTTGATGTCGGCCGGCAGTTCAGTACGCTCAGGTACTGACTTGTAAACGCCGGACATCTTGTTGGCGTCGACCTCTACCCAGCTCACCGGTGCACGGCTTGCAGACAGATCCAGTGCGCCTTTAACACGCAGCTGGTTCTTCGCCTTCTCACGCACGCTCACAACATCACCCGGACGGACCTGGTAAGACGGGATGTTCACCGACTTGTCGTTAACCAGGATCGCTTTGTGAGAGACGAGCTGACGGGCTTCTGCACGGGTGGAACCAAAGCCCATGCGGTATACAACGTTATCAAGACGGCCTTCCAGAAGTTGCAGCAGGTTTTCACCAGTTGCACCCTTGCCTCGGGCGGCCTCCTTGTAATAGTTGCGGAACTGCTTCTCGAGAACGCCGTAGATACGACGAACTTTCTGTTTTTCACGAAGCTGTACGCCGTACTCGGACAGACGACCGCGACGCGCGCCGTGCATACCCGGCGGAGTCTCGATGTTGCACTTTGAATCGAGCGCGCGAACACCGCTCTTCAGAAAAAGATCTGTCCCTTCACGACGAGACAGCTTGCACTTCGGGCCTATATAACGAGCCATAATTCACTGTCTCCTGTGTTAGACGCGGCGCTTCTTGGGCGGACGACAGCCGTTGTGGGGAATCGGCGTCACATCTGTGATGTTGGTGATCTTGTAGCCACACGCATTCAGCGCGCGAACTGCAGATTCACGTCCGGGCCCAGGACCCTTAACCTCTACGTCCAGGTTTTTAAGGCCGTATTCAGCAGCCGCATTACCGGCTCTTTCAGCTGCTACCTGCGCAGCAAAAGGTGTACTCTTGCGTGACCCACGGAAACCGGAACCACCGGAGGTGGCCCAGGACAGGACGTTGCCCTGACGGTCAGAAATGGTCACGATAGTGTTGTTGAAGGACGCGTGAATGTGCGCGACGCCATCAACAACCGTCTTTTTCACCTTTTTACGGGTACGTGTACCTGGCTTTGCCATGTTTGCCTACCTGTTACTTACGAATAGGTTTGCGTGGACCTTTACGGGTGCGTGCGTTGGTCTTGGTGCGCTGGCCACGGACCGGAAGGCCATGACGATGACGCAGACCACGGTGGCATCCGAGATCCTTCAAACGCTTGATGTTCATCTGTACTTCACGACGCAGATCGCCTTCGACAGACACCTTGCCCACTTCGGTACGAAGTGCTTCAAGCTGCTCATCGCTAAGGTCTTTGACCTTGACGTCCGGCTTGACGCCGGTTGCATCGCAAAGCTTCTGGGCTGTGGTCTTGCCAACACCAAAGATGTAGGTCAGCGAGACAACAGCATGTTTGTGATCGGGTATATTGACACCGGCTATACGTGCCATCCAAATTACTCCGCGTTCAAAGCTTTGCTGTGTGAATTTTCCGCCACAAAAAGGGCGCGAAATAATAGCGCCTGACCCCGCATGGAGTCAAGCGCCATCATTTCGAAACCCTACAATGTCAGGAAGGATTCCTTCAGGAATCAGCCCTGGCGTTGCTTGTGACGAGGCTCCGAGCAAATGACTCGTACCGAGCCATTGCGACGAATTACTTTGCAGTTACGGCAAATTTTCTTTACCGAAGCGCGTACTTTCATTGTCGACTCCAGTTTTCAAGGGGAACGGGGTTAACCGTTCCGACCATAGCCCTTGAGATTGGACTTCTTCATCAGTGATTCATACTGATGGGACATCAGGTGCGACTGAACCTGCGCCATGAAATCCATCACCACGACTACAACAATCAGCAGTGAGGTACCGCCCAGATAGAACGGAACATTCCCGGCCACCATCAGGAACTGAGGGAACAGGGAAACTGCTGCAATGTACATTGCACCGAACAGCGTCAGACGGGTCAGAACACCATCGATATACTTGGCAGTCTGATCACCAGGACGAATGCCCGGAATAAACGCTCCAGAGCGCTTGAGGTTATCCGCAACTTCTTTCGGGTTGTACATCAGCGCTGTGTAGAAGAAGCAGAAGAAAACCACTGCTGCCGCAAACAGGATAATGTACAACGGCTGGCTTGGCGCCAGGGCCTGGGAGATATCACTCAACCATTCCATACCCTCGCCCTGGCCGAACCACTGGCCCAGAGATGCAGGGAACAGCAGAATGGATGAAGCGAAGATCGGCGGAATGACACCCGCCATGTTCACCTTCAAAGGCAAATGGCTGGACTGCTGGGCAAACACCCGGCGTCCCTGTTGCCGCTTGGCGTAGTTGATCGTCAACCGGCGCTGACCGCGCTCCATGAACACCACGAAGCCAATGACAGCGACCGCAAGAACGCCAATACCCAGGACGACCAGCAGGCTCATCTCACCATTACGGGCCTGCTCGAGCGTCTGACCGATAGCGCCGGGCAACCCGGCAACAATACCGGCGAAGATCAGGAGAGAAATGCCGTTACCGACACCCCGCTCGGTGATCTGCTCGCCAAGCCACATCATGAACACGGCGCCACTTACGAACGACACAACCGCCACGAAGTGGAAGCTGAAGCTGTCATTGAAGGTGACACCCTGTGATGCCAGGCCGACAGAAATACCAAAACCCTGAACCAGGGCCAGGATAACCGTACCATACCGCGTGTACTGGCTGATCTTTCGACGACCAGCTTCGCCTTCTTTTTTCAGCTGCTCAAGCTGCGGGCTGACCGCAGTCATGAGCTGCATGATGATGGAGGCCGAAATGTACGGCATGATACCGAGAGCGAAGATACTCATGCGCTCAAGCGCACCACCGGAAAACATGTTGAACATGCTCAGGATTGTGCCCTGGTTCTGTTCAAACAGTGCCGCCAGACGGTCGGGGTTGATACCCGGCACAGGGATGTGGGCACCGATCCGGTACACCAGCAATGCCAGGAAGACAAACCAGAGCCGCGATCGCAGCTCTGCCAGTCCTTTACCCGCGCCCGCAGGCAATGATGCGTTCTTGGCCATTTAGTCCTCGACTCGCCTTAGTCTTCGACTTTACCACCCGCGGCAGAAATTGCCTCGCGCGCGCCTTTGGTTACCCGAAGTCCCTTCACGGTTACCGGCCGGCTCAATTCACCAGACAGGATAACCTTGGCTTCGCGAATTTCCCCGCGAATGATGTCCGCCTTCTTCAGGGCTTCCAGATCCACCACATCGCCTTCAACCTTCGCCAATTCGTTCAGGCGAATTTCTGCAACGTAACGCTGCTGACGAGAGGTGAAACCAAACTTCGGCAGACGACGGGCCAACGGCTGCTGACCACCCTCGAAACCGGGCGCTACGCTGCCGCCGGAACGGGATTTCAGACCTTTGTGACCACGACCGCCGGTTTTACCGAGACCGCTACCGATACCACGACCGACACGCTTGGGTGCCTGGCGTGAACCGGGTTCCGGACTAAGTTCGTTCAGACGCATCTTAGTTCTCCTCAACCCGAACCAGGTAATCAACCCGGTTGATCATGCCGCGGATAGACGGAGTATCTTCCACTTCCACGGTGTGACCGATTTTACGAAGACCCAGGCCCTTGACGCACAGCTTGTGCTTGGGCTGGCAGCCGATGGGGCTGCGGGTCAGAGTTACTTTGATCGTTTTTGCGTTCGCCATGACTTCAACCCAGAATCTCTTCCACGGTCTTACCGCGCTTGGCTGCAATATCTTCAGGCGCTTGAGTTGCCTGGAGACCCTTGATGGTGGAACGTACCACGTTCACCGGGTTGGTAGACCCGTAACACTTGGACAGTACGTTCTGAACACCCGCCACTTCCAGTACCGCACGCATCGCACCGCCGGCGATGATACCAGTACCTTCGGAAGCTGGCTGCATGTAGACCTTGGAGCCGCCATGCTGAGCCTTGACCGGGTATTGCAGGGTAGTGCCGTCAAGCGGAACTTCTACCATGTTCTTGCGTGCAGCTTCCATGGCCTTCTGGATGGCGACCGGCACTTCACGCGCCTTGCCACGACCGAAACCAACGCGACCTTTACCATCACCCACTACTGTCAGTGCGGTGAAGGCGAAAATACGGCCACCTTTAACAACCTTGGCGACACGATTGACCTGGACCAGCTTCTCCTGGAGCTCAGGCGCCTTCTGTTCGTTAACGCTCATCTTCTCCACCTCTTAGAATTGCAAGCCAGCTTCACGGGCTGCGTCGGCCAGAGCCTGAATACGGCCGTGATAACGGTAACCGGAGCGGTCAAAAGCAACCTGCTCAACACCTGCTGCCTTGGCACGCTCAGCAATCAGCTGACCAACCTTCTTGGCAGCGTCCACGTTACCGGTTGCACCCTGGCGCAGTTCCTTATCCAACGTGGAGGCAGAAGCCAGCACTTTGCTGCCGTCTGCAGTCGTGACCTGGGCGTACATGTGACGCGGTGTGCGGTGAACGCACAGACGATTGGTACCCAGTTCACGGATCTTCATGCGCACTTTGCGTGCGCGACGCAATCTTTCGTTATTCGCGCTCATAGTCCCGCCTTATTTCTTCTTGGCTTCTTTGCGTCTGACCTGCTCATCCGCATAACGAACACCCTTACCCTTATAAGGCTCGGGCGGACGGAACGCGCGGACTTCCGCAGCGACCTGGCCAACCTGTTGCTTGTCGATACCGCGAATCACAACTTCCGTATTGGACGGAGTTTCTGCGGTAATCCCCTCGGGCAGCTCGTACTCGACCGGGTGAGAAAAACCCAGTGTCAGATTGAGCTTCTTACCTTGCGCCTGGGCACGGTAACCTACGCCCGTCAGCTGGAGTTTACGTTCCCAGCCTGTTGAAACACCGGTCACCATGTTGTTGACCAGTGCACGAGTAGTACCAGCAAGAGCGCGGGACTTTGTAGCACCATCGCGGGCCGCAAAGCGCAGAACATTCTCTTCCTGCTTTACTTCAACCGCCTGGTGAATGGTGATTTGAAGCGCTCCCTTGGAACCCTTCACACTAATTACCTGTCCGTTCAGCTTAACCTCAACACCGGAAGGCAGCACGACAGGATTATTGGCAACCCTGGACATGTGTATCTCCTAGAATACGGTGCAGATGACTTCGCCACCCACGCCAGCAGCTCGTGCGGCGCGGTCTGTCATAACGCCCTTGGACGTTGAGACAATCGCGACTCCCAGACCACCGGATACTTTCGGCAGTTCCCCAGCGCCTTTGTACTGGCGCAGACTCGGACGGCTGACCCGCTTGATCTCTTCAATAACCGGCTTACCACCGAAGTATTTCAGAATAATCGTCAGCTCGGGCTTCGCGTCGGCTGAAACGGAGAAATCGTCAACGTAACCTTCGTCCTTGAGGACCTGGGCTACGGAGATTTTCATCTTTGAAGACGGCATCGTAACGTCTGCTTTTGATGCCATCTGTGCATTACGGATACGGGTAAACATATCCGCAAGCGTGTCTTGCATACTCATTGGTATGAGGCTCCTGATCTTTTTAGTTGTGCAGCGGCTTGCCGCACCGCTTACCAACAGGCACCTGACCGAAGTCAGGATGCCTATCTTACCAGCTTGCCTTGGTCAGGCCCGGAACGTCACCGCGCATGCCGTATTCACGGAGCTTGATCCGTGACAGCTCGAACTTGCGCAGAACGCCGTGGGGACGACCAGTCACCTGGCAACGATTACGAAGACGTGAGGGAGAAGCATCGCGAGGAAGCTGCTGAAGCTTCATCTGTGCATCCCAACGCTCTTCATCGCTGGTATTCGGGTTCTTGATAATCGCCTTGAGCTCGGCACGCTTTGCTGCAAACTTTGCAACGGTCTTTTCGCGCTTGAGCTCACGGTTTTTCATGGAAACCTTAGCCATTACACTCGTTCCTTATTTCTTGAACGGAAAGCCGAAGGCTTTCAACAGTTCGCGACCTTCATCGTCGGTACCGGCAGTGGTGGTAATGGTGATGTCCAGACCACGGATCTTGTCGACTTTGTCGTACTCGATCTCTGGGAAAATGATCTGCTCACGCACACCCATGCTGTAGTTACCACGACCGTCGAACGACTTGGGATTCAGACCCCGGAAGTCACGAATGCGGGGAACCGCAATGTGAACCAGGCGATCAAAGAAGTCCCACATACGCTCGCCGCGCAGGGTAACCTTACAGCCGATAGGCCAACCTTCACGGATCTTGAAACCCGCAACGGATTTACGTGCCTTGGTAACAACGGCTTTCTGACCTGCCAGGCGCTCAAGATCCGCCACGGCATTTTCAATCAGCTTCTTGTCACCAACCGCTTCGCCGACACCCATGTTAAGGGTGATCTTTTCGATACGCGGCACCTGCATGATGTTCTTGTAGCTGAACTCTTTCTGCAGGGCGGGTACCACTTCCTTACTGTACTGCTCTTTCATGTTAAGCATCGTAACCACCACCGCTTACTGGTTATCGACAGCTTCATTCGTGGACTTGAAGATCCGCACTTTCGCGCCGTCTTCCTTGATCTGGAAGCCTACGCGATCGGCTTTGCCGGTCTGCGGATTAAAAATAGCCACGTTGGAAGCCTGGATAGGTGCTTCTTTTTCGACGATGCCACCTGGGGTGCCCAGCATCGGGTTCGGCTTGGTGTGCTTCTTGATCATATTGATCCCTGAAACAACCATGCGGCCATCGTCCTGAACCTTCAGGACTTTACCACGTTTGCCTTTGTCTTTCCCCGTGGTGACGATTACTTCGTCATCTCGTTTGATCTTTTTCATAACCGGCCTCTGGTCCTTTAAAGTACTTCGGGTGCCAGTGAGATAATTTTCATGAACTTCTCATTACGCAGTTCACGGGTAACCGGTCCGAAGATACGGGTACCGATAGGAGCGTCCTGATTGTTCAGAAGTACTGCCGCGTTTCCGTCGAAACGGATCAGCGAACCGTCGGGACGGCGAACACCCTTACGAGTGCGCACCACGACAGCTTTCAGGACCTGGCCTTTCTTCACCTTACCGCGGGGAATGGCTTCCTTGACGGTCACCTTGATGATATCCCCAACGCTGGCATAACGCCGGTGTGAACCGCCCAGGACCTTGATGCACATCACCTGACGCGCACCGCTGTTATCCGCGACTTCAAGCATTGTTTGAGTCTGAATCATGGTTGTTCTCCGGGCGAATTACACCTTGGATGCACGTTCAGTGACTTCCACCAGGGCCCAGCTCTTGGTCTTGGAGACCGGACGGGTTTCCTGAATGGTCACAGTGTCACCGATGTTGCACTGATTGCTCTCATCGTGAGCGTGGATCTTGGTTGAACGCTTCATGTACTTACCGTACAGCGGGTGTTTCACCTGACGCTCGACCAGCACCACGATGGATTTCTCCATCTTGTTGCTCACGACCTTGCCGCTCAGAGTTCTGGCAGTTTGGGTAGCTTCGGTCATGTCACTGTCCTGCCTTTTCGTTCAATACTGTTTTCACGCGAGCGATGTCGCGCTTCACCTTGCCGAGAAGGTGAGACTGATTCAGCTGACCTGTCGCCTTACGCATGCGCAGGTTGAACTGCTCCTTCAGGAGGTCGATCAGCTCTTTGTTCAGCTCCTCGACTGACTTTTCACGCAGCTCTGTTGCTTTCATCACATCACCGTCCTCGTTACAAAGGTGGTCTGTACCGGCAGTTTGGCCGCGGCGAGAGTGAACGCATCGCGTGCTACGTCTTCAGCAACGCCTTCCATCTCGTAGAGCATGCGGCCTGGCTGGATTTCAGCCACCCAATACTCGACAGAACCTTTACCTTTACCCATTCGAACTTCAAGCGGCTTGCTGGAGATCGGCTTGTCCGGGAAAATCCGGATCCAGATCTTTCCGCCCCGCTTGATGCGGCGAGTCATGGTACGACGTGCCGCCTCAATCTGGCGCGCAGTTATACGCCCACGACTGGTCGCCTTCAATCCGTATTCACCGAAGCTCACCTTGTTGGCGCGGTGAGCAAGACCGGTGTTACGGCCTTTCATTACCTTGCGGAATTTGGTGCGTTTTGGTTGCAGCATAAGAGTGCCCCTTTACTTAGAACCTTTCTTCCCAGAGGCTTTCTTGTCAGCACGGACCTGCTCCATACCACCAAGAATCTCACCTTTGAAGATCCATACCTTGACGCCGATAACGCCGTAAGTGGTATGCGCTTCGTAGGTTGCGTAATCAATATCTGCACGCAGAGTGTGCAGAGGAACACGACCTTCGCGATACCACTCGGAACGCGCGATTTCAGCACCCCCGAGACGACCGCCTACCTGGATCTTGATACCCTTGGCACCCTGGCGCATGGCGTTCTGTACCGCACGCTTCATAGCGCGACGGAACATCACACGACGCTCCAGCTGGCCGGCAACGTTTTGCGCTACCAGGCGGGCATCGAGGTCCGGCTTGCGGACTTCTTCGATGTTGATGTGCACAGGCACACCCATCATGTCGCTGACTTCACGACGCAGACGATCAACATCTTCACCCTTCTTACCGATAACAATACCGGGACGGGCAGTATGGATCGTGATACGGGCGTTCTGAGCAGGGCGCTCGATCACAATCTTGCTGACAGACGCCTTAACCAGACGCTTGTCGAGGAACTCACGAACCTGAATGTCATTCAGCAGGTTCTTGGAGTATTCCTTTTTGTCGGCATACCAGACTGAGTTGTGCTCTTTGATCACACCCAGGCGAATGCCGGTTGGATTTACTTTATGACCCATCTGAGCATCTCCTACTTGTCGGCGACCTTGACGGTGATATGGCAGGTGCGCTTGAAAATACGGTCAGCGCGCCCCTTGGCTCGAGCTTTGATTCGCTTGAGCGTCGGACCCTCATCCACCATGACGGTGGAAACCCGCAGTTCGTCAACGTCCAGACCTTCGTTGTGCTCAGCGTTGGCGATGGCGGACTCAAGAGCTTTCTTGATCACGACCGCCGCCTTCTTCGGGCTGAAAGTCAGAATGTTCAGGGCGTCCTCAACAGCCTTGCCGCGTACTTGGTCAGCGACAAGACGTGCTTTCTGAGCTGAGAGGCGAGCGCCCTTGTACTTGGCTGCTACTTCCATTTCGATTACCTCAGAATCAGCGTTTAGCTTTCTTGTCGGCCGCATGACCACGATAAGTACGCGTTGCCGCGAACTCACCCAGCTTATGTCCAACCATATCTTCGGTGACATAAACCGGCACGTGCTGCTTGCCGTTGTGGACTGCAATGGTCAGGCCTACCATCTCTGGAAAAACTGTTGACCGGCGGGACCAGGTTTTGATCGGCCGCTTGTCGTTAGCTTCCAGAGCTGCCTCGACCTTCTTCAACAGATGCAGGTCTATAAAAGGACCTTTCTTCAAAGAACGTGGCACAGCAATTACCTCTATGTAGTCGTTTACTTGGCCGAACGACGACGTACTATCATCTTGTCAGTACGCTTGTTCTTACGAGTCTTATGCCCTTTGGTCGGAACACCCCACGGAGTAACCGGGTGACGCCCGCCAGAGGTACGCCCTTCACCACCACCATGCGGGTGGTCAACTGGGTTCATAGCAACACCACGTACTGTTGGCCGTTTGCCGCGCCAACGTGATGCACCCGCTTTACCAAGCTGCTTGAGGCTGTGCTCGCTGTTGGATACTTCACCCAGCGTTGCACGGCAATCTACAAGCACCTTACGCATTTCACCTGAGCGCAGGCGGATGGTGGCATATGCACCTTCCCGGGCAACCAGCTGTACGGATGCGCCCGCAGAGCGAGCCAGCTGTGCACCTTTGCCAGGCTTGAGTTCGACGCAGTGGATCACAGAACCGACCGGAATGTTCCGGAGCGGCAGAGTGCTACCCACCTTGATTGGCGCGTCGATACCAGAGCGCACAGGATCACCGATCTGCATACCCTTGGGAGCGATAATGTAGCGACGCTCGCCATCGGCATACTTCAGCAGTGCAATGTGCGCAGAGCGGTTCGGATCGTATTCCAGGCGCTCAATGACCGCCGGGATACCATCTTTGGTCCGCTTGAAATCGATGACACGGTAGTGCTTCTTGTGGCCACCACCCGTGTGACGGGTTGTGATGCGGCCTACATTGTTACGACCACCCGTCTTGTTCTTTCTTTCTACCAACGGCTCGTAGGGGCGCCCAGTATGGAGATCCGGGTTGTAAAGCTTTACAACGTGACGGCGTCCGGCAGATGTTGGTTTGGTTTTGACGATCGGCATATTACGACCCCTTTACCTTATTCCACATCCAGAAAATCGATGTCCTGACCTTCTGCCAGCTTGACGTAAGCCTTACGAATGTCATTACGCTTGCCGAACCCGCGGATAGTGCGCTTGAGCTTACCCTTACGGTTCAGAACCTGAACACCTTCTACGGTGACGTTGAACAGCTGCTCAACGGCTTTCTTGATCTCGGGCTTGGTGGCATCGGGTGCTACACGAAACACAACCTGACCACGCTCTGCTGCCAGAGACGCTTTTTCCGATACGTGCGGTCCAAGCAGGACCTTGTAAATACGTTCCTGATTCATCCCAGCATCTCCTCGATCTTCTTCAGAGCGGGAACGGTCACAACGACCTTCTCGAAGGCAACCAGGCTAACCGGATCCAGGCCAGCAATATCACGCACATCAACGTGCGGGATGTTGCGTGAGGCCAGGTGCAGGTTCTGCTCGACGTTGTCGGACAGAATCAGCGCATTGGTCACACCGATGTCCTTCAGCTTGGCGTTGAATGCCTTGGTCTTCGGGCTGTCAACGTTCATGTCGTCAACAACAACCAGACGCTCCTGGCGAACCAGCTCGGAAAAAATGGAGCGCATCGCTGCGCGGTACATTTTGCGGTTAACCTTCTGCTCGAAGCCACGGGGCTTGGCAGCAAAGGTAACGCCACCGGAGCGCCAGATCGGGCTGCGGATGGTACCAGCTCGGGCACGACCGGTGCCCTTCTGACGCCATGGCTTCTTACCGCCACCGCTTACTTCGGAACGCGTCTTCTGAGCCTTGGTACCCTGGCGGGCGCCTGCCATGTAGGCAGTCACAACCTGGTGAACCAGCGACTCGTTAAAATCTTTGGCGAATGCGGCGTCGGAAACAGAAATTCCTTTGCCGCTACCTGTAATAGTCAATTCCATCGCACCGCTCCTCAGGCTTTAACTGCAGGCTTGATGACAACATCGCCGCCAGTTGCGCCGGGAACGGCACCACTTACCAGCAGCAGGTTGCGCTCGGCGTCGACACGGACGATCTTCAGGTTCTGCACAGTTACCTGAGCGTTACCCATCTGGCCCGCCATCTTTTTGCCCTTGAATACCTTGCCCGGAGTCTGGTTCTGACCAATGGAACCCGGAGCACGGTGAGACAGAGAGTTACCGTGAGTGGCGTCCTGCATAGAGAAATTCCAGCGCTTTACGCCGCCCTGGAAGCCTTTACCCTTGGACTGACCGATGGCATCAACCACCTGACCGTCCTCAAATACAGAAGCTGTAATTTCGCCACCGGCGGCCAGGTCTTCACCTTCGCCATCAGCAAGACGGAATTCCCACATACCACGACCAGCTTCAACGCCAGCCTTGGCAAAATGGCCCGCTTCGCTCTTGGTAACACGAGAGGAACGACGAGTACCGACTGTCACCTGTACGGCGCGGTAGCCATCGCTTTCAAGAGTTTTCAGTTGGGTAATGCGGTTGGGCTCAACCTCGATTACCGTTACGGGCAGCGCCTGCCCATCTTCCGTAAAAATACGGGTCATACCGGCCTTACGACCGACAACACCAATTGCCATGTTTCACCTCTTAAGTGTACGGGGCTCTCACCCTCTATGGCCTTATGACAGTTACACAGACTAATACCGGGCGGTATTAGCCGAGGCTGATCTGAACGTCTACACCTGCTGCCAGGTCCAGTTTCATCAGAGCATCTACTGTCTTTTCCGTCGGCTCAACGATGTCGAGCAAACGCTTATGCGTACGAATTTCATACTGATCGCGCGCGTCCTTGTTGACGTGCGGAGAGATCAATACGGTGTACTTTTCCTTCCGCGTCGGCAGAGGGATAGGGCCACGCACCTGAGCGCCGGTCCGCTTGGCGGTATCGACGATCTCCTGCGTGGACTGGTCGATCAGGCGATAATCAAACGCCTTCAACCGGATTCGAATTTTTTGGCTTTGCATGATGCACCAAACTCCACTCGTAGCAGCTACTTGTTAGCCGACCTTCAAAAAAAGGAGCCGCATTGTATGCATAATACCCAACCCTGTCAACAACAATGCTGGTTGACCAGGTCAGGCAGGCTTTGCGACTGAAACAGAAAAAGGGGCTGAAGAATCAGCCCCTTTTTCCTGATCAAACGAGGAGATTACTCGATGATCTTGGAGACTACGCCGGCACCAACGGTACGGCCGCCTTC
>LULX01000080.1_pt1 | contig 33133 bp, 27 predicted proteins | sample 729511 | NCBI WGS metagenome assembly LULX01 (sample SAMN03860278, study PRJNA289734) | marine metagenome | biome: seawater column; feature: ocean; material: water; isolation source: Red Sea water column Station 91 - depth 500m | place: Saudi Arabia: Red Sea | collected 2011-10-15 | depth 500 m
GGTACCAGGTACGTGATCTTGCTCTTGCGGTGGGTAGTGAAGGACGAGTAACAGGTGCAGATCCGAGTTCCGACCAGCTTGATGCTGCTCGGGAATACTGTTCTGATCTTGATAATATTGAATTTGTGGAGGAATCAGGTACTGATCTATCCTTCAGTGACGACACATTTGACAGCGTCACTTCTACTAACGTGCTTGAATACATTAATGATGTTGACAGTACAATCAGCGAAATACGACGTGTTTTAAGGAAAGGCGGGCGATACTGCACCACATCAGTTTTGTGGGATCATGTACGTTTCCATGGCCCCGAACCCGTACTGAACAACAAAATTCATAAGGTCTTCCGAGAACATTGCATTCACCAGATGCTACCACTGGAACTGCCAAGAAAGCTGCAGGAAAATGGATTTTCAGGCATTTCCAGCATGTCATTGAGTTTCCTGAACCAGACAATGCATAACAATGCTTTTGCCAAGTGGTTTTCCATTTTGATGGCAAAATTTGCTACGAGTGAGGGAATGCCCGGTGATGATGTTGCAGAATGGCAAAAACAGTTGGAAGAGGCTGATCGTGAGGGACGTTTTGGCTTCGTCAGTTTTCCTGTTCTAACAACTGGAGTGGCTGTTTAACCAGGTTTTCAGGATATTTTATGAAAGCAATTTTGTGTAAATCTTATGGCCCGCCTGAAAACCTGGTGCTTGAAGATGTTCCGGATCTTAAGCCCAAAGAAGGAGAAGTACTGGTTGAGGTGTATGCCGCTGCATTAAACTTTCCGGACACATTACAGATTGCAGGTAAATACCAGTTTCAGCCTCCCTTCCCATTCATCCCCGGATCAGAGGCGGCAGGAGTTGTTAAAGAGTCAGGTCCTAATGTAAATGGACTTGAAACTGGGGATCGGGTGATGGCGATTCCGGGAATTGGCGCCATGGCTGAACAGGTCTGTGTTACAGCAAGTAGTTTGAGAAAAATTCCGGATAGTATGGATTATAAAAGCGCAGCTGGATTTCCCATGGTTTACACCACTTCATACTATGCATTAAAACAACGGGCCAATCTGCAACCCGGAGAAACGCTCCTGGTGCTTGGCGCGAGTGGAGGGGTTGGAATGACAGCGGTTGAGCTGGGTAAGCTGATGGGTGCAAAGGTAATTGCTGGAGCCAGTTCTGAAGAAAAGCTGCAGTTTGCAAAAAATGCAGGTGCAGATTTTCTTGTAAACTACAGCGATGGAGATCTGAAAACAAAGGTTAAGGAACTGACAGATGGCAAAGGTGCGGATGTGATTTATGATCCCGTGGGTGGTGACCTTTTTGACCAGTCAACAAGATGCATCAACTGGAATGGACGATTGCTGGTTGTTGGATTCACAAGCGGGATAATTCCTGAATATAAAGCAAACCTTGCACTGTTGAAAGGAGCATCAATGGTTGGAGTTTTTCTTGGTCGCTGGATCAAAGAAGAACCGGAAGAATATGAGGCAAACCTGGTAGAACTATTTGAACTCTTTGAACAAGGAAAAATTAAGCCTGCAGTCTTTCAATCTTATAAAATGGATGATTTCGTTTCCGCTTTCAATATCCTCAAAGATCGCAAAGCAATGGGAAAAGTAACTCTTGAAATCAAAAATTAATCTTAATATAAAGAACTTGCTAAGATTGATTTATTTGTAAAAAGCAACCGGGATATACAGCTTGAGACAAATAACAAGACGATTTAATCTTTAGATAAATCATAATTTTCATTATGGATCTAGAATGAATGATAATTCAGCAGAAACAACAGGAAGACGGTCCGGACGGCGGACGCGTTCTGGTGGCCGCGCAGCAAATACCGCACGAAGAGGAACAGAGCTGTTTAAACAAAGTTCATGGCGGCTGCCCGTCAACCAGGATTCCCTGATAGAACCTGTTTCAGAGGAAGGCGTACAGGCAATTCATAACGGTGCCATGCAGATTCTGGAGGAGATTGGGATTGAATTCCTGAACCAAGAGTCGAGGGAACTTTTTGCAGAAGCAGGCTGCCGGATTGATGGCACAAACGTTAAAATGGATCGCGCGTGGGTCATGGAGATGGTTGCAAAAGCCCCCTCACAATTCACTATCACTCCACGCAATCCAAAGCACGAAATCATAGTTGGAGGCAAATACATCCTGTTTGGGAATGTGTCTTCTCCGCCAAATTACCTTGACCTTGATCTTGGGAAAAAGGTTCCAGGGACAAGGGAACAATGTGCCAACCTAATCAAGCTGTCACAATATTTCAACTGCATTCATTTGATTGGAGGTTATCCTGTGGAGCCGGTGGATATCCATCCATCTGTCCGCCACCTTGATGTTCTTTTCGACAAGCTTACACTGTCAGACAAGGTTTGCCATGCCTACTCACTTGGCAAGGAACGGGTTGAGGATGTAATGGAGATGGTCAAAATCGCCGGCGGACTGAGCGAGGAAGAATTCCAGTCCAAACCTCATATGTACACCAATATCAATTCAACCTCGCCACTAAAGCATGACCATCCAATGATTGACGGCTGCCTGCGCCTTATCCGACGCGGCCAGGCAGTTTTTGTCACTCCCTTCACTTTGGCAGGAGCAATGGCTCCAGTAACAATGTCCGGTGCGGTGACATTGTCCATTGCTGAAGGCCTGTGTAATCGGCACCTTTACATCAAATGTTGATATGAAATCAGGCGCCCCGGCTTTTGGCACACCTGAATATATGCGTGCCACACAAATCACCGGCCAGATGGCCCGTTTTTATGGCTTTCCAATGCGTGCTTCCGGGGGTTGTGCTGCAAATGTGCCTGACGGGCAATCAATTTGGGAGACATCAAATTCCTTATGGTCAGCAGTACAGTCTGGTACTAACGTGGTGTACCATTCAGCCGGTTGGCTGGAAGGCGGACTTATCGCGTGTCCTGAAAAGTTCATTATGGATTGTGAAATGCTGCAGATGATCCAGCGATATATGGAGCCCGAAGTCTGGGACACTTCGCCTGAGGGAATTGCAATTGATGCCATTAAAGAAGTTGGCCCTACCGGGCATTTTTTTGGGATTCAGCATACACAGGACCGTTACCAGAGCGCGTTTTATCAGCCATTCATCAGTGACTGGCGCAATTTTGAGGCATGGGATATTGCAGGAGGAACCTGGACTGCTCAGCGTGCAAACAAGTTATGCAAAGACATCATTGCGGATTTTGAAGCACCAGCATTGGCTGAGGACAGGCTGGAGGCGCTAGCAGACTTTGCGTCCAGGCGTAAAGCTGAAGGCGGCGCGCCAACAGATTTCTAAATGATGTTTTGGTAAGGATACAATTAAACACATTTCATACATGAAAACAATCTCTTACACGATTCAATGAAAGGTCGTTGCTATAACCGGAACCAGCAGGATGCTATGAAATTTTTCTTGACTTTTTTTGAATTTCTGTTAGTGTGAGCCATTGTCAAAAAGACTTAAAATGAGAAGTCTTTTGTGTGAACAATACAACTGTTCATCATTCATCCAACAATATCCTGTAAGGAGAAACTATGAGCAATTCATCATCAAGTAAGCTTGGGGGGCAGTGTCTGATAGCAGGGGCAATAATCGGATTCATTATCTTCATCATTCAAATATTGCTAAGCGGACCTCCGCCTGGAAACGAACATATTTTTACATATTTCGCAAATGAGGCGGTAGGCCGAGGAGCTTCAGGGGTAATAGGTACTCTTTTGTGGGTGTTGGCAAACGCGCTGATTGCGTTCGGAATATATGTGCTGAATGGATACCTGCAGGAACAGCAGAAGGATGCCTTGCTTAGCCTTGGTACATTCCTGTTTATAATAGGCCAGATAGGCCTGATCGTGGCGACAACTAAAGATGTTGCAATTATATATGCTCAGGATTCAGCAGCCACTGCAAACATTTTTACTAGTCAAGCAAGTTTGTTCTTTATGACTGGACCTCTAGCGTTTCTCGGTATTGCTTTGATTTCATTGAATCTTGCAAGCAGGGGATTTATCAATGCTCTATTTTCCAGAATAACAGCAGTTGTCTTTCTGCTGGTAATTCTTGCTTTTGTTTATTCTTCTATTGGCCTGGCAGACCCAAGCACCCATAATGTCCCATCAACCATTTTGCCTGCTTTTGCAAGTATCAGTATTGCTCAATTTTTTATAGTAATCTGGCAGCTGATGGTTGGAATGAAAATGATGAAAAACTGACTTTGGAAACAAAGTTTGTTAAATAATCCCAGGATCAGGAATTTAACTCCCTCCAAAGATTACTAATCCCCCTTGCCACAAGGGGGATTATAAGATTCATATTTCAAATATTGTAGATCCTGTAGTTTTACGGCTTTGCAAATCACGGTGAGCATTTGCGGCATCCTTCAGTGCATATCTGCGTTTGATTGGAATCGACAAACCTTCTCTTATCACATCAAACAGGGGAGCAGCAATTTCCTCTGTAAGTTCAGGAGTTGCTGTGTGTGGTGCTAAACTCGGCCGTGTGACATAGAGGGATTTTTTTCCCAACACTGCTAAGGTTAAAGCAGGAGGAGCACCTGAAGCCGCCCCAAAAGACGCAAGCACTCCAAAAGGAGACAGGCATTTTAAAGAGCCATCAAAGGTATCCGCCCCAACTCCGTCATACACAACAGGCACTCCTTTTCCATCAGTTATCTCTTCGACCCTTGCAGTAAAGTCTTCACGAGTGTAATTCACTGTATGATGGCAGCCATGGGCCTTGGCGATTTCAGCTTTTTCATCTGTACTTACTGTACCGATAATCTCAACTCCAAGTTTATTGAGCCACTGACAGGCAATAAGTCCTACTCCTCCTGCCGCGGCGTGAAACAAAACTGTCTGACCTTTTTTAACCAGAAAAGTCTTATTGATCAGGTAAGACACAGTCAATCCTTTCAGCAGTACTGCTGCTGCCTGTGAATCAGTTACATCATCAGGCAGCTTGATCAGCCTGTTAGCGGGATATACACGACTTTCTGCATAGGAACCAGCCTGCCCCATTACATAACCTACACGATCACCTTCCTTCACATTTTCCACAGCATCTCCAGTTTCTTCTACCACTCCAACTCCCTCCATGCCGATGCTGGACGGAAGATTAAGCGGATAAATTCCGGACCTTTGATAGATATCAATGAAATTTAAACCTACTTTGGTTTGATTAATGAGTACTTCCCCTCTGCCGGGTTCTTGTAATGGTATTTCTTCCCATTTCATAACCTCCGGGCCACCATGTTCGCTAATAATAATTGAATAAGACATTGACTACTTTCTAATTATGGTTTCTGATTTAACAGTGTTTATGCAGCTGTAAACATTAGAAACTGCTGACACTGGGTTTGTTATTACATTTCTTCTTATTAATTTATCCTGAAATATTTCAATAAGTTACAGCAATTCCATCTTTGCGTGGATCTGAGCCGCCTATGAGCACGCCTTCTTCATTGTCTCTGACAATTATCTGCCCCCCACCAAATAAACCACGGTCATTTTCGGAAATAACAGTGATAGAGTGACCATTTAACTGCAATGCCGAAATAACATCAGAATCAAATGATTGCTCTACAGAAACTTCGTCATTTTCGACACTTACATTGAATCTTTTTGTATCCAATGCTTCCTGAGGATTCATATCAAAATCAATCATGTTCGAAATAACCTGCAAATGCCCCTGTGGCTGATGGAACCCGCCCATAACTCCAAGGCTGCTGACTAAACTTTTGTTCCTGGTAATCATGCCTGGAATGATTGTGTTGAAGGGTCGTTTATTTGGTGCAAGGAAGTTAGGATGTTCCGGATCAATGGAAAACAGCGCACCCCTGTTTTGCAGTACAATTCCGGTTTCCGGAACAACCAGTCCTGTTCCGAAGCCCTGATAGAGACTGTTTATTAACGAGCATGCATTCCCATTTCCATCAATCACTGAGACATAAACTGTGTCTCCGTGCTGTTTAAAATTTCCGTAATGGTATTCAAAACATGCTTGATCCTCCTTAATTTCATTAAATCTCTGTTTTGCATAGTCTTTTGAAAGAAGCTGCTCAACTGGAATATTCACTTTTTCCGGATCAGCCACGTACCAGAGCGCGTCCCGGAAAGCGATTTTCATTGCTTCAATTTTGTAATGAAGCAGAAGTGCTGGTGCAATTGAAGAATCAGCTAAATCAAGATTTTCAATAATGTTCAAAGCAATTAAAGCAGCAATACCCTGTCCATTTGGAGGACATTCCCAAACATCATAGCCCCTGTAATTTGAAGAAATGGGTTTAACCCAGCTGCTGGTATGCATAGAAAAGTCATCTTCACTGAGCCAACCGCTGAACTTTCTAACATAAGCCGATATTTTTTCAGGCAAGTATCCATGGTACATGTATGACATACCGGTCTCAGCAATGCCTTTCAATGTTCTGTTCAGTTGCGGAAGAACAACTTTCTCTCCAAACCGGGGGGCCCTTCCTGCGGGCAAAAACTCGCAGTTTTCATTTATTGATAGTTTTTCTTCAGCAGACTGCCAGGCATTTGCGGTTATTTCAGAAACACCATAACCATCTCCCGAACAATCAATTGCCGGAGCCAAGACCGTATCCAGTGAAAATGCACCATATCTCTCCAGAAGCTGATCCCAGGCATCAACACATCCGGGTACACTTACAGCCATTCCAGAATAAGGACCATTTAGGGGAATGGAATCCAATCCCAATCTTTTCAGGTCTTCAATATCAGTGCTTTTAGACGATCTTCCGCTGCCGTTCAGGGCCTCAATATTTTTGGTCTTTGAGTCATAGACGAGAGCAAATACATCTCCGCCTACTCCCGTGGACATCGGCTCGACAACATTCAATACAGCAGCCGCACATACCGCGGCGTCAACCGCATTGCCACCCTTCTTCAGCATGTCCAGTCCTGCATTAGCAGCCAATGGATTGCTTGTAGCTACTGTTCCATTAAGCCCGACTGTAGCAGATCTTCGAGAGGCGAATTTGTAATTCGGATTATTAATCATCTGAAGCTTATTTTTATGGATATCATTCAGAGTACTATTGTAAATTCAAAATAGACTATATTGTTTATTTGAACTTAATTGTACTTTGAATAACATTTAGTGGCAGCAGTAATTTAATGAATTAACAAGCAGCAGTAACATTGTCAAATTGCATCAACGATTGCCTTTCCAAGTTCAGCAGTATTCCCTTTGCCGCCCATATCAGGCGTAAGCTGAATACCACCGGCAAGAACAGTTTCAATTGCCTTAATAATGTCGTCATGCGCCTCAGGATAGCCCAAATGCTGTAGCATCATTGCTCCTGCCCAGATCACTCCGATAGGGTTGGCAATTTTTTGTCCATAGATGTCCGGAGCAGAACCATGTACCGGTTCAAACATGGATGGAAAGTCTCCAGAAGGGTTGATATTGGCAGACGGTGCAATTCCAATGGTTCCGGTACAGGCCGGACCAAGATCGGAAAGTATGTCACCGAACAGGTTACTGGCAACAACCACATCATAATGCTCCGGCATGCGTACTAAATTGGCCGTAAAAATATCAATATGGTACTGATCGACTTTTACATCCGGATAACTTTTGGCCATCTCTTTGACTCGTTTGTCCCAGTACGGCATGGAATGGATAATTCCATTCGATTTAGTGGCGGATGATAAGTGTTTGGCGTCCCGTGACTGTGCCAAATTGAAGGCATACTTTAATATCCTGTCTGTACCGTGACGTGTGAAAATACTTTGCTGTGTGACAATCTCATGTTCTGTGCCCTCATATTGAATGCCGCCAATCGCTGAATATTCTCCCTCAGTGTTTTCCCGTACCACATAAAAATCAATGTCTCCGGGCTTCTTGCCTGCCAGCGGACAGGGAACTCCATCAAATAAACGAACCGGTCTCAGGTTTACATATTGATCGAATTCACGGCGGATCGGAATCAGCAGTCCCCATAGTGAAACATGGTCAGGAACTGTTGGGAAACCTACAGCACCAAGATAAATCGAGTCATGATTACGCAGCAGGTCCAGTCCTTCTTCAGGCATCATCCTGCCCGTCTTTAGATAAGTCTCACAGCACCAGTCATATTCCGTCCATTCCAGGTTAAAACCATGTCTTGATGCAGCAGTCTCTACCGAACGCACGCCTTCAGGCATTACTTCCTTGCCAATACCATCACCTGGTATTAAGGCTATTTTTAGATTTTTTTTCATAGTCAATTATTTATAAGCAGTTGATTCTGCAACAGGGCAGGTTAATACTGTCATCAAAAAGACTCAAGAAAATAAATAGATTCTCTCCTGAATCAGTTAGTTTATACTCATATAAACCACTTGTTTTCTGAAAGACTTGCTGAATGTATTCTTCAGTTATGATATTAAACAGTTGGGAGGATAACTTGATTTATCGAATAAAAATAATAATCGGTATCAATTTTTTACTGGCAATATTTCAAATCAGTATCACTGCTCCCGTACATGCTGATTCAATCGGCGCTTCTTTTATTCTTTTGAGCATTCACACCAACCCCGGAACGCTTGCATTGAGAGAGCAATACCCTAGGAGAATTGATTCAAAAGGAAATTATGTAATCACACCCGGCATTGAAGCTTACTATCAACAATCGTTAAAGTCTCGCCCATTGAAGATGGACTCCATGCGATATTTTCTGGGAGCAGGTTATGATTGTGCTGATCTGAAATACGGATTTCTTCACTGGGGAGGACGCTGGGTTTTCTCATGGACTGAAAAACTCCAACTTGAAATTGGTCTGGGCCCTACTCTCTTTTTCAGGGAATCCTGGACAAAACGATTCGCAGAAATGGTTGCTGATGAGGAAGGTTTCTGGATTGAATCTGAAAACTTCCTGCCGGGATACCAGCATAAATGGCTGATAGGGGGTAACCTGGAATTACAATATGAGATTGCTCCCAACTGGCATGCTTATTGGGGATTGGTGCCGGCTGTTATAATTGTGATGGTCAATTCTTTCGGAGTAAGATATTCATTTTAAAGAACAAAAAATAAAATCTGGTATTATTTATCCTTGATACTATACACCACTTAACCAAAAAAATGAGATGAACGCGGTCTCTCCAAAAACTATACCTACCCAGAGGCGTTTTCCAAGCAGATAAAAACCAAAAAAAGCAAAGGCCATTGGAATCAGTCTTTGCCAGAGAGAAACTTCTGCCAGCACACCCGAAGGAAGAATCAGTGTCCGCGCAACCAGTGAGGCAATGATTCCATAGGCCAGACAGGTAAACCATTCAAAGATTGGATGGTTGGCTTCAATGCGATGGCTGATCATCACCCCCGCAAAACGCCAAATATATGTAGCAAAAACTGCTGAAATGAAAATTATCCAGGCAGATGACTCAGCCATTATCTCTCCTTGTTGTCCGGGGGTTTTTAAGCCGGTTGCACAGCAGAAAAGCCAGGCTTCCTGCCACAATTCCGGACAACACCAGCCCCCATTCCGGAGTCAGCAGATGCATAGGCGGTCCTAACAGACAGCCTAAGACAAATGCAATAAGATACGGAGGATGCATGGTATTGGACATAATCAGTCCAAAATAAATCGGCACAAGAAATATCAGGCAAAGTGAAACTATTTCAGGCAGGCTTTCAAAGAGCATGTAACCCTGAAATACTCCAATGATGCCCGCAGTCATGCAGGTTATTGAAAACCCCAGGAAATAGGCCATCCTGCGGTCTGCCCTGATCTCACGTCCGCGATGCAGCATTTCTGCCCAGGTGTTGATAGAAATTAAATGTGCAAGAAAATAATTCCATTTGCGGTTATGAGGTGAATCCGCAAAAACAGGCATCATTGAAAGAGTCATCGGCATAAAGCGGGCGTTTGCTCCTGCCACTCCTAAAGCAACCGCGATCAATGGCGCACCCAACCCATACAGTTCAACATGTACTACCTGTCCAGGCATTCCCCATATCAAAACTGTGGACAACATGGAAATATAAAGTGACAAGCCCTGTTCCTGGGCCAGCGAACCAAATCCTGTCATTGCGGAAAAGAGCAGCAAAGCAGGTATTCCAAAAGCATTTCTTATTCCCGCAAAAACTGCCTGCTTATTGGTTTTGAGGTCTTTCATCTTCTACTGTGTAAATCTAATGATGAACAGTTAAGCAGTCCGGCCAACTTTTGAGGTTGAAAATGTTTTCGCGGACAGAGTGTCTGCATGTTGATACAAACGCTGCAGCAGCAGGCATAATTCACGGTATAAGCAGTGAATATCAGGTACCGCTGGAAAAATCCCAAGGAAAGGACAAATTCACTCTTAAAATTGAGCGTGAAAAAAATAAGGACAGCTCAGGGGATGAGCATATAGAAAAAAACATTCAGTCTTTATTCAAAAACAAAATATACGTTACCCCGGAAGTTGAGGTTGTTGACTATGGATCCCTTCCCCGAAGTGTAAGAAAAACAAAACGAGTGTCTGACCTGCTTCAAATAAAACAGACCTTCTTGGCTCCCCTCCACCCACTTCGCTCACTTCTTTGCATTGTTTGCCGTTAACAATTCCAAGTTCCGCCTCGAATATTACCCTTCACTGGTGACCGCGGGGACGATAAATAGTCTGTTCCGGACAGATCACACTTGTGAGGAGCTTCATGAAATAAAGCGGCACTTCAGGAATTGTCTGATCTTCCTGCTAAGCACGTTCATGAAAGTTATTCCACAAAGCAAAAATTGAATGTGGCTCAAAAGGTGCCTTCAAACGAACATCTGCAAGCGACATCGTACGTCCTGTTGGTTTGGGGTTATTAAAATGTCCCCTTGGTATTCTTCAATAGTATCACCAGCCAAGGTGCCGAACGATGTTGTTTGATCCTGATATTTAAAACGAATCCGGTTTGTCATGCTTTATTTTCTGTTTGGCGGAACAATTGTAGTTGTCTGCAATATCAAAATGAAACATCATATCACAGATTAAGTTAAATTGAAGGGATTTGGTAATGAGGAATGGAGGAGACACGGATCACACGGATGACCACTGATACCCCTCACCCACCGCATGCGGTCCACCCTCTCCCCATGGGATAGCGTCAAAGTAGGTGTAAATGATAAAGCAACACCCTGGATTCCGGGACGGCACTTCGCTTAGCCCGGAATGACAGCTTTTTATTAAACCATCATAATTAAGCAGATTAAATGACACTGTATCACACGTTCTCCACTCAAGAGGAAATTGAACAGGAATACAATCCGCGTTTGTCGGTGGAAAATGTTGAAGAGCATGTAAACTGGTATTCGTCTGAAAGCAAAAGGGTAATCAGGGAATATTCAAACATGCCTGGGGTTGCTTATGGTCCAACGCGAGCAGAAATCCTGGATATTTACCCCGCGGATAATGAGTCGGCCCCGGTACACATTTTTTTTCATGGCGGATACTGGCATTCGTTTTACAGCAGTGATTTTGCATTTGTGGCAGAAGGACTTGTTCGTAACGGGATTGCTGCTGTACTGGTAAATTACGCGCTGTGTCCGTCAGTTACAATTGATGAAATTGTGCGTCAATCCAGTGCGGCGGTGGCCTGGACTTACAACAATGCGGAATCTTTTGGTGGAAACCCGGATAAAATTACTGTATCAGGACATTCAGCAGGAGGACACCTGGCAGGCATGATGATGTCTGTTTCGTGGGGAAATGATTACGGACTTCCTCAGAATTTGATCAAAGGATTTCTGCCGATCAGCGGACTTTTTGATCTGGCGCCATTTCCGCATTCATGGCTGCAGCCGAAATTGCGACTGACCACGGAGCAGGTTACACGCAACAGCCCTGTGTTGCTTAAACCTGCCTGCAATGCTCCTGTTGTCGTGGCGGTTGGTGATGAAGAGTCAGGTGAATTTCATCGACAATCTGAAATTTATGCCGCCTTTCTGCAAAAACATGGAATTGACGCCAAATATATGCCGGTAGAAGGAAAAAATCATTTCAGTGTTGTTGATGATTTCCTGGGAGAAGGAGGTGACTTTTGCAAAATAATAATTGACTGGTCTCAGTGACTATCAACTATATTAACGCTTAAACATCACAATGAATGCCAAAACATTCAGGATTGACTGTTGGAAGTCTGAAACAGATAATGTCTGATGAAACTTGAACATTAATGGAATTACTAATGAATCTTGAAAACGCATCAATATTGGAACTGAAAAACTGGGAACAAAAACTCGCGCTGCAGTACAGGGAATATCAGGACGATGGATTAAAGCTGGACCTCACACGCGGCAAGCCTGGAACAGAACAGCTGAACCTGGCTGATGAAATGGAAGGACTGCTGAAAGATAAAATGATCTCCGCAAATGGGACTGATCTAAGGAATTATGGAGGAATTGACGGAATACCTGAAGCACGAAAACTTGGCGGGGAAATGCTTGGACTTCCTGAAACTGAAGTTATTTGCCAGGATAACAGCAGTTTAGCGCTGATGTATCTTTATATGCTTCATGCTTTTTATCATGGTTCACAAGGTGCGGACACGGCCTGGGCCAGGGAAGGTGAAGTAAAATTCCTTACACCCGTTCCCGGATACGATCGTCATTTTGGCATTTGTGAGGAATTAGGCATCCGGATGGTTAATGTAAAGATGCTTGATGATGGTCCGGATATGGACGCAGTGGAAGATTTGGTACGAAATGATAAAAAAATCAAAGGCATGTGGTGTGTTCCCAAATACTCCAATCCCACCGGATGCATTTATTCTGATCAAGTGGTGGAGAGGATCGCGGCGCTGGGCAAAATCGCTGGACCGAATTTCAGGGTGATGTGGGACAACGCCTATGTAATGCACGACCTTTTTGAGAACCCTGTAAAGCTGGCAAATGTGATGGATTTTTGCCGCAAACATGGCACGGAAGATAATTTGATTTTAACCGCCTCCACTTCAAAAATTACCTGTGCAGGTGCAGGGATTTCATTTTTAGGCACGTCTGAAAAAAACCTGAAACATTTCCGTAAACGCCTGGAGGTGATGAGCATTGGGCCGAACAAACTGAACCAGCAGCGTCATGTGCTCTTTTTAAAGAATCTTGAAGGTGTGAGGGAACACATGAATAAACATGCAAACATACTGAGGCCGAAGTTTGCCATGGTGCGCGAGCACCTGGAAGAAGGTCTGGGCGGAATGGGAATGGGAAGCTGGCACAACCCTGAAGGCGGATATTTTGTTTCATTTGATTCAATTCCCGGACTTGCCGCAGAAATAATCCGGCTTGCAGGAGAGGCCGGCGTAAAGCTTACTCCGGCAGGCGCTACTTTTCCTTATGGCAATGATCCGGAAGATAAAAATATCAGGCTGGCTCCAACTTTTCCGGTTGTTGAAGATTTGGACCAGGCAATGAAGGTTTTCGTGACCTGCGTACAGTTAGCCTCTGTACGTGCACGCCTGTAAAACAAAATAAAATCCTTTCACTTCACACATCCTGATCCAGTTTTAACCTTGAACAAAGAAATCAGCGACTGGCAATTATTTCAGCGTTTCCTCGTTTATGTGCGTCCGCACTGGAAAAATGTCGCGCTGGGTGCTGCCACTGTTCCTTTTTCAATAGCCGCAACTTTATTGCTCCCCTGGTTTATCATCCGAATCATAGACGATCATGTAGTTCCTGGTGATTTGGATGGTTTGATGGAGATGGTGGCCTTAATGACCGGTGCAGTTGCTGTCGGTTATTTCTCGGATTCAATTTATACATTTACCCTCCAGAAAACCGGACAGCTGGCCATCAGCGCAATGCGCAGTGATCTCTACGCGCATATTCTTTCCATGCCCCGTTCCTTCTTTGACCGCTCACCAATCGGCGTGGTTCTGACACGGCTCACAAGTGACATGGAAGCGCTCAATGATTCCCTGGCAATCGGTGTGCTTTCGCTGTTCACGGACTTTCTCAAAACAATTGCTCTGCTGATACTTTTAATCACTCTGAGCTGGAAGCTCACACTTGTGGTGATGCTTATTTTGCCTCCGATATATTTTGTCAGCAAATTCCTGCGTCTGCGTTTGCGGCATTATTACAACCTCACGCGTGAGGCGCTCGCGAACGCAACAGGTTATTTGCAGGAATGTCTGAATGGAGTGAAAACTATTCAGCTGTATGCGGCAGAGAGAAAAGTTCAGAACCAATTTGAAACAAAAACAAGGCACTTCTTTAAGGCACAGTCTCATTCAAATTTTTATGATGCGGCGCTTTATTCTGTGATTGAAGGTATCACCTCAATCGCGCTTGCCTTGATGATCTGGTATGGTTCACAGCAGATACTGGCGGGAATTGTTTCAATTGGGGTTCTGGTGGGATTCATCAACACTCTGAACCGTATTTTTGTGCCGATTCGGGAATTTACTCAGCAGATTTCTGTTTTTCAGCGTTCACTTTCCTCACTGGAAAATATCGACAAATTATTTCGTGAACTGCCCGAAGATCAGGATACAGAGTTGGCTTCAGGAAAATATTCTGAACAGGAACAGGCAAAACGTCTCCAGAAATTTGAAGAACTGCGGTTTGAAGATGTACACTTCCGATACACAGAAAACGGACCATGGGTTCTGCAGGGTGTGTCATTTAAAGTTAAAAAAGGAGATCGCGTGGCAATAGTCGGTGCAACAGGATCAGGCAAATCAACAATTGTACGCGTTCTTAATAGGATTTACACCCGTTATCAGGGATCAATCACAATAAATGGAGTGGAGCTGAGCGACATTTCACGCAAACATCTGCAAAGTATGATTGCTCTGATGCAGCAGGAATCATATTTGTTTGAAGAAAGCATCAGCTTCAACATCGCCTTGAACCGTCCGGAAGTATCGCTGGACAAAATCAGGGAGGCATCAAGATATGTTTACGCGAATTCATTTATTGAGCAGCTTCCGGAAGAATATGACTTTAAATTGCTTGAAGGAGGTAAAAACGTTTCTGAGGGGCAGGGACGCCTGATTGTTTTCGCACGGGCCCTGGCTGGAGAAAGTGATTTAATATTGCTTGATGAAGCAACAAGCTCTGTGGATTCTGTGACAGAGAACCTTATACAGAAAGCAATTGAACGTATTTTTCAAGATAAAACCGTGATTGCAATCGCACATCGACTGAGTACGATCCGAAATTCTGATTTGATATTGGTGATGGAGGCCGGGAAAATTATAGAGCGAGGATCTCACACGAAGCTGATACAGCAAAGCGGTGTTTACGCGGGATTAATCGAAACGCTGTCCACAGAAACAGAGCCGGCTGCTTTAACTGCGAAATAAAAAGTTCTACACAATATTTGCAATCTCTTTAAATTTACTTGCTTTTCTTTATCATACTGTCATAATTGATATATTCCCTCTTCAATTCAGAAGAGTTTTTTTAATTTAAATATAAGGTCATAATGGCAACAGGTAAAGTAAAATGGTTCAACGAACGCAAAGGTTACGGATTCATCGAACAAGAGTCCGGTAAAGACCTGTTCGTACACCATTCTGAGGTCCGCGGTGGATATCTCAGAGAAGGAGAAACCGTGGAGTTCGAAATTGGAGAGGGGCAAAAAGGCCCTTGTGCGGTAAGTGTTCAAACTGCTTCATAATTCAGTTTAGAATAAAACGTAAAAAACGGGATGGCTGCAATTGCGGGTATCCCGTTTTTTTTTGCGCTTTTTTTTATCATAGCTGTTGAATTGGGATTTAAATGAGTCAAATACAGGAAGATTTTCAAGATTTTTTACGTTCTCTGCGTACAGTGAAATACTGGTATATGCTGCTGATGTTAATGCTGGGGTGTATTGCGTTCAGTTTTGTTGTGAATGGTATTTTGATCCCGCAGCATTTTTTTGCTGCTGGACTGACAGGGATTACATTATTCTTCTACGACTACATCAGTGATTATATATCACTAAGCCTGTTGATTATTCTGCTGAACATACCAATATTTTTTGTGGGTTATCGGGAGTTTTCTGTTAAATATATGTTGACTTCATTAATCGGCATGAGTATGTACTCGGCAAGTCTGAAGCTCACCGAGGGTGCCTATATTCCCATTGAGGATCCAATGATTGCGGCAATCTTCGGCGGTGTACTGTCAGGATTTTCTACCGGATTGTACCTGCGGCTAGGAGGGTCAGTCGGCGGGCTGGATATATTGGGAACTGTGTTAAAAAAACGATTCGAAATTCCAATCGGTTATTTGTTTAATGCAGTCAACTTTATTGTTATTGTCGGTAACGCGATCCTGTATGACCTTGAGTCAGCTCTGTTTACAGGAGTTTTCATGTATGTGTTCACCTGGAGCATGCAAAAAGGGCTGATCGGATTTTCCCAGCGTAAATCGGTATTTATCATTTCCTCAAGGCCGGAGGCAGTGGCGGAGAAAGTTCTACAAAAACTGGACCGCGGATTTACTTATTTTCATGCTTCCGGAGGATATGACCATGCGGAAAAACGTGTGATTTATACTGTCATAAATCTGATGGAACTGGGACGGCTGAAAGAGTATTTGTTTGATACTGATCCGGACGCCTTTATTGCTGTCCAGGACACAGGGGATGTGATCGGCAGACGCTTTCTGACCTGGGAAGATGAAGGATTCCGGAAACGAAATAAACAGGACACAGAAGTTCAGGCGTGATCTTCAGGTGATTGACTGGTTCAGGAAAAGTGAGTATCTGCATCATTTTTGTACCATCGCCTTTTATACATATTTGCCCGCTGCTTTGAAAATTATGTTTCTGGTTTTCTCCAGTAGTGAATATGAATCCAGTTTGTTCAAATCAACCCACCTCACGTCTTTTGCGTCATCACCGGGACGGCACTCTCCTGACTGCCATCGACCCTGGTAATCCACCAGTGTGTAATGGTATTGTATTTTCTCCTGCTCGTCAGGAATGATCGCGTCCACCACATCCACCAGCGAAAGCTGGTCAACTTTGATTCCGGTCTCCTCAAGCAATTCCCTGTGCGCCGCCTGTGCTGCAGTTTCTCCCAGCAGTTGCAAGCCTCCGGGGATGCTCCACTTGCCTTTATTCGGTTCTTTGTTTCGCTGTATCAGCAGCACCTTGTCATCACGGAAAACAACAATGCCGACTCCTACATACGGCCGCTCTGGATATTCTCTTTTTTCCCGGCTCATTCGTAACCCTGTAGCCAGTCCTTCAATGAAACACGCACCGCTTCTGCCTGAATACCTTCTGTTACGGTAATTCCTGCCTGCCGGAGGAGCCTTATTCCTTCACCGTTTACTTTTGGATGCGGATCTCTAATTGCAATCACAACATGTGAGATATTTTTTTCAATAATTGTTTCCGCGCATGAAGGACTTCTGCCGTGGAAAGAACAGGGTTCCACTGTACTGTAAAGTATTGATCCGCTGAGAGAGTGGCCCTGTGACTCAGCGCTGCGGATTGCTTCAGCTTCAGCATGCGGGATTCCGGATGATTGTGTGTGACCTTCGCCCAGAACTTTGCCATCCCTCACAATCACGCACCCCACCCAGGGATTATCGCCGGTTTTTTTAAATACTTGCTCTCCCAGTTCGAGAGCGCGTGTCATGAAGTCCGGATTGATTTCAGGCATGTTAATCTGAAATAATGAGGTTTTCCTGATAAATGATTTAAACTGAGGGTGAAAATTTTAGTTTGATTACTTTTTTCTTAAGTCCTCCCCTCACCCTGACCCTCTCCCAATGGGAGAGGAGGGGACCGCTTGCGGTGGGTGAGGGACATTAGGTAGAGAGAAAAAATGCTGCTCTGAATACACACCTCTTTCAAACCAGAGAGGGAATTTCCCAGGTCAATATCTTCAAAACAGAAATCCGAATCCCGCGTTAATCTGTCCGGAAACAAGCTTTACAGAATCAGCAATTATAACTGATTGCCCGGACATCTGACACTGATAATTCTTAAATTCGCTGTTATTTTGCCTGTAACCCAGCAACAGTTCTCCGCCGATTAACGGTATCCCAAAAATTAAAAATGCTGTTTCGCCTGAAATGCTTTCAGTGACATACTCCACAGAACTCTGGTTTAATTTACTGTGGCCTCTGATCATTTGTCCTGCGCCTAAAGTTAAACTGAGCCTGTTTCCAATTGTATAAGACAAATCAAGGCTGTTGTTTTTAAATATGTATGATACACCGTCTAGACTTCCAATTGAATTTACTCTCGAGTAACCAAGACCAACTCCATTGGCAAACACGAAATTAACGCTGTGTCCTGAGGTGCTTAGCTTCGCCTCCTTGCTGGTGGATCCTCTTGTAATTTCATTTTCCGCTGAGTACGGAACTAAATAACGCAGCCGCCAAAGTTCCTCCGCGGCAGCAGAATTACCTGAAAGCAGAATCAAGGCTACAATGCAGAATTTCAGAAATGAATACACATTAGAATTGGGGAAAATTTTGTAATTGTTAATAACTGGTCATGCAAATTAAATGCTTTTTGTGTTGATCAAAATATATATACCAAATGTGGTTATTAGTTTGCTACGAGTTATGGAAGAAAATCTCTAAATAGTATAAACTGAAATGCATTCTTCATCTTACAGGCAGGAGCAATTGGACGGATCAAATTTGCAAGGCGAAGTAACACTTTCCGGGACTGGAGCAATCGAAGTTTTCCGTGCCGGACATCAGGCTATGTCAGAAATTAATGGTCTGCGGGGTTTGGTGTTCAGGGGTGTGCTGTTAAATTATCTGATTTTTTTCGGCGCTGTACTTCTGTTGAACGGGCTATTTTATTACCTGCTGCTCAACCCGTTTATAAACTGGCTTTTTGGGGGAGGCGATGGTTTTTGGGCCGCTGCAGGAGCTGTGTTATTGTGGAGTATCCAGCTGACTGTTGCAGCTGCTTTTGCAGTGGTGGCCTTGCGTTTTTCTGTGTCACTGGTCAGCCTCTGGCATCAGGGTTTAGTTAAGCGGATAATTCAGCATTTCAGGGAAATTGGAGAACGTCCTTTTTCGCTGAAAGAATGGTGGGCTGATATGAAATATATTTTTAATGAAGCCCTCAGGTCGTGTTTGTTTCCTGTGCTGCTGCTGTTTGTGGGATTGATTCCGGTGATAGGGATAATGCTTGTTTTTGTGCTCGAATCACATCTGCTGGGAAGAGAAAGCATCATCGCTTATACGGACAGTTTAACTGATCCTGATGAAGCGCTGGAACTTCGTGGGAAATGGCGCTGGCTGCCGATTCGCATAGGCTGGCTGCCGACCATTCTTGCTTTTATCCCCTTTATCGGCTGGCTGTTTCTGCCTTTATCACTGACCTACGAGGTGATCGGTTTGGCTTTTTTGGCTGAGCAGTCCAGAAATAAATGATCACCAGAGCCAGGCTGCACCGCGAACGCCGCTTGAATCTCCATGTTTTGCCGGACGAATCGGGGTGGTGAATTCATTTCCTAACACCCAGTCACTGACAAGACCCGGAAGATTCTGATATATCCGGGAATTATTTGACATTCCTCCTCCAAACACCAGCACATCCGGATCAAAAAAATTAGCTGCAGTCGCGATTGCACGGGCAAGTCGATTTTCGTAAAGCTGCATTACTTTTTCCGCAATATCATTTCCTTCTTCGAGAAGCCGGATAATTTCACGTCCTCGTATTCTTGTTCCTGTTTGACGCTCATATTCATTTTCAAATCCTGTTCCGGAAACAAATGTTTCAAGGCAGCCGCGCTTTCCGCAAAAACAATCTATGCCTGGATACTCTTCCGGAGTCATCCAGCCCAGGGTTGTGTGTCCCCATTCTCCAGCAATTGCATGATGTCCGGTATGCACATTCTGGTCTATGGCAATTCCGCCTCCGCATCCTGTACCGAGGATAATGGCGAAAACAATTTTTGCGCCGGCGCCTGCTCCGTCAACTGCTTCTGAAACAGCCAGGCAGTTTGCGTCATTTGCCAGCCTCACTTTCCTGTCAAGCGCGGATTCAAGGTCATGTTCAAAATCCTTCCCTATGATCCAGGTGGAATTAGCGTTTTTTATTAGACCGGTTTGGGGTGATATTGTTCCGGGAATTCCGATTCCGACTGTGCCTTTTTGTTTTGTCTCAGATTCAAGATCATTTACAATTCCGGCAATCGCCCTGACTGTTCCGTCATAATCATGCCGGGGTGTGTCAATTCGTTTCCGAAAAAGTTCTGTTCCATTTTCAGCCAGGGCGATGCCTTCAATTTTAGTTCCGCCCATATCTATGCCTATGCGCATAATCTCCTGTTTATTGGCTTAAAAAAATTCAAATTTAAGGTTTAAATGAATTCAACCTGTATTAATTTGATTTACCAGTCTTGCCGGCATTTTATTATTCAGCTGTTCTCCGCAATAACAGTTCATTTACGGATTTAATAAGTTTCCATTCTTCAGAAAGGCTGAATTCCCAGTGTTTGCTGTCTGAACGTAACAGTTCAAATATATTACGAAGCTTTTTATAACTCAATTCCATATTTGTCAAAGCAGTAATGAAATTATAGACAATTTCTTCCTGAAGCAAATTGTTTGCTTTATTTAGATCATCCAGAGACAGTCCATCAGAGGCTTTGTTGTCAGCAATTCCTATGTAATTTCTCCATTCTGCATATTCACTGTCCAGCCAGTCCCGAAAAAGTCTGCTTTGTTCGTTCAAATCGCTGATCCGTGAATTCAGTCCTTCCCTGGTTAGTTCATCAAGGAGAGGAATAAGTTCCATTCGTACACGGTTGCGAAGATAAGCCGGGCTTAAATTGGTGAGATCCTCCATCCAGTTCAAATTATTGCTTATTAAATATTGCTGCAGTTCAAGTTTACTGCAGTTGAGCAGTGGTCGAATAAATGGAGGGTTTTTCCATAGCATGCCCTGAAGATTTGAAATGTGGGTGCCACGCAGCCATTTCAGCAGCAGTGTTTCCGTCTGGTCATCCGCATGATGTCCGGTGGCAATGCAGTCTGCTCCTACTGTATTTTGGATTTTAAGTGATTCCTCAATCCGCCATTGGCGGGCAGAGTCCTGAAGCCCTGACTGTCCGGATTTTAAGTGCTTTGCAGTTTTGCAATGAAAAGGAATTTTGTACTGTTCAGCCAGTGATCTGACAAAATCCTGTTCCTCATCTGCTTCCGGACGCAGCTGATGATTGAAATGCAGTACATGTAATTCCAACCCAAGAAGAGCGCTCAGACGCTGAAGCAGATGCAGCAGTGAAACTGAATCACTGCCTGCGCTGACACAGACTAAAACCTTTACAGGCTTTTTGGCGGAGTTTTTGTTTTTAGATTTTGATTCGGAGTCAGCAAGCCGGTGAGAATCCCAGTTTTTTCTAATTTTTTGTAGCAGACTCTCCACTGGATGATCCGGGTGAAACTAACCTTTCCTTGTATTTAGAATACGTGTTCCTCAGTTTCATTGAGTTGACTCAATGAATTTTCCAGGCGTTTTTGCAGTGGTTCAAAACTGTCATCAATAGTGACTGCTACATCCACAGATTCTTTTCCCAGCTGAACCAAGGTCTTCATTCCATCTTCTGTGAAGCGCATCAAATCACGGTGAACAAAACCGTAATGGGTTAAATTGCCAAATTCTGTCAGCACCGGCAGGTCAGCTTTTCTTGGAGATGATTTTGAAGTCAGTTTTAATGCTTTGCGGTAGGCCACAACCGCACGATTATAAACAGGAGCCATGTTTTCACGTGCAGCACGATCACCACTTTCAACCCGCATTTGTTGAAATTTCAGTGCCTGCATTTGGATACGTCCCTCCATTACCAGTGGATAAGTCAGCTTGTTATCAACCCGTCCTAGCTGTTTTGCCAGTTCAAGCCCTGCATCCTGAAGCAAAGGGATTTGTTTTAACAATTCGATTGCTTTGACTGCTTTGCTGATTATCATATTCTGTTTGTTTGGGCTGACTTCTTCCTGGCTGAATCCAAAGAAAGAGGATTTTGATTGTGTTCCCGTAATAAGCTCCTCAATTTCTTCACCTGAAAGCGTGATTGTCATCCTGGTTTTTATATTGTTTAACACCGTTTCACATTGTTCTATCAATGATTCAGCAATTTGTATTTCTGTTTTGGCGGAAGCAATATCTCTTACATGAGCATCTTCATCTTCATGGTCACTCATGTCAATCCCGCTCATGTTTACATGTTTTAATTCTTCTGATCTGATTGCCATCATTTTATGTTTATGTATATTTGCCAGCCTCTCCAGATAGGCACGATAAGTAAAGACAACCAGCTGCAGAAAGGTGGGACTGATATCACACAGATAAATTGGGATTGAGGACTGCAGCATCAGGTTCAGAAGAGCATCAAGGTGAAGATCTTTGCGGTCAGCCATTACAATATTCACCAGGCGCAAACGGGCAAGGGCGTTGGTAGGGTCCTTATCTAAGTGTTTGATCATCTTAAGCACCTCTTTGTTATCAGGTGCTTCATTCTGCAGGATTCTGCCGTCTATGTGAGGATTGTCAGCTTTGCTGCTGACAAATTTGTGCAGTTTGTGTTTTTTTTTATGATTTTTGATGTCCTTAATAATATCAGCTATCTGCTTTTGAATTCCGATGAAGTTGACATTAGGCGTTTTTGGATTTTCTACAAGTTCTGCTGCGGCCATCTTTTAACTCCGTAAACCTGTCAAATTAAAAAACATTTAAGACTACTGCCTTTGTCATTATACGGATTAAATATTGATTTTGAAACTTTTTTCTCAAACTTGACTTGGTCAGCTTCAGCAGAAAAACAGTTCTCAGAAACGTAGACCTGCTTTGCCGATCTGGTCAAATGTGCGGGTAGTGGGAGTCGGTTTCAGCTGTTCTCTTGTACCGATTGAATTATGCGGCCATAGTGTGTTGGCAATCGCGTTAAGGTAACTCTGTTTCAATGTTTCTGAAACCGGAATATTGAAGTTTGAACCATTGACCCAGAGACGCAAACTTGGCTGGTGTGAAGTTTTGAGAGGCACTTTGAGTTTTGAGAACTGGCGCATGAATAAAAGCCGGCACTCCTGACTGTTGAGGCGCATAAAAAATCTGGGCAAAGCCTCGTCTTCACCAATTTTTAATTTTTCCGGAACATTCTTGATCACAATGTTTCCAATATCAAAATTTATTACAAACAGTTCAGCAAGATTATCACGGATGATTAGTGAAATTGTGTTAAGTTTGTTGACATTGCAGATCATTAGAACATCACGGATGTAGTGTATGTTTTCCATCATTTCAAGGGGAGCAACCGCAAATGGAGCAAAAAATGAGTTTATTTCAGCAGCCAGTGAAAACAATTCTACTCCTGTAATGTTATTTTTTGCTGCTGCACTGTTAACCTGGGTCACCGGTTTTTCAAAAGTAGTAAGATTTTCTCTTCCAAATCCTACAATTCCGCTTAACGTACAGCGTGCTGCACCTTCCACCAGGTCTGCTTGAAACATTGGTGTCAGCTTTTCTGATTTGATTTCATCACTTTTTTCCTTGCCGCTGGACAATGTGCTGAATTGCCACTTGCAGGATTCCCGCAAATATTCCACCTTAATTATTGATCTTGAGGAACACAGGCTTTTTGAGAATGGCAGAGTAAGTTGATACGGCTTACTTTCAAAATTTCGTTCAAAATGATACTGAAATATCATATTTTCCAGCTCATCTCCTGCAATTTTTATTTTTGAATTTGCAATTATATTTCTGATACAGCTTTCCTGTTTTTTTATGCCGTGTCGGGCAAAAAAATCTATAATGTATGACTGCACACTTTTAAGCTTTTGCAACTCCTCATATATAAGCCTGGACTGTGTTTGCTCAATCTTGTTGAGAGGGGTATTATTTTTAAGTTTTACCAGCACTTCACGATTTTCAATTGAGACACGTTGATAGACAGTTTCCAGTAAAGGATTAAGAAATTTTTCTGCATCAGCTTTTTCAATTCGTTTTTCGCTCAATCGTGACAGCTGGTTGATAATTTGTGTAAGAGCCCTGCTATGTCCGATTTTGCAAAGTTTCTTCTCTACCCTTGTTAGTGACTCAATAAATTGCTGTTTAAGTGCTATTTCCATTTTGGAGCACGCTTCATCATTCAATTCAGAAATAAGAATAAGCTGCCTGCGTTTTTCAGGAATTGAGAAGAATATATTGTAAAAATCAACCATTGCTCTGCTGCGCCATGTTGCCTTCTCGTCCAGTACAATTGGATTACCATCTTCTTCAAAATTAATGATGTCTGAAATACGCATGTGCTTAGCGAAGCAGAAGACAATGTTTTGCTGTATTTCAGAGAGTGTGCTCAATTCAAAAACGTGACATTTTTCCTGCTGCTGTTCATAGCCTTCAAAACGTGTCAGCATTTCAGTGAATTTCAACCACCATGGATCAAGCTGCAGTTCAGGATAGTCTTTTTCCAACTTAAGGATGGCGTTAATCAGTGGTCCTTGATTTTTTTCCCGAATGAAGTACCTTCCACCCGGATTCCATAACAGCCTTGAGACACTTGCAGGCGGGTCATTTTTGTTTTCAATGCAGACAATCATTTCCAGCCACCAGCAATTCAGCAGAGCAGTTGGGAGGTTTCTTTGAGTGATTTTCTTGCTTTCCCTCAAAAAGATGGGTATGGCATGTTCCAGAAACATTTCCCTTGGGATCGTCATTTCTCCCCAATTCGGTAATTTGCCAAAAACAAACGATTCTGAATCATCCTCCAGAATGATTGGTTTTCTCCGAACAGTTCTCTTTCTGAGAAAATCTTCTGCGTCATTTTGATCAGCATGATCATTTTTATTAAATTCTGCAGCAAGTATTTGCTTAAGTGTCCATTCTGCTTCCGGAAAAACACCAATTGAGGAGAGGACTTTAAAATTTTTCGGCAGATCAAACGGCATGGGAATGATACCACACATCATCGTTGCCGGATTGAGAAGAAAATCGTTCTGAATCAAGGAGTAAGCCTTACTCCCATGGTGCGAAACTAAAAACGAAGTATGCTGCCCCGAACGCTGTTTTCGCAAAAAATGAGTTGAAAATTGTATTTGTGCAGCAGGAAATTTCTTGTTGAGATATGCTTCTGCCTGCCGGAATTTGAGATGTAACGGATATTCAAAATCAGCCTCATGCTGCCGGGCCTGACTGTCAGAAAAGATTTCAATCATCTTTACAATTCGTGAACTGTAGTTGATTCCCATTTCAGACAGGATCCGTTTTTCCAGACTTTTTTCAAGTGTTATTTTTTTGTCACTGAAGTGTTGTTTAAGAATTTTTATTGCTTCTGTCACAATCTTGCTCGATGAGTAGGCTGCATGAGCTGCAAGGTGCTCAATGAACTCAGTCAATAGCAATGATAATTGTGAGTTATTTGCCAAACTTGTTAAAAAACATTCGTACTGATCTTCCTCCAAAATTGTATCCGTTTTGATGTTATTCTTTTCCGCATAACGCTGTAGCACTGTCATGGCGCCGCTTTGATCAAGAAAACTTGTTCGGTAATAATCAACCAGTTGATTCAGTAGCTTTTGCTTGCTGAATTTCTTTTTGGAAAATTGGAAAGCACTTTTTTGTAATTCATTTCCATCCTTTTTCAGAAAAGGAAAAACATCCATGAGGTTATCAAACAAATCTTCGCAATCAGGAAATATTCTCAAGGTTCTGATAACTGACTCTTCAAAGAATTTTTTCTGCTCTTCGGGAGTTCTATTTTGGAGATGCTGCTGAATTAATTTTTTTAACTCTTCATGGTGGCTGCTTTCAAAGATAAGTTCTACCACTCTCTTTTCTTCATTGGTTAATCCTTCTCTGAATTGTTTTATTAAAGATTCAGATGCTGATTTTTTAAATTTTGTTTGCTCTCTGACAGTCAGTACATTGCTGTAATAGTAATCATAAAAAGTGTTCATCACATTCGCAGCAAGTGCCACCAGGAAATCCGCGTCATTCCAGCTGAATTCAAATTCAGGGTTGGTATTGATGATTATATGTGCATCAAAACCTGAATCAGGCTTGTGTCCAATACCACCCAAACTCCCGACTGAAGTAATTGCCTTGATATGCTGTTCTGAACTTTGATTAAAGTGACTCATCAGACTTGTTCCGGAAAATTCCTTTTCCAAGTAGGCGATCATTCCCGCTTCACCCTTAATTGAGGGAGACGGCAAAAACCTTTCAAGCCCTTCTACGCCGTGAAGTGCTCCTTTTTGGAATACATCATAGGTCAGTGTGCTCATCACAGGTTTTCCATTTTTATCGAACTTGCCTGTCTGTTCCTGCACTTTTAATGGTTTGGTATTCAATGGATTGACATCAAACAGCAGAAAACTCTCAAACATGGCCTGCAGCATTTCTTTGTCAGCCAGTTCAACCATGCTTTGCAAACGCAGGCGGTTGATGCGTCCCATTTCATCAAATTCCCTGTTAGCGTATTCTTTCCATTTTTTCAGCTGTTTTTTCTTGTAGGACGCCCGTAATGAGTCACTGATTTTGGTGGTTTTGAGAGATTTTAAAATGGATTTAAATACGTTTTCCGCGTAATCTCCCTGAGGATTACAGGGCACCTGCGCGTTAAATGAACAAAGCAGCTTCAGTTGCTGATCAAGATGAAAATCTGTATCGGAACTAAAATAGTTTGAAATAAACAGCATTCTGCAAAAGCAAATTGTGAAGTTATGCAATTATTTTATTATTCCCTTACCATGTCCCTCTCCCCTGGGAGAGGAGGGACCGCGATGCCTGAGCGAAGTCGAAGGTGCGGTGAGTGAGGGGCGGGTCCTGATCTAATATCTGGTTAATGAAGGGAGATCAAAAGACTTGTTCGTGTTGAGATTGCACAGCCCAGGGAGAGAGAATTTGTCAGCACAATCTCAGTTGTATTCAATCAAGTCCTCCTTTTGCTAAATCACCAAGGCGGCCAAAGAATCCTGTTTTTTGTTTACCCAGTAAGGGCGCAAGCTTTTGCAGGCGTTCACGCACAAGGCTTCCGCTTTGCTGACGCTTGATTTGAACATTGGGATTAGCAAGTTTACTGGCCGATATAACGTTTGAATCATTCACATCTGCTGGACGCAGTATTCCGGTTACAGTAGTAATGTACCGGACTTGATTACGATGGCGATAATCTATTTTTTGTCCTTTGATCACCATATTTCCATCCGGGAGCACCTTAATAACACGGGCAGATATTCCATCAAGATTTCTCAAAATATCGTTTTGCTCTTCTTCTATAGAATCCCTGAGGGTCATGGCTTCGAGTGCAACAGAGCCCGTTTCCGCTCCTCCTGCAGGTTGTCCCTCAGGCGAAACTTTAGGAGGCGGAACATTGACTATCAGGCTCATTTCATTTATGCTCAGCAAATCACCTCGGAACCGTGCGCGATGATCTCTCAGCAGATTCCCAAATGATGACTCATATCTCCATAATGAACCTTCATAGCGGTTTTTGTTTGCTGATATGCGCTTTCTGCGCAGGCGCTTTGCGGTAAGTTTTAATTTTTCGTTCAGTCTTTTGGCCTCGGTGACCGCCTTAACTTCAGCAGGCGGCTGCGGCTGAGGTCGGGGGGGAAGGCAGCCTGTCAGGAAAAGCAGCAGCAATACGGTTAAAAACCTGCAAAACAAAGGTGTGAAAAAAATGTTTATTTGGGACATTATTTTTTAATTTTAAAAGTTTTTTGACCGCTTCACTGAGGTGATAAAATATATATCACATTCAAAGAAGTACAGTGCCTGCCTGCAATGACTAATTTAATTAACCTGCACAATATTTCTTGTTTTAACTGTAGCAAATACCACTAATTTGCTGTCAGAGTTTTTCACAGGAATGCGTTCTCCTTTACGACCCTTGGATAAAGAAATTCCCGGTGCAGAGAGACGTAAATATGGTGTTTCATAGACTATCTGTATCCTGTCTCCGGACTTAACAAGGGGCGGAGTTGCTACTGTGTTTCCACGGATTGTTTCACTGGGATTAATTGTGCGAGTGGAAATTTTTCCAATCAGCTGATTTTTGTCGGTTACATATTCTCGCGGCATTCTATCCACATTTTTTCGAATCTTCAGCAGGTCTGATTCTTCAATCAGCTGGTTTCGCTTTATCGTATCGCGTGCAACGTACACTTCCTTGTATATCTTTAAGTAGGTACGTACTGAAACTTTCCTGACCGGTTTGCCGTCGATACTGAATTCAACATCATAATTCCTGTAGCCGCCTTCTTTTTTGTATTTCCCCTTTGCAGTAATTACATAGCTTACCTGACCTCTTGGAAGAAAAATATCACGTGTTTTTGCCAGCAGTCGAGGTTTTAAATCCAGATTTTTATTAGTATCCCTGATATGGTTCAGAACTACCTGCTCAATGTCTTTGCCGGAAATTTTCAGCGCCGCACGCTGAATGCTTGTTGAGTCAGATCCGGGAAAAACAAGGTGCTTGACGTTGATACCCTTCGCACGCAGACGTGAAAGAATCAGTGAGCGTGTAACAGTTAATTTTCTTCCGGGCAGAGGGGATCTGCCGATAACAATTCTGGTAAGTTTATCCAGCAGCAGAATATTTTCACCTTCGAACTGCGCAATTTCACCAAGCTGATACTCATCACTGTTTATTACTGAAGATTGCGGAAGAATGATTTTAATTTGGACAGAAGAATCAATATTGTTCTGCCCTGAAAATACTGTTCCGGAAGATAATAAAAATAACAGCAGTATTAATCCGTAACGGTACGGAAATCTTTTAAAAGGATTTAAGTTGCTGAGCATCATTTATTATTGGGACATTACTGAAGTCTATGCGCTGCTGGAATTCTTTAATTACCTGTTTATTTGAGTTAAATGTCTCCTTAGATCATTTCATTACCTGACCAGATTGTTGGTATTCTGCAGCATTTGATCTGCGGACTGTATTGCTTTTGAATTCACTTCATAAGCCCGCTGGGCGGTAATCATATTCACCATTTCTTCAACCAGCGAAACATTAGATCGTTCTAAAAACCCCTGGGTGAGTGATCCCATGTTGCTTGATCCCGGGGCATCAACTATGGCATTTCCGGAAGCAGGAGTTGAGAGGTAAAGGTTTTTTCCGATAGGAGTCAGTCCAGAAGGGTTTTGAAATCTTGCCAGCTGGATGCTTCCAAGCGCTTCAGGTAAATTTTCATCGCGTAAAAAAACTGATACAGTTCCGTCCAGACCAACCTGAACTTTCCTGGTGTCTGCCGGAATATTTATTTCAGGATCCATCAGCATACCATCATTTGTCACCAGCCTGCCCAGTCCGTCCACATTGAAATGACCGTCTCTGGAATAAGCGATAATTCCGTTTGGCTGGAGTATTTGGAAATATCCCATTCCGTCAATACTTAAATCCAGATCATTGCCTGTGTTTTCCATATTTCCCTGTGTATGCACCTTATCCGTGCTGACAAACTTCACACCGTGACCAACATGAATACCGACAGGAACTTGTGTGGAAATGGAAGACGGAACACCGGCGTTACGCTCATTATAATAAAGCAGATCCTGGAACTGGATGGTGCTCTTTTTGAAACCGGTTGTGTTTACGTTTGCCAGGTTATTGGCTGTTGTATCAATGTTTCTCTGTTGGGCCTGCATTCCGGTAGCAGCCGTGTATAACGCGCGCATCATAAGCGGAAAACTCCTTGTTTAGTTTTTTTGATTATTATGATATTCCAGTTAAAAACATTAAGCCTGTACCATACTGATGGCTTTTTCATCCAGTCTGTCAATTCTTGAAAGCGCCTTATGAACTGACTCATAGGCGCGTGTCGCCGCGATCATACGGGTCATTTCCAGCATGCTGTTCACATTAGAATCTTCCAGCATGCCCTGTTTGATTTGAATATCTGCGGAAGCAGAGGGCAGATCATCCTTGATTACCGGTGCGAAAAATCCTCTTCCAAGTTTTTGCAGTTGATCCTGATTACGGAATCTTACCAGACGGAAACTGTCTGCTATTTCTCCATCAACGTGAATCTGACCGCTTTCATCCACTTGTAAAGGTCCATCTTTGATTGTAATTGCCCCGTTTTGTCCTAAAACAGTGTAACCTTCATTTGTGATTATGCGGCCTGTTGAATCCAGTTGAAATTTGCCGTTACGGGTAAAACGTTCTCCCTCAGGTGTCTCAATGGTGAAAAATCCTTCATTTGCCAGCGCAAAATCGAGATCATTGCCTGTGGATCGCATCCTGCCTGGTTCAAAATTTTTTCCTACTTCATCCACTATTACCGCCGATTTGTCCATGCCCACATAGTCATCCAGATATTCATGTGATAAAAATCTCTCCTCCAGTGATTCCGGAACAACACGTTGAACAGTGGAAAGAACTTCCCTGAATGACGGCTGATCTTCCTTGAAGCCAACTGTGTTGACGTTTGCGAGGTTATTCGCGACCGTTTCCATTTTATGTTCAAATACACCTGCTGCCTGTACAAGGCTGGTCATTCCACTCATGAGTTTACCTGTATTGTGTTATTGTTTTTTCCCAAGTTTTTAGCTGCTTTGGTAAAAGCAAGCAATATACCAGAACAGATGACGCTATTTGAATTTGGCTGGTCATAGTAATTTGGTGATCTAACGGATGTTTTTGAAGAAAATATTGTCTTCAATACACAGCAGACAGGATGGGAAACCTAAAGTTTATGCAGACCTGAAAGATATTCTTTCTCTCAATTCCAGCAAGATTATTGTTTTTCTGAAATACAGCGGATTATGCTAAACTGTGCCGGCGGTTGAAATTATAAAAAAATAAAATATGACTCTTGATGACTGGATAAAAAATCTTTTTCCTTTGAATGCAGATTCTGACTGGAAAGCAATTTTTACTGACAGTAAAAATCCTTTCTCTTCTGAAACATCTGCGAAGCTGGCAGTATTGCTGGAAGAGTGTGTTTCCAATTCCGGAATTGCCGATCATCTTGAAGACTTCTTCCCTGTTCTTTTCACTTCCGGAACACCGGATGCCGCACTGACTCAGCTTCTCGATTTTTCACATGCTTACCAAAAAAAGGAGGGGAAAGAATTTGACTGGGATCACAGCAACTCTAAGGCATTGCTGCAGCTTTTCGGACGCAGCAATTTCCTTGCTACACGCCTGAAAAGAAATCCGGAACTTGCCCGGAATCTTCTTGATTCGCCTTTTCTTTACCAGAAGAAAAAACTGGCAGAGATGGAGACGGAACTGCAGCAGCGGCTTGATCCGCAGCCCGAGTTTTCACTAATGGAATTCAAGACAATCCTTCGCCGCTACAAATACGAAGAATATTTACGTATAACAGTCCGTGATTTGGCGCAACTTTGTCCATTTGAAGAAACTCTGGAGGAACTCTCAGCTGTGGCGATTTGTTTTTTAAGGGCAGCACTTTCTTTTGTTACCTCTCATGAATTGGGAAAAACTTACAAATCTAAACCGGATTTGATTCATGACGATTCCGGAAATAAAGATTATAAATCATCTTCCACACTGAGTGAAAACAATCAGCAGAATTTTCCATTCAGCATTTTAGCACTGGGTAAATTAGGCGGCAATGAACTTAATTATTCATCCGATGTTGATTTGATCTTCATTCATGATAATGAACCTCACACAGGAGACACGGATCGTGATCAGAAACTAAGACTGAAAGCAGCAAGATTGTTAATTGAGCTAATTTCTGAAGTGACAGAAGAAGGGTTTCTGGCCAGGGTTGATATGCGTTTGCGTCCTGGTGGCGAACTCGCTCCGCTGGTTTTGTCCTTGGACGAAACTGAGTTTTATTACACTGCGAGTGGAGAAATGTGGGAACGCCAGGCCTTGATAAAAGCTGCTCCTGTCGCAGGTTCAGAGCGTCTTGCCAAATATATTATGGATATGATTACTCCGCATGTTTTCAGGAGCTTGCTGGATGAAGAGGTTCTGCGTGAGGTTGAGAACGTCAAGGAACGCATCGAAAAAGAACATCTGCGGGAAAACCATCTGAATGTAAAATTAGGTGTGGGTGGAATTCGTGAGATTGAATTTGTTGTGCAGACTTTTCAACTGCTGTATGGCGGAGGCAAACACGAACTGCGTATACAGGGAACCTTACAGGTTTTAAATGCATTACGTAAAACAGAGTTGCTTCCGGATCGAGATGCCTCAATACTTGAGGAAGCATATATATTCCTGCGACGTGTGGAACACCACCTGCAGCTGCGTGAGGAACAGCAAACCCATACTTTGCCTGCCGTGCTTGAACAGCAGCGAGCTCTTGCCAGAAATTTAGGTTACAGGGAATTTGATGCTGAAAAAGCACGTCAGCAATTCCTCAGTGATTTGAAAGCTGTGATGGGAAAAGTACGTGCAATTTTCAATGGACTGTTCAGCCGCAAACACCTTGAGATTGAAGCAGCTGTCCGTGGCTGCGCGCGCATTCAGCGCTTCACCAGTGAGGAACAGCATTTCATTGATTCATTTTCTCAGCAGTTGACTCCATTATTGAGTGAGAGTACAAAAAATCACTTTCAGCGTTTGTTTGAATCAATCAATGTACAAATAGATTATTACAGGAAATTGTCGGAATATCCCTCAGCTCTTTCACGCCTTACGCGAATTGCTGAAACCAGTGACATGCTTTGGAATTACTTGCTCAACCACCTGGAATTACTGGAACACCTGGAAGAATCAGTGCCTGATATATCTGCAGATAATTTAACAAAGCTGCTTGAAGAAAAACTGCAGGGCTGCCGTGGGAATCAGGAAGCGGAAATTGATCAATTAAGACAATTTAAGCATACAATTACTTTTTTGCTTGGCAGCGCTGAAATGGACGGCTTGCTTTCTTATGAGCGCACTAGAATTGGATTGACAGTTTTGGCTGAAGTAATCGTAAGCGCGGCTTTTGAATTATCAAAAAATTCTCTGTCCGAACGATACGGTGAAGTTCAAGGCGCTGACGGAGAACAGGGGAAATTCGCGATTGTCGGTTTGGGGAAACTTGGTGGTGAAGAAATGACTTATCACTCAGACCTGGACCTTATTTTTATTCATTCAGGTGATGGAACCACAACCGGCCCCACAGTGATAGGTGCCCAGGCATATTGGGTCAAATTGATTCAGCGGCTAATATCATGTCTTTCTACTATAACTAGAACAGGTTTTGCCTACAAACTTGATGCAAGGCTTCGTCCTTCTGGAAACGCGGGAGTTTTGGTGACACCATTGGATACTTATC
>LULX01000359.1_pt1 | contig 32507 bp, 32 predicted proteins | sample 729511 | NCBI WGS metagenome assembly LULX01 (sample SAMN03860278, study PRJNA289734) | marine metagenome | biome: seawater column; feature: ocean; material: water; isolation source: Red Sea water column Station 91 - depth 500m | place: Saudi Arabia: Red Sea | collected 2011-10-15 | depth 500 m
GATACATATAGTAGCCCTCAGCGATCGTCCATACGGCCTCGATCGTGTTCGGGTTGACCAGTGAGGCGTGGAACTTGAAGGCTTCTTCAGCTGGAAGGAGGTTGCTGTCCTGCTGCGCTACCCCAGTCAATGGTGATAGCATTACTGATAACAGCAGGAGCAGGGCGGTAATCGTTTGCATGAGTAAATCGAGATAATCGCGTTGAGTTGTTACGCTGTACAAATCATCTTGGCGCGGTAGACGTCGTGCATTGTTACCACCCGACCGTGTGTCCAGGGCTATTGTAGCGACCCAGATCGATGAGTGTCTGGCAATCGACTACACTTAGCGTCCACAATCGAATTAAGTTGCTGTTGAGTCAAAACGTGCCACCTAGACCTTAACTGTGCCCATAATTTTTCTGATATTTCTCGCGGTCCCATTGGTTGAGATTTTTTTGTTGATCAAGATGGGGAACGTCATTGGGGCACCGTGGACCATCGCACTGGTCGTCCTCACGGCGCTGGTGGGTGCTTGGCTGGTCCGGCTGCAGGGCCTGTCTGCCCTGAACCGTGTCCGAGAGAGTGCAGCGCGCGGTGAGCTGCCGGCACTCGAATTGCTGGAGGGTTTGTTTCTTCTTGCTGCCGGCGCATTGTTACTCACGCCGGGGTTTTTTACGGATATCGTGGGGTTTGCGTGCTTGACGCCGCCACTCCGACGGTTGCTAATCCGGCTGGCTATCCGGCGGTTTGGTCCAATCTTTCCGGGATCGACCGCTGTGGATTCCGCACACGGTAATTCCAGCATTGAGACCGACTATCGCCGGCTGGATGATTGAGTGGCAAAGGCCTACTTGACAGGGCGCTGAAACCAGCTATCATTAGCACTCAATGGGGGTGAGTGCTAGTTGTACCGCATGCTCACCCCTTTGTTGTCACCCATCAATACTTTAGGAGATTTAGGTAATGAAGATTCGACCGCTTCACGACCGCGTCGTTGTGCGACGACTCGAAGAAGAGCGTACGAGCGCCGGCGGAATCGTGATTCCCGATAGTGCTGCAGAAAAACCGATGACGGGCGAAGTTTTGTCGACCGGTAACGGTAAGGTTCAGGAGAACGGCGAGCGGCAGTCACTGGACGTCAAAGCAGGCGATAAAGTGCTATTTGGCAAGTACTCCGGTACCGAGGTAAAAGTCGACGGTGAAGAAGTTTTAGTCATGCGTGAAGACGACATCATGGGAGTTATCGAGGGTTAAGCCTACCGATCACTCGGACCGTTGAACATCAACACTGATTTATATCTATAAAGGAATACAGTAATGTCAGCTAAAGAAGTTAAATTCGGCGAAACAGCCCGCGCAGCGAAGTTGCGGGGTGTAAATGTCCTGGCCGACGCCGTTAAGGTAACGCTCGGACCTAAGGGAAGAAATGTAGTACTCGACAAATCGTTTGGCGCACCCACTGTCACTAAAGACGGAGTTTCTGTCGCTAAGGAAGTTGAGCTTAAAGACAAGTTCGAAAATATGGGGGCACAGATGGTTAAAGAAGTAGCCTCCAAAACGTCGGACGTGGCCGGTGACGGCACCACGACAGCCACCGTGTTGGCGCAGTCTATGCTGCGTAAAGCGCGGTATCGACAAGGCGGTCATCGCGACCGTTGATCAGCTTCAGAGCATCTCCAAGCCTTGTGCGGATCATAAAGAAATTGCACAGGTGGGTACCGTGTCTGCCAATTCTGATGATTCCGTCGGCAGTATCATTGCCGAATCTATGGAAAAGGTGGGTAAGGAAGGTGTGATCACCGTTGAAGAAGGCAAGGCTCTGGATAATGAACTTGAGGTGGTCGAAGGGATGCAATTTGATCGTGGATACCTCTCGCCTTATTTCATTAATGATCAGGACGCGATGCAGGCGGATATGGAAAATCCGATGATTCTGATTCACGATAAGAAGATCTCCAACATCCGTGATTTATTGCCAATTCTAGAGGCGACAGCCAAGGCCGGCCGGCCGTTGCTGGTCATCGCTGAGGATGTTGATGGCGAAGCACTGGCGACTCTGGTCGTGAACAATATTCGCGGGATCGTTAAGGTCTGTGCGGTCAAGGCGCCAGGGTTTGGCGATCGCCGTAAAGCGATGTTGCAGGATCTTGCAATTCTGACCGGCGGGCAGGTAATCTCCGAAGAAGTCGGAATGAGCCTCGAAGGCGCCAGTATCGACGATCTGGGTAGTGCCAAACGCGTGCAGATCACCAAGGAAAACACCACCGTGATCGACGGCGCCGGTAGCAAGGCCGATATTGAAGGCCGGGTCAGTCAGATCCGTGTCCAGATCGATGAAGCCACCTCGGATTACGACAAAGAGAAGATGCAAGAACGCGTCGCTAAGCTTGCTGGCGGGGTCGCGGTGATCAAGGTTGGTGCGGCAACCGAGATTGAGATGAAGGAGAAGAAGGCCCGCGTCGAAGATGCGTTGCATTCAACTCGAGCCGCAGTAGAGGAAGGTGTGGTTCCTGGTGGTGGGGTAGCTCTGGTACGCTGTTTGGGCGCACTCGAAGGTGTTAAGGGTGACAATACTGATCAGGCTCATGGTGTCGACATTGTCAAGCGTGCCATCGAGGAACCGCTACGCCAGATCGTTGCCAATGCCGGGGCAGAAGGCTCTGTCGTCTTAAACAATGTTGCTGGTAAAGACGGTAACTACGGTTACAACGCAAGTACTGGGGAATATGGCGATATGATTGAGATGGGTATCCTGGACCCGACCAAGGTCACTCGGGCGGCGCTCCAGAATGCAGCTTCGATTTCCAGTCTTATGATCACGACCGAAGCAATGGTTGCTGAATTACCCGAAGACAAACCGGCGATGCCACCGATGCCAGGTGGCGGTATGGACGGTATGGGTGGCATGGGCGGTATGATGTAAGCTGCCAGTCATAGCGCAGGTTGTATCCTGAAGGCCCCGATTATTCGGGGCCTTCTTCGTTTTGGGACGCTTTAAGCGGGCTTTTGTTCTAGACGATGGTAATCAGCGCATCCAGCACATCATTGGGTCGTTCCATCATCAGGGAGTGGCCCGTACCCTCAAGCAACTCAACGCGCGCGCCCGTTATGACCTCGGCCAATTCATTGCCAGCTCTGGCAGGTGTCATGATGTCACGGTTTCCTAGAATAAATAGAGTTGGACACTGTACAGCCTCGGCGTGTACCACCCCGGTGTCATAGGAATTGCAGGCTGCAAGGCCGGTATGAATAACATCGTTGTCTGAATGCTCAAGCAGTCGCAGGGTGCCGCCGACCATCCACATTCCGGGATTCTCATTGCCACCAAGTTGAGCGGCTTTGCTGTAACCCCAATAGGTCAGCATATCGATTGCAGCGTGGTCGTTTTGTGCAGCACTGCTCAGAAGGGACTTGTGGACCGCCATCGGTACAGCGGTACCGATAAGTGCCAACGATCGTGTGCGTTCCGGGTAGCGAGCAGCAAGGGCAAGCGTCACCAGCGACCCCATGCTGTGGCCGACCAAGGCAGCTTTTTCGATATTCGCCCCATCCATTGCAGCGACGATTTCATCAGACATATGTTCGATAGTATCCGGCGGAGGTCCTTCGGAACGACCATGGCCGGGCAGGTCAGTCGCCAACACGTTGTACTGATGCCGGGCAAAAAAACGCGCGGGGAGGACCCAGACGGTGTGATCCATCCCGGTCCCGTGTACAAAGACGACCGATTCCTGTTCAGACTGATGGTCCCTAGCACCTGTATAGGCGAAAATATTTTTCTTGTTAGCATTGATATACATGGTTGATCAGACTCCCGCGCTCAGGCTTTTTGTGCAGCGCCTAAAGCGGCTTCTAGATCCTGCAGCAGGTCCTGTGGATCTTCTAGCCCTACAGACAAGCGAATCAGTCCTTCCGAGATGCCGGCCGCCTGAAGTGCCTGGGCATCCATCCGGTGGTGGGTCGTGCTGGCGGGGTGAATCACGAGTGATTTGGCATCACCAACATTGGCAAGATGTGATAGCAGCTCGACTTTTTCGATGAATCGCTGCCCTGCAGTCCGCCCGCCCTTGATACTGAAGCTGAAAACGGCACCACAACCGCGCGGTAACATCTCTTTAGCCAACCCGTGATCCGGATGGTCGGGCAGTTCCGGATAACTGACCCACTCCACAGCGTCGTGCTCTGACAGATACTTGACGATCTGCCGTGTGTTTTCAACATGTCGCTGCATACGAAGCGGCAGAGTCTCCATTCCCTGAAGCACCTGGAATGCCGTCGTCGGGCTCATACAGGCACCGAAGTCTCTCGCACCCTCTTTGCGGGCACGGGTGATGAACGCTGCGGGGCCAAATTCAACTGCGAAATTCATGTTGTGAAAGCCGGCATAGGGTTCGGTCATCGTTGGGAACTTGCCCGAGGTCTCCCAGTCGAAAGTGCCACTGTCGACCAGCAGACCACCAATGACCACACCGTGCCCACTTAGGAATTTGGTGGCCGAGTGAAAAATAATGTCAGCGCCGAGATCAAATGGACGGCACAAATACGGCGTGGTGAAGGTTGAATCAATCATGAGTGGCAGGCCATGCTGGTGTGCAACCTCGGCCAGGACAGGAATGTTCAGCACTTCCAGTCCAGGGTTGCCGAGCGTCTCACCAAACAAGAGGCGGGTTTCGGGCCGTATAGCAGCTGCAAACGCATCCGGGTCTCGAGGATCGACAAAAGTGGTGTCGATTCCAAATCTACGCAAGGTATAGTCCAGCAGGTTGTGGGTGCCGCCATAAATTGAACCTGAGGACACGATGTGTGAGCCCGCACTCATCAGAGTAGCAATAGCCAGATGGCATGCTGCTTGGCCGCTAGCCGTGGCGATCGCACCGACGCCACCCTCTAAAGCCGCTATCCTTTCTTCCAGCACTGCGGTGGTCGGATTGGTGATTCTGGAATACACGTGTCCCGCGCGTTCGACGTTAAAAAGTGCTGCTGCATGATCGGCATTTTTGAAAACGTAAGAAGCTGTTTGGTAGATCGGTGTAGCACGAGCACCCGTTGTCGGGTCGGGTTGTTGTCCCGCGTGCAGGGTCAGGGTGTCGAAACCGAACGTTTTCGGTGTAGTCATCTCGTTCTCCGAAACGGGTATCTATGTAACATGGTTTAACTTTAACTGTTCACATAAGAATAGGCATCGTTTTAAATATCCATGTTTGCGACGTAGTGATCTAGTCGATTCAATTAAACAGCAGATGGAGCGATCCATTGAACAGTTCTCTAGCCCAAGGTGTTCATTGATTTTGAGACTCTAGGCCGTCTCCCAGTCGTGGACTGACACAGGATCGGCAGACGTATAGTTAAGGCAGGGGTTTAAGTAGTAATAGTACTAGCGCTGAAAACAGTTGTTCGAGGCTCAATCAGAACTTAGCCTGCATTGAACTGCGCTCAGTGGTGTTGCGGAAACCCGTTCAACCACATTTAGAGTCGCCGCAGTTGAGACAGGTCATGCAGCCATCGAGAAGAACGACAGCCTTGGTCTGGCATTTGCTGCACAGTCTGGCTTCGGCGGGAAAACCAGTGGTCGAACTGTCCTCAGAATCAGGCTGAATTCTGGTTTTATATTCCTGGCGTTTGTCATCGACCAGTTTTTGTTGATGATCGTCGAGATCATCCTCCAGGATCATGCCGATCATTTTCATGTGTGCTTCGATCGCATCTCCTATCTCAGCAACCAGTGACGGCGTGTACTTTCCACCCCGTTTGAAATAGCCGCCTTGAGGATCGAACACACTGCGCAGCTCTTCGACCAGAAAAGTGGCATCGCCGCCCTTGCGAAAAACAGCCGAGATGATTCGTGTCAGAGCAACGATCCATTGAAAATGATCCATGTTCTTAGAGTTGATAAAGATCTCGAATGGGCGGCGTTTCTCGTAAGGTGTTTCAGGATTTAGTAAGATGTCATTGATGGTGACGTATAGTGCATGCTCTGACAGTGGAGTCTTGATTTTGTAGGTGCTTCCGATCAGCATTTCTGGCCGTTCGAGCTTTTCATGCATCTGAATGACGTTGGCAGCAGAACCCTCAGCGCCCGCAATCACCTCGTTTTCCGGCGTCATCCCAGCGGTCTTCGGCGGGTCACCCTCGGCTTGGATTACCTCGAAGTCGGTGATGGGTTTGTCGATCTTAATAACCATATTCCACCCTAAAATTTGCCGTAGTAACCTTCTTTTAGGGCATCAAACAGGTTGGCGGCGGTATGAGTTTCGCCATCATATTCGATTTCTTCGTTGCCCCTGGCTTCGACCATCTCCCCGTTTCCCAAGGTGAAGCGATAGGTGGTGTTTTCCAGGTCTTCTTCTTTGACCAGGACTCCCTGGAAGGCATCCGGGTTAAACCGGAAAGTCGTGCAGCCTTTGAGGCCTTTTTCGTAGGCGTACATGTAGATATCTTCGAAATCCTCAAACGGGTAGTCCGTGGGCACGTTGGCAGTTTTGGAAATCGACGAATCAACCCATCTTTGTGCAGCAGCCTGTACGTCGACATGTTGTTTGGGGGTTATGGAGTCGGCGCTGACGAAATAATCCGGTAGCTCGTTGTTATCGTCGTTTGGCGTCGAAGCAGGGTTGACCAAGCGACGATATTCCAATAACTCAAACGACAGGACATCGATTTTTTCCTTGGTTTTTCGACCTTCGCGTATGACGTTTCGGCTGTACAAATGGGCAAAAGACGGCTCAATGCCGTTGCTCGCGTTATTCGCCAGGGACAAACTAATGGTACCAGTAGGCGCGATAGAAGTATGGTGACTGTAGCGTGCGCCGTGTTCAGCAATCTTATCGGTGAGTTCATCAGGAAACTGTTGCATATAACGACTGTATTTTGCCATCAAGATAGACCCTCTAACACGGTCGCCACTTTGATAACCATCAGTTTCCATTTCGGGTCGTTTGGCCAGCATTTCTTTATCGACCGTAAACTCGTCCTGCATAATCGGTGCCGGCCCCTTTTCTATAGCGAGTTCAACACCGGTCTCCCAACCGACCTCAGCCATTTCACGTGAAACGCGTTCAGTGAAAGCCAGTGAATCTTTACTGCCATACTTCATCTGCATCATCGCCAATACAGAGCCCAGTCCCAGAAAGCCCATTCCGTGACGCCGTTTATATTCGATCTCGTGTCCTTGCTCACCAAGAGGCAACCCGTGAATATCAACCACGTTGTCGAGCATGCGGGAGAATATACTGACGACGCGACGGAACTGTTCCCAATTAAAACGCACACTCGCTGAAAACGGTTGTTCCACAAAGCGTGTTAGATTGATCGAGCCCAGCAAACAACTGCCATAAGGCGGCAAAGGTTGTTCGCCACACGGATTGGTCGCTCGGATCTCTTCACAGAACCAGTTATTGTTCATCTCGTTGATTCGATCAATCAGAATAAATCCCGGTTCAGCGTAGTCGTAGGTTGAGGACATAATCAGGTTCCACAACCGGCGAGCTGGCAACGTGCGAAATACTTTGCAGGCGACCTCGCCTTTATCGTTGGTGACGTAGCCCTCACGACAGGGCCAGTAGCGCCAGGTGATCTGGCTGTTAGCATCATCAATTTCCGTTGCAAGCGCAGGAAATAGCAGTTCCCAGTCCGCATCATTTCGTACAGCCTGCATGAACGCATCGGTGACTAAACAGGATAGATTGAACTGCCGGAGTCGGCCGTTTTCCCGCTTAGATTGAATAAAATCAACGATATCTGGGTGGGCGATGTCAAAAGTGCCCATTTGTGCACCTCGACGACCACCGGCAGAAGAGACCGTGAAACACATGGCGTCAAAAATATCCATAAATGATAACGGCCCGGAGGTGTAAGCACCTGCGCCGCTCACAAAAGCGCCCTTTGGCCGCAACGTCGAGAACTCATAGCCAATGCCACAACCGGCTTTCAGTGTCAGGCCGGCATCATGAACTTCAGTCAGTATGCCTTTCATTGAATCAGGGATAGTGCCGGACACGGTACAGTTGATCGTACTGGTCGCTGGTTTGTGTTCTCGGGCACCCGCATTAGAAATTATCCGACCGGCCGGGATGGCGCCGTTTCTAAGCGCCCACAAAAATTCTGTATACCAATGATCTTGTTTTTCGCTGGTCTGTTCAACCGCGGCCAACGCGCTTGCGACCCGCTTGAAGGTGTCATCGATGGTGTGGTCAATTACTTGGCCCGACTTTGCTTTGAGCCGGTACTTCTTGTCCCAGATATCAATGGACGCAGGTTGTAACTCAACACCCGAGGCGTCGGTCTTGTGCTGTTCCAGTGATGCCTTTGTCATTTGTTGTTATTCCTAGTGGGGTAAAAGACCCCGCAGGCTGCACCCTCAAAATTCAAAGGGGGAAGCCCGTTAATCACCCGCTGCTATTTACGAATCTGAAACGCCACTTTAGTTTGGGCAGGTCTGGACAATAACACTATATGTTGTGGCATTGTACAGAGCATACGCCCAACATATTGGGTCGGTCAAATTTTTTCATGGGGGCACAAAAAATACCCTAAAAAAGGCCTTCGGATATAGGCTGTCAGGTGGTCAGGCGCCGGTAAATCTCTGCCACCTTGACTGGCAGCTGGTGTACATCGTCGACCAGTGTGTAGTTGACTGCGCCGTACATGTGTGGCAGGTAGTCTCGCGCTTCGCGGTCGATAGTGATACAGAACGGGTGTATGCCCGCTCGCTTGGCTTCAACGAGTGCTTGTCGAGTATCTTCGATCCCATACTCACCGCGGTAGCCGTCATAGTCATCCGGTTTGCCATCTGACAACGTGATTAAGAGTCGTGTTCGCGCATCAATATTTTTAAACAGGTGAGTGAGATGGCGGATTGTTACGCCCATGCGCGTGTAGTCCTGCGGTTGGATGCCGGCGATACGCGCTTTGACTTCTTGGCCGTAGGTTTCATCAATCCGCTTGATACGATAAAGCTCACAGCGTTTCCGAGTCATGCCGGAAAAGCCATAAATAGCATAACGGTCACCTAAAATTTCTAGAGCTTCGCACAGCAGCACCAAGCTTTCTCTTTCTGCATCGTTGATCCAGCCCTTCGTCGATCCACTGACGTCTACCATAAATATCACAGCAATATCGCGTTCGAGTCGTTGCGGACAGGTGAAAAGGTTTTTTGGCATCTCTCGGCCAGAAATGGCTTCGATTCGGGCTTCAATAGCGGCATCCAGGTCGATATCGTCCCCATAAGGCTGTCGTTTCAGACGTCGTTCGCCACCCCGAAGCGCTTCAAAACTTCGACGGATTTCAGTGACTAGGCCATGGTATTTTTCAAGCGTTTCTGCCACAAAAGGCTTGTCCACCGATCTCATGTCGATTTCTCTTAGCACACACCATCCTTTACGATAATGACGCCGTCGGAAATCCCATTCATCGTAGTGTAGTGCGCCTTCCTCGCGGTGGGATCCTTTCCACAAGTCTTTGGCGCTTCTGTCTTCGTTAGGACCTGCGTCGTAATCTCCTGCCCCAGCAGCTACGAGATATTCCGGTGGGATCTCATCCAGATCCAGCAGCATCGACTGCAGAATCTGTTTAATGTCGGGCGGAGTCGCCACAGGGTTGCCGTCTATCTCCAGCATCAACTCCATCTCCCCGGTTGTGTTTTCCGGCGTCAGCAATTCAATTTGTCGTATTGCTGAATCATCCAAGGTTTGATCATCGTGTAGCAGTTTGCTTAGGCGGACCTTAAGTTCTTCGCGATCCTGTTCCATTCGTATGGCGAGTACCTGTTCAGCGAGTTCGAGTTGAAGAGTTCCATGCCAGGGTTGGGGAGCGGGTGCAGTGACGGACTGAGGATAAATCAGTTTAAGCTGCTCAAGTGTTGTCTCGATCGTCGAGGTCGGTTCTCTGAGTTCAGATAGTGCATTTTGCCACTCGATTGCTGCAGGTTTATCGCTGGTAATTTCTAGTAGAGAGTTCATCTGGCGCCACAACCCGGGCAACTCTCGTTTAATGCAAGCTTCAAGTCGTATTGATTCGAGTGCAAAAAATAGCGACAGCGCTCGTTGAGGCTCTGAGTATTCAGCCAGGCGTGCTGACAGTGGTGGATCGTCTTGGGTTTGTTTTCGAAATGTGCCAAAGCGCGTTTGTGCCCAAAGATAGGTTGTCATGAGTTTGTACAGCGTGAAGTTATTCTGTTTATCACCATAACGGTTGAGCAGAGCTGGCAGGAAGAGCACTTCTGTATCTGTAAAAACTTCGTCACTGGACTCAATGCGTAAGGACCTACCTGCCAGCCCACGGATGTAATGATTAAGCACACCGACGGTCTCGTCGAGGCGGACCGTAACCGGGCGCAGACTTTCTTCACGAGCAAAAGTATCAACGGCGGCGAAGGCTTCACTTCCGGGATAAAGACCCTGGCGGTCGTAAACATCCATGGCGTTAATGATCCAGTCCTCAACCTGCCTCAAATCCATAAGCTCAAAAGCTCGGGCTGCGTGACGGACGAACTGAAAACCCATCTCGGAGTTGGTGCGGATGATGACCTCTAGCCAGTGGAGCGTGAATTCCTGTTGTGTCCTGGTGCAGACCGATAGGGCCAGCGCGGGTTCTCGGGCCGTTCGCCTCGACGACAGGACCGCGTCGAGCATTTCGTCGAAACGTTCTTCAAGTGCTTCAAAAGAAAAGGATTTTGCTTCAGGCATCAACGCGATCGGTTCTGTTGTACAGCCGTTTGAGACAAGGTAAGTATACCGAGCGACCACGGTTTGGCTTGAGTCGGACCTGTTTGCTGGAATCAACCGGCTCAGGCTACAGTGTGTGCTCAGCAGATTAGGGGTAGAAATGAGTAGATTAAGTACGCTACTACTGTGGGTGCAGACACACCCGTTGGTGGTAACGGGTATGCTGGTCGTGTCGTTGCTCCTGGCCGGGGTTTACGCCATCGTGATTTTTATGGCCATCGCTCGTATGGATGCGGATTATTTTATGCGGTCTGAAGCGGGCCGAGACAGCTGGCGCTATCGGTACACCGGCCTATGGTTGGTGATTCGCGTCACCAAGAATTTGGTCGGTGTACTTTTGGTATTGCTTGGCTTGGCTATGCTGGTATTGCCAGGACAGGGCATTCTGACCATTCTGATTGGGATAAGCCTGCTCGAATTTCCAGGAAAACGCAGACTCGAGTTGGCCATCGTGAAGCGGCCGTCGATACGTAGGGCGATCGACCGAATTCGGCAGCGCTCCGGAACAGAGCCACTCAATCTGCCTTGATGTTAGTCGCCCTCGAAGGCGATCAAAGTGCGTGTGGGAACATCCATCGCTTCGAGTTTTTCTTTCCCCCCAAGGTCAGGTAGATCGATCACGAAGCTCGCACCGATCACGAGTGCCCCAGCGTCACGAAGCAAGGCAACGGTCGCGCATGCCGTACCACCGGTTGCAATCAGGTCATCAACTACCAGGACTCGGTCTCCCGACCGCACGCTGTCGGTATGAATTTCAACTTCATCCGTGCCATATTCGAGGTCATAGCGCTTGCTGATTGTTTGCCACGGCAGTTTTCCTTTTTTGCGCACGGCGATAAAACCAACGGATAGCTGATGCGCAACTGCTCCGCCCAGAATAAATCCGATCTGATTCCCGGCGAATGGTTGAACTAAATCGTCGATGGTCTTCCGAAAACCAGCGGGGTGCTGCAACAATGTGGTGATGTCGCGGAAAATAACGCCGGCTTTTGGATAGTCCGGTATAGACCGGATAAGTGTTTCGATGTCCATAGTGGGGTTGCCGTCAGATAAATAATCGGCCGGCAACCGCATCGAGCATTTTTACGATGGCCGGGTCCCGGGCGTCATGTGCTGTAATGAGCGCTGACTCCAGTGCCCGGTCATCTCCTGAAGGACACAGTGTCGGTCGAGTTCGCATTCGAGGCGCGACTGTTTTGATCAGTGAACGGGCCCGGGCAGCATTATCCAGAAGGACCCCGATGATTGTCTCGACATCAACGTTGTCGTGGCCAGGGTGCCAGCAGTCGTAATCGGTCACCATCGCGACCGTACAGTAGGGTAGTTCTGCCTCACGGGCGAGTTTAGCCTCCGGCATATTGGTCATACCGATCACATCACAGCCCCATTGGCGATAGAGATTTGATTCGGCCAGAGTCGAAAACTGTGGGCCCTCCATGGCAAGGTATGTTCCGCCGCGTTGAACTGGGATATCACAATCCCGGCAGGCGGCCTCGCACCAGTCACCCAGCCGGGGGTTGACCGGGTGTGCCATCGATACGTGGGCGACCAAACCGGTGCCGAAAAAACTTTTGTCTCGTGCAAACGTCCGATCTATGAACTGATCGACAATCACAAAGGTCCCTGGCGCCAGATCGTCGCGAAAAGAGCCAACGGCTGACAGGGAGATGATGTCAGTTACACCAGCTCGTTTGAGTGCATCGATGTTGGCTCGGTAATTAATACTGCTCGGGCTGAGTCTATGTCCCCGACCATGCCGGGGCAGAAAAATCATCTGTACACCGTCGAGTCGACCACGAAGTAACTCGTCCGATGGATCTCCCCAGGGACTTTTGACCTGTTGCCAGTGAATATCCTCCAGTCCCTCGAGGTCGTACAGGCCGCTGCCACCAATGATGCCAAGCACCGGTGCTGGATGAACATCTGTCATGGTCATTTATCTCGCGGTGAGCTAAAACAAGGTTGTGCCCAGTTCGTTGACTGCCGCCTGCATGTCGGGCTCATCTGTGAGTGATGCTGCAATGGCACCACGGCAGGCTGTAAGGGGTTCGACCCCGCTATGCATGAGCTTGGCTGCATGCACGAGCAACCGCGTACTGGCGCCTTCTTCCAGTCCGTTGCCTTTTAGATTACGGGTCATTGCAGCATACCGAACGAGCAGTTGTGCCATCTGTTTATCAATGCCTGATTCATGGGCAACAATACTTGCTTCGAGTTCAGCTTCGGGGTAGTCAAAATCTATGGCCACAAATCGCTGTCGGGTGCTTTGTTTCAGGTCCTTAAGGACACTCTGATAGCCAGGGTTGTAGGAAATCGCAAGGCAGAATTCCCCCGGGGCTTTGACTGTTTCACCTGTTTTTTCAATCGGCAGTACTCGCCGGTCATCTGCCAGCGGATGGATGACGACGGTCGTATCCTTTCTGGCTTCAACGATCTCGTCAAGGTAACACAACGCGCCCATTCGTACAGCATGTGTCAACGGACCATCAATCCAGCGTGTTTCACCGCCGACTATCAGATAACGGCCGACGAGGTCTGAGGCGGTTAGATCATCATGGCACGACACTGTGACCAGGGGACGTTTCAGTCTCCAGGCCATATGTTCCATAAACCGGGTCTTGCCACAACCGGTGGGCCCCTTGAGCAGTACCGGGATACAGTTGTTGTAAGCCGCTTCAAAGACCTGAATTTCTTCCCCTTGCGTCGCGTAGAACGGCTCCTGTGCAATATATTCTGTCTGTGCGGTCGGTTGATTCATGATGGTTTGGTGCGGTTCTTTGTTCCGTGTTCTGACTGCCGTTGACAGCCGGTGTTCCGAGAACATAGTCTAGCTGGGGCGGCTGACAAGTCCACCAGGACCCTCGACAGCAGCCGAATACAGTAATGTCATGCAGATGTTAGCGGTCCAATCAAAGGTTGAAAGTATTTGCCAGTTTCCTTTTAACCGGTATGTTCTTCAATCTGGCATATAGCGGTAAGCCCTGACGGTATGGCGGATAGTCTTCCCCAGCGATTAGAGGCATCAGGTACTGTCGGCATCTGGCCGTAATGCCAAAACCGTTGCGACTGATGAAACTGCGGGGCATCATTTTTTCCCGGTTTGCAACTCGGTTTAGGTCTGCCTCACCAATCGTCCAGCGATAGGGAGAGTTTGATATCCGTACTATAGCGGGCATAACGGCGTTCTTGCCGGCTAGAGCGAACTCAACTGCCGCACGGCCGGTGGCATAGGCCTGGTCGACGTCGGTTTTGGATGCGATATGGCGGGCAGAACGCTGAAGATAGTCAGCAACCGCCCAATGGTACTTCAGCCCGAGGTCATCGCGGATCATTCCGGCGACGACTGGTGCTACACCACCGAGTTGCGTGTGGCCAAACGCATCTTTGAGGCCCTGGTCGGCTAGGAAACGGCCAGTCGTGTCGCGTGCGCCTTCTGAGACTACGATTGAACAGTAGCCAAAACGCTTGATCTTGCGGGTGACTGCAGCAGCAAAGCTTTTGCGTTCAAAAGGAATTTCTGGAAACAAGATGAGTATTGGAATTTCGGTTTTTCGGTCCGACGCCATCCCGCCTGCTGCAGCGATCCAGCCAGCGTGTCGACCCATGACTTCAACGATAAAAACCTTGGTTGACGTTTTGGCCATGGAGGCCACGTCAAAACTGGCTTCGCGCGTGGAGACGGCGACGTACTTGGCAACCGATCCGAATCCTGGGCAATTGTCGGTAATCGGTAGATCATTATCCACAGTCTTGGGAATGTGTATGGCCTGTATCGGATAGCCTTTTGTTCTGGCAAGTTGAGAGATCTTAAGGCAGGTATCTGCAGAATCGCCCCCGCCGTTGTAGAAGAAATAACCGATGTTGTGCGCCTTGAAAACCTCGATGAGTCGTTCATATTCGGCTGCACTCTCAGCAAGGCTCTTGAGTTTGTAGCGGCAGGAACCGAATGCGCCAGCGGGGGTGTGGCGCAGTGCTGTGATCGTGGTCTTTGATTCAAGACTGGTATCAATGAGGTCCTCGTTTAATGCACCGATGATACCGTTGCGACCCGCGTAGACCTTACCGATCTGTTGTCGATTGCTCCGTGCGGTCTCTATCACACCACAGGCTGAAGCGTTGATTACAGCGGTAACACCGCCGGACTGTGCATAAAACGCATTTTTGCCTTGGGCCATGGTCTTTTCCTTAAGATGAAATTTATTGGGTTATCAAGCGCCGGCCGCGCTAGGCTTTCAACATTATATTGTCAGCGAAAACCAACGGGCCCTGCGAATACATTGACAGATGGAGAAACGGAACTATAGTAGGCGCCCCGATTTTCATCGAGCGGAGAGATTGGACAGTTAGGGCTGCTGAGATTTCGGCTTGTATTCGCCGATAAAAAACCAGTAAAACAAGGACTCTGGAATGAGAATAGTGCTGTTGGGTGCACCAGGCTGTGGAAAGGGGACCCAAGCCAAATTAATGGCTGGGAAATATCGAGTGCCACAGATCTCCAGTGGAGAACTTCTTCGACAGGCAGTGTCAGAGAAAACGGAACTGGGCAAACGGGTTGAATCGATCATGGCGTCTGGCGAACTGGTATCGGACGACATCGTAACCGATGCAGTAACGGAACGGCTTCGTAGCAATGAAAGCAAACGAGGATTTGTCTTGGATGGCTTTCCCCGCACGATTCCCCAGGCCCAGCAACTTGATACACGCTTGGGCTGGATGAACCGGCCGCTGCAGTTAGCTCTGTATTTTTCGCTTGACCCAGCAGTGGTTGTAAAACGAACCCTTGGACGCCTGGAATGTGCGAAATGCGGCGCATCATACAACCGATATTTCTCGCCGCCAGCCAAACGTGGAATCTGTGAACATTGTGGTTCAAAAGAGCTTGTTCAACGACCGGATGATCGTCAGCACGCAGTACGCGCTCGCTTGGATGCGTACGAGCAGGACACAGCACCACTGATTACCTATTTTAGGGCCCAGCACAAATTACGTACTGTCGAGGGAGAAGGCGATATTCAGGATATTTTTAAACGAATATGTGAGATCGTAGATACTGAGATTCGGCCTCTCGAGACAAAAGTTATCGCTATAGAAACCGGTCGTGAATCCCGATCCGATGCGCTAACGTTGATCAGTGGCGGTAAGGTGGTTCGAAAAGACACTGGTGCTGACAATGACAAAGCTGTTGGTCAGGTGAAGCGACGCTTAGTCGCTGGAGACTCCCAAAAACCTGCCGGGAAGAAGGCCACCAAGAAGAAAGTTGTCAAGAAAAAAGCTGCCGGGAAGAAGGCCGCCAAGAAGAAAGTTGTCAAGAAAAAAGCTGTCCAGAAGAAGGTCGCCAAGAAGAAAGTTGTCAAGAAAAAAGCTGCCGGGAAGAAGGTCGCCAAGAAGAAAGTTGTCAAGAAAAAAGCGGCCCGGAAGAAGGCCGCCAAGAAGAAAGTTGTCAAGAAAAAATCGTGATACGAAAATCTGCGACCAAATAACGCACACACAAGGGCTGATGAGCCGTGAACCAATACCCCAACGTTCGAATGCGACGTAACAGGCGGGATACTTTCAACCGAAGTCTGGTGCGTGAAGTCAATTTAAGCTGTGAGGATCTAATTCAACCCCTTTTTGTGTGCGAGGGGCAAAATTACCGTGAAGCGATCCCCACTATGCCAGGCATTGAACGCTTGAGCCTGGATCTGATTCTCAACAAAGCTGAGAACCTGGTAGCGTTGGGAATTCCAGCTATTGCACTGTTTCCGGTCATACGAGCAGAAGCCAAAACGCCGGATGCTGAAGAGTCTTACAATCCGGATGGACTCATCCCCCGCGTTGTGCGTGCGTTGCGCGAGCACTTGCCCGAGCTGGGTGTGATTACCGATGTTGCGCTTGATTGCTACACCAGTCATGGACAGGACGGACTGCTGGATGACAGTGGCTACGTCGTCAACGACGCCACTGTAGCAGTGCTTGTTCGGCAGGCACTTTCTCACGCTGAGGCTGGCGCACAGATCGTGGCACCGTCTGACATGATGGACGGCAGAATCGGGGCGATACGAGAGGCTTTTGAAGGGCAGGGCTATGTGAATACGCGGATTCTTGCTTATTCAGCCAAGTACGCTTCAGCTTTTTATGGGCCTTTTCGTGATGCCGTAGGCTCTGCAGAAAACCTCGGTGGTGGTGATAAATACAGCTATCAGGTCGATCCCGGGAATTCGGACGAGGCTATTCGGGAAGTCGAATTGGACCTCGCAGAGGGTGCTGATATGGTTATGGTCAAACCCGGAATGCCATATTTAGACATAGTCTTCAGGGTCAAGCACGAACTCGGTGTGCCCACGTTCGTGTACCAAGTCAGTGGGGAGTATGCAATGTTGAGTGCAGCGACTCAGAACGGTTGGCTGACGCGTCGCGCAGTTGTCAGCGAAGCCTTGCTGGGCTTTAAGCGCGCTGGCGCTGATGCCATTCTGACCTATTTTGCTGAAGAGGTAGCCGGCTGGCTTCAAGCAGACTAGACGATCACTATTCGTAACGGGTGTATCGTCTCCTGCCGCCAACAGGAGTGTATTGACCGTGGGAACGCAAGGTACTGATACCCAGATCACACACTTCGGTTTCCGTCACGTCGACGAAGATGAGAAAGATACACTGGTTGCGAGTGTCTTTCGTTCCGTAGCAGGCCAGTACGATTTAATGAACGACCTGATGTCTCTGGGTGGTCACCGCTTGTGGAAAGATTTCGTGATCAGCAGGAGTAGTGTACGTTCCGGTCACAAAGTTCTTGATGTGGCGACTGGCACAGCTGATCTCGTTCGCCGATTTGCGGAGCGTGTAGGCCCCGTCGGTCAGGTTGTTGGTGTGGATATCAACGCAGACATGCTTGCGATTGGTCGGTCGCGACTTGTAGACGCTGGTATAGCACAAGGGGTTGAACTACTGATCGCAAACGCGGAACAACTGCCTTTCATTGAACATCGATTTGATTGTGTGACCATCGCCTTTGGGTTGAGAAATGTGACGCATATCCCGATTGCACTCCAAGCCATGACCAGGATGCTTCGACCAGGCGGCCGCTTGCTGGTTCTAGAGTTTTCGCAGCCGCGAGACGGGCCTTTTGCCCGCTGGTACGACCACTATTCGTTCAAGCTGATACCCCCTCTGGGCAGAGTAGTCGCCGGTGATGAAGAAAGTTATCGCTATCTCGTCGAATCTATCCGCCGTCACCCCGACCAGGAAACGCTGAAAGATATGATGCTCTCGGCTGGACTTGAAGATGTGTCGTATCACAACTTGAGCGGTGGCGTGGTGGCACTGCATGTTGGGTTTCGATACTGAAGATTTTGGTCTGAACGCTTATGGAATTCCGACAGATCTTGGCGACGGTTTTTGAGCGCTCCCTGAACGCGACGCTGGCAATGGATCCTGGGTCTGTACAGCTGTTGGCCAAGTTAGAAGGTAGGGTCATCGCAATGAACATCGAATCACTAGACGGAAGTTTCTACCTTCTGCCCCATGGAGACCGGGTGTCGATTGAGATCGATCACGATCAAAACCCTGACATTGTCATCGAGGGTGGATTACTTGCATATGTGCGAAGTGCGACGGCCAGCGTCAGGGGATCGGCTAACCCTGAGCAGTTGCTGGAGATCAGTGGTGACGCCAATTTGGTTGCAGTAATGCGGGATTTTCTCAGATCATTACAGCCAGATTTCGAAGAACGATTGTCATCACTGATCGGTGATATTCCGGCCCGCCAGGCAGGTAATCAGATTCGGTCCTTCGCCGAATGGGCCGAACAGGTCGGTCAGTCTATTGCTGTCAATACGAGCGAGTATCTCACTGAAGAGAAGCGGCTTCTTGTGGTTAGATCAAGAATCGACCGTTTCCTTATTGCGGTAAATCAGCTGCGAAATGATACTGAGCAGTTGGCAGGGCGGCTGGATATATTGGAAAAGGTTGAACGCAAAGGCGGATGATGGTCGGCGCTAGACAGACACTCCGATTGTTTCGAATTGTCCAGATCCTGGTTAGGCACGGGCTGGATGAGTTCATCACGGTTTTGCACCTGTTCCGGCCGTATCGGGCGTTGCTTTACCTTTTCCCCGGTTTTTGGTTCCGGAATCTGGACAGACCGCGTGGCCAGAGGCTGCGGGAGGCGCTGGAGGAACTCGGCCCGATTTTCGTAAAGTTCGGTCAGCTACTGTCGACACGGCCGGACCTGATCCCTGACGATATCGCCAGTGAGTTAACCCGGCTCCAGGACTGTGTCGAACCTTTCCCCGGTAAGACAGCGCGCGCTGTCATTGAATTGGCTTATGACGGACCTGTGGAGGCGCACCTGGCTGAATTCGAAGATCAGCCTATGGCCTCGGCTTCAGTAGCCCAGGTACACAGGGCCAGGCTTCTTGACGGAACCAAGGTGGTGGTCAAGGTGTTGCGCCCCGGAATAGAAGTTGCGATAGACAGGGACCTCGCCCTGCTTCATGCCCTGGCGCACATGGCGGACAGACACTGGTCAGAAGCGAAACGACTGCGCCCAGTGGAAGTCGTCGAAGACTACGATAAGACAATTCATGACGAACTTGATCTGATGCGGGAAGCAGCAAATGCAGCCCAGTTGCGCCACAATTTTCTTGACTCCGATCTTATCTACGTACCGCATGTCTACTGGGAGCATTGCCGGCGTGACGTTATGGTTATGGAACAGATCGGTGGCATACCTATACGCGATGTCGACGCGATAAAAAAAGCCGGTGTAGATATGAAGCAACTGGCACACAATGGTGTAGAAATCTTTTTCACACAGGCATTTCGTGATGGGTTTTTTCACGCTGACATGCATCCCGGTAACATCTTTGTTGGACCCGATGGTCAATACCGAGCGGTTGACTTCGGTATCATGGGGACACTGAGCGAACTGGACAAGCGATACTTGGCCGAAAATCTGCTCGGTTTTTTCAATCGAGACTACCGGGCTGTTGCTCGAGCACACCTGCGGGCGGGGTGGGTACCTGCAGATACCCGCGCTGACGAATTTGAGTCCGCGGTTCGTACCGTCTGTGAACCGATCTTTGCCAAGCCGATCAGCGAGATATCATTTGGTCGCCTGGTGATCCGACTTTTCCAGGTGGCACGGCGGTTTAACATGCCGGTACAACCGCAGCTGGTCTTGTTACAGAAAACCCTGTTGAACATCGAAGGTTTGGGGCGTCAGCTTTATCCCGAACTCGACCTGTGGGAAACGGCCAAACCGTTCCTTGAGCGTTGGATGCGTGAGCAAATCGGACCGCAGGCCTTATTCAATACTGTTCGACAAGAACTCCCGCAAATCGCAGCGCTGTTGCCACAGCTACCGGGCCTGACACAAGATCTGTTGCAGCGCTTCCAAGATAATGAATCGTATTCACAGGCCCGAATCCGGGAGATTGAGGCGCTGAATTGTCGGATCGACCGCAGTGAGCGGCGGCTGACAGGCGCCCTGCTCGGCAGTGCGGTCGGGCTGTCCGGTGTGCTCATACTGTTGTTCGGAAGTGAGGCGCTGGGATCGATGGCGGCGGCCCAGGGGGTGGGTACAGGCATGTGCCTATTTGGCGTCATTGTAGGACTTTACAGCTGGTTGGCTACCGCTCGGCGACGATAAAGTGTTGATTCAGCACAGAAAGACAATTTAACCAATGGTAATACTTGGTTATTACGACTAAATCCTTATAATATTACTTGGTTATGCTGGCGATGCTTAAACCAGTGGGGTGAACGCAGCAACGTAAATTTGTGAGTGACCCCCTAGTCCAACGACTGAATTTACGATGCTTCGGGCACTTTCTTAGACACAAGGGGAGGTAAATATGCGATTAACAACCAAGGGCCGTTATGCGGTGACCGCGATGCTTGATCTGGCACTGAATCAGGGCAAGGGCGCTGTGACGCTTCAGGACATTGCGTTGAAACAGGACATCTCACTTTCGTATCTCGAGCAGCTATTTGCCAAATTACGTGGTGACGGCATGGTCAGGGGCACCCGGGGTCCTGGCGGGGGCTACCGGCTTGCACGGAGTGCTGAGGCCATCTCAGTTGCTGCCATCATCAGTGCCGTTGATGAGAAAGCAGATATGACCCGATGTGGCGGTGAGGCAAACTGCCAGGATGGCGAAAAGTGTCTGACCCACGAGCTGTGGACAGAACTTAGCCTAGAGATCTATCAGTTTTTGGACGGCATCTCATTGGCTAATCTAGTCAGCAGGCCGGAAGTTCAAGAGGTAGCCGAGCGCCAGGAGATTACACAGCAGAGCCACCCCAGTGGCATGCAGTCTATCGTCGTTGATTCTGATCAATTGACGGGGACGACCGAAAGGCACTAACCCCTTCAAACAAAATTCAGGACGTTTCTGGGAATCTCTGTTTGTGTTCCAAATTTCTACAGGCGAAAAAAAATGAGTTCATCGGTATCAGCAATCAGTGACCTAATCGGTCGGGACTACAAAGAAGGGTTCGTTACCGAGGTCGAAACGGACACTTTTCCACCTGGGCTGGACGAAGATGTAATTCGAGCCTTGTCTACAAAAAAGAACGAGCCTGCATTTATGCTCGACTGGCGCTTGAGTGCGTTTAAACGCTGGCGGGAGATGGATGAGCCAAGCTGGGCACATGTCAGTTACCCGCCGATCGATTTTCAGGCGATTAGTTATTATTCTGCGCCGCGCAGTGTAGGGGACGGTTTTTGACAGCGTGTCAGTTGCGACAACATTCAAGAGCAAACTCGCGGAAGCCGGGGTGATCTTCTGCCCGATTTCTGAGGCTGTGCAGGAGTACCCAGAACTGGTACGCCGATATCTGGGAGCAGTTGTGCCGGCGGGGGATAACTTCTACGCCGCGCTCAATGCAGCTGTTTTCAGCGACGGCTCATTCGTTTATATCCCCAAGGGAGTGCGTTGCCCAATGGAACTATCGACATATTTTCGCATTAACGCTTTAAATACCGGGCAGTTTGAGCGAACGTTGATCGTCGCGGATGAAGACAGTTATGTCAGTTACCTGGAAGGATGCACGGCGCCGATGCGCGACGAGAACCAGTTACACGCTGCGGTGGTTGAATTAGTGGCAATGAAAGGCGCCCAAATCAAATACTCTACAGTACAAAATTGGTACCCAGGTGACGAGGAAGGTCGTGGCGGTATCTACAACTTCGTCACCAAGCGTGGTGCCTGTAGAGGTGACGATGCCAAGATATCGTGGACTCAGGTGGAAACAGGATCGGCAATTACCTGGAAGTATCCCAGCGTCTTGCTTGAGGGCGATCGGTCGGTTGGAGAATTCTACTCAGTGGCACTGACCAATAACTGCCAACAGGCGGATACAGGAACCAAGATGGTTCATATTGGCGAAAACACAAGCAGTACCATCATCTCCAAGGGTATATCCGCGGGGCGGGGCCAGAATGCCTATCGTGGCCAGGTCAAGATACTCAAAGGAGCTGAAAATGCGCGCAATTACTCCCAGTGTGATTCCTTGCTGATGGGGGACCGCTGCGGTGCGCATACCTTTCCGTATGTAGAAGTGAAAAATCCAACCGCAACGGTTGAACACGAAGCAACCACTTCAAAAATCGGTGAAGATCAGTTGTTCTACTGTCGGCAAAGAGGTTTATCGGAAGAAGACGCGGTATCGATGATAGTCAATGGATTCTGCAAGGAAGTGTTCAAGGAATTGCCCATGGAGTTTGCGGTCGAGGCGCAGGCGCTGCTGGGCGTCAGTCTGGAGGGGGCCGTGGGATGATGTGGTGGAATAAATCAGTAGAACGAGTATGGTGGAGTAAAAACCAATGTTGAGCGTGACTGATCTTGATGTTGCTGTTAACGGAGGCATGATTCTTAACAAGCTTAACCTCGAAGTTCAGGCGGGCGAAGTTCACGCAATAATGGGTCCGAATGGTTCGGGTAAAAGCACATTCGCAAATGTGTTGGCTGGTCACCCCGGCTATGAAGTCACGGCAGGATCGGTGATTTATGAGGGTCAAGATCTACTGCAAATGGATCCTGAAGAAAGGGCGCGTCAAGGAGTCTTTCTTGCCTTCCAGTACCCGGTCGAGATTCCGGGCGTCAGCAATGTTTATATGTTGAAAGCAGCTGTCAACGAAATTCGCAAACATCGTGGCGAAAGTGAACTCGATGCGGTGAAATTTCTTAAGTTGGTGCGCGAGAAACTGAAGCTGGTCGACATGAAGGAAGAATTCATGCACCGCTCGGTTAACGAAGGATTTTCTGGGGGTGAAAAAAAACGCAACGAGATATTCCAGATGGCCATGTTGGAACCAAAGCTTGCTATCCTGGACGAAACTGATTCTGGTCTGGATATCGATGCCCTCAAGGTTGTTGCCCAGGGTGTGAATGAGTTGCGGGACGCGAGCAGATCGATTGTTATGGTTACACACTACCAGCGATTGCTCGATTACATCGTACCTGACTATGTTCATGTTCTGGCCGGAGGACGAGTACTCAAGTCGGGCGGTAAAGAGCTGGCTTTAGAGCTTGAAGAGCATGGTTATGGTTGGATCGAAGATCAAACCGCCGAACTTCTCGAAACCAGGGCCTGAACCCGTGAATACTGTTGCCTCTAGCACCGACGGTGCCGACTACATTGTGGCACAGCAGGCCGCAGCCGACGCACTGCCGGCTGCTGGTACGCCCTGGTTGGACGCCAGTCGAGATAAGGCCAAGGCGATTCTGGCTGATGTTGGGCTACCCACGACACGGCTGGAGGACTGGAAATACACCAACACGCGATCGATTACACGATCCAGATTCGATCCGGTCCTGCGTTCGGAAAGCTGGTCTCATACCGCGGTTATTGAACAACTGAAAGTACCCGAACTGAACAGTCATCGGCTCGTATTTGCCGACGGGATCTTCGAGGCTGGATTATCAAGCGCTGCCGATCTGCCCCGGGGTGTCAGGGTCATGAGTATGGCGCAGTTGTTGCAGTCTGAGCCGGAGTATTTGAAATCCGCATTGGGGTCAGCACTACCGGAATCACCGCATGGATTTACGGCGATGAATTCGTCGTTCATATCGGATGGTGCTTTTGTGGAAATTGGTGCCGAAGTCATGCTCGATAAACCGATCGAACTTCTGTTTGTTTCAGCATGTAGTGGCAAAGATCGGCTGGGACTGCCCCGAAACCTGGTGCTGTGCCGATCCGGTGGTTCTGCGACTGTTGTCGAGCGTTACCTGTCAGCAACAAAATCTCGGTCACTGACGAATGTTGTCACCGAAGTGGTACTCGACGGCGGCGCCAGGTTAAATCATTACCGGGTTGTTGATGAAAGCGCTGACAGTTTTCACGTTGGCGGTCTTTTTGCACAACAGGATCAATCGAGTCGGCTTGGTGCCTGCTCTGTTGTAGTGGGTGGTGGTCTGGTACGAAACGATGTGCTGGTAAACCTGAATGCGCCCGGTGCGGCAGTTGATCTAACCGGCCTTTATCTCGGTCGAGGCCGAAGCCACGTTGATAACCATACGCATGTGGTTCACCATACACCAGAGGGCACCAGTCGGGAACATTACAAAGGTATCTTGGATGATCGTTCCCGGGCTGTCTTTCACGGTCGAATTACAGTCGGATCAGGAGCCCAGCAGACCGATTCGGAGCAGAGCAATCAGAATCTGCTGCTATCCAGAGATGCCGAAGTAGACACCAAGCCGCAGCTTGAGATCTATGCAGACGATGTGAAGTGTGCGCACGGGGTCACCGTCGGACAGTTGGATGAAAACGCCGTTTTCTATTTGCGTGCGCGTGGGGTCGGTGAGGACGAAGCTCGAAAAATGCTTACGCTAGCCTTCGCTGCCGATGTCCTTGCAAAGATCGAGCAGCCTGCGCTTAAAAGCTACCTTGAACATTGTGTCAGCGATTTGTTGTTGTCCGTATCGCACACCAGTTGATGAACGCTCCTCGAGCCAGCGCACAAGGCGCACTCACCCCACTTGATGTCGAAGCGGTAAGGCGGGACTTCCCGGCATTACACCAGCAGGTCAATGACCGGCCGCTGGTTTATTTGGACAGCGGTGCGAGTTCGCAGAAGCCCGAACAAGTTATCGAAGCACTGAACAACTACGAGCGACATGACCACTCGAATGTGCATCGTGGTGTTCACACCCTTAGTCAGCGCGCAACTGAGGCTTATGAAGCATCGCGTACCAAGGTGCAACAGTTTATCAATGCCGGATCAGTCAAGGAAGTTGTGTTTACCCGTGGAACGACAGAGGCTATTAACTTGGTCGCCCAGAGTTATGGTCGTGCAAATCTGCGATCTGACGATGAAGTACTGATTACAGAGATGGAGCATCACGCCAACATTGTTCCTTGGCAGTTATTGTGCGAACAAACCGGTGCCAAACTCAAGGTTGTTCCGTTTGACGATACGGGTGTACTGGAGATCTCGCGGCTTAAGGAGCAACTCACCGAAAAGACACGCATCGTTGCCCTGACACATGTCTCGAACGCATTGGGTACGGTCAACCCGGTCGGGCAGATTATTCAACTGGCGCACGATGCCGGTGCAGTTGTTCTAGTGGATGGTGCGCAGGCAATTCCGCACGGGCCGGTCGATGTCACTGCGCTGGAGTGTGACTTCTACACGTTTTCCGGACACAAAGTTTATGGCCCCACCGGCATCGGTGTCTTGTACGGTAGAGAATTTCTGCTCGAAGCCATGCCGCCATGGCAGGGTGGGGGTGACATGATCAAAACAGTTGGTTTTGATGAAACGACCTACAACGATCTGCCTTACAAATTTGAAGCAGGAACACCGCATATCGCAGGTGCCATTGGTCTGGGTGCTGCTGTGGATTATGTGGCAGCGCTGGGCCCCGATCGCATCGCTGTGCACGAGCATCACTTAATCAACTACGCAACCGAACGAGCGAACGCGGAAAAAGATATGCAGATTTTTGGCCAAGCACCAGACAAGGCAGGCATCCTGTCTTTTGTCCTGGATGGTATACACCCACACGACATCGGAACAATTCTTGATCATGAAGGAGTTGCGATTCGTACCGGACATCATTGCGCCATGCCGGTAATGACGCATTACGGGGTTTCGGCCACGGCAAGGGCCAGCTTCGGCCCCTATAACACGATCGATGAAATTGATGTGCTGTTTCAGGCGTTGGAAAAAGTACGGGAGATGTTCAGACAATGACTGAACTGCGAGATCTTTATCAGGCCGTAATTCTCGACCACAACAACAATCCACGGAATTACGGTAAGTTAGCATCGGCCAATCGACATGCCAAAGGGGTGAATCCTCTGTGTGGTGACCAGGTCAATGTGTACTTTAGTCTCGACGACGACACCCGGGTGAAGGAAGTTGGATTTGAAGGCCGCGGTTGCGCGATCTGTATGGCGTCAGCTTCGATCATGACCGAGACCGTTAAACGTCTGAGCATCGTGCAGGCTGATCAGTATGTCACGGCATTCTGCAGCCTGGCAGGCGGTGAGAAATCCGAAGTCACAGACGGGCTTGATCTGTCGACGTTGAAAGTGCTGGCCGGCGTTAAGGCTTATCCCGCGCGTATTAAATGTGCCACCTTGGCTTGGTACACAGCCCGTTCAGCGTTGTCCAAGGGCGGCGCGAGCGTTACAACCGAAACCTGAAGGTGTAGAAAATCATGGGTATTAAGAAACACTACGATGCGTTTGTTGGCAAGTTTATGGGTGACGAAAATGAGGACTCGGCACTGCCCCATGAGGAATCAGTTAACTCGGTTAGTGGTGTAGAGTTTGTGGGGGATGGGTCGTCACTGGACCATGACAGTGCCGTGATTGAGCCTGTTTCAGAGGGTGCGATTGCTCCAGACACTGTAATCACCCCCACTGATGCCGACCAAGATTCGGTTGAGACAGAATCCGAACTAGAAACAGGGCCACAGGTTACGGGTGGTGGAGACCCCGAGCTCCGGGATCGAGTCATTACGGCACTTAAGGAAATCTACGATCCCGAGATACCGCTCAATATCTATGATCTAGGCCTGATCTACCGGATAGATATAGACCCGGACACTAATGCCAGCATTGATATGACGTTAACTTCGCCAAACTGTCCAGTTGCCGAGAGTCTTCCAGGTGAAGTTGAAAACGCCGCAAAAGCCGTTGACGGCATTGGTGATGTTCAACTTGAATTGGTCTGGGATCCGCCCTGGGATATGGATCGCTTGGGTGAGGCAGGTCGACTTGAACTGGGCTTGTTCTGAACGGCTATGAGCGATTGGTTAAACGTTGCATCCACTGACGAGTTGAAACCTGGCGAAGTCAAGGTTGTCGATGTAGACGGCACCGATGTCGCTTTGTTTAACATCGCTGATGAGTACTTTGCAATTGAGGACGCTTGCACTCATGACGGTGCGGAAATCGCTTCCGGATGTATTCACGGGGATGTCATAGAATGTCCAAGACATGGTGCTCGATTCAGTATCCGTACCGGCGAGGTTACAGCACCGCCGGCCTACGAGCCGCTTCACCTCTTCGCGCTTGAAGTGAGAGCGGAACAGATTTTTGTACGCGATGATAGGTGGGACTGAGGCAGCTAAATCAACACAGTATTTGATCCGTAGCCGGAAAATGACGAAAAAGCTGTTTATCAAAACCTTTGGTTGCCAGATGAACGACTATGATTCACGAAGGATCGTGGATCTGCTCGCTGAATCACACGGCATGGAAAAGACCGATGATGCCCAATCGGCGGATGTTCTGCTGCTGAACACCTGTTCTGTACGGGAGAAAGCGCAAGAGAAAGTATTCTCACAACTGGGTCGCTGGCGTGAATTGAAGGACAACCGGCCACAACTGGTGATTGGGGTGGGGGGTTGTGTGGCCAGCCAGGAAGGAGACGCAATTCTCAATCGAGCTCCGTATGTCGATCTGGTATTTGGACCACAGACCTATCATCGATTGCCATCGATGTACGATGCACTGATGTTAGAGCGACAGGGCCGGGTGGATGTCAGTTTTCCGGAGATCGAAAAATTTGACTACCTGCCTCCACCCCAGAGCGACGGTTGCAGAGCTTTCGTTTCCGTCATGGAAGGTTGTAGCAAGTATTGTACTTTCTGTGTCGTTCCCTACACCAGAGGAGAAGAATTCAGTCGACCGTTTGACGATGTAATCACAGAAATCTATGAACTTGCAGAGCAAGGTGTTAAAGAGGTAACTCTACTCGGACAGAACGTCAACGCTTATGCCGGTGCCCGACACGGTGGCGGCAAGGTCGGTTTTGCGGAACTGGTTCGTTACAGCACAGCAGTAGAAGGTATTGAGCGGCTGCGGTACACCACCTCTCACCCGATCGATTTTGATCGGGACCTAATAGACGTTTATGCCGATGTACCTGAACTTGTCGGATCCTCAGGCTGATGAAACGTGGTTACACCGTGGCAGATTACGAACAGATTATCAGGCAAGTGAAGTTACAACGCCCAGAGTTGGTGGTTTCAACTGACTTTATAGTCGGATTCCCCGGTGAAACCGATGACGATTTTGATCAGACCATGGACTTGGTTGAGCGTGTGGGATTCGACCAGTCGTACAGCTTTGTTTACAGTGCCAGGCCGGGTACACCGGCCGCAGTGTTAACGGACGAATTGTCTGCAGAGGTCAAACAACAGCGGTTAATCCGCCTGCAGGAACGAATCCGGCAGTTTGCGAGTTCGATTAGTCAGCAGATGATTGGCACCATCCAACGGGTGCTGGTCGACGGACCGTCAAGAAAAGATCCCCAACAGTTAAGCGGTCGCACCGACAACAATCGGGTGGTCAATTTCTTGGGTTCTTCACAGTGTAAGAACCAGTTTGTTGATATCATGATAACCGAAGCCCTGCCGAATTCTCTGCGTGGCCACAGGGTTGAGGACACTTCTAAGAATTCTGCTATCATGAGAACCGGTCAAACACGGGCAAGCAACGCCGCTTGAAGACGATAACAACTCCGGTCACCTTCCACCTCAATCCGGAAAGCAACCAGCGCCTCGCTGGTTTGTGTGGTGAATACAACTTTAACCTCAAACAGGTCGAGGAACGTCTCGGTGTGAAGATTTCTCACCGGGGGCACCTGTTCTGCATAGACGGTAGGTTTGATGCTGTTAAGCAGGCAGAGACCGTGCTCCAAGCGCTGTACCGTGATACCGAGACTGATCCAACATTGACTGCGGAAAAGGTTCACTTGGCAATCTCGCAGATTCCGTACGATAAAGAAGCGGACGAACCAGAAGCCGAAGATATCGTGATACGTGTTCGCAAGACCATAATTCAGGGCAGGAATCCAAACCAGCGATCCTATCTGCGTAACATCATGACCCATGACCTCACCTTTGGTATTGGGCCAGCTGGTACCGGCAAGACATACCTAGCCGTCGCCTGCGCTGTGCAGGCCTTGGCAGATAACGAGGTAGACAGAATTATTTTGGTGCGACCCGCGATTGAGGCTGGTGAGCGTCTTGGATTTTTGCCAGGCGATATCGGTCAGAAAGTGGATCCGTACCTCAGGCCTCTTTATGACGCGCTATACCTAATGCTGGGTTTTGAGCGTGTCGGCAAACTCATGGATCGAGGAATTATTGAGTTGGCACCATTGGCTTACATGCGTGGTCGTACGCTGAATGAATCGTTCATCATTCTTGACGAGGCTCAGAATTCGACAAGCGACCAAATGAAAATGTTTCTTACACGGATTGGCTTTGGTTCCAAAAGTGTAATCACGGGGGATGTGACACAGGTCGATCTGCCGAAGGGGTCTCGGTCAGGGCTTCGTCATGCCAGTGGTGTACTCGCTCATGTAGAAGGCATCGCGGTGTCTCAATTCACTTCACGTGATGTAGTCAGACATCCCTTGGTTCAGAAAATCGTGGAAGCCTATGAAGTCGACGAAGGGGAAAGACCAAAGTAGTGAATAATGCAATCGAAGTCCAACTGTGTCCTGACGACGAGCTAGTGCCAAATGGACCAAGAATTACAGCCTGGGTTGATTGCGCTCTGAAGTCTGTACAAAAAAGAGCTGTATCGATCACGGTGCGAGTTGTTACGCAAGAAGAAATGCAGAGTCTAAACGTCCGTTTCCGGGGCCAGAACTCCGCCACCAACGTTCTTTCATTCCCCTCGGACGATCGTGGATTGCAGCGCACGGGAGTCAGTGGTGATATCGTGGTTTGTTCAGTAGTTGTTCAAACCGAGGCACAAGAACAGAATAAAGCCGTGGATGCACACTGGGCCCATATGATTATTCATGGTGTACTGCATCTGTGTGGGTATGACCATACAACCGATGATGTGGCCACCGACATGGAATCCCTCGAAGTGCTAATTCTTCATCAGTTGGGATTTCCAGACCCCTACCAATTGCACTAGGCGATAGGCCCGGCTTATGTCAAATAGACAACAATGGTGGCGCCCTGTCATCAGTCGGTTGTGGCTTTTTCTTCGCGGGGTACCGTTGAGTCGAGAGCAACTGTTTAATGTGTTGCAGCAGGCCCATCACAGAGAATTGTTGGACGACGACACATTACTGATGATGGAACGCGTCGCGGCGGTTTCTGATCTTCAAGTAGATCAGGTCATGGTAGCCAGAGCGCAGATGGTCACCGTGGATTCCAGCCAGACGTTGGATGAACTGCTGCCGGTGATTATCGAATCAGCGCATTCGAGATTTCCAGTGACGGGTGGTGATCGCGATACAGTACTTGGGATCTTATTGGCCAAGGATCTGTTGCGCCATCTTCGTGAAAATGGTGACCATAACCTACCCTGGGAAAGGTTGTTGAGACCGGCGGTGTTTATTCCGGAGAGCAAACGTCTGAACGTGCTCTTGCAAGAGTTCAGGGCCAGTCGCAATCACATGGCTATTGTGGTGGATGAATACGGTGGTGTCGTTGGCCTGATAACCATTGAAGATGTACTTGAACAGATCGTAGGCGACATTGAGGATGAGCATGATGTCGATGAAGGAGCCGGTATGGTTCTCCGACGTGGCACTGACTATTGTGTGGTAAAGGCAATGATGCCGATCAGTAGTTTTAATCAAATCTTCGATACCGAACTAAACCCGCTGGAGTTCGACACATTGGGGGGGCTTATTACGTCCGAACTTGGCCATCTACCGGCCAGAGGTGAATCAGTAGACCTGCCGGGGATTCATGTCGAAGTACTCAGTGCCGACAGTCGTCTTCCCCGCTTACTGCGGGTCACTCGCAAACCTTTGCCTTGACACCGCCGGCAGTCGAAGTGGTCCGGCCAGCACATTGAGGTATAGCGGTTTATTGAGGCGGTGCGGTCCAACCCTTACTGCCGTCGCAGCCGGCAGTCTATTTCCGTTGGGTTTTGCACCGTTCGAGTATGCACTGGTGGCACCTCTGTCGTTGGCGGTACTGTTTTTGCTGTGGCTAACAGCCGGTCCGCTGCAGGCAGCTTTGTTGGGGTTCTGGTTTGGTATAGGCGCCTTTGGCGTGGGTGTGTCTTGGGTTTATGTCAGTCTGCACGTCTTTGGCCAGATGCCCACTCCGCTTGCCATCTTGGCCGTTGTCATTTTTGTGTTGATGATGTCGGGATATATAGCGGCTATGGGTTGGCTACAGTCTTGTTGTCGTCAGCATGGGTCAGCGGTGAGACTGCTACTGATCATGCCCGCCTGCTGGATTCTTGGGGAATGGCTACGCGGCTGGCTCTTTAGCGGGTTTCCGTGGCTCTATCTTGGTTATGGGTTGATTGATACGCCGCTGGCGGCGCTGGCGCCTGCCGGCGGCGTGTTGGCAGTCGGTGCCGCCGGCGCTGTTTGTGGTGCCGCGATCATGATGCTGGTTACAGGGCCGCTACGAGGCCGTGTGCTGGCAGTTTGTACCTTGGTCATCGTCGGAGCGGGCGTGTTGGTGCTCGATCGTATTGAATTTGTTCAATCTACTGGAAAGCCGCTTCAGGTCGCGATCATTCAGCAGAATGTTTCCCTCGAGCGCAAATGGTCTGCGGATAATCTTGAAGCAATCGCTCAGGGCTATTTGTCGGTTTCCCGGCAAGCAGAGCAGGCGGATCTGATTGTTTGGCCCGAAGCAGCACTGCCGCTTTACTATGACCAAATTCCGCCGGCCTACCTCACGCAACTCAGAGTGCTGCCGGCCGACATATTATTGGGCGTTCTGGAACGCAGCCGAAACAACGAGAGAACAGAGTTCTTCAATAGCGCACTGGGTCTGGGTGTAGTCGATTCTATGTACCGCAAACAGCGCTTGGTACCATTCGGTGAGTTTCTTCCATTCCGCCCACTGTTCAGTTGGGTACTGAACTATTTGAACATCCCGATGTCTGACTTTACGGCCTGGCCGACGGCGCAACTGCCAATGCGTCTGGCAGGTCAACCCGTCGGTGTTTCGATCTGTTATGAAAATGAATTTGGACATCTCATCAGAAAATCATTGCCAGCATCTGCATTGCTGATCAATCTCAGCGAGGAAGGGTGGTTTGGTAACTCTCTAGCTCCACATCAGCGACTGCAGATGGCCCGTATGCGAGCTATGGAAAGCGGTCGGGCACTGATCAGGGCCAGTAACAATGGACTGTCCGCGCTGATTTCTGCTGAGGGAAATCTACTCACCGTTGCACCACAGTTTCAACCCGAGACGGTTCGCGGTAGCGTTGTCCCGATGTCCGGTGCCACACCGTTTGTACGCCTGGGCAACCTACCGATATTGCTGTTGTCAGTATTGGTGATTGCAGGCTCATTCTTGAAGCGATTTAGCTACCGTACAGTCTAATGAGTCCTGAGCAGTCAGTGCTAAACTGCCCCGATGG
>LULX01000073.1_pt1 | contig 32135 bp, 36 predicted proteins | sample 729511 | NCBI WGS metagenome assembly LULX01 (sample SAMN03860278, study PRJNA289734) | marine metagenome | biome: seawater column; feature: ocean; material: water; isolation source: Red Sea water column Station 91 - depth 500m | place: Saudi Arabia: Red Sea | collected 2011-10-15 | depth 500 m
GCTTTGAGTTTTTCTTGGTCCAATTGCGTACCCACGATGGTATCCTTTTGAAAAGATTACTCAGTCGTGGGCAGTTACACAATTTGGTTTACAGCCTCCAACGACATCGTTTTTCAGATCAGCACCCTGCATGGCGAGAAGGCGTTGGTTACCGAAACCAGTACGTTCCTTGCTCCGTCAGAGCATTGATGGCGTCGATCAATGCTGCCAGCTAAACTCAAAAAGTTGAGTATGACAACTAAAGGTATCTGAGATGTTACAGACGCAGGATGTAACAGGCCCCATCTCTGGGGGCAGTGCCATTCCCTATGATGAGTGGACTGAAAAACTGGGGACCGTTTATGGGCTTTGGAGGCCCAGGAAAGCCGCGTCTGATGACTTTACGGCGGGAGTCGTCCATCGTTCCGTTGGTAACTTCGGAGTCGTCAACTGCGTTTGCGACCCCTGTGGTGGTGCTCGCCAGGCTAAAGAAATATCCGGCGATGACCTGGAGACAGTCATCCTGCAACTGGTTCTTTCGGGGCAGGAGAGGTTCACGATTGATTCGAAAGGCTTCGAACTGACTGCCGGGGACATTATTTTATGGAATACAACGCGCCCAATGACATTCGATGTTACGGAAAAGCTGCACAAGATCTCGGTGCTGATGCCTCTGGCGCGTTTGAGGAACTGGCTGCCAGGCTCCTGGCATCTGATTGACAACAAATTTGCCAGAGACTCCACCACAGCATCTTTGTTGTGCGCGTTGATCCAATCAATGGCGCCGCAATTTTTAGCCGGCAGGCTGGAGAACAGCGACGCTTTAACGGATGCGCTAATGGGCACACTGGTCAGTACTCTCGGACCGCCGACCAGTCGAGGCGAGTTTTATGAACGGCATCAACTGATTCGGATCAAGCGTTTCATTGATAAACATTTGAGTAATCCGGACTTATCCCTTCAGGGCATTGCCTCTGCGCACCAAATTTCCTTGAGGCACCTGCATTCTCTTTTCCAATCGGAAGGGCAAACTGCATTGCAGTATCTGATAAGCCAGCGCCTGCTGCGCTGTCGGCGGGATCTTTCGAATCCTGCGATGACGGGCCGAACGATCACGGAGATCGCGCTTGGCTGGGGTTTCCAGCATCCCACGCACTTTAGCCGACGTTTTAAGTCCGAGTTTGGCTTGACCCCCTACGAATTTCGGCATGCTTCGAATGAAGGTTTAGTTCTTCACGACTAGGTGAACAAGCCTGCACGGACAGTTCAAAGAAGATTCACCCAGAAGCATGCTGCCATCTCTGAATCCCCCTAATGTGGATGCATAACTGATCTATCGCGATGTGTCCCCAAGGCGGAGCTGGAGGAGTGCAGCATGAATATCCAACCAAAAAACATTCAGAAAGTACCCGCCTTTGGGCGGGAGGCTGATTTAATAGAGGGCTTGCAAACTGGGGATCCGATAGCCTTCGATGAAGCGTATCGGAAGTATCACCCGGTAATGCTGCGAGTGGCCGCCAAGTACACCTCTGCGGCCGTTGCCGAAGATATTGCCCAGGAGGCCTGGTTGGCTGCCATTGGAGCCATCGCGTCGTTCGAGGGCCGTTCGTCGCTGAAAACCTGGCTGTGCCGGATCGTGATCAATAAAGCGTTCAATACCTATCGGGAAAAGCGGCCAGAGTTCCCTGCGACGCCCAGCCTTGCAATGCTGTCAGACCAATCAGCCGAGAACCAGGGTGTCAGTGCTTCCTGTAATCTCAGCGAACCGGAACTGGCTGTGCAGACGTCCAGGGCCCGGGAGCGCATTCGGATTGAAATGAAGAATATGAACCGGGATCACGCCCACGCGATTCTGTTGAAAGGCATGACCCAACTGACGGGCTCGCAGGTATCTGAGGTGTTGCAGATTTCTCACGGAAACCTCCGGGTCATACTGCATCGAGCGAGAAACGAGCTAGCGGCCGTGCTCCAGGCATAAGGGCAGCGACCGCGCTCTGAGAGTTAATAGTCCGCCAGCTATATAAAGTATCACAGCCCCAGATCACTCAACCCCGGGTGATCATCCGGTCTGCGCCCCAGGGGCCAACGGAAAAGCCGATCTGACTCTTTGATAGGGCTGTCGTTGATGCATGCGAATCGACGCCGCATGAGACCGTCCGCACCAAATTCCCAGTTTTCATTGCCATAGGAGCGGAACCAGTTTCCGCTGTCGTCATGCCACTCATAGGCATATCTCACGGCAATGCGGTTGTCGGTGTAGGCCCAGAGTTCTTTGATCAGACGGTAATCCAGTTCACGATTCCATTTGCGGGTGAGGAATTCTTCGACCTCCTTCCGGCCGTTGGCGAACTCGGCCCGGTTACGCCAGCGTGTGTCCTCGGTGTAGGCGAGGACAACCTTTGCCGGATCCCGGCTGTTCCAGCCATCTTCGGCAAGGCGAACTTTTTCAATGGCGCTTTCCCGGGTGAAGGGTGGCAGTGGTGGACGTTGGGAAGTCATGTTGGTTCTCCATTTCTTGGCAAACAGATTGGTGCGGCCGCCTGGATCAGAGCAGGGCGGCCAGCTCGTTTCGTGCACGGTGCAGGATGACTCGCAGATTTCCATGGGAGATCTGCAGCACATCCGAAACCTGCGAACCGGTGAGCGCGCTCATGCCCTTTAGCAGAATCGCGTTGGCGTAATCCCGGTTCATATTCTTCATTTCCACGCGAATGCGTTCCTGAACCTTTGCAGTCTGGGTAGCCAACTCCGGTTCGCTAAGATGCCCGGCGGTGCCACCAAATTGGTTGTCTGGTGAGTTATCGGATAACAGAACGAGGCTTGGCGAAGCAGGAAATTCCCTTCGGTTTTCACGGTAGGTGTTGAGGGCTTTGTTGGTGACGATCCGGCACAGCCAGGTTTTCAGCGACGAACGGCCCTCGAACGACGCGATGGCTCCAATCGCAGCCATCCAGGCCTCCTGCGCGATATCTTCAGCAACGGCCGCAGAGGTGTACTTGGCGGCCACTCGCAGCATTACCGGATGGTATCTCCGGTAAGCTTCATCAAAGGCCTTCGGATGGCCCGCTTGCAAGCCATCAATCAAGCCTGCCTCATGCACAAAAGCCGTTTCCTTCCGGGTGACTTTAATTTGAATGTCCATCCTGCTTGTCTCCATGCCGTTTTCATTGGTGGTTCGCAAATGAAACCGACAACAACACCAGTCAAAAAATACCCTGCTTCGCTTCCCAAACTGGCATTTCCTGAAGTAGACAAGTCGGTCTATTTTTAATAGTAGACAGGTTTGTCTAATTTGGTCAAGATATATTCAATGAAAAAGGTGGAGGTTTACCGATGGGACGCAGACAGGATCTGATCGATACAGCACTAAGACTGTTTTATGAACATGGAATACACGCCATCGGCATTAACCAGGTGCTGCAGGAAGCGGGTGTTGCAAAGCAAACGCTCTATAACCATTTTGAGAGCAAAGACAGCCTTGTAGAGGCTGCCGTTGAGCACCGGGACAAACTTTTTTTCCAATGGCTTGAGTCGCGAATGAACAGCCAGCCGGCGGGAAGAGAGGCTCTGATGGAGATGTTTGATGCGGTTCACGACTGGTTCAATGACCGAGTTCCGTCACTCCAGCGTTTCTACGGTTGTTTTTTCATCAACACCTGCGGTGAGTACAGCGACCCGGATCACCCGGTCCACAAACGCTGCGCGGCTCATAAAACAAAAGTTTTTGAGCTACTGAAGCGGCACGCTCTGGAAATCTGTACTTCAGAGACTGAAGCAGATGAACTGGCCAATGCGCTGTTTTTGCTTAAAGAGGGTGCCATCGTTAAAGCGCACGTTGAAGGCGATCTGGATGCGGCGTTGAAGGCAAAGGCAATTGCCTCAAGGATGATTTCGCCGCACTGAAAAAAACTGTGCGGCGAAATTCGGGGTTTAACGGTACCTTGAAATTGGCACATTGAGGCCAGACGACCTTTTACAATCCCGTTCGCTGGACCATTTGCCAAGCATGAAAACGCAAAATGGAACGCAGTAGGTCAGGACTGCCGGCAGCCATTGAATGTCCCGATATTCAAAAAGCGCATCATGCTGGTTGATCAGCAGTAGAATCGAACCTACGACAAGAGCAACCTTTGCTGCCTGCGTGTGGTAACGCCTTAACAGATCAAGCAGCTGCATGAGGCGCCTCCTTACGTTCGGTCTGTTTGAGCTTTTCTGCAGCATCCCGGAAGGCGGTGCGAACACCTTCTTCAATAACCGGGTGATAGAAAGGCATTCCGAGTATCTCGTTCACCGTGAGAGACTGCTGCACGGCCCAGGCCAATAGGTGACCAATATGCTCTGCTGCTGGCCCAAACATCTCAGCGCCCATCAGCGTGCCGGTGCTCTTATCGGCGTAGACTTTCAGCATGCCCTGGTTTTTGGCCATTACGCGGCTTCTTCCCTGATTGTGGAAGCTCACCTTTCCGGAGATGAAGCTGTCGGCCAGCAGTTCGTGCGCTCGTTTGCCGACACTGGCAATTTGCGGGTCGGAAAAGACAACGCCCAGCGCGGCACGACGATGACCCGCTTCTACCGTGGGAAACGTGCCGGCGTTACGGCCTGCGATACGCCCCTCATCTGAGGCTTCATGCAACAAGGGCAGCTCGTTGTTAGCATCACCTGCGATGAATATGTGCGACTCACGGGTCTGCAAGGTGTAATGATCGAAGCCAGGAACGCCGCGGGCGTCCAGTTCAATGCCGGTATTCTCGAGGCCAAGCTTGTCAGTATTCGGAATTCGACCGGTCGCTGCCAGAACATAGTCCACCACGACTGTATGAACCACACCTCCGGACGTGCGGTAAGTCACCTGCACTCCGTTCAGGGTTTCCTTTGCTCCGAGGACATCCGCGTAAAGGATCAGGTCAAATTCAGACTGGAAAGTATCCGCTGCAATCTGACGAATTTCGTCGTCGGCAATTCCGCCAATCGATTCGTTGCGCGACAGCATTGTAACGTCAACGTTTAGCCGGCTCAGAGCCTGCCCTAACTCGAGTCCAATAACGCCTGTGCCGACCACGAGCACGGATTGCGGAAGTTGCTCCAGTTCGAATACATCGTCGTTGATGAGCAGGCGTTTGCCCGCACCCTCGAGTACTTCAGGAATGAACAGTCTGGAACCCGTTGCGATAACAATCCGGTCGGCGGTAATTTCGAGCCCGGTTTCAATCTGCAAACGATGGGCGTCGAGAAAGCGAGCGTAACCACGGACCTTGTGGCTATCATCAAACTCATCGACGTCTTCAACAACAAACCCCACGAAACGGTCGCGCTCTTTTTTCACGCGATCCATGACCGCCGCACCGTCAGTCTCAACGGTCGGGACATTGAGCCCGAAAACCCCCGCATGCTTTGCGCCGTGGGCGGCTTCTGCCGCGGCAATCAAAAGCTTACTGGGCATGCAGCCGACACGCGCGCAAGTGGTGCCGTAATGGCCGCCCTCAATCAGCGCGATGCTGTCGGTAAATTTGCGAGCTTCGCGGTAGGCACCCATACCAGCCGTGCCCGTGCCAATGATGGCAACATCAACCTTTCGTTTGAGCATTTTTACTTTCCTGTAGGTTATGAGGACCGTTCATGCGGTTTGATTGTGATCAGCCGACTGGGCGGCATGGCGCTGCAGGTAGAGGACGATATCCTGGGACTCATACAACCACCGAATCTTGCCGTTTGATTCGATTCTCAGGCAGGGAACCTGTGCCCGCCCTCCGCCTTTGATCAGCTCTGCCCGGTAGGCAGGGGTTCTGGCGATGTCACGTTCCTCCACTTCGATGTCGATGTGCTTCATCGCAGAGCGGGTATATGCGCAAAAAGGGCACGCGCGATAGTGGTAAAGAGAGAACGATGTGGTTTGCGAACTGACGGACATGGACTGTCTCCTTCGTAGTGAATGTGCCTGCCATTCTCTGTTCTTCTGGCAGACCGGATGCGGCAGGACGGTTGGAATAGTTGTCCATCTGTTTCAAAGGCACCCTGTTGGCGAGGGATGGTGTTGGGCAAGAAATATACAATTCTGCTTGCGGCTCTGATTAGAATGTATATACACTTTATGAACACCGATTCGAGACGGAAAGCGGTTCCGCTCAATCGACGATTCATTGTTCATCAGACTGAGGAAACGAACATGAACCTTTCGCTTACTGTGTTCCAGGCTGCTTTCGGTTTCTACAGCCGATTGATGCCAGCAAAAGCGGCTTCAAAAGCTGTCGAACTTATGACCAGCCCACGAATCAAGACAGAACGCAGAAATTCATCCCGAACGCTGTTCGAACGAGTCGTGCCGCTCAGTAATGACGGTCTACTCTCGATCTACGGAGTTGGCCCAAAGAAAATCCTGCTCTTGCACGGGTGGTCCGGCTGGATCGGGCAATTCAAGGATCTGATCAGTGAGATTGATCCCCAGGAATACACCATCTACGCGGTGCATCCGGCAGGGCACGGTGAGTCGCCGGCCACCGAATCACATCCGGGGCGGTTTATCGAGGCTGTACTGGAAGCCCATCAATACGCTGGCTCGTCTTTCGACGTTGGGGTTGGCCATTCATTGGGAGCCGCTGCGCTTGTTTATGCCCAGTCCACCAGAAACTGCTTTGAACGCCTGGTACTGGTTTCTGGACCGGCAACGATTGAGGGGGTCCTGAGCCGGTTCGCCCGTTTCGTAAACCTTGGGGAACGCAGTAAACGCCTGTTCGTAAACGACATGGAAAAAACGGTGGGATTGAGTGTTGACCGATTGGATCTTGTTGCGCTGGCCCCCTCGATCGAAACACCTGTGTTATTGATTCACGATGACCGGGATATCGAGGTTCCGGTTGCGGAATCCAGAGCACTGCACGCGGCGTTCCCGAGGAGCCGTTTGACCCATACAACGGGTTATGGCCATAGCCGGCTTTTGCAAAAACCTGAGGTCATTAAGGAAATTGTTGAATTTTCGAATTCACCGTTCAGGCCTTAGTCCGAAATGGTATCGGATCAGGAAAAACGCACCGTCCCTGGTGCCAAGACGCAGATGAAATGTCTAACGCTTAACCGTGGGTGCCAGAACGTACTTCACCACGAATGACAATTTGGCCGCTGTAGGGAGCCGGTTCTGCATTCTCGTGGTTAGCGTCCCGGTTCTGGATCTCGCCACGAATCACGATCTGGCCACTGTAGGGCGCAGGTTGGGCCTGCTCGGAACGCGGCTGATCGGATTTCCGGTCTGCCAGGGTTGCATGGGCGGGCAGGGCAGCGATGGTAACGAGTGAAGCGAGGGTAACCAGTGCAAATTTACGCATTTTCAATTCTCCATAGTGTAAGTCGGTTCAGCTGACTCCGACGCCCCAATGGCTCGGACATCAGATGAGCGAATTATGTGGATGGAGAAGGTGGAGGAATAATTCTGAAACAGTATGAAAAGCATCATTTTCAGTGATGAAGCGTGGCCGTAAGCCCCTAAAAGACACTCGTATTACTACTTATTTATAAGCGCAAGTGATGTTTTAAATATCGACGCTTGATTAGTCGTGCGGGCCCGGTATTCGAAAAATAGCAGCCAACGTTTTTACCGACACATTTTCGGAGTTGGCTATGATTTTCCGTTTCTTGACCGTTTCTCTTCTGGCTGTGGCTATGGCTTCAACTGTGCAGGCCGAGTCTGCTGATTCTGTGCTTGCGCTCTCTACTGATAATGACCTGTTTGCGCCCACACAGACAGATCGGGATTACACAGCCGGTGTTGCGATTACCTATTCTTCCAATTCAGAGGATTTCATCCGTAACCCGGTGTCCAGTGTGAGTCAGGGGTTGGACAGTGTTTTGCTGACTCATCTGGGCGGGGAGGTTGGAGAACCGGGGAGTGCCGCACTTGAACTGGGTGTTTACGGCTTTACGCCCGAGGAAATCAAGGAATCGGCAATTGATCGTAGCGATCGACCCTACAGCAGCCTGGTTTACTTTTCCTCAAGCCAGAGCTACCAGACGCCAGGCGCTGATTCGGGGTGGACAACATCTATGACGGTTGGCGTACTCGGGCTTGATATCTTCAAATCCGGCCAGAACGCGGTGCACAAAATAGTGGGTAGCGATCGTGCGAACGGTTGGGATCATCAGATCTCGAATGGTGGTGAGCTGACTTTCCGGTACTCTGCGGCGTACCACCAATATCTGGATGCCAGCGAATCAGACCAACAGTTCAAAGTGACGTATTTTGGATCAGCCGGATACCTGACTGAGTTTGGTGCGGCACTCGTCTTCCGGGATGGTCTGATTTCCTCCCCGGATAACCGCTTTAATCCGGAGTTGATGGCTTACGGCGAACGAGCGCCCGGGGTATCAGCTCCAGGGGGACGTGAACACTATTTCTGGGGCGGCTTGTCGGTAAAAGCTCGGGCCTATAACGCCTTTCTTCAGGGGCAGTTTCGTGACTCAGACCATGAACTGGATGCCAACGATCTGAACATCCTGCTTGCTGAAGTGTGGGCGGGCTACACCCACAGCTTCCTGGCAGGCACTGAATTGAGTTATGTGCTGCGTGTTCAGAGTTCCGAAATCAAATCCGGTACAGGGAACCGCACCTTGGCGTGGGGTGGGCTGGTTTTTAGCAAGCGACTGTGAGAGCCGGGTAGGGAATCATCATCAGAAGAAATACAACTTATACAGTCCCGCTATTGGTTTTCGCCAACAGAAGGCTTCAGTGTTTGAAACAGGTTTTTACAGAGAAGAGGTTTGCCGATGAGCAACATGATAGAAGTAACAGATGTGAATTTTGAGCAAGCGGTTGTTCAGAGTGATCGCCCCGTACTGGTCGACTTCTGGGCGCCCTGGTGCGGCCCCTGCAAGACCGTCGCCCCCATGCTGGAGGCAATCGCTGATGAATTTGGCGAGCAGTTGACCATCGCCAAAGTGAACGTGGACGACAGCCCCGATATAACGGCAAAGATGCGCATCCGAGGTATTCCGACTCTGGCGCTGTTTCAAGAAGGCGGCGTTGTTGCCCAAAAGACCGGAGCTGGGAGCCTGAGTGAGCTGAGAACTTTCGTAAAAGGGAATCTGTAAACCTTACCCAAAGCCTCCCGATCGGGAGGCTTCTTCGCTTCTTACTCAAGAAAACCACGCCTAAATACATACCGCAATTGCGGTCCAGGCACTTCCAAGCCAGACTTGACCGGACCCATTCCCCAGGAACATTGAATGAAAACGCAAGAACTCCAGCTGCTGTACATCTTTGATGCGATCATGACCGAGCGCTCCGTAACCCGCGCAGCAGATCGGCTTGCCATGACCCAGCCTGCGGTATCGAATGCGATTTCCCGGATGCGCCAGATCTGGAACGACCCATTGTTTGTGCGAAAGGGCCGCAATATAGAGCCAACATCCTATGCGCTCAGCCTGTGGGATCAGGTAGGCGACCATATGTACGCATTGACCAACGCAGTCAGCGCCACGCAATTTGATCCGGCCACATCAAAGCGAAAATTCCGGATTGCCGTGACGGATGTGATTGTTGAAATGATCTGGCGGCAGTTAATTGAGTTGCTGGAGGAGCAGGCGCCTGGTGTTGATATCCACGCGGTGCCCTATACGCCCGAAGGCACCTACGACGACTTGCGCGAGGCCCACGTGGATCTGGCGGTCGGTATGCTGACCCAACATGATCACAGTCTGCGCAGTACGTGGCTTTTTGAGGGCGGTTATGTTCTGGCGATGCGCGCCGACCACCCCCTGGCTGGCCGACAGATTACCATGGAGGAATTTCTCGAGGCCCGGCACCTGCTGGTGACAATGTCCGGCGATGCCCATGGCTTCGTGGATAGCTACCTCGACCAGAAGGGCCAGAACCGGCGCATTGCCGCGACGGTCAACCATTTTTCGATTGTTCCCCAGGTTCTACGGGATTCGAATCTCATCGCCGCGGTTCCCGAATTGATCAGCCAGGATTGTGGGTTCGTGGATGGCCTGTGGATGGGGCAGCTTCCTTTCGAAGTCGACCCGACCAGCCTGTACCTTATCTGGCACACGCGCCATGATCGTGACCCCGGCATTGTCTGGTTGCGGGACCACGTGGAGCGGCTGCTGCGAGAACGATGGCATGACATCATGACCAACTCGCCTTGCGGTCTTTCGCCTGCAAAAGCCATCGCCTGAGCGGTTGGCCAGAGGCAGTCATCATTTTTCGTGATGACAAAGATACAGCAACGGAATTATTCAGGATCCCGGAAACTCCCAATAATGCTCCCCAGATGACGCTAGCAGCGGCATCGGCATGAGTGCCGGTTGGGAGACGCCCAGTTCGGTCCTCTTGCCCCAATTATCTGAGTTCTTCACGAATTGGGAGGAGGGTATGAACGGTCAAGTGAACTGCCCGTCAATGGGGTCCGGCCTGGAGCCCATCAAAGTCAACGATGCCGCAAACCAGAAATGGTATAAGCCAATCATCTCTGTTGATGCGGACGCCAGTGGCAACAGACACGTCTACAAGGCGTTCAGGTTTTCCCACGGCCTGTTGGGAAACTACTTCAGGTTTCTGGCGTTTCACGAATTCAGGATGCTAAGAAAAGTTGAGCATCTCGACTTCACTCCAGACCAGGTAAGTCGCCGGTCCGACGCCTCTCCGACAATCCATTACCGGTTGATTGAAGGGAAGTCGATAAAAGATGTCGCGGCAAGCAATGGCGTGCCTGCAAACTTCTTTTCAAAGCTGTTCAGCGATGTAAAAACGTTGCATCAGCATGGCGTTGTACACATGGATCTGGGCAATTCCGGAAACATCCTGGTTTCTGCCCAGGGAGCGCCGGCCATCATCGATTTCGGCTCGGCGATACCTTTGAGCTGGCTGCCATCGTCTGTTCAGAGCTGGGCCTGTCGCAAGGATATACTCGGAGTTCTGAAGCTGTGGCACCGTTTCGACAAGGAATCCATGCCGTTGTTTCTACTGCACTACTATCAGAGCAATTACCGCAAGAACATCTACACGCCCAAACGTTTCCTGAAAGCTGCGCGTCGGTGGGTAACAGGCGACACCGGCAGCGCGGACCTTTCTGGTGTCACGACTGTTATCAGCGTGTTTTTCGGACTGTTGGTGCTTGTGTCTTTCACCTGAAGAGCGGCGTTCTGCCGCTCCATTTTTCCCTTAAGCGCAGCGCAGGAAACTGGATCAATAGGCAGGCAAAAAAAGGGGCGGTCGTGATGACCGCCCCTTTTCGGTGTGCTCAGCTTAGTTGCTGATACCGAGCTCGACCGTTTCGATGGCCGGGTTGTTGCCACGATCGATATCTTCCTGGCTTACACCTTCGGCCTGTGCGAAAGCAGAGAAAGCGACGACAGAGAAAACGAGAAAGAACTTGTTGATTGCGTTCATGTGATATTCCACCTTTCAAGAGAGTTAAGTTAAACAGCATCGCCGTATTGGCTTGATGGTTATTCTCTTGGTTTCCCGTCTTCAGAAAAAATTGCTTTGCGGTATACAACACATCAAGTCAGGTGATGGGTTTAGACGAGCGCTTTCGTGCTGATAGCGCTCGTCTTCAAATCATCATAGGTCCAGGTGAACGACTTCTTTGATTGATCCCCGACCACCCGCGAACAGGTTCTCGATCCCGTTGTCGTTTCCAATGGTCAGTCTCACATTGATAACGCTCGGTGAGGGTGTGGCCATCCAGCGTCCCTGTTCGATTGTGAACTCGTGCTTTTGCATGCCCAATTGTTCACGCAGATAACAGGCGAGCGGGCCCGCCGCCATTCCCGTTGCAGACTCTTCCAGAATGCCATAGCGGGGTGCAAACATGCGGGTTCCTGCGTCCCTCCCATCGCCAACGCCATCAAGGGAAAACACGTAGAATCCGATCAGATCCAGGGATTCGCTGAGTTTCTCAATGAGGTCAAAATCTGGCTTCAGGCCTTTAATCGTTTTGCTATCTCGAATGCCGATGACGATGAAGCTATTGCCGGTGTCGACCAACATCGGCACAGCCCCTTCGATCAGATCGTCGGCCGCCAGGCCAAGGGACTGGAGGGTTGCTTGCAGATCATCCTCGCCAAGCGTTTCGAACCTGGGTGCTCTTTGCTCCATATATGCCGAGTCGCTCTCCATATTGACTGATCTCAGGCCATCGATTGTTTCTTTCGATGACCGATCGCGAATCAACAAGCCGTTTTGTTTCAGAAAGCTGAAGGTGGCAATTGTTGCGTGGCCGCAATGAGCGATCTGCTGGGTTGGCGTGAAGAATTCCAGCTTGATGTCTGCAGATTTGGAAGGTGAGACGAAAGCGGTTTCTGACAATCCGACTGCCGCAGCGATTTTCTGCTTTTGCTCAGAGCTGAATCGTTCGGCATTCAACACGACACCTGCCGGATTTCCGCCGGCTTGGCCGTCGACAAAGGCGCTGACTACAGGGACTTCGATTTTCATGTGATGTTCCTCGGGTGGTTGGTATCACCTGATTCTTTCAATGGCCGGTTCCTGGAACAAACGGATAAAACTGGTCTATGCTTAATTAAAAGTTAACTATGGGTGAGCAGACGAATGCAGAAACTCCCTCCTCTGCGGGCGCTGCAGGCGTTCCGATACGCGGCCAGGGAGCTGAGCTTCAAGTCTGCGGCCGAGGCGCTCAGCATTTCCCAGGCAGCCGTTAGCACTCATATTCGCGGCCTGGAAGATTTTCTGGGCCTGAAGCTTTTCGTTCGAATGACGCGCGAAGTGGAATTGACCCACGAGGGCAGGGTGCTCTCAGGCTATGTGGAAACGGGCTTTCAGGAGTTGGAACGAGGGATTGCCCTGTTCCGGCCCGATTCAGATCCAGGACGATTGACCGTCGCAACCGTGCCATCCTTCGCCAGCCGCTGGCTTGTTCCAAGGATCGAGTCATTCCAGCGGGCCTACCCGGAAATCAGGCTTAGCCTTCAACCCAATCTGCAGTTGGCGAGTTTTCAGGGAGATGGAGTCGATCTGGCGATTCGTTATGGGAAAGGCGACTATCCCGGGCTTGAATCCAGGCTATTGCTGGAAGAAAAACTGATGCCTGTCTGTCATGGCATGCTCGTTGACAGTAAGCCTGTAACCCGGGAATCACTGGCGCGCCTGCCCTGGCTTATCGATGAATCAGCCGATCTGGAGAGCTCCTGGACTGACTTCCAGGAAAAACTCGGCACCCAAATACCCGATTCCTCCATCATACTGAGGGTTAACGAGGGAGCGACGCTCGTGGAAGCGGTGCTTGCGGGCAGGGGAATTGCATTGATGCGGTACAGCCTTGTGGCCGATCTCCTGAAAACCGGGCTGCTCAGGTGCCCGATGGATATTTCGGTTCCTGCGGAGTACCAATACTACTTGGTGGCACCGGAGGCGAAATTTCGAACGGATAAGGTTCGGGCATTTGTTTCATGGATTATCGGGGAAGTCTCATCACTGAGGGAATGAAAGGCTTTGCAGTTCGATGGCTGCACCAGGAAAGCACCAGTTTGCAATGAGCGGCCCAAAACGGTGCTAGATTGTCATATGTGCGCGACATTCGGCTAGAGGAAAAGAAAAGATGATGCGAACTCAGTTTCTGCAGGATTTAATCAAACAGCTTTCGCCAACCGTTGATCCAACTCACTACGTCTACTGCACTGTAGAGAAAGCGAAGTATGGTGAGCTGGAGCACCTGAAACCTATTGTCAGTATTGCCGAACTTGAGGGGCTGACCCTGGTAATCCCCCTGGAAGAGGCCAAAGCAGAGGGCCTGGATTATTACAGGGTATTCCGGCGAATCACTCTGGAGGGACACTCCAGCCTTGAGGCTCTCGGGCTTACGTCTGTCGTGACCAGTGTCCTGGCAGAGCGGGGCATCACCACCAATGTCATCGCCGGCTTTTACCACGACCACATGTTCGTGCCGAGCGATCGCATCGACGAGGCGCTGAAAGCAGTCAAAGAACTTGCTAGCCAACCGGGTGGATAGGCATCGGTTCGACCGTTAAGGCACTACAACCCGACAGGCGCCAATCAGGACCCAGCCAGTTTGCCCTGGTTGTCTTGCTTTTTACCTTGGGTACTTGCAGCTGCGACGCTCAGAGCCAAAGAGATGGAGAAGAATACCGCCAGGCCGCCAAACAGAGAAATTACGGGAAGAATGTTCATAGGGTAAAACCTCCAAACGATCCGTTGTCGGCTACACCTCATTTACTCAGAAGTATTGCCGAAACTAGTGTGTAAGCTCAGTATTAGTATACGAGGAAGATGTGCACTGGTTTGTAGGCAGAAACCATTACCGGAGGTATGGAGATACCCGTATATTCACTGAAAAGGGCGAAAGGCCAGCTCCGGCAAAGCACTTGAATCCCGCCCGCCTCTAGAAGTTGCGCAATCACTCGAATTTGGATTACTTATGTCCTCATGGCCCAAATAACGTCACTGTATGTTTATAAAGTCTTGAGTCAGGCAACCCCGGGTGTCGAAACGGGGGACTTGATGGGCAAACTTGGTCTTTCAATGAATGGCCCCATCGATCCGACCCGGATGGTGTCTTCATCGGAGTATTATGATTTTTTTGCTGCTTTGGTTGATCGTGACCCCGGCGGCCTTTTATTACCGCTTAAGATCGGTGCCTCGATGCGAAGCGACGAGTACGGCGCTTTCGGTCTGGCCTGGAAATCCGCGCCGACCCTGCGCGGCTCTTTCAAACGGGCAGAGCGGTACGGGCATGTTCTGGGCAGTGCAGAGACGTATTCGCTTGAAGAAACCGCGGAGGGGTTCCTCTTCAACCTTGAGAAGGCTGGCGATGGTTGCCCTGGAATGCTGCTTTCTAATGAGGCCAGCATGGCTGCGGTGAACACCATCAGCAGAGAAGTCAGTTCATCGAACTTTGTTCCTTTGGCGATCTGTTTCAAGCATGCGCCGAGAGGCGATACCAGAGTTTACGAAACCCATTTCGGTTGCCCGGTTCATTTCGAGACTGGACGAGATGCTGTACTGGCGAGTAAAGAAAGTATTGAAAGTCCGAACAAACTGGGCGACGAGACGATTGCCCGGTTCTTTGACCAACATCTTGAACAGCAACTGAATTCGCTCAAAAGCGACATAGACCTGCAGCAACAAGTCAGGCGCGTTGTCGTGAAAGTGCTCAGCGAGGGCGTGCCCAGGCTGTCACGGATTGCATCCGAACTGAAAATGGGCGCCCGCACGTTGCAGAGGAGGTTGTCGGAGCAGGGCTATTCCTTTCAGAACGTTGTCGACATGGCGCAAAGGGATCTCGCTCAGAGGCTGCTCCGGGAGACCGATTACAGTCTTGCCGAGGTGGCCTTTTTGACCGGTTTTGCGGAGCAGAGTGGATTTACTCGTGCTTTCAAGCGTTGGGCAGGGCAGACTCCTCGATCCTATCGACTTGCCTACCGTCAGTGCTGAGTTTCAAGTTGTCGCTCTCTGCACAAACTCTGACATGCTGAGGCAATAACAAGCGACGCTGTTTCCCGAAAATAGACTTGCACTTACATCAAAGGGAGCAAGTCAATGAAATCATCCAACCAGGCACATCAAACCATTCTTGTCGTAGGCGGTACCGGGAAAACCGGGAAACGCGTCGTTGATCAACTGAAAGATAACGGTTATGAGGTTCGAGTGGGATCCCGCTCGGCTATCCCATCTTTTGATTGGGGCAACGAGAAAGGCTGGGATGCCTGCCTTTCCGGTGTCACGTCGGCTTATATTACCTACTCGCCAGACCTCGCGATGCCGGGTGCCACGGACGCTATCCAGGCCTTTGTTGGCCTGGCAAAGCGACGCGGAGTGAAGCGACTCGTTCTGTTGTCCGGGCGTGGCGAAGCCGAGGCTCAAGCCTGCGAAGCCATTGTTCAGGAATCTGGCATCGAGTGGACCATTGTCCGCGCAAGCTGGTTCAACCAGAACTTTTCTGAAGGCGCATTCATCGACATGGTGTTAAATGGTGCCATTACTCTGCCAGCGGGCGACCAGGTCGAGCCTTTCGTTGATGTCGATGACATTGCAGACGTCGCTGTTGCTGCGCTGACTGAAGACAACCACAACGGCCGTATCTATGAAGTGACAGGGCCACGCCTCATGACCTTCGCCGACGTGGCCAAGGACCTTTCCCGCGCGACCGGTCGCGAAATTTCATTCATAGACGTGCCGCACAAGGCCTTTATCACCGAGATGGAGAACGCTGGAGCGCCCGAGGATGTGGTCTGGATGCTGGATTATCTCTTCGCAACGGTTCTTGATGGCCGCAACGCCCATTTGACTGACGGCGTTCAACAAGCTCTCGGTAGACCACCGAAAGACTTCGCTGCGTTCGCAGAGGAAGTGGCCAACACCGGTATCTGGGAAGAACGCTGAAGGCGGCGGCGCCCGCGAAATTATACAGGTTTGACAGTTGTTAACGGCGGCTGTCAAACCTCGTGCCCTCCCAAGTCTATAGCACAGAGAATATTAAAAATGCTCGATAAGATACTGTTAACAATATCAATTGTGCTTTACGCAATTGCTGTCCCGTATCTGGAAATTAACGACACCCACGTGTTCAATCCGGACTGGGTAGCCCACGCAAAATTGCACGAAGTCTGGCAGTTGATCACCAACTCTTCCCTTGGGGCGGTCGCCCTGTGGCTTACCTGGGTGTCTGCTGATGGCAGGGGCAAAGCGAGTGTGATCGCACTTTTAATCACCGGTGGGTTCCTGGCAGCCTATGCCATGCAGGGGTTGTACGGCGGCTCAATGGTCCATCCGGATGGAACTGAAAAGACTGCCTTTGGCATCAATGTTGGCGTGATTGGATTCGGCTGGGTATTTGTGAGTTCCGTTTTCACACTCGTGAGAGCAGGGCGCCAAGATGTTGTTAGGAGGGCGATTTAAAGGCAACGAACCCAGCTCTGGAGAAATCTAGGGCTAAACAGTGATCGTGATGTCCGGCCCCACGGGGCCGGATTTTTTCCGTCCGTGTTTTTCATGATCTCGAAACAAAGGATTGTTTGAATAGAGTACTCGGAAGGATAATTCGGTAAGCACCGGTTCCGGGTGCTTTGCTCAGGATGAGCCCTCTGAAGCAGATCTATCTGCATGTCGTTTCAACGAGGGCATATATGTCGATCATGGAAAATGCCATCGAAGGCGTGGAAGCTCGCGTCCTCTGGTCTTGTAAGGAAAGATGTGTCGAGCTCCTGGAGCTTGGGATCAGAGAAATGAGTGGCTTCTTTAAGCCCTTCCGCTACGAAGTTCATATCGAAGGCGAAAACTCTCTGTTCCGCAGCACAAGTGAATTTGCCGCAAGGCATTATCTGACGATGCTGTTGGGAGAGGGGCAGGTTGAGCCTTGCACTCAACCTGCTCAATCGAATTAAGAGCGCACCAACTGGTGCTTTCTTCAGGCGGCCTGGGGTTCAGAGGAAAAGGCATTCAATACAGTTTCAAGCTTTTCAACCAGATCGCCATTCGTCAGCTTGCCACGATCGACATCGAAGTTATCGAAAAAGCTTGGAATGCTGAGGCTGCCAACGACCTTGCCATTGAAGAACGGTGCGGCGGTTTCAGCAAGCTTCAACACGGTATTTCCGCCACCTGGACCCGGAGACGTAGCGAGCATCACGATTGGCTTATCACGGTAGACGTTTCGGCCAATTCGGCTCATCCAATCGAAAAGGTTTTTAAACGCTACCGTGAAATTGCCATTGTGCTCGGCAAAGGAAACAAGGATCACGTCCGCTTCTTCGATTCTCGCCTGGAAGGCTTGCGCGCACTTGGGAATGCCGTACTGTTCTTCCAGGTCGATGTTGTAGATCGGCAAGTCAAAATCATTAATCTCGACATAGTCGATCTCAGCATTCCCCAGCTTGGTCGCGGCGTACTTCACGAGTTGTTTATTAATGGATTTGCGACTGTTGGTCGCGGCAAACGTTAAAACTTTCATGTTAAATCCCTCGGCAGGGTTGATCATTGGTGGAACAGCTGTGCGGTTGGGGAAGGGGATTTCGCCGTCATGCAAGGCTCCCAAACTCTCCCGCGTTATATCGAGCAATCACCTCGTCGATTTCTTTTTGGGTGCTCATTGCAAACGGTCCTTGTTGAACGAAGCTTTCATTGATTGTCTTGCCCGAGAGCACAACAAAATGGCTGCTTGATGGAGACTTTCCGCGTATTGCGACGGCCTCGCCCTCCGTACCAACAATCGCGCTGGACTCTCCCTGGTGAAGCGTGAGCCATTCGCCGCGAACATGAACTTCGATGTCGCCTTCAACTGAATAGATCCAGGCATTGAAGCCCGTTTGAATGTGGTGCTCGAATGCGGATGTCTGGTCTACAAAACCATCAAGAATGGTGACCGGCCACACCGACGCTGCGTCTGTCCCGAGCCCATTGCTTTGACCAAGAACCAGCCGTACACGGTAGCCTTGTCCCTTCAGGGTCGGCATGTCTTCTCGCTTCACATGGAGGGAGCTTGGCGCCTGGTGTTTCATGCGGGCGGGCAAGTTGACGAATATCTGCAGGCCATGAATGCTGGCGCCTTTTCGCGGTGCTTCGTCGTGAATGGCACCGCTGCCTGCATTCAGCCAGTAGAGATCGCCAGGATTAATGTTGAAGTCATTCCCCAGGGAGTCGCGGTTGTTGAATTTACCTTCCGTATCTTCAAACAAAACGGTGACTGCCGAGAGCCCCGCGTGAGGGTGGGCGCCAAAGGTCGGTTTCGTCATGGTGTAGTGATCAACCATGATGAGGGGATCCATGGCCCCGGAAAATTGCCCGTGACGGAATCCCACACCCGTAAACCCAGAGCCAATACTCAGTGGGCTTCCGTATACCGGGCCAAAAGCTGTTATTGAGTTATGTTGTCGAGAAACTTGGTGGGTCATTGTTCCTTCTCCGTTCCGTATTTGGTCTGAATAAAAGTTAGCAGCTTGGTATCTTGATAAAAATGGCTAAACTTTGAACTATTCGTTCCATATTTAGGACGCAACTATGAGCGTTGACCTGAATGACTACTTCTATTTCGTGCATGTCGTTGAAAAAAAGGGATACACCGCGGCGGCAAAGGCCTTGGACATGCCGAAGTCGCGATTGAGCCGCCATGTTGCTCATTTGGAGGAACGCCTAGGTGTGAGGCTGCTTCAGCGAAGTTCCCGCAATGTTGCGGTTACCGAAGAAGGGAGGAGCTTCTACCAGCACGCTCGCAAGCTCGTTGACCACTTCGAACTGGCTGAAGCAGCAATGGACAATAGAAGCGGAAACCTTTCAGGAAAGGTTGTGATCAGCTGTTCGCTGGGTGTGGCGCAGTTTGTTTTGTTCGATATCGTGACTGATTTCGCCAGGCAACACCCGAAAGTGCTTATCGAACAACGCGTCACCAACTCCATGGTCGACTTGATTAGTGAGGGAGTAGACATCGCTATTCGCGGGCACAGCGGCGAATTGCCTGATTCGAACTTGATACAGCGCTTTATCGCGAACGTGGAATGGCAGTTTTATTGCTCGCCTGGTTATCTCGAGCAATTAGAACAATTGGAAACACCCTATGATTTAGCCGGTTGTCGTCTTTTAAAAGTGGGGAGAGCCGGCGCGAAAGAGGCGATCCCGTTACAGCACAAAGAGGGTCTCCGAACCCACCAGAACACTCACATCGCACTATGCTCAGAAGATATGTCGACTATCAGGCAAGCCGCAATCGATGGCCTGGGCGTTACCGCATTGCCTGACTATGTCTGCCGAGCGCCCGTTGAAGCTGGCCAACTCATTCGGGTATTGCCAGACTGGGTATCCCAGCATGCGAGCCTCAGTCTGCTGATGCCATCTCGGGTGGGTGTGCCACCGCATACAAAGGCTTTTGCGGAGTTTATTCGTGAGAGACTAGCGGATGCTGTAACGCCAGAAACCTAGAACTTTTGGTTTATGCTCAAACACCCTTGAAAGAGCATGAGAAAACCATACTATACTGCGCATAATGTATATTATGTTAAATTACGAACATGCAGCTACATCCGGTGCACCATATCAATGGACGACCACACAAAGCACTAAACAAATTACACAGAAAGTGCTGAACTTTCTCACAAAGTGCTGAACTCGTCGTCTAAGAACCTAACCTATTGATTTGACGTGTTCAGTAACAACTGTGGTTTTAACCACGAATCCGTCCTTTAAAAGTCGTAACGAATTTGGGGCATTGCCCTGTCCGGATCTAGCTTCCCTATGAAAAAGTAGCGGTGATCTGTATGCCAAACTCACCCGTTCCCTAGTTCAGATTCAAAGGATTGTCGTTTCTTCCGAAGCACGAGTTCCTGTTTTGATCGGTCGCAGCAGTTTTTCTGGTTGCATTGAGGGCACACGCAACTAGCTTCACATCCTCCAGGAGCTGTTGGTCCTCCAAGGCTTTTGCAGTCCTTGCCCGGCCGTGCTGTGAGAATCGCACTACATTCAGGATCTCCGCAAATAAGGGGGTTCTTTGTGTCATGAAGCTTTGCTTCGAGCATACGTTGAGTCCTTCAAAGATGAATCGCAAAAAAAGCAGGCGCCAAACCACACAGCAAGATGGTCAATATACAGAGCACTCAAGCTCCTATTTGAGCCCCTGTTTATGAGGATCCAGGGTCCTTATATCCCGCAAGAAATTATTAAATCCGTTAAAATAACATTATTACGGATTTTATTTGCGCCCTATCCTTCTCCTCATGCAGCCTTCCAGGAGCTTTCCCGATGAGCAAGACCGGCCAGGCCCGCGTCCTCACGCCCGATCAGTTCGCCCACCTGTTGAATGTGATCCAGGAGCACCGCTACCCGGAAAAGAACACCGCACTGGTTCAGATCAGCTTCAAACTCGGGCTACGGGTGCAGGAAATTGCGTTGCTTCAAATCAAGGACGTGGCCGAACTCGGCCCCGAAACTTCGGGTCAGCGCTTGTTCAAACTGAAGGAAATCCTGGCGTTGCCGGCGGCGTATACCAAGGGTGCCGATGCGTTGAAGCGATCCAAATCGACATACCAGCGGCGTCGAATCAGTTTTAGTGTTCATGATTTTGACCAACTCATACGGCAAATCGAGACCATGGCGAAAGCCGGTGCGGAGATTCGACCGGAAGATTTCTATCCGGAGGTCAATAAACATCGTGGTAAATCGCGCGATCTTCCGATGAATGACGTTGCCCTGAGAACGGCTATAGAAAATCACCTTGCGATCCGACTGGCAGCGCACCCCTCAGTGAAAAAGACGGATCCCCTATTCTTGACTCAAAAAGGAGGCCCCTATTCTCCCAATACTCTCCAGGAACACTTTGCTCTCATGCAAAGGCATTGGGCAGGTATTGAAAGAGCCAGCTCTCACAGTGGCCGGAGGACTTTAATGACGAATATCATTCATGAACAAAAGAAGTCAGTTAAAGTCGCGCAAAAAATCGCCGGCCATGTGTCACCATCAACCACGCTCATTTACGAAGAACCTCCCGAGGAGTCACTGAAGGAGGCGTTGCAGGATGCCGGGTACCACTATGTTGGTTAGTCCAGCAACCAATAGACTTTAAAGCCCAGTCATTATTACTGTTCATGCTTCCCTTGAGGTCCACTGCGCAGGACCGATAGCTACCCTGCCCTTGTAGATCGGCTCATATGACGGATCTGGCCCACCAAGGGCGAGTGTCATGGCAAATGGCCATGGTGCAGACTGAAGCGTGAAGTTCGGTGTGGTCGCAAAGCGAACGTTCAGATTTGAGGTTCACACCCCTTCTGAGCGTTTGCTGGGCAGGTTTGGCCCAGTTTTGTTTTCATGAATCTAAGACGATACTGAAACAATGCTTCTCGATACGTTGATTTGGATCAGTTCGCTTCCAATATTCCTATCGCTATTACTCGTCAATTTTCAGTTTAACGTTTTGGTAGGTTAGCGTTGAGACCGTTTTCCAGTGAGATTCGGGAAACGGACGCACCGGGTTCCTGGCATTAAGCAACAAGCTGGGCTTTGAATTCCCGGGAAAACCGGCGACGGCGTTGGTAGGGTTTTGTTACGCCTACTTCGTTCATGTTGCGTGTCCACTATAAAATAAGTGGTCACGATGGGCAGGAATATGCAACTAGGCTTAAAGCTAGTCGAGGCAAAACAAGCTGGCTACTCCCCCAATCCAGCCGTTACTGACCCCGGACGGGAAACATAAAACTCTTTCCGAGATGAGTTAAGCACTACAGTCGTATTCGTATAGCTAATTCACCTTCTCATTCCCAGCTTCGATTTTTTCCAACCTGTAAGCGAGCTGCGCTCTCGTCAACCCCAGTAGCCTGGCGGCTTGAGAAACATTACCCTCCGCCTTGTACATAGATGTAAGAATAAGTTTTCTTTCAAACTCTTCAAATTTGAAACCACTTTCAAGCATAGAGTCACAGAATGGATCTGGCTTGCGATAGCTGTTTTGAATTGATTTCCTTAGATATCCGCCTTCGGCTATCGCGACGTCCTGAATTCCTGCATCTTCCAAGTCGGGACAAAGCGCTTCAATGGCAATATATTGATTGTTTTCGCTTAGTATAACTCCACGTTCCACCATATTTTGTAGTTCGCGAATATTTCCAGGCCAATGATATTCCATTAGCGCCTGGAGAGCTTTGTCAGAGATGCCGGGAATTTTTTTATGATACTCAGACTGAAACTTTTTCAGGAAATGATCGACTAGAAGAGGAATATCCTCGCGGCGTTCCCGTAGCGCTGGGATATGAATAGGGAAAACGTTCAGTCGGTAGAACAGATCTGCTCTGAATTTCCCGGCTTTCACCGCTTCTTCCAGATTTTCGTTAGTAGCAACGACAAGGCGGACATCAATTTTACGAGTCTCAGTTCCTCCCACTCGTTCGAGTTCACCCTCTTGAAGGACTCTTAACAGGGTGGCTTGAGCCCTTGGTGATAACTCGACAACTTCATCCAAAAAAAGTGTTCCACCATTAGCTCGCTCGAACTTGCCTTCGCGGCTAACGTGGGCACCTGTGAAAGCTCCTTTTTCGACCCCAAATAACTCGGACTCAATTAGATCTAGGGGGATGCATGCGCAGTTAACCGCAACAAATGGATTGTCGGCGCGGCGAGAATTAAGATGCAACGTATGAGCAAAAACCTCTTTGCCTACGCCGGTTTCACCTTGAAGTAGTACCGAAACATTGTTAGCCGCGGCTTTTTGGAGAAGGCTCCAGGCTTGTCTGTAGCTACGAGCGCTACCAACAGAATTGATGGCTAAGTCAGCTTTGTTGTGTAAATTTTGCTGAGCTTGAAGTTCACTTAATTGGCTTTGCAGGGATAACAACTCTTCTGCTAGGGCATCGGTTTTCAATATGCGATTCAATTCGTCAGGATCATCCCATTCGTCCGCAGGGCGACCAATAATTCGACAGTTCTTGTCACCTCGACCCTGACACTCAACTTCTCGGAACAGTATTTGTCGCCCCATATAGTGGGTCGCGAAACCGCTTGCGTAACAAGTTAAAAACCAACAGACAACATTGTTCGTTACGCCGTCGTTTGTAAGTTGAAGATCAGCTTCAAACGCTCCGTCCCATAAAAATTCGCCATAAAAGCTTCCGTCCTCTAGTTCGAAATCAATTCGAACCGGCTCTACTTGGACCATACCTTTGATCATTGCAAGTTGAGGGCCGGCAGATAGAGCGCTTGCAGCGCTGAGATCTGGGCGAATCGTGCGGGCCATTTCCGCGTCGCGCCACCCAGAATGAAATCCCAGACGCATCAAAAGCCCACGAGTTCGCTCAATGCCGAGCGTTGGAATTAGTTCCTGACGAAGCGTTTCAAACAGGCTGCTGTGTACGAGAAGCATCCTCTGTTCTTGCATCCAGACTTTGCCAAGTTTGGTATCAAACCTGATTTGGCCGACGAGATCCTGGCTGGTTGGAAATCTGGGGGATTTGGAAGATTGCATATTTTCGACCCCTATTCTTGTAATTTATGCGACCCGCCACTCTCAATAACGATGGCTGATTCAGGAAGGGTATGGAGTTCTTCCCGGAAAATTTGGTCTCAATGGGTTCTCCGGCTATTGATTTAGAGTCCTCGATACGATATGCGAAAATTAGAAGTATACTCACTATTTTATTTATAAGTATAGAGAAACCCGCGCAAAATAGGCGCGGGTAACAGGAGGTAGTATTGCTCTTACGTAGGTGTCAAGTTGCTATGGCTTCCTTTTTGGAGAAGGCTTTTCCCAGAATGAACCCGGAATAGCCCTTTTCCGCCACTTCATCGCAGACCTGCTTATATGCAGCGCCTCCGCCCAAATAAATCATGAAGGAGCGGGGCTTGCCCGGGATGTTAGCGCCTGAATACCAGGTGTTGGTTTTTGGTAAAAGTGTGGAATTGGCAATGCCTTCTACCACCGCGCGCCATTCATCTTCTTTCGTGATTTCGGGCTCGATGGTTTCAATATCGTTACTCTCCATGTACCGGATTACATCAGCGATCCATTCAACATGTTGCTCGATCCCTAAGGGCATATTGAAAAGGACTGACGGGCTTTGCGGCCCTGTAATCATAAAGAAATTCGGAAACCCATTTGACATCAGCCCCAAGTATGTTCGTGGCCCCTCGCTCCAGTGCTCCTGGAGGTGAACACCGTCACGGCCAGTTAGGTTGAGCTTGAACAATGGGCCAGTGAATGCGTCAAAACCCGTAGAGTAAACTAGACAGTCAAGTTTATGACCGTCGCCGTTGGCCAGTTCCAGGCCGTTCTCAGTAATTCGTTGAATCGGATTAGATTTGATATTGACTAGGTTTACGTTTTCCCTGTTGTAAGTTTCAAAGTAGTTTGTTTCACAAGGTTGACGTTTGGTACCGTATAGATAGTCGGGACAGAGTAGCTCCGCTGTTTCCGGATCCTTGACCCGTTCACGAATTTTATTTCGTACAAATTTCGCGACTATCTCGTTTGCTCTTTCGTCAAAAAGTATATCTTGGTAACTTCCCAGCCAGAGCGAAAAGCCCCCATCCTTCCAGCACTCCTCCAAATGCTTGAGAACCGCTTCAGGACTATCTTTGAAAATGGACTCCCGCAGTTTAGGAAGAGGCACGCCGCCTAGTGATGCGCGAGCCTCCTTACGAAGCTGGGCATAGTTGGCTTTAATAGCCTTGGTCTCGTCATCATCCATTGGACGATTCTGCAAGGGAGTGGCATAGTTTGCAGTGCGTTGAAAGACAGTGAGGTGTTTCGCTTCTTTAGCAATAAGGGGGATCGCTTGAATCGCGGAAGCTCCTGTACCAATTATCCCAACGGCCTTACCTGTAAAATTAACGCCGTCGTGAGGCCAATTGGAGGTAGTGTAGACTTCACCCCTGAAGGTATCCTTCCCTGGGTAGCTTGGAACTGCAGCGGATGAAAGAACGCCGACACCAGAAATGTAATATTTGCAGACTACAGTGTGACCCTTGTTGGTCTTGATCGTCCAACGGTTGCTGTTTTCGTTAAATTCAGAAGAGATCACTCGTGTCTCAAAGGTTATGTCCTTGCGGAGATTGAGCTTATCGGCAACGAAGCCTAGATATGCGAGTATTTCCGGTTGGGCGGCGTACTTTTCGGCCCAGTTCCACTCTTGCTCGATTTCCTTGGAAAAAGAAAAAGAATAGTGGTAGCTAGAAATGTCGCATCGAGCGCCCGGGTATCGGTTCCAATACCAGGTGCCTCCAATGTCATCTGCAGCTTCGAAAACTTCAGCGCTCATGCCCAGCTTATCTCGCAGTGTGTGAAGCATGTACAGGCCGGCGAATCCGGCACCGACTACAACAGCATCTGTATGCATCACGCTAGTAGATTGTAAAGTCATAACGTCAACCTCTTTGTTTTTGTTTGCTCGGAAATTAATGGCCATTAGTGGCCGGTTACTTAGTGGTTGAATTCTTAGATCGGCATGGCAAATTGGAACCAGATGGACTGGCCTTGAGTGCCGTTCTTTACTTCCGTTTCATGCAAGTATTTGAAGACAATGGCGGTTCTCGGCCCTAGGCCATAAAATATTTGCGGGCCGATAGCGAATTTTTGTAGCCGGTTGCCGTCGCCTACGGTTTGGCCGCTAATTTTGTCGTCAGAGAACTGCTTGGTGTAATGACCAGCTAAGCCAATTTGCCACTGTGGCGCTGACGCCGGTCGGTAGCCCGAAAAATAATCGAGGTTAAATACATCCCCCGATTCATACTCTGTATCGTCGTTCTTGAAGTTGAAGGTGATGGTTGGAGAAAGCGAAAGCTCCCATTCGCTGCTTGCGAACCAAGTCATGTTGAACTCCTGAACGTAAGAGGCGGTATTGCTGGTGGTGTTGATCAGAGCATTACGATCGAAGTCTCCTACTGGGATGAAGGCGGCGAACGCGGCAGATAAATGTAGGCGCTGCGAAGCTGCCCAATTGATTGCGATAGGCGTCAAGTAAATTTGATTAAGGCCTGTTTCAGAATCGTCTAGTATGCCGATATCCAATGAATTTCTGCCGCCAGAAAGGATGGCCTCGCTGGTGAAACTTAAGCCAGAATCTGTCTTGTAATCCCATGTGTGGTTCAAGCGAAACGCTTGTGCAAAAACGTCAAGCTCGAATTTGCCGGGTGTTGTTTGACCATTGGTATCTTTATATTTGTCCGCTGAGTAGAACACCGTATAGCCGTAAAGCTGGGTTTCGCCAGGAGCTGGTCTTATGGCAGGCAATACCGTGTTCACCCCGTTAGGCCAGTTCGTTGTGCCATTTTCTACCGCTTCGGCTGATGTGACGCCGCCTAGGCATAGTGTGGTTAGCAGGAGCTTGCAAATATTGATCTTGGATGTATTTCTCATTTGGTTGTCCTTCCGTTTATTGTATTTGTCGTGTGGATTGATTGAGTTAGATCGTCGTACAGTGGTTCGCCAATATGGCTTTGCGTATGTGCTCAATTACGAATCTTCGGGCAGTTTTGCTAGCGGGTAGGGCGTTCAAGATCGTGAAAAAACCGTGAATTTGGTTTTTGAACTGGCGGAAAAATACCGGCACCCCGGCTTCTTCTAGGCGGATTGCATACAAGGCGCCTTCGTCATTGAGCACATCGTGCTCAGCGGTTATAACAATGGCAGGCGGCAACCCGGCGAGGTCTTTAACGAGCAGAGGTGCCACGTCTGGATCATCGCGTTGTTCCAAATTTGGGACGTAGCATTTCCAAAACCAAGTCATATCTGCTTTGCTTAGTAATCCTTGGTTACTCGGGTCTCTGTAGGACGGTGTATCTAAATCCGGCTGAGTTACGGGGTAGATTAGGATCTGTTGTGCCACCGCCGGACCGTTGGAATCTCTGGCCCTGCGCGCGCAAACGGCTGCTAAATTGCCACCTGCGCTGTCGCCGGCCACGATTAGTGGCAGGACTGCGCCTTTCTTTTTGACTATACGGTGTTGGTTTGATGCAACCCATTGCAGGGCGGCCCAAGCATCATTGATTGCAGCGGGGAAAGGGTGTTCCGGGGCGAGCCGGTAGTCGACCAAAACGACTATGCAGTTGCTTTCAGTCGCGATAAATCGCCCGAGGGTGTCGAAATCATCAAGGTCTCCGACAACCCATCCGCCACCATGAAGATACACGATAATGCCTTCCGGACTTTCAGAAGGGACCAGCGCGCGTAGCATGATATCGGACTCTCCGGTGGGGACAGAGAATTCTTCGCATCGTTCGATAACCGGCCCGTCTCCGATGATTTCCCGAAGGCTCGAGAAAAATTCCCGTGCGGCGGTCGGAGTTAGGGAATGGAATGCTGGGGCACCATTATCGGCAAGTTGCTTAAGAAACTGATTGCTAGCTTGATCGAGAGCCATTGTTTGTCCTCTGATTTATTGTTGTTATCAGTGTGTTGGCAATGGGCGTGCCAGATCGAAATGTTTTGCCTTTTGAACACATTAACTACTTGAAAAAGAAAAAGATGTTTCTCAACATATTTGACATCCGGCATTTGGGAAAGAATGACTTTTGTCCTTGTGGTTTATGAAATGCGGAGGCAGGTTTCAGGAAATCAGGAAGCCTGAAATTCTTCTGATGAGGGTAAGCGCTATTCAGCAGGCGTTTCGTGAGGTGGCCGACAGCCTGGCCCTTCGGGACCAATTGAACGCGCAACAGACGTTGGTGCACCCTTTGGATGAGCACTATCCACTGGCCAAGAACCGCTATGACGCAGGGATAACCAGTAACGGACATTACTAGGGAGCAGTTGGATTAAAGACTGGGGGCAGGTCACCACTCCCTATCAACCAAAATTCGTTACACTCTAGGTAATGACCAAACACTCACCCATTACCCTGCCCAAAGAAAAGCCCTTGTATCACCTAAATGGCTGGCTAAGCGCCTTGCTACCCAATGGTGCTTGCAGTCATCTATCGTTGGTTAAAGACTTCCAAGGCAACCTTTACCAAACCGAAGAAAAACTGTTGTCTGGTATGTCTACTACAAGGCGTAGAGAGTTTGTAGCAGGACGAACACTTAGCCGCTTCTTGCTCGCAGCTCTAGGATGTCCTTCTCAACCAGTTTTAAGAGGATATGACGGAATGCCTATATGGCCTGACGGCTACTGCGGGTCAATCACTCACAAACAAGGAGTATGCGGCGCTATCGTCGCTAAAAGTGAGGCCCTTGCCTCAGTTGGGCTGGATCTTGAGTTTAACCAGCCTCTAACAGAGTCAGTATGGAAGAACTTCATAAACGAAGGCGAGCTTGAAGATTCCCCTAGCTTCGACTGGAAAGCAAACATTCTCTTTTCATGTAAGGAAGCTGCCTTTAAATGCTTATCGTCCTCTGGCATGGACAGCGCCAACATTCCATTGCGTGAAATTCTTGTGACGTTTTCCGAAGATAGCAACAAAGGCTTCGCAGTAGCTTGCCACTTTAGAGGGATAACCCTGCATGGGCGAGCTATTGTACATCGAAGGATTGTGCTCTCCGCAATAAAAATGGTTTGATTTTCGAACATATTGGTACCAATATGTTTGGAAAACAAACCGGGAGTTTCCATGGCCAAAGTAACGCTGGAAAAGTTTCTCTCCAATCTAGAAGAGCTCAAAGAACGATTTACTAGTGAGCTTGAGAGCATATTGGAGGGTGAGGAAGGTCTAGATGATCCCGACGCCGACGATGACATTTTTAGCGGAGGCGCGGCGAGCGTAGATTCTAAAGCAGTTGTTCAGCTAAACCCGATAGCCGAGAACGAGCTAAAAATAAAGCTTGACCCTGAAGAATGGATTACACCGGGTGGCTTCGGCACAGTAGACGAAGCCGTAAGTTCCCTGATCGAGGCCATCAAAAAGGTCTTGGAGAAATGAGGATAACCATTCATGAGCAATGACGAAATCGGACTCATAGCTGAACGACTCAGGGAGGCAAGAAAATATATGGGCCTCTCTCAGGATTTCGTGGCAAAGCATCTAGGCATTCCTCGTTCTGCTGTTTCATTGATAGAGTCGGGAAGCCGTCGAGTCAGAAGCGATGAGCTCGTTAAGCTTTCCTCGCTTTACCACCGACCAGTAAGCTACTTTACTGACAACGATTCGAATCAAGAAGACCCAGAAATCGCACTTCTCGCAAGAAACTACAAGAACCTCTCCGAGAATGATCGGACTGAGCTTGTCCAGTTTGCTCAGTTCCTGGCATCAAGAAAGAAAACAAGGACGAGTGAATGAATATTCGAGGGGCGCGCCTCAAAGCTACAGCGGCTGCTAGCGACTTACATCGCAAACTAAACTTGAGGTCTGAAATTAGAGAAGGACTTCGGCCAATAGATGTCTACAAAGCAATCATTGACCTAGATGTACCACTTCTCTTCCGCCCCCTTGAAGGCGTGCTCGGTGTTTATTTATCAAGCCCGGAAAAAGGCATCCTTATCTCATCTTCGGATGCGCTTAATCCGGCTAGGCAACGCTACACGGCCGCTCATGAGCTCGGCCATCTATGTATGGGGCATGGCAACAGCGTGGACGACGCCCAGAATATTAATAACCAAGAGAGCTTGCAGCGAGCCGAAACAGCGCCTACTGATGTACCCATTTTCGAAGCTGAAGCTGAGATGTTCGCCTCCGAATTTTTAATGCCAAAAGCCTTGATTGTTAGCACCTGCAAAAAAATGGGGTTGAACAAAGCGGGAATAATGGACCCAAAGAACGTTTATCAACTGGCATTGAGACTCGGAACAAGCTATCAAGCCACCTGCTATGCCCTCAGGTCCAATGAACTGGTTAGTTTTCAGGCGCTGAACCGCCTCACACAGTTCACCCCAAAGCAGATCAAGCAAGAATGCATAGACGAGGGGACCTCAATCGAGCACCCGCATTCTGATGTAATTCTTTTGGACAAAACCGATCACGGTCGGCAGCTGTTATTAAAGCCCGGCGACCACGTCATTATGTCTCTTCCAGAACATACGTCAGGAGGATTTCAGTGGACAGTTCCCGACATTAGCCCACTCGTACACTGGTTAGATGATAAGAGAAGTGGAGCTTCGCCTGAAGGTGTTTTCGGTTCCCCGGTGCTTAGACACCTGACGTTTACGGGAGAATCTAAAGTCGATCTTTTGCTTACAGAGTGTAGATCATGGGGAAATCGGGAATATATCAACCAGTTCGGAATAAACGTCGATTTTCGAGGTCGTGAAGAAGGGCTTCCACGAGTTGCACGGGAGGCCCTCTGACTATGTCTAGCCCCGTCAAAGTTATTTGCGACTATAGAGCTCAGCTACCTGGAATACGTGATCAAGGGTCGCGCCCACAGTGCCTGACGTTCGCCGCGAGTGATGCGAACGCCTACTCCAATGGAACCCAAGACTGCTTATCAGTGGAATACTTAGCTCTCCATGCAGCAAACAACCAAACGTGTGGAGGCAGCGGATTTACTTTTGAATCAATAGCGCTCGCTCTGCATAACCAAGGACAACCACTAGAACATAAGTTCCCTTACGATCCTACCTGCAAGCAGCTGACAAGGCCTCTCAAATACGATAAATCGCACTACACACCTCTCTACAAAGCCATTTTGCTCATCAAGCTTCCTAAATTCGATGAAATAATCCAAGGCCTCTCACAAGGAAAATTGTTTGTGCTTGGACTTGAGGTGACTCAGGGGTTTTTGCGCAATGACCCATCAGCGATTTTTAGTGACGAGGTCGGCACGAGAGGAATGCATGCGGTGCTAGCAGTTGGATACGGTGAGCTTCCATCAGGCGAGCTAGTAATTCTCGTGAGGAATAGCTGGGGAGACTCATGGGGAGACGCTGGCCATGGTTGGATCACAAAGTGCCTGTACTCAAATAAGGCGGCAAACGTAGCAGAGCTGGAGGCGTAAGTGATAGAAGTCTGTAATGGAGTATCTAGGTCGGAGGCATGGCTAAAGGCGGTGCAAAAGCTTTCTTCCGCACCTGAAAACGAACTATATAATCTAATTATCGAGATAGACGAGCCATGCAGCAGCACAAAACAGGATCGCGAAGTAGAAGAATGGATCGACCAATACCTCACGAAGAATCCGGTGAATACAGTCGCAGAGACAATCTTTCCAGCATCAGAGTACAGACGTCACAGAGCTAAAGGCGTTTATAGTGTCTACCCAGATGTGGTTTATCCCCAGGTACGGAGATTTAGCGCTAACCAACAAGGAACATATGCCTACCGCATCTTGAGAGGAGTGGACAGCAAAGGTGCGACGACGCGCCCACTTGAAAACATAATCTCTAGAATAAAGAGCCAAACAGGCCAGAACGGCACGAGAATAAGACTATGCTACGAAGTCGCAGTAGCGCAGCCATGTGATATTTCCATCAGCCAAAATGGTAAAGCAATCCGCGCCTTTCCTTGTATGAGCCATCTCAGCTTCAAACTTTCGAAAGACTGCAAAGCGGTCCACTTAACAGCCCTCTATAGAAGTCAGTACTACTTCAGTAAAGCACTCGGAAACTTTCTTGGCTTAGCTCGTCTTCTTAAATTCGTAGCCAACGAAACTGGCCTTGCCCCTGGCTCGCTTGTTTGTCACGCAACCTATGCGAAGCTTGATTACCCACCAGGAAAAACCCGAAAAGCACGAAACGAACTTGGAAAAAATTTCCTGAACAAGGAGACCGAAGTTGCTTCCTGACGAGTACCTAGAGTTAGCGCTGAAGACATCTGTAATTGACTGGACGGACAAAGAGCAACGGAAGATAGCCCCT
>LULX01000527.1_pt1 | contig 31897 bp, 41 predicted proteins | sample 729511 | NCBI WGS metagenome assembly LULX01 (sample SAMN03860278, study PRJNA289734) | marine metagenome | biome: seawater column; feature: ocean; material: water; isolation source: Red Sea water column Station 91 - depth 500m | place: Saudi Arabia: Red Sea | collected 2011-10-15 | depth 500 m
AAAACAGTGTAAATAATTTAACCAGATTTTCTACAGATGTTTACTCTCCTAACTACCCTTCTAAAATTACATGTAATTCTTGATAGGTAATTTAGATGAGTTTAGCTCCACAAGAAATAGAAAAAAGCGCAAGCAAATATGCTTCAGATGCGATAAAATATGATTCACAAGGTGCGCGTGGGATGGCAATTGCACATTATCAAAAAGCGATTGATACACTATTCAAATTGTTAAATCTTTATCCAGATAGTAGATTAAATAAAATATACGGGGAACGTATGAAATCATATCAAGATAGAATAAAGATACTTCAATCTACACATGGGGTTGATTTTGAACCTGCTGTAGATCCAAAGGCATCACCCGAAGCACAGCAAGCAAGTATTACAAAGACTCGTGAAGATACATTTGATGACATGGTAATGAAAGAAAAACCAAATGTTCATTGGTGTGATGTTGTTGGTATAGATGATGCAAAAAATGCATTACGTGAATCAATAGTTTATCCAAGTAAGAGATCTGATCTTTTTCCATTGGGTTGGCCTAGAGGAATTTTACTATATGGTCCACCAGGATGTGGTAAGACGGTTCTAGCTGCAGCAACGGCAAATGAGCTTGACGGTTATTTCATTAATGTAGATGCATCATCTATGATGAGTAAATGGTTAGGTGAAGCAGAAAAAAATGTTTCAAAATTATTTAAAATGGCGCATAGTTATGGAGAAAAAGAGGGTAAACCAGTAATTTTATTCATTGATGAGCTTGATTCTCTTTTAGGTGAACGAACAAACGAAATTGGCGGTGAGGTTAGATCAAGAAACCAGTTTCTTACAGAAATAGACGGTCTTAATGGTAAAGGCAAAGAAGCTAAACTGTATGTGATTGGTGCAACCAATAAACCTTGGAGCCTAGATCATCCATTTTTGCGTAGATTTCAAAAAAGAATCTATGTTTCATTACCAACATTGACAGCTAGAGAGAAACTCTTTGCACTTTATACAAACCAACTAAAACTGGATTCTAGAGTAAAACCTTTAGCATTAGCAAAAATTTTTGATGGTTATAGTGCAAGCGATATCAAGGATATTTGTCAGGCTGCTCAGCTAAAAATTGTAAATGAATTATTTACCTCGACTGAATATAAGGAGCCAGTAGCAGGAGAAAGTCCTCCTTTACCGCGTGATCTAACTATGAAAGACTTTAGGGAAATTATAGATAGACGAAAACCAAGCGTTTCCAACGAAATGATTAGGGCATATTATAAGTGGAGCGAGCAATTCAAGGCACTTTAATACTAAAAATCATTAGAACTTCAATTACTTAGCATTTACAAAAACTTAAATTCCTAATTTAATTGAGTCGCAGAGGGTCGCAATAACTGTAAAGAAGTCGAAGTTTGCAAACAAATTTGCAAAACTGATCTTAAGTGACGGCTCTGTTTTTGATGGTATGGGATTTGGCTATTCTACAACAACTTTTGGTGAAATTGTCTTTAATACTGGAATGGTTGGTTATACTGAGACATTAACAGATCCATCCTATAGTGGCCAGATTCTTACTCTAACGTATCCATTAGTAGGTAATTACGGCGTACCTGATCCTGCTGCAAAAACAGATGGAATACCAAAATTTTTTGAATCTGATAGAATCCAAGTTCGCGGCTTGGCGATCCACGAATTATCCTTGTCAGCTAGTCATTGGAATCTTACTATGACACTTGATGAATGGTTACACAATGAAAAAATTCCAGGAATTTCTGGCATTGATACACGAGAACTAACGAAAAAACTGAGGCAGTCAGGAGTTATGATGTCAGCTTTATCTGTGTCTGAAAATAAAATTGATGAAAATGATCTTAAAGCGAAATTAGAATCTGCACCTAATTATAATAATGAAAAGTTTATGGATTTAGTTTCAACTAAGAATGTACAGAAAATAGGCGATAAGCCAAAAAATGTTGTATTAATTGATACTGGTACAAAAAATGCCATAGTTAGGAATATTCTTGATATTGGTTATAGCGTTGTTAAAGTTCCGTGGAATACTAGTATTAAGGAAATTTTAAAACATGACCCAAAAGGTGTTGTAATAAGTAATGGACCAGGCGACCCACAAAATTGCCCTAACACTATCTCCACTGCTAAATCATTAATTGAAAATGATATACCAACATTAGGAATATGTCTTGGGGCACAAATTTTAGGAATTGCAGGAGATGCTAAAACGTACAAACTAAAGTATGGACATAGGGGTCAGAATAAACCATGTGTAAATCTATCTAACAATCAAGTTTATGTTACTAGCCAAAATCATGGTTATTGTATAAATCCTGATTCACTAAAAGATTCTAAAAACTGTAGAAGGAATTATGCATGAAAACAAAAAATGTATTGCAGTTCAATTTCATCCAGAGGCATCACCAGGACCTTATGATTGTAAATTTATTTTTGAAGAGTTGAAAAACATAATGGAGGGGGGAAAATCTGGTGAAGCGTGAAACATTAGAAAAAGTTCTTGTTCTTGGCAGTGGGGCAATAAAAATCGGAGAAGCAGGAGAATTCGACTATTCCGGAAGCCAATGCCTCAAGGCAATTCATGAAGATGGAATTAAGAGCGTTCTAATCAATCCAAATATTGCTACTATTCAGACTGATACAAGGTTTGCCGATGAGGTTTACCTCTTACCTGTTACTCCAGAATATGTTCAATCTATTATTGAAAAAGAGAGGCCTGATGGTCTTATGTTAGGCTATGGTGGTCAGACTGCACTAAATTGTGGTGTAAATCTTGACAAACTTGGAATATTACAAAAATATGGAGTATCTGTTTTGGGAACACAAATTCCTGGGATTATGGCAGCAGAAGACAGACAGAAGTTTAAAGAATACATGGTTAAATGCAATGTACCAGTTTTAAAAAGTAAAACAGTAAATACATTTGATGATGCAAAAAAAGTTGCAGCAGAATTAGGCTATCCTGTGATAGTTAGAGTTGCATATACTCTAGGAGGCAAGGGTGGAGGAGTAGCATTTAATGAAATCGAATTATATGAAATTGTGGGTCGTGGACTCACAGCAAGTCTTGTAGGACAAATATTAATTGAAGAATATGTGGGTAGTTGGAAACAAATTGAATATGAGGTAATGCAAGATTATTCAGAAAACAATGTCATAGTTTGTAATATGGAAAATGTTCTTTCAATGAAAGCACACACTGGTGATAATATTGTGGTTGCACCATCACAAACTTTGGATAATCATGAATATCATATGTTAAGAACTGCCGCATTACGAGCTACAAAACAAATTGGGATTGTAGGCGAATGTAATATCCAATTTGCATTGGATCCAAATTCTGACAAATATGCGGCAATTGAAGTTAATCCTAGACTTTCACGTTCCTCAGCATTGGCAAGTAAAGCTACTGGATACCCATTAGCGTACATGTCTGCAAAGATTGGGCTTGGTTATTCGTTGCCTGAGTTAGTAAATAGTATTACCAAGGCTACAACTGCTTGTTTTGAACCATCACTTGACTATATTGTCTGTAAACATCCAAGATGGGATTTTGAGAAATTTGAACTTGTAAACAGGAAACTAGGACCCACAATGAAATCTGTTGGTGAAGTAATGGCAATTGGAAGAAATTTCGAAGAGTCACTTCAAAAATCAATACGAATGCTTGACATAGGAGTAGACGGCCTTGTCTTAAATCGTCGAAAAGGTGATTCCATTGATCAAGAACAAATCGAAGAGCATCTTCAAGCCCATGATGATCAAATTTTATTCCATGTTGTGAATGCTCTTCGTATTGGAATGCCTATTGAAAAAATTTACCAGTTATCTTCCATTGAACCCTGGTTCATAGAAAAGATCAATAATATTGTACAGACTGAAGCAAAATTAAAATCATTGCCACTTGAACGAGGAATTTTATCAGATGCAAAAAAATTTGGATTTTCTGATAAACAAATAGGACGAGCTGTTAACAAGGAGGAATTAGAGATTAGAAAAATTAGAAAAGGGTTTAACATATTTCCGGTAGTTAAACAAATCGATACACTTGCAGCTGAATGGCCAGCAGTAACCAATTATCTTTACCTTACTTACGGCGGAACAAGCAATGATATTTCACTTAGCACTGACGATAGTGGAATTGTGGTTATTGGTGCAGGTCCATATAGAATTGGCAGTAGTGTAGAATTTGATTGGGGAACTGTGAATATGGTTTGGGGTCTTCAAGATAATGGTGAAAAAAATGTTGTTGTTGTAAACTGTAACCCTGAAACTGTGTCTACGGATTATGATATTTGTAGTCGTCTTTATTTTGAAGAATTAACACTTGAAAGAATTTTAGATATAACAGAATTTGAAAGTCCAAAGGGTGTTGTAACGTCAGTTGGTGGTCAAGTAGCAAATAATCTTACTACAAAATTATCTAACAATAATGTAAAAATTTTTGGGACCAAAGCTGAAGATGTAGATATGGCTGAAAATCGTTCAAAGTTCAGTCAAGTTTTAGATAAGCTTCACATAATGCAGCCAGCTTGGCAGGCGTTTACTAGTATCACTGATGCCAAAAATTTTGCATTAGAAGTTGGTTACCCTGTTTTGGTTAGGCCTTCATATGTTTTAAGCGGAGCGGCAATGAAAACAGTTTGGTCACAAGTAGAACTTAAAAAATTTGTTACTGATGCTACAACTGTGTCACCTGATCATCCTGTTGTAATTACAAAGTTTATGCTTAATGCATTGGAAGTTGATGTAGATGGTGTTTGTGATGGAAAAAACGTGATAATCGGTGCAATAGTAGAACACATTGACAGTGCAGGTGTTCACTCAGGCGATGCAATGATGTGTATACCGCCTTGGAGATTAAGTAATAAGATTATTGAGAATATTATTGATTCCACAACTAGAATTGCAACTGAGTTTAGCATCAAGGGGCCATTTAATTTACAATTTTTAATTAAGGATGCTCAAGCATATGTAATAGAATTAAACATTCGTGCCTCACGTTCTATGCCATTTGTTTCCAAGTTCATTAGAATGAATCTGATTAGTTTAGCTTCACAGGCTACATTAGGAAAAACTTTACCAAAAATGACCCAAAATTTATGGATGAATACTGGATTATACGGAATAAAAGTTCCTCAATTCTCTTTCATGCAGTTGGATGGTGCTGATATAGTATTAGGGGTTGAAATGCAATCTACTGGTGAAGCGGCATGCTTTGGAAGTAGTTTTTACGATGCGCTATCAAAAGGTTTAGAATCAGTTGGTTACAATCTTCCAAAAACAGGCTCAGCACTTGTTACAATTGGTGGTGTAGAAAACAGAGAAAAACTGTTACAAACATCTGCACTTTTGAAAAAGTTAGACTATAAAATTATGGCAACAGAAACTACTGCTGAATTTTTTAAGGAAAATATTGGTGATGTTCAGATTGTTCATAAAATTAGTGAGCCAGAAAGAAAGCCAAACATTACAGACTTGCTTTATGAGAAAAAAATCAATTTCATAATAAATATTCCAAGCACCGCGACTATAGAAAAATATGTTGGTATGCTTTATGATGAATATCAAATACGACGAAAATCTCTAGAATTGGGAATACCAGTACTTACAACTATAGAGTTAGCAGAATCTTTTGTTAAAACACTTGCTTGGCTACGGGATAATGAAACCACAAAGAAACCACTTGCACCATACAAAGATTTTATTTAAATAACTTGAGATAATAATGATTCATTACCTATAATCGTCCCGTCAAGATCGACAATTTTTGCCTGTAGTGTTTCCATCCTTTCTATAATAGGTGATGTTGATTTTTTATATTTTTTTTTTTGTGTTGCATAAAAATATCTATTAAATGATGGAAGAATAATTATTTCTAATTCGCCTGTTCTACTGGGAAATATTTTTTGTTTTTTAGATTTTAACGATACCCAAACTCTCTTACCATTGAGAAGTGATTTTTCCTCAAAAAAAACTGGATGTATATGTCCCATGATTATTTTATCTACGTGGGAAAAATTTTCTGAAGGCATTGTGTGACCATGAGTTAAAAGCATATTTTCTATAACAATTCCTTTTGCACTGGCAAGTGTGATTCCTCTTGGTATTAGTTTTTCAATGTTTGCATCATGATTTCCCGGTATTACTGTTACATCAATTCGTTTTTTTATTGTTTCAAAAAAGGTTGGTATTGTATTCCATTCTGTTTTTGTTATAGATTTTATTCCAGATTTTATATCACCAAGCATAATTAGTAATTCAGGCTTTGTTTTGTCTAAAATTTTTTCAATATCTTTTGTCGTTTCAGTTATCGACGTATTTTTTCCTAAATAGATATTATTGGATGATAATTTAGCCTCAAATCCTAAATGTAAATCTGTAATGATCAAACTTTTTTCGGTCCCATTAATCATAAGTGCAGGATATCTGGGAACTATTTTGGTTAACATTCAAAAGCATAATATTCTTTTTTAATTATATTCTTATGTTAATGGCACCTGAAAATCTTGATTCAACTTTATCTGAAAAACGTGTAAAACTGCATATTTTTCAGCCTAGTAAAAGAAAAGTCTGGACAGTTGTGGGCGTAGAAAATGAGTATTGGCTTGATCCTGAATTGGATTTTTGTTCTTGTCCCGGATATTATTTCAGTAAAAAAAATGAAGAAAAAACATGTTACCATTTAAGGTCACTTAAGATGGCTGTTGCTCAAGATAAACTAGAATTAATTACATTTTCAGATCATGAATATGAAGATTTCATATCTGGTATACTTTCTGATTTGCAAGAAATCATACTAGATAATAAAAAATAGATTAGAAAGTTATTAGTAATAAACCAAATTATTCTAGCAGTTTTTTACACAGATAAAAGCCCTCTCTTGACTATCCTGAAGACCATATCTGTCTGGTATGATACCAACGATATACTTCATTTCATCATCATATTGAATATCAAATTGTGTTGTAACAGTGATAGGATTGTTTGGTTCAAGCTCTAATACTGTTAATTCATTTTCTCCATATCCGATAAATTTTGCTTCGTGTTTTTTGTTATTAATATCATAAAGGAAAAAATTACCGCCTGTTAATTCAACAGTTTCATTACCAGTATTATTAGCAGTAATTTGAATTTGGAAATATACTCCTTCAGGGATTTCGCTTGATTCGTTAAGCAATTCAGGGTTAGGTCCCGTTTCTATATACAATTCTTGAAACTCTTGTTGTGCTTTATCTTTTTGAAGAATTTCATAATTTGTAACATATTGAACATCAAATTTTACATTACCAACTTTTATCTCATCGTTGTATTCCGAAAATTTACTAATAGTTTGGCTGTCCCAAAATATTATCATAGACACAGAAATTGAGCCTATAACTATTCCTATTGCTATAACAGTGGCAAACCCTACCATTACGGCAATCCTTCTTCTATATCAGAACAATGTTTGTGAACCCAATTACCTTTAGAATTTTTTACTATTTCTTTACCTACCTTGATTATACCATCACATTCAACACATTTTCCGTTAAATTTAGCCTTCAAAATTACCACCTACCTATCATAGTGCTTTCTTATTTTATCAAGCATTGCATCATCCTCAGCTTTTAGACATTTAATCCATTCTTCCTTACTATGCTCAGAGATTTTTTTATTACAAATTAAACAAATATTTTCATCCATAAAAAATGGTAATATTAGGGCATAGATTAATGTTAAATTTCGATATATATTTCCGAGATATTACCATACTTACATATAATTATAATCAGTAGAAATAACATGAAAGCGGCGATTGTAAAATCCAATTCAATAATAGAAATAAAAAATTTGGAAAAACCTCAACTAGGTCCACGTGAGATTCTTGTCAAGATGCAGGCTTGCGGCATATGTGGTTCTGACGTAGAAAAGGTATTTGGTGAATATGGACAACCATCTATGAGGCTTGGGCATGAACCTGCTGGTGTAATATCACAAGTCGGTTCAGAAATTTCAGACTACAATATTGGTGATCGCGTATTTACACATCATCATGTTGCATGCTATTCAGATAATTGTCATGAATGCAGCCATGGCAATGAAACAATGTGTGAAAAATACTATAAATCAAATTTAGAACCATGTGGTTTGGCAGATGAATATGTTGTACCAAAATGGAATGTTGATAACGGCGGTATGCTAAAGCTGCCTGACAGTATATCATTTGATGAGGCTGCAATGATTGAGCCACTTGCATGTTGTATAAGATCTTGGAATAAATTCAAACATCAAAAGGGTGACTCCGTAGCTGTTCTTGGTGTCGGTCCTACTGGAATAATGCATGTAATGTTAGCTGCACATTATGAATTTAAAAAAATTTTTTGCCTGGATTTGAATGATTTTCGTTTAGCATACGCAAAAAAATTTGATACTGTCACAATACGATCTGATGATTTTGGCGCATCAAATATTATAAAATCCCAAACAGGAAATAAAGGGGTTGATGTTGCTATTATTGCTACTGGCAACTTGAAGGCATTACTTGATGGTATCAATTTTGTTAGAAAAGGTGGTACTATTGTTGTGTTTGGTGTACCAAGTAAAGGAGATAAAATTGATCTTGATATGAGCTATGTTTATTCTAAAAATATTACTATTATCAACACTTATGCCGCATCAGATATTGATACTAAGGAAGCACTTGAAATGATTTCAACGAAAAAAATCAATGTAAAGCAGCTTATTACACACAAGTATAATTTATCCGATGTGCAGAAGGCATTTGAACATGCAAAAACGGGTAAAGATGCCATGAAAATAATCATAAATAATTGAGAAAGGCTTAAAGAAGGCTAATTGTTTCTACACAGAACGAAGAAAAATGGATTGGGGTTTACGAAATAGAATATCTCATATTATCAAGCCAAATGATAGTCGTGCATTAATGCTAGCTGTTGATCATGGATACTTTCTTGGTCCAACAGAGAAATTAGAAATTCCTAGGAAAACAATTGCACCAATACTCAAGTATTGTGACTCGTTAATGCTTACAAGAGGTGTACAAAGGACTTCTGTTGACCCAAAATATCCAGTGCCAATAGTTTTGAGAGTATCTGGGGGTTCTAGTATTATAGGTGAGGATTTATCTAACGAAGAAATTACTGTAAGCATAAAAGATGCTATTCGGCTTAATGCATGCGGTTTAGCAATGTCAATTTTTGTAGGTTCAAAATATGAAAAACAAACAATTGTTAATCTTGGGCAATTGGTAAGCGAGGCAGAGGAATATGGCATTCCTGTTTTGGCTGTTACTGCAGTAGGAAAGGAAATTGGGCAAAAAGATGCACGCTATCTATCACTTGCATGTAGAATTGCAGCTGAACAAGGTGCTCATATTGTTAAAACTTACTACTGTGAAAATTTTGAGAAAGTAGTAGAATCATGTCCTGTACCAATCATTGTTGCTGGTGGTAAAAAAATACCAGAACGTGATGCACTTGAATTAGCATATAATTCAATCAAGGGAGGTGCTGTTGGTGTAGATATGGGTCGAAATATTTGGCAATCTGATAACCCTGTACCTATGATACGTGCAGTTCGTGCTATTATACATGGCAATGCAAATGTTAGTGAAGCCTACGAACTCTACAAAAATTTTTGTAAATCCAAACCAAAACCTGATTCCAAACCAAAATCTAAAAACTAATTATTAAGACAAACTATTCAGGAATTTGATCAAGATGGTAATGCATGATTTTCCATGCAACCTCTTTGACTAACACAAATGTTGCTCTACCATTAACTGTCATATGTTGACCAGTGTAAGTCTGACTATCCACCAGCATGCCACTTTGGTTTAACACAAATGTGACAATCCCAACATTTCCAAAAATACTAATTCTTTCATTTTTTATTTTATAATCATAATCTGAAATACTTGAGAATCTTAATTCTTCAAGAGCAATAGATTCAAAGTAATTCTTTAACCCATATGGAGGAATATCACTAAAACTAGAAAATTCTTGTGAATTAAGTTGAATATCGCTTAGTACTGAGAAATTCTTTGTTTTTCCTGCTTCAAAAAATGTTCTTATCACATTAAGAATTTCCTCATTATCTCGCAAGATTGTTCTTTCTTTCTATTTACTAACTTTAAGTGTTAATTAGAATTAAGACAAAATGACTTCTAGTATTACCCCAGAAACATTAATTAATTCAATGTTAGTTGTATACGTTGCTGTATGAACAAAATCAGTCAAACTAGCATTGTTGGTATTCTGTTGCTAGTTGACCTGAAGCTGTAATTCTGCAGCCAGTTTTTAACACAAATGAAAGCGTTGGAGAAGGAAGGCGTAAAAGAAGTCTTCGGCTTACCGGGAGGTGCAAACCTTCCAATGTATGATGAGCTTTACAAAAGTGATATACGTCATATACTGGTAAGACACGAGCAATCTGCTGCGCATATGGCAGACGGTTTTGGAAGAGTTAGTAGAAAACCCGGTGTTTGTTTTGCAACATCAGGACCTGGTGCAACAAACTTGTTAACTGGGATTGCAACTGCACAGGCAGATTCAGCTCCAATGGTTGCTGTTACTGGTCAAGTTCCAGTAAAGATGATTGGTCGTGATGCATTTCAAGAAAGTGACATAATAGGAATGTCAAATCCATCTGTAAAGTATGCATTTCAGCCAAGAACACCTGAAGAAATTCCTGAAATTGTAAAAAAAGGATTTTACATTGCAGAAACAGGCAGACCTGGTCCTGTATTACTTGACATTCCAAAAGATGTTCAGCAAAATGAGGCAGAAATGACTTTTCCAGAAGAAGTAAGAGTTCCAGGTTATCACCCATGGACTGACGTTGACATGATCAATATCGAACGAGCTGTAGAATTGCTTCTTTCTTCAGAGAAACCAATAATCTTAGCTGGGGGTGGAACAATAATCTCTTCTGCCTTTGCGGAACTTCAATCTATAGCTGAAATGTTGATGATTCCAGTAGTTACTACATTCAAAGGCAAGGGTTCTTTTCCAGAAAATCATCCACTTTCTCTTGGTCCAATTGGTATGCATGGTCACGCGGAGGCCAATAAGATTATGACTGAAGTAGACTGTGTTTTAGCTATCGGAACAAGATTTTCAGATCGTTCTGTTGGAACATTTGAAGAATTTGAGCGTAACTTGAAAATCATACATATGGATGTAGATCCTGCAGAAATTGGAAAGAATCAGACAACACAGGTTGCTGTCGTAGGTGATGTAAAAGCTTCATTACGTGTAATGATAAAATCACTTCTCAAAAAAGCATTAAAAAAATCTGAAGGCAACCAATGGTTAGATCATGTTAATGAGGTTAAAGATTATTGGCGTGAAAATCTGAAATTACACCCAGGTGAAATGTCAGCTGCTAAAATTTTAAGAAAATTAAGAGAAGTACTTCCTAAGGAATCAATTGTAACAACTGAAGTCGGGCAACATCAAATGTGGGCATCATTGTTTTTTGATGCGATACATCCAGGCACCTTCTTTAGTTCTACTGGTCTTGGCACTATGGGTTGGGGATTTCCTGCAGCAATTGGTGCAAAAGTTGCACGACCGGATGTACCTGTAGTAGATATTGCTGGAGACGGAAGCTTCAATATGACAGAAAACTCACTTGCAACTTCAGTATTAGAAGATATTCCTGTTATCGTATTCTTGGTTAACAATTTTTCGTTAGGTATGGTTGCACAATGGCAAAGAACATTCTATGAAAAAAGAATGATTGGAATTGATCTAAAAAAATGTCCAGATTATGTTAAATTAGCGGAATCGTATGGTGCACAGGGTATAAGAGCTCAATCATTGGATGAATTAGAAAAAGCTATCAAGACTGGTCTTAGTAGTAATGTAACAACTGTGATTGATATACCAATAGATCCAGAAGAAGATGTTTTACCATTTGTCGCGCCTGGAACTTCTTTAAAGGAAATGATCTTACCGTCATAGTGAGTGATATGTGGGCTATTTTATCAATTAGAGTTGAAAACAAACCGGGAATTTTATTCAAGGTTACTCATTTGTTTAGATCTAGAAATTTCAACATTGATAGTATATCAGTAGGTGTAATGGAAAACCCTGAATTTTCAAAGATGACTATAACAACAGTTGGTACTGAAAAACAAATTGCTCAAATTGTTAAACAACTTGATAAAATGATTGATACCATAGAAGTGAAGAGATTAGATGAAAAGGAGAGTGTGTATAGAGAATTGGTCTTGTTTAAAATTAAGTTGGGCGGTGTATCAGATAGTACGAAGATTAGTAATGTTGCAAATACATATGGTGCAAAAATTCATGACGGACATAAAGATTCGATAATAGTTGAGCTAACATCTACACCTGATCAAATAAACGCATTTGAAGAATCAATGAAACCTTTTGGTATTTTAGATTCTGCCAGAACTGGAGTAACTGCATTACAGGGTAACTAAAAATGAGAATTAGAATTTTTGATACTACGTTAAGGGATGGGGAACAATCACCAGGTGTAGCCCTATCACCGGAAAATAAGCTAAACATTGCAAAAAAATTAGATGAATTAGGCGTTGATGCAATAGAAACAGGATTTCCTGTCATCTCAGAAGGCGAACAACAGGCTGTTAAAATGATTACACAGGAAAATCTATCAGCTGAATTATGTGGTCTTGCCAGAACAAATAAGCGAGACATTGACGCGGTGGTTGACTGTGGTTTAAAGTATGTTCATACATTTATCGCAACATCTGATATTCATCTTCAGCATAAATTACATCTTTCACAGGAACAAGCACTTGAAAAAGCAGTTGAATCAGTGGAATATGCAAAATCACGAGGATTACAGGTAGAATTTTCAGCTGAGGATGCGACACGTACAGATCGTGATTTCTTAAAAAAAATATTTACTGCAGTTACTAAAGCTGGTGCTGACAGAATAGACATACCTGATACTGTTGGCTATTCTACGCCACAGTATATTGCTGAAATTACAAAAGATGCAATCGAGGCAACAAAATTACCCATTAGTATGCACTGTCATAATGATTTTGGTCTTGCTGTTGCTAATGCTATATCTGGAATACAGGCTGGTGCACAATGTGCACATGTCACAATAAATGGTATTGGTGAACGTGCAGGAAATGCGTCTCTTGAAGAACTTGTTATGGCGTTACAATGCTTGAAATTTGATCAAACCTGGGAAACTGGCATTAAGACTGAATTGCTTTACGAAACATCAAAATATGTTTCAAAATTGGCTGGAATGCCAGTTCAACCTAACAAGGCAATCATAGGTGAAAATGCATTTGGTCATGAATCAGGTATTCATACCCATGGAGTTTTAAATAATCCACTTACGTACGAACCAATCAGTCCTGAAATTGTTGGTCGTAATAGATGGTTACAGGTAGGTAAGCATGCAGGTGCTCATGGCATTGCTGCTATGCTTGAAGAATATAGTGTACAACCTGATAAAGACCAATTAAAAAAAATTCTTGAGAAGGTAAAAGTAATTGGAGATCAAGGAAAACATGTTACTGATGTTGAATTGTTATCAATTGCTAACGAAGTCATGGGTGATTCTAAACTAAAACGCTTAGTACAATTAACTGGCTTTTCAGTTTCTACCGGAATTGGGAATATGCCATATGCGTTTATAAAATTAAACATTGACGGTGATGAACATACAGCAACAGACTATGGTGTTGGGCCAGTAGACGCGTCACTTAACGCAATTCAAAAAATTACAGGTAAAATATCGGAGACAAGAATTAAGGATTATAATTTAGCCTCTATATCTGGTGGTTCTAGTGCCTTGTGTGAAGTGACAGTTAAAGTGGAAGATGCAATGGGAAATGGTGTTTCTTCAAAATCCATCGGTGAAGATATTGTAATAACTAGTGTACAGGCTGTTATTGATGGTATCAATAGACTTATGCTAAAAAAATTACTTAAACAAAAAAAGGCATAATTGTTGGTGTGGGAAAATGAGTCATAAGTATAACATTTCATTAGTTACAGGTGATGGAATTGGTCCAGAGATATCTGAATCCGCACTTAGTATTTTGGAAGCAATTAATGATAATTTTTCTCTTCCATTAGAAATTAAAAAACTTGAAGCGGGTGATACTGTTTTAAAAAACACTGGTAAGGCATTACCGGATAAAACTTTTGAAGCAATAAAAAATTCTGATGCATGCTTAAAGGCACCAGTAGGTGAAAGTGCAAAAGATGTGATAGTATACCTAAGACGCATGTTAGATCTTTATGCAAACATTAGACCTGCCATATCATACCCAAATATGCCATCCTTACGAGATGATGTGGATTTAGTAATTGTTAGAGAAAATACCGAGGATTTGTATACTGGAGAAGAATTTGATATTGGCGACACAGCTGTAGCGATGAGAATTATCTCTGAAAAAGCATCAAAACGAATTGCAAATTATGCTTTTACAATCGCGAATCAAAGGGAAATGAAGAAAAAAGTCACATGCGTTCATAAATCCAATGTAATGAAAAAAACTGATGGATTATTTGCACGTACATGCTCAAAGGTTGCCAATGATTTTTCTGGTGTTAAATTTGAAGAGATGTATGTTGATGCGTGTGCAATGAATTTAATTCGTCAACCACAATCATTTGACGTAATTGTGACAACTAATTTGTTTGGCGATATACTTTCTGATGAAGCAGCTCAAGTAGTAGGTGGTTTAGGTATGGCACCTGCTGCAAATATTGGAGATAATTTTGGCTTGTTTGAACCGGTACATGGTGCGGCATTTGATATTGCAGGAAAACAGATTGCAAATCCTACATCATTCATACTTTCAATCAAGATGATGCTAGAATGGCTTGGAAATAAACACAATGACCAGAAGTGTGTAGAAATCGGACAAAAATTAGAGAGTGTTATTTATGATTTGACAAAAAATAACATTAAAACAAAAGATACCGGTGGAGACAAAACCACTATGGAATTTACTAAAGAAATTATCTCAAGGCTTTAATCTTTCTGGGTCTCTTGGATACAAAATAACTTCTCTTACATTATCTATGCCAAGAATTATTGTGAGTAGTCTTTCTAATCCTAATCCCCAACCTGCATGAGGTGGCATGCCCCAGTCAAACGCTTGCAAATGTTCTGAAAATTTTGAAGGATCAAGGTTTTGTTCTTTCAGTCTTGCTTTGATTTTCTCTGGGTTGTGCAGTCTACTTCCACCAGATGATAATTCAAGATAACCATACTGTAAGTCAAACGACTCAGAAAGTTCTACATTATCCTTTTTTTCGGTGATGTAGAATGGTTTAAGCTTGATTGGCCAGTCCGTTAGAAAATAAAAGCTAGGATGGTTTTCTCCCAATATTCTTAAATGAGAATCTAAAAGGTCATCTCCAAATTCTAGTTTAACATCTTTTTCTTTTAATTCATCCAGTGCTTGTGAGTACATAATTTTTTCAAATGGATGGTCAGATGTTATCGTTTTATTCCCAATAATTTTTAGTTCTTTTTTGCAGTTTTCAGAAACATACTTGAAAGTATCAACGACAAGATCTTCTAAGACATTCATTACATCTGTGTAGTTCATAAAAGCAGCTTCTATGTCAACACTGGTAAATTCGCTTAGATGTCTACCTGTGTGTGATTTTTCTGCTCTATAAAATGATGCTATTTCAAATACTCTTTCTAGACCAATTGTCATTTGTTCTTTATACAGCTGTGGGCTTTGTGCAAGGTATGCTTGTTTTCCAAAATAATCTAACGAGAATAGGTTGGCGCCACCCTCACTTGCACTTCCAATAATTTTAGGCGTAGTGATTTCAATGAATTTTTTTTCTGATAGTGTTTTTCTTAGTGATGCCAAAACATGATGCCTGATTTTAAAGATTGATGCAGTTTTTTGGTTTCGCATATCTAATGCTCTAGTGTTTAACCTATTGTCAATATGACTTTCAAGCCTACCAATTGGATCAATAGGTAACGGATGAACAGCTTTTGCAAGTATGCTTATTTCATTTGCTTTAATTTCATACTCAAAATCCCTTGCACGTGTATCTTGCACTTTACCAGTTATTCTTACAACACTTTGTCTGGTTATACCCTCTACTGTTTTTGTTAATTCATCTGTAAGTATGATTTGTGTAATACCAGTAACATCACGTAGGGTAAGAAAGATCATTTTGCCCATTTTTCTTAAATCTTCTACCCAACCTCCAAGAATCACATCTTGATCTTTCATATTGACATTAACATCCTCAATATTGTGGGTTCGATCAAATAGCATGAATTATCTTAATATGGGAATTATTGAATATATCCCTTCTTGAAAAAATAAAATCTAGTAGATTGTATGAAAATCATGCCACAACTTGAGATATCTGATCTTTCAGTTCATTATAGAACTTCACATGGTAGTGTTCATGCATTAGGAAATATTGAATTTAGATTAGAGGATGGTGAATCAATTGGAATTGCGGGGGAAAGCGCATGTGGAAAAAGTACCTTAGGATTATCAGTTATGAGAATGATTCAAGGCGGTAGAATTGTTTCAGGTAAAATTGTATTTGATGGAGAATCAACGCTTGAGCTGCCTAGTTCTAAATTTGATAAAAACATTCGCTGGAAAAAAATTTCCATGGTTTTTCAAGGAGCCATGAACTCTCTTGATCCCGTTTTTACAATAGAACATCAGTTTGACGAAGTTTTAAAGCAACATAAGTTCAAGGGTGATTCTAACAAAGTCATAAGTGATGCAGTACGCTCTGTCAATCTGGATTCGTCTGTTTTAAAAAAATATCCTCACGAGCTCAGTGGTGGAATGAAGCAAAGGATTGTCATCGCAATGGCATTATTGTTAAAACCAAAATTTGTCATAGCTGATGAACCTACAACTGCACTAGACGTATTGATTCAAGCGCAAATAATCAATTTGCTAAAGAATCTAAAAAAGGAAGGAATGTCTCTCATGCTTATCTCACATGATCTTGCGATACTATCGGAGGTATCTGAAAAAATTGGTATCATGTACGGTGGAAAAATGGTTGAATTTGGAACATCAGCTGAGATTTATCGTAATCCAAAACATCCATACACTCAGGGATTACTAGCCTCAATTCCTACGTTGCGCAAGGAGAAGAAGCTGAAGTTTATTCCTGGAAGACCACCTGATTTAGTTTCCCCAAAACCAGGATGCAGATTTTTTGATAGATGCCCGGAAGCAATGGAGAAGTGCAAAAAAGATCCTCCAAATACTAAAACTGATACTGGTTTTGTCTCGTGTTGGCTTTATGAATAGTGTTTTACTATAGGTAAACATGCATCAATAATTCGCAGAATTTCTGCTCGAACAACTTTTTTGTCAATTGAAATCCAAACACGTAAACTTTCAATCACAAATGCGACTATCTGTACTTTTTTTCTTTCTTCCCACATAAATTTAACAGGACCTAGCTTATCGTCAAATGCCTCTTCCAGATTAGTATTGAGAGCAATGCTAGCAAATTGATAGTTCATATTTTTAGAGTCAAGTAAAGGCTTTAGTTCTGCGCGTCTATATTCTGACAACAGTTCTCCATTTTTCCTATCATGCCAACAAATCTTATGTACGTACTTGTTTTTGAAATAAGATTACAAACATCTTGATAGTCATTTTGATTCATAACCATAAGTAATAGAATTAATTATTTATTTTGACTTATTTTCGCATTCATCTGAGCAGTACTTTGTTTCTGGTCTTGGTATTTGGCTCATTCCACTTGGGTTTATAGCTGGTCTATTGGGTTCTATCATTGGTCTTGGTGGTGGAATTATTATTGTTCCAGTGTTAACATTTGTTGGATTTTCTCCTACACTAGCTGTAAGCAATAGCTTGTTTGCTGTGTTTAGTAATTCTGTAGCATCGACAGCAGTGTATGCTAAACAAAAACGCATAGAACTTTCTCTTGGCTGGAAACTCGGATTGATCGCTGTTCCGGGAACAGTACTTGGAGCTTTCATATCTTCTGATCTATCACCAGAAATTTTCAAAATTTTGTTTGCACTTGTTCTTTTGGCATCAGCATTATACATTTTCCTAAAGAGGAAGATCGAGGGAAAGCCATTAGATACATCTCGTATCTTACTTGTTTTTTCAGCAGGGGCCAGTTTCTTTGCTGGAATAATATCCAGTCTTTTTGGCGTTGGTGGTGGACTGATCTTTGTACCATTGATGGTAGTCGCGCTTGGAATCTCAATGAAGCGTGCGGCACCCACTTCGCAGTTTATCCTTATGTTTGCGTCTTTTTCTGGTCTGATCGTTCATTCGATTCTAGGGCATCCTGATTACTATCAGGCATTATTGCTGTCGATCGGAGCCTTTGCTGGAGGAGTTTTGGGTGCCAGACTATCCATTGAGATAAAGGAAACCAAATTGAAGATAATAGTAATCATTGTGATAGTTGCAGCGGCAATTAAGCTGATTACAGATTCTACAGGTCTTTTCTAGTACTATCTTGTTTCGTCTGGGCAAAATATTACTTCAGAACTTGATCCTGCTTCATCTGACATAAAGTAGTTAATCGTATTTACAATATTTTCGTCATTGGGTTCCTTTCCATCAACAGTTCCGGGCAAAATTAAGAACGCTCTAACGTTTGATTTGAGTACATCACTCAATTCCTGATTGATGGTAGTAGCAAATGGTCTAAGTGCGCCTCTGAAGACCTCAACCTTTGCCCTTTCATACCCACTAATTTTTTTACCAGCTGGTAGGTCTGGGCCTATGATTACAATTCTTCCTTTTGCATCTTTGAATTTTCTTGGGTCGTCAGAGCCGTCAGGTACGAAAGTGTCGATAGCACTTTGTGTAAACTTGGCAGGGTTGTTGATGAATACGTTAACTAATGAATCCCATGTATCTCTAGATATCTCAGTTAATTTAGAGATATTAGGAACGTTACCGGTAAGATGAATAAATAAATCAACATCATCCTTTTTACCACTGTCATTGGTTACTTCACCACCATTTTCCATTATCATTTTTGCAAGATTTCCTCTTCTTTCGGCAATCCCTGCTGCGTATGTATTATCCCCTGACCATACAGTATTATCATCATGAATTAAACATAATTTTCCGTCCAAGTTATTTTTCTCAACTTTAGGAACAGATGATGCAATATGTGATTTAACTGGATAGAATACTCTATCACCAGGAATTACTTTTCCATTGAGAATTTTTGCTTGTGCGTCATCCGCAAGTGTTAGTACTGTTGTGGCAACCTGTTCCTGTGATAAAAATTGCTGATCTGGAATCATTGTAGAGGTATTCTTTTGAATTTTTTCTGCAATACCTTTCACTTTATTCAGTAAATTGGTAAGTGTAGTTTCATCCTTGCCTAACTTTTGTGCAGCTGATTTTATTCCAGCTTTTATAGTTTCATCATCTTCACCCAACAATCCAAGAATCTCTTTATTTGCAGATTCAACTTCTGCCGGTGTTAGGTCCTCAAATCCACTCACTCGTAAGAATTCGGAGGCTGCTTTTGGGTAAACTGTCTTGTAAATTCTGTCTGAATGAACAGGACCTGGATTAGTTCCGATTGAAATGATCCCCTTTTCTGTAAGCTCCCATGACATTGCCTCCACAAGCCTGTTTTTTGCACCTTGGGATGCGGTATATGGACCACGGAATCTGTAAGGTCGCTGTTCTAATGGTCTTTCTTCCGCGAAAAATGTTGAAATTGTAATGATTTTTGCACCTTCTTTCATGACTTTGAGAGCCTGGACTGAAGTCCAAAAAGTTCCAGTCAGATGAATGTCTACAGTGCTTCTAAACTCAGCTAATGGCGCGTGGGCAAAGCATGTTACAGGACCTGAGACCCCAGCATTATTTACAACAACATCCAGATTGACATTTTCACTTTTTAACGCATCAAACATGTCAGTAACTGCTTTTTCATCACTAACATCGACACCATCAAAAATTTTGACAGTGGCATTACTTTGCTTTTCTTTGATAATTTCCTCTAGCATTTTTGCAGTTTCTTCTAATGGCTCCTTTCTTCTTCCTAAGATTATGGCACTTGCACCATTTTCCACAAATTTCTTTGTGATGGTCTGTCCAATTCCGGTACCGCTCCCTGTAACTAGTATAGTTTTATTCTGAAACTTTAGCATGAGATCGAAATTTAGTTTTTCATGTATTTATTTGGTTCCTAATATCTGATACAAAACAACAAGAAATGTTAAATTATGCGCTGAAATCAGATACGGCATGGAAGATTCTGAACCTGAAACTATTGTAATAAAAAATTGGCCTGAAAAGTTTTCTGATATTTTAAGTGAGATTGGTGTTAGTTCAAGACCTAATGATATAGGAGAGGGAGAAGTTGAGAATGGAGATTACTATAGCAGGTGTTTTTCCCAAACTACTAGAATGGTTACCAATAAGGGCTCGTTGAAAGTTTCTGGTACAAACATTGACACGGTCCAAATAATACAGAAGGGATAAGAATGCAAGATCCAAATCCACTTCCATGGGGCGCTCAGGATAGGTTTCAAGCACATTTTATTGTACAACAGAACCCTGGTGACAAGTTATTGAATTTAACTGCAAGAACTAGACTAAAAACTACGGGTTACTTTGGCTCAAAAAAAATAACTGGTGTAACATGGGAAGGCGGTAAACTAGCTGAAGATCTAAACGCTGATTCTTCGCTTAACGAATTGATTGCAAAGCAGTCAGTGAATGACGCTATAATATTTGTTGATCCTACAGACAACGGAATACGTGTTTATGGAAAATGGAAAAACAGTCATGATTTTGGTGTAACAAAAGAATTGTTTGAGATTTATGATAAGATTGCTGGCTACATAAAGAAACTTTGTTAGGCTTTCCACCAGTCAAGAGCTAAATAATCAACAGAACTTTTACCACTAGGAATTGCCAGTATGAATTGCTTTTTTACACTGGATGCTAATCTACCGGCTAAAACAACATCTGTAGAAGAAATGGGATCACCTTTGTTGTATACCTGAATTAAGTATGGCGCATGATCAATACCGGGTCCTCTATTGTATACCGCAAAATCACAGCCAAATTTAATGCCAGGGTTAACAACATATTCTTTTTCTCGAAAATCCTTATACACCAAATATTTTTTGTCAAAATTGTGATATTCTTCTCTACAAATTTTAACTAGTTCGTCTAGCGAAACTTTTTTCTTGTCTCTGTAAATTTTAATTTTTGAAATTTCTAGTAAATAACAGCCCTCCATTAGGTCTAAAATTAGAGGAACATTAATTTCATCTGGGTTAGGCTTTGGAATTCCTATAGGTTTTCCAAAATAACCATTTCTAAATAAATCCCTTGATTCTTGAATATCCCAAACAATAATTCTGTTTTCTACTATTTCGCCTTTCAAATTAAAGACTCAGCGCTAATAAAATGAATGAATCAGAAACTTCCTGACATTTATCAGCCATCTCTTCTATTCCTTCAATAATATCTTTCACAAGTAGTAGTTCTTTAGTATCAGAAATTTTATTCATGGCTTTGATTGATAATACACGGTATTTTGTATCTATTTCTCGTTCAATTTTTTGTGTTTCTTGTGCAAGTTCAATAGATTTTCCAGTATCAGTGCTTAGAGTTCTAATAATCTGATTTAATTTATAAATTTCATCAACAACTAGTTCAATAAGTTCAGTTAATTCATGTTCGAATTTTTCATTTTTGAGTGTTGATACTTTTACATTAGAAAGTTTGAAGTAAATACCAGTTATGTAACCTGCAATTTCATCCATTGTATATGCAGTGTTAAGCAAATTTTCTCTATTCATGATCAAGCCTCCAACATCCGCTACGTCCCTTGTTATCTTACGTCGCAGATTTTCTACCTCTTCTTCAATGGTTGAAATTTGTTCAAGTGTATCCTTAATTCCAGTTTTATCTTTTTTTACTATCATTCCAGGCAAGGTAGATAGTGCTCTACCAGCATTTAGGATTCTGTTTATTTCATCCTGTAAAACGGCAATCGCCTTTCTTTTTGCTTGAACTTCTAATTCTCCACTATACATTATGAGATTTCTATTATACTGATACTGTTAATTAATGCTTGCCTGAATCGCGTTTCTATTACTCGTGATTTGTATCCACAACTTTTGTTTGTCCTTTATACAGAGAAGATACTTCTTCACCAGTTGATGCATCTTCTGGGCTTTTTTCAATTCTTATTTTTCCAGTAAATTTTGGGAATCTTAAGGCAAGCCCACTTCCTTTTCTAATTATATCTAATTCAGTTTTATGAATAGGGCTTAAAGTTATTTCTGAAGCAACAATTTCTAAGACCAATTCTGGTTCAAACCAGACATCAGCTTCCATATCACTTTCAACTCTAGGATTTTTTTTCAAAATTACTTTGTTAGAAAGAATTTGGTATAGTTGATCTAAGCTTTCGTCAGTAAAACCAGTACCAACTTTACAAATACTAGGAAAATTATCTTTTTCTTCGTTATATGTTGCTAATAGTAATGTACCATATCTACCAGTTCTTCTTCCCTTCCCAAAATATGCACCTATGACAACCAAATCAAGACTATCACCCAATTCGTTTCGGTATTCACGTTTTAGTTTTAACCAGCTACCTCCCCTTATTCCAGCTCTATAAGGGGCATCAAGAATTTTTAACATTAGTCCTTCACAACCTGAATTTATAGAATTTTCTAAGAAATCCTCAATCTGATTTTCATTTCTAACTATAGCAATTGGTACGAGTTTTGCAAAATTATTTTCCTTAACTGAACTCTCTAAGATCTTTCTTCTTTCAGAATACTTTAAGCCCAAACAATTTTTTCCATCAAAATAAAGCACATCAAAAAAATTAACTGTAATTGGATATTGTAAAACAGCTTCTTTTAATTTGTATTTTCTTCTTCTGTGCATTAATTCTTGAAATGGTAAAAATTCTCCAGTGTTTTCATTAATTGCAACGATTTCAGCCTCAAATATACCATCGTTGACGTCAAGAGAATTTCCAATATTCTCAACAATATCTGGATAGTATTTAGTAATATTTTCTAAGCTTCTTGAAAATAAAATAATTTTATCCACTTGTTTATGGATCTGTACACGTTCTCCATCAAGTTTGTATTCTGCAGCAAATTCGGCTGGCATTTTTTTGATTGCATCTTCTTCACTTTTTATTCTGTCTGCTAACATGGGTCTTATCGGGTTGAATAAAGAAATTTGGAATTTTTTTATTCCATCAAGTCCCTCATGTGCAATTACTTCAGCTACTTTACCTAAATCACTTGAAACATTATACGCGGCTTCAACTTGTTCTCTGTTTTCTTTTTTGCCAGTAAATCCAATTGAAAGTGCATCCATAACAGTATTTTCAGCTATTCCTAAGCGTAGGGTGCCCAATAAAATATTCAAAACAAATTTTGCTTCTATCGGCGTTGCATCATTTAATAGGCTTGAAATGTATTTCATTTTCAAATCTTGGGAACCTTTGCCCTCTGCATTTGCAATTTTTATCAAAGTTTCATAAACTCTTTCTAGTGTAATTTTTTCTGCAGTAAATGTAGTCTGGGTTTTTAATTTTAATATGTTTGAAGCAGTCAAACCTAGATTACCGCAATTTTTATAATCATTTTCAATTTTTTTAATTGGTAAACCAGAAGACTTTGAAATGGATCTAATCGCAAGTTTTTCAGCTACACCTAATTCTACACCCTCAAAATTAGGTCTAAGAATACCCTGTAAAAGATAAACAACATTTGGAATTATTTTTTTGGGTGTTTTTTTTAGTAATTCAACTAAAATATTTGTGAGCTCTATCCGTTTTGACGTATTTTCCATTTTTTCAAACATTTCGGCAATTATTGAAAACTGCATCAAGTATTTTTTGTGTGCTCAAGTAATAAATTTGAACCTAAGACGTTGAAATTCAGTGTTGAAAGCTACGTTGACCGAATTAGATGTATTTGAAAATTATTTTTTTTGGAGAATTTTTCTGTTTTGTTACCATAGCAAAACTATGGAGTGGGTATGATTTTTTGTAAAATTTCATGTAACTCCATGCCACATCATGATTCTTAAATTCAGTTCTCAATCCATTTATTTCTGATTCCATTCCAAATATATCAAAAACTACAACTTGGTATTTTTTTGGAATATTATGTGGTCTTGCCTTAAACAACCATGCAAGAGCAAATAAAAATACCACACCAAGGATCACCGTTTCCCCTGCAACTTTGAAAAATGACCAAATGATATCCCTAACAGTTTGACTAAATAACACAAAAACAAAATTTGAAAAAGCTATTACAGAAATGTATGTGATAGTAATTGGCTTTAGATTATTGAAAAATTTAGGTAAATTCATAATTTCACATATATTGTATTTCTTTTAACCTTTTTTAATTAATTTAATCAGGATCTTCATAAGATTCCTTTCTCTGATCTACCTGTGGCTGTTCCTCTAGAGGTTTCATCTTACTATGTAAAACATCCATTATAGCCTTGTATCCTTCTGCATATTCCAATTCAGATGGCACAAGTGTTGCTGGATGGATAAATCCTTGGCTTCTCATTGTTAATGCTTTCTTTGTAGCAATTTCACGTATGTAATCCCAATCTGGTGTAGAAAAGCCATCAAATGGACCTGTTAGTTTACCATCATGCATACTAAAAACTAGTGCTTCAACAATTGGAATACAAAAGTTGATTGATGCTGCTGAATTGATCTTGACCGGCATTAAAGGCATGTTATGACTACCCCTAGTATTTCCGGCTACATAATGTGGATTACTGAATACACTTCCAGCCTCTTCAGTCGCAGGAAAGTTTTTTTGTGTTCTAATAAGGCATATTGGATCATCTTTACCAACATATGTACCAGCTATGTTATGTAATCTGTCAGTTGATGCATCTAATATTGGTTCACCATCTTTTGTATAAACTGAATCAATGACATAACGCCCAGGGTACATAAGCGCAGCTTCAATTGCAGGTTTATCCTCCCATAATGAAAGATTTGCAATTTTACCTTCCTCAACATCCATTATGTTCATGTTAACACCTTTAGCAAGTGATTTGTTTACTATTAGTCCAGTATTACTTAACGCATCAACAAATAACTTATAGAATGGATAATTGAAAGCACCAGGCTCAGTTTTATCTGCTGCAAAAACAGTGAATACTTCATTTGGTCTTTCATCAAATTCCATTTCAGCGACACCCGGGCCCATTCCTTTAATATTCCCCGAAAAAGAATCTTTTAGCAGATCTTGTCCTGCACCATACAGCCCTTCCTGTTTGGCAATCTCAGTTCCAGCCATGAAGGCATCCCATGCAAGCTGGTGAACCTCTTTACTATTAACACCATTTGTATGTGTCATAACAATATGTGAGTCATCTCCACAATATCCGATGTAATGATCAATCAATAATTTTCCAGAATTTTTGACAGTGTTTCTGATTGCATTTAGAAGTCCATCACTTGGGAGTGTATGGCCACCAATTCCACCAACATCAGCCTTAATCACTGAAACAGTTATTTTCATGAGTTTTTCTAACTATACTTTGATTTATAGTATATGCAGTTTTATTGAACGAAAAAATCGAAATGGTAATAAAGCCCATGGCACTTTGAGTTCGATATGGCAGATAAGGACCATCTAAACTTGATCATTACTGGTCATATAGATAATGGTAAATCAACCACTATGGGTCACTTTTTGATGGATTTGGGCATTGTAGATGAAAGGACAATTGCCGCACATGCCAAGGAATCTGAAGAAACTGGCAAAGGTGATTCTTTCAAATATGCTTGGGTTATGGATAATATCAAAGACGAAAGAGCACGAGGAATCACAATAGATTTGGCTTTTCAAAAATTTGAAACACCAAAATTTTTCTTTACATTAATTGATGCGCCAGGTCACAGAGATTTTGTAAAAAATATGATTACAGGAGCATCTGAGGCTGATTGTGCTGTTTTAGTTCTTTCAGCAAAAGAGGGTGAAACAGATACTGCATTAACAAGATGGATGATAGTAAATTTTCTGAGGACGCATACAAGGCTGTTGTAGAAAAGGGCACTCAACTTGTCAAATCAGTTGGTTATAAGATTGATGATGTACCATTCATTCCAGTTTCTGGTTGGACAGGAGATAATCTTGTAAAAAAATCTGAAAATATGCCATGGTATAAGGGCAAAACTCTTTTAGAATCATTTGATGACTTTACAGTTCCAGATAAACCGACTGGAAAGCCATTACGACTTCCAGTACAAGATGTATATTCAATTACAGGAGTTGGTACTGTTCCGGTTGGTCGTGTTGAAACCGGTACAATAAAAGCTAACGATAAAATCATTGTTATGCCATCAGGTGCTACAGGCGAAGTAAAGTCAATAGAAACTCATCATCAAGAAATGCCATCTGCATCAGCAGGTGACAACATTGGTTTTAACTTGAGGGGAATTGAGAAAAAAGATATCAAGCGGGGTGACGTTCTTGGAACTGCAGATAGTCCACCAAGTGTTGCTAAAGAGTTTAAAGCTCAAATTATTGTTATTCATCATCCTACTGCACTAGCTCCTGGTTATACTCCAGTTATGCACTGTCACACTGCTCAAGTTGCTGCAACTATCACTGCTTTTGAAGCAAAGATAAACCCTGCAACTGGTGCAACGGAGGAAGAAAATCCAAAATTCCTTAAAGTTGGAGATTCTGCTATAGTTAGAATCAAACCAGTTCGTCCAACATGTATTGAAACATTCCAGGAATTTCCAGAAATGGGAAGATTTGCATTAAGAGATATGGGTGCTACCATAGCTGCTGGTGTTGTTAAGGAAATAACTGACAAATAGAGTCTTAGCAATGACTCAACCAGCGCGTGTTAAACTAACAAGTAAAAATTTAATAAAATTATCTAATGTTTGTGGCGATATAATGGATATTGGTGAGAAAACTGGTGTTAAGATTAAAGGACCTATACCATTACCAGTTAAGCGTCTAAACATATCTACAAGAAAATCTCCTTGTGGTAGTGGAACGGAGACATATGAAAAGTGGGAAATGAAAATGCATCGAAGAATTATAGATATTAGTGCGGATGATAAGGCAATTCGCCAACTAATGAGACTAAAAATTCCTGATGATGTTTATATTGAATTATCACTCACGTAGACAGACTTTTTATTATGGTTTTAGGTAGTAATGTTATGATTGATGAAACTGAATCTGAATTTACCGATACTGAACCCATTAATGATGCAATAGAGGATGAAAAATTTGATGTTGTTTATTCTTGTTTGAGATGTGCTACTAAGGTCAGTAGTTCTGAATTAAACAGATTACCAGAAATAAAATGTATTTGTGGTTTTCGTGTATTTACCAAGGTAAGGCCACCAATTGTTAAAACAATGAAGGCTGTATAGAACTATATTTTATCTACAATCAATTTTTTAGGCACGTTATTTTTCATGTTGGGTTTTTGTGGTATCCCAACAGTTTCTGCATAATTGTCCCTTTATCTTCCAACTACTTTTTGGATTGTATCTAATTAGACCAAGTTTATTACCGCAAATACTGCAAAAATCTTTCTTTTTATTAAAATTTGACTCCTTTTCATCAAAGCATTTCTTACAAAGCAAGCCTTCCATGTCCCATTGCCATCTTGGTTCCCACAGATCTGTAACTTTAGCAGCCAACCCACAACTGACACACTTTTTTCTTATTGATGCATCATAAGCTTGCCGCATTTGATCTAAGTAGCAGTCACTACATAATGGCGATTTAACACCCCATTCCCTTTTTGCCTTATTTTTATGACTAATTTGTTTATTACAAATAGTGCAATTTGCTGGTTTACGGCTAAAAATACCCATTATAACCTATAATTTTTTGAAAATATAATATTCTTTGCAAAAAATTTAATCACACGAGTTGATTTCTAAAAAATTATAGATGTGATTAAATCTCGTCTAAGATTTTCTCTACTGCCTGACTAGCATTTACCATACCATGCTTCTTAGCATATTTTTCAATCTTTTTGTATTCTGCGGTATCAAAGCAAATCGGCATTGTTCTTTTTACCATACACAAATATTTTTTTTTTAATTAATATCCTTTACTGTTTGTGTATTTCACAAAGTATTTGAAATATTACATACTAATTTTTAATGTGAAAAATCGTCAGATCTTGGTAATTGGCAATAATGATAATGGTTGTGCACCAGAATCAGAAAAACTTGCATATGATGTTGGTTCACAAATTGCAAAATCTAATTCTGTTTTGATAACTGGTGGTCTTGGCGGAGTAATGCGTGCAGCATGTCATGGTGCGCAAGACTCTGGTGGTATAACTGTTGGAATAATCCCTCAGGATAATCCGTCTCACGCAAACGAATTTTGTGATATAGTAATACCTTCTGGAATGGGTTTAACACGTGACTTTTTGAACGCGCTTTCTGCAGATGGCGTAATAGTTATTGGTGGTGGTTCAGGAACATTATCTGAAATCTGTGCTGCGTATATGTACAAAAAACCTATTGTAGCGCTAAAAAATTCTGGTGGAACAGCATCAAAATATTTTGATAAATATCTAGACCATAGAAAAAATGTAAAGATTGTAGGTGTTGATACTCCTCAACAAGCGATAAAATACATTTTAGAACAGATTAACACATAGATAGTAAAAGAGGATCAGGTTCATAAAATGTACCATGCTTTTTAGATAATTCTTTTAATTCTTCTACAATTTTTTTAATACCTATTTCTTTTGCAGTATCAAACAATGGTTTTTTGAGACCAAGTCCTAGACTTGCCGCCTTTTCAATCTCGTCAATATCACTAGCATTGTTTGTAATAAGCCATGCCGCATTATTGAGAATGTTTGCAATGATTTGTGTAGGATCACATTTTTGGGCGGATTCTTCCGAAAGTGGTATCCTTTCATATTTATCATCGGAATATTTGTAGAAACCTTCACCACTCTTTTGTCCCAGCTTTTTTTCATTGAAGAGTTGTTCAATAGATGTATGTGGTAAAATTACTTTTTTATCTCTAGCATGCATTTCTACAGTAGCTTTATGGATTACATCTAATCCTGTAAAGTCAGCTAATTCAAAGATACCCATAGGGAATCCAAGCCTGAATTTAACCGCAGAGTCAATTTCTGTTTGTTGGATTTTTTGTCTTTTCATTACATAACAGGCTTCGTGAACAAGCGGTATGAAAAGCCGGTTCACAATAAACCCTGGAACATCTTTCCTACAAGTTACAGGTGTCTTATTAACAGATTTTACAAAATTAATTGTGAGATCAGTAACATAATCTGAAGTTTTCTGCCCTGGTATTACTTCAACAAGCTTCATTAGTTGAGGCGGATTGAAAAAATGTATCCCAATAAATTTTTCCGGTCTAGAAATTGTATCTGCAATTTCAGTAATTGGTAGTGTACTAGTGTTAGATGCAAAAATAACACGATCGTTAGCAACTTTATCTAATTCTGCATACACTTTTTTTTTGAGATCCATTATCTCTGGGACCGCTTCTATTACTAAATCAGTATCACGTACGGCGTCGTTTAAATCAACTATCGGCTTAATTCTTGAAAATATTTCATCTCGTTCACCCTTAGAAATTTTTTCTTTTGAGACTAACTTATCCAGACTCCACTTTATTTTTTCCATTGCCTTGTCTAAGAACTGTTGTTCAATATCCCTAAGCACTATGTTATAACCAGCCATCGCAGAAACTTGAGCAATTCCATGACCCATTATTCCAGAGCCCAGTACAGTAATATTTTTGATTTCCATAACGTCCAAGAAAATTAATATCCTTTATAATATGTTCCCAGTGTATCCAAAATATGGGATTGTTCAGTAAAAAGTCTAAAAATCAGACAAAATGTGATGTATGTAATCTTGAGCTTCCTACACCTGAACGTTTGGAGCGACATAAGAAGAAGGCTCACGGAAATGTTCCAGAAAAAAAAATGGATGATTCAGGTGGTAACGTAGGTGAAGGCGGTCTATGGTAATCATCTTAGAGGAAATTTGTATAGGTAGTTATTGTAATGCATGATTCAAAAAAATATGGATTAATGTTTCTTTTCATATTCATTACTGCTTTTGTTATAATAGCTACTGTTGTGTTTCCATTTTGGAATTTAATCCGAGAGGATGTTTATGAAGAGGTTGAAATTATGCTGAATGAAAATGGTAAATGTTATACTGATACATCAGATAACATACCAAAAACAATTTCCAACTGTGATCACAAAATTGGCGATATTGTTACTATAAAATTTGGTAAGGGAATGGCTAACGCAGTAATTGCAAATCCTTGATCATTCACTTAATAGTTTGTAAGTCATAATCAAAATATGGATTGTATTTTTTGTAATATTGCTAACAAAGTAATTCCATCTAGAATAATTGCAGAAACTAATAATTCAATTGCGTTTTTAGATGCCTTTCCGTTATCACGTGGGCATACATTAGTAATTCCAAAGCTTCACTACGAAAAAATTCAGGATATGACAGATGTGGATAATACTGATTTATTTAACACAGTGCATATGGCAATATCTAAAGTGGATAAAATTACGGGCGCGACACTATTAGCGGTACATAATGGTAAAGATAGTGGACAAGAGATACCACACGTTCACGTTCATCTAATACCACGGCAGGCTTCTGATCATGCAGGACCTGTACATAGAATGTTTGATAATGGACCAAATCTATCTGATGAAGAATTAGACGAATTATGTAATGAAATAAAGAATCTTTAATTAACGCGGAAATATTTTTTTTCCAGATTTTCTTTCTTCAACCTGAATTGCCTTAGTTGGACAAGTTTCAGCAGCATCCATTATTTTTTGATATGATGCACCATATTGATTATGAACATGAGATTTTGGATTTATCATCTTAAGTTTATCAATAGTAAAGACTTTTGGTGCGATAATTTCACAACTACAACAGCCTATGCATAAACTTTCATCAACGTCTACTGATAAATTATGGTCGAATGCTTTTGATTGGTTATTCTGATAATTCTTTTTTGGCTCTGGGTTAACATTTTTTTGTTTTACGTCCCAAAATGGATTTTCAAAGTCTCTCTTATCAGATTTTTTCTTAGTGTTAACTTCATAGTCTTCCCAAAATGATTTTTCATATTGTCTCCAAAAGTTTTCATCCATCTCAAAATCTTTTGTAAATCTACTCCAGTCTTCTTCCGTATTATAGGCATGATTGTTTTTTTCCGAATATGGCGGTTTTTGATGACTTTTAGAGTCAGCAGCCTTTTTTTTACTTCGGTTTTTAAAATTTCTTAATTTATTTTGATTTTTTAAAAAATGATAAGCAACAGTGATCATTTTGAACTTTTCATTACTATTTTTACTACTATTTTTATCAGGATGAAATTCTAATGCTAATTTTCTATAATTATATTTAATTTGTTCAAATGTAGCATCGTTATTTACCATTAAAATCTGGGCAGCTGACTTTTTGTTCACATAGCCCGTATGTTATCCTATTATTAAAAATAATCAGTTTAACATTTAGTTATAAGAAGTGACAATGATTAAAAACCCAAGTACGTAGTATAGAATACTCACCATGACTGATGTTGATTATAAAATTAAAACGGTGGTTTTACGTCCACTACTAGATTCTGATGAAGCAAGTCAGATTATTGAGAATAGGAAGACGTCACTTTTTAGAAAAATGCTACAAAAGCCTAAAAAAAGTGAAGTTCATGTTCATTCCGTAAAATTATTTTATGAAGCATTTCTTGTTTTATCTGGAAAATATACTGCAAATTATTATAGAAAAAATATACATACGATTACTGTTGATCCCACTGTAAAAGAAATTATAATG